>Ga0256845_1001252_pt1 | contig 20806 bp, 15 predicted proteins | sample RiftiametaG_FD_189101 | JGI IMG/M metagenome (GOLD analysis project Ga0256845, IMG submission 189101) | Tube worm associated microbial communities from hydrothermal vent at the East Pacific Rise, Pacific Ocean - Riftia | ecosystem: Host-associated > Annelida > Integument > Unclassified ...
TTTGCCTGTGGCGGAAGAAGCGGCGGTTACGGCGAGTGTGCTGGGCGCACAAGTGGAACGAGTGTATGATGTGGGTGTGGCGGGAATTCATCGGCTTTTAGCGTATGTAGAAAAAATTCAGTCGGCACGCTGCATTGTGGTGGTAGCTGGAATGGAGGGCGCGTTACCTTCGGTGGTTGGGGGCTTGGCTTCTTGTCCCATTATTGGGGTTCCCACATCGGTGGGATATGGATCTAATCTGGGCGGATTTGCGCCGTTGCTTACGATGTTAAATTCGTGTGCACCTAATATTACGGTTGTAAATATTGATAATGGTTTTGGCGGCGGATTTTCTGCGGCCATGATTAATGCGAAAAAAAGTGAATGATGAATGGGGTTGGATTGAGCCATTTATTGATACGAGGAGATATATAGTATGATTAAAGCATCTGATTTAAAAAAGTCGTCTATTGTTGAAATAGATGGTGTTCCGCATGTTATTGAACACATTACGCATCAGTCACCCACGGCGCGGGGTGGCACAACACTGTACAAGATTCGATTTCGGAATGTTTCTACGGGACAGAAAGTGGATAAGAACTATCGTGGAGATGATGCATTAGAGGAGGCTCAGTTTGATGCGAAGCAGGTTCAATATCTCTATAAGGATGGAGAACGGTTTGCTTTTATGGATTTAGAAAATTATGAGCAATTTGAGTTGTTCGAGTCGGATATCACGGAATGTTTACCTTTTTTATTAGAGGATATGGAGGGCATTACTGCATTAATTTCAAATGGGAAAGTGCTCACGTTACGTATGCCTGATGTGGTGGAGTTGGAAGTGATGGAATGTCCGCCTTCTATGAAAGGAGCTTCGGCAACTTCACGAACGAAACCTGCAACTCTTTCTACGGGTTTGACGGTTCAAGTTCCCGAATATATTGAACCTAGTGAAATAATAAAAGTAGATACTCGTGAGCGTAAGTTTCTGTCCCGTGCGTAAATAGGACAAATAAATGCGCTTGTTTTTTTTTGAATAGGCAAATTTATGATAAACTATTTCGTTAAATGATTGCATTTAAAAATCCATTCGTTTATACCTGTTACTTATTCCTAATTAAATGAGGTTAGAAGTTGTTGTTTGTTTGGATAGAATGATGGTGGTTTTTTTTTAGTCTTCGAACACAAAACTCTTTGGGGTTACATGAAAAATATTCGATATAAAATGCGTTGGATGAGATGGTTATGTATTGTTCTCTTTTCGTCTGCACTCTTTCTGAGTGTGGATAGTTTTGCTGGGTCAAAGAAAAAGAAAAAGCAGCCCACTGCAGCGGAGTTGATGAAGTTGTTTAACCAACAATATAAAGCCAAAGAATATGATAAAGCTGTTGGAACGATGTATCGATATTTGGCTGTCCGAGATCCTTCTCCAACTCCAGGTGTAATTCGGGTAACGCAGAAAAAACGGTTTTTGTTGATTAAAATATTGATGAAATATTTTCCAGATCGTTTAGATGAACTGGAGGAACAATTAGAAATCTATATTGATAAACCTCTGGGGGAATATCCGCGTATAGCACGGGCTCTTTTGGCAACGGTGTTATATAAGTCAGGAAAATATGCCACATGTGTGGTTGCCGTTGATAATGCTTTAAAATATGATAAGGATCCTGGTAGTCGGGCTGGGGCATCGCCACTTCCAATCCAGCTTCAAAAAATTGATTGGAGTAGATATAAAAAGTCAGATACAGAAGTTGAGTATTCACAGGATACAATTACGGAACTGTATTACACTAAAGCAGAAGCTTTTTATGATAGTAAACAATGGGATCAGTGTATTGAGCCGTATCAATATGTGGTTGATCATACAAAAGATTCCCAAAAATCAGGCTATGCATTAATGCAGATGATTAATGCGATGCGAGAGAAAAAAGATTTTGACCGGCTTTCTGAATTTATTCCGCAATTGTATAAAACAAAGGTTCGGTATGATATTCGGGTGAATATTGCAATGATGGATGTGGCCAATACGCTTTATGAAGAAAAACGCTATAACGATGCCTTGCCTCTTTTTAGAATGATTATGCCGCGCGAAAAATTATTAAAATTTCAAAAAGCTCGATTGCGTCAAATGCGTATTGATGCGGGAATGTCTCCTGAAGAAAATATGAAAATCTCAAAGGATGAGGAAGCGTTATTTTTACCAAAGAAAGGCGGGCTTTTTGGAAAAGAAAAATCATCGAATCCAAACGCTAAAAAATACGCGGGATTGACTACGGACGAAAGAAGAAGAGCTTTGGAAAAAGCAGAAAAACAACGATTAAAAAATGCACGGTTTGGGCGCAATAGAAATAAAGGGGTTGAAAAACCAAAGCAGAAGGAACGGGAAGATCCCAAAAAAAGAGCGGCCAGGATAGAGATCGAAAAATTGGCAAGATTAATTCATGATGTTGAAGGACTTCCTCCTTATGAATTAAGTATCAAATATCGGATGGCAAATATTTATGAAGCGGTCGAACGATATTGGGAAGCCCTTACCTTTTTTAGTCTGATCTATCAAGAGAGTCCAAAAACCAAAATAGGAAAAGCTTCTATTTATCGAAGTTTGGAAATCTTATTACAAAAATGTCATGATCCAAGGGAAGCAGAAGAAACGGCATTTGCGTATTTAAAGAAACATAAAGCGGGTATTCAGCCTCGTAAAATAATCTATTTGTTTACGCGGTATTATCAAAAAACGAATTCGTTGAAGAACGTCAAAAAATTTCAGCCTTATATAAAAGCATTGCTTCCACCCGATGCAAATGATCCTGATTCTTCGCAAATTTTAAGATATGATCCGCATCTCTATTATATGTTGGGTATAGCAGATTTAGTTGCGTATGAATTTAATGCTGCGGAACAATCATTTCAGGCCGTGATGGATAAATTCCCATCAACGTCCGAGTCAAACACATCGCTGTATTGGAAAGGCATGGCGATGTTATACCAAAAGAAATTTAAAGAAGCGTGTAAGGTGTTTGAGGCTTATAGAAAAGAATTTCCCGAGGGTAAGTGGGTAAAGAAAGCGATGTATCGAGAGGGCGTATGTAAATTCGGCTTAGAAGATTACGTGGCTGCATCAAATCGGTTTAATTATATTATTTCTAATTATTCATCTTCTGATACGAATTCTGCTAAATATACGTCTATTTTTTCTGATGCGTGTAATTTGCGAGGCGATTTACGCGGTGCTGTTGGTGCACTTGTTGATGCAGAAATGGATTATCGAAAAGCAATTGAACGGGCTGTTAATGAACATCAAGCCAAATATGCTGTATTTAAACTTGCGGCTATTTATAAAACACCTGCGCAGAAAAATTATGATGGAATTATTCAATTGGTCACGGAATATGTAAATAAGTACCAAGAGAAAGCAGATTTAGCTAAAGCAATGTATTGGATCGGACAAAGTAAAATCCAAAAAGATCCTCTTCTTGCGCCAGAGGTTGTTGCGAATTATTTTAATACCATCATTAGATTTGGAAATATTGTTCATCAAGATGGTGTGGATATGATGGTTGATGAATTAGTGAAAATCCAACGAACGTGGTATAACGATAAGCAGCGGAAAGTGCTTTTGAAGGAGTTAAACAACGCGGTTAAAGTGACGGCGCCTGGCGCTTTAAAATTACGTTTGCGCGTATTGATTTCAAAAATTACTAAAACGGAAGATGAGTTAGGGAAACAATTACTTTCAGAGTTGTCTAATTTCCAAAATGTTCCGCCTCCTGTTTTGTCCGTCCTTTGTAATGTCTCCTTAAAAGAGAAGATTTATAAGCGTTCAGCAGAACTATTAGCGATCTTTAAGGAGAAATATGAAGAGTCGGTTTATATTAAAGAAGCATATAAATTGCGTTGTTTTGCTCTTTTCAGTCAGAAAAAATATAAAGAGGCGCTAGTTTGTTTGCAGGAAGTTCAAACCTATTTTGCTTCTGATCCAGATATGGCTTGGGCTCAACTGAAAAAAGGTGAAATTTGTGCAATTGAATTTTTATCCTTATCAGGAAAAGCGGCAACGGAAAAATATAAACAAACGATAAAAGAGTATAATCGAGTCTTTTCAGTGCCTGCTTGGCGTGGAATCCCACAAGCAAAAGCAACCTATTTAAAAGGAAAATTAGCAGAATCTGCTGGGGATAAATCGAAGATACAATCCGAGAAAAGAAAACAATGGAACTATGCTTTTGCCTATTATCAACGCCTCTGTTATCAGTTTAAAGGATATCAACGAGGGTATTGGGCAGCAGAGGGCTATCTTTCTTGTGCGCGATGTTTAAAGAAATTGGGACGAATGGATGATCGAACCAATGTTTTCCGAGCGATGCTTTATGATCGATATGTGAATAAACTGCCTCAAGCTAAAATAGCGAAGAAAGAATTAGGCAACACAGTTGTTTTAGAAATTGCAAAACAGTTGGATGAAGGGTTTATCACTAATATAGTTGTTAAAGCAGATGCAGAAATATTAAAGGAAAAACAAAAAGAGGCAGAAAAAGAAGTGGAAAAACAGAGCACAGAAAAAGACAAAAAATTAAATGCGAGTAAGAAAGAGGGAGAAAAATAATGAAGCGTCTATTTTTAAGTCTAATTCTGATATCGTTAACGCAGTTCTCTTTTTCTGCTCCTGTAGGTGTTCCTGTAAAAATAACACCAGTAAAGGGAAAACCTATTTCGGGATATTTTCAGAAAATAAACGGGGGAAAGGTTACCTTTTTGCGTTATCGAGCAAAAACCCCTGTTGATGTTCCTGTCGATAAAATTAAATCTGTGGAGTTTTTACTTAAATACGATCATGCAAATTTAGATCGATATTTTAAAGAGGGAAAATATTCCTCGCTTACCATTATTTTTGGACCGAACCTTAAACCCTATTGGGATTATATGGGCTTGAAAAATAATTTACAACCCGACTTCTTTAAGCTCATTGATTCTTATTTGTACCAAAAGAAATTTGATAAAGTGGAGCGTGCCGGAAAGATTTTGATGCAAAGTTCTGACCCTGAAGTTTTGTTGAAAGGGCAAATTTATATGGTGTGGGTTGCTTTGTCAGATGTGGATAGCAAAGGTGTGGTGCGACCAGAAAGTATTCGTGTGATAGAGAAAATAAAAAAAGAGATGGACTCAGCCTCAGGCAAACTTTATTTACAAGCATGCATTGATCAAGCAAAAGGTAAAACCAGACAGGCCTTCAGGAGTGTTTGTTTTGTTATTGCCAATCATGCAAACGATCCCTATTGGATGCCAAAAACTGAACTATTAAGTGCCTATCTTTATTTGGATTCTCATCTAACGAATTCAGCGATTAAAACAGCTCAACAGGTGCAATCGATGTATGCTGGGTCAGATGTAGCTGATAATGCAAAACAATTTATTATTGATACAGAGAAAGCAGTTGCTGAAGCAAAAGTAGCGGCAGAAAAAAGAGCAAAAGAACGAGTGGCTGAGAAAGAAAAAGAACTGGCGGCACTAAATGCTCTTGCAATGAAGATGGCTGTTACGCGAGATGCCCTAGAAGAAGAGGGTGTGGTGAAAACAAATTCTACTGATGTGGTTGTGAAGAAGAAAGAAGCAGATGAAAAACAAAAGGTAAAATAAAAATGTTTTGGAGATTAAATATCTAGTATGTATCTAATTTCTAAGTGGTTAAATTTTAAATAAATAATGAAAAATTAATGGAGGAAACTTGATGAAGAAGGGACTTTTTATAACAGCGCTAACCATGTTAGCAATCGGAGTCTGGGCACAGACAACAGGAGCAGATGTTACTCCTGTGAAAGATACTGGAGATGTTAGTCTTTTGAAGCTAATCAAGACGGGTGGATGGGCGATGTATCCACTGGGTCTTTTCTCTTTTACGATGGTTGTTTTGGTGATTCAAAACTTTATCACGCTTAGAGAAAAAGCACTTTTACATTCAGAAGCTATGCCTGAGTTGTTAGAGTTAATGCTACAAAAGAAACCAAAAACAGCACTCATTTATTGTCGCAAACACCCCTCCTTATTTTCAAATTCATTTGGAGCGGGACTTGAACGTTGCCTTGATGGTGAAAAGGAAATTAATTTCCAGAAAGTTCAAGATTCGGTAGAAGAGGCTTCTGTTGAGCAAATGAGTAAATTAATGAAGCCTATTGATATGCTTTCGATTATTGGCGCAAGTGCCCCAATGCTTGGTCTGCTTGGTACGGTTTCTGGTATGATTAAGGCCTTTAAAACAATGGGACAAGGCGGTTCTGATAATGCAGCTAAATTGGCTGAAAACATTGGTGAGGCTTTGATTACCACGGCAACAGGATTGATTATTGCCATTCCTGCCATGTTCTTTTATTTCCTATTCAAAAAAGGATTCCAAAAGACATTGGCTACATTAGGTCGAAATATTGGTTATCTTTTCGATGCGTTGGAAACAGGAAAAATGCCTGTTACGTATATTGATCTTGAAGAATTAGAAAAGATGAGTGGTGAGTAAATGTCTTTTTCTGCGTTGGAAACAGCGCAGAAAATATCTTTTTTCAATGGAATATTGATTTTAAAAATAGAAGGAAAATAGAGAATGAAGTTGCAACCGAAAGATAACGAAGAAATCGAGATTGATATGTCTCCGATGATCGATATGGTTTTTTTGCTGTTAATTTTCTTCTTAGTAGCGGCAACCCTTCTAGAAGAAAAAGTCCCTGTCGAAAATATCCCTGAAGCAATCAATGCGAATATTCCAGATGTAAAAAAGGATCGTGTGATGGTTTCGATAAAAGATGTGAATAAGATTTATTTTGGACCTTATGAAGAGAGCCCTTTAACGATTGATCAACTTAAACAACGTTTGATGGTTGAACGGGAAAAGAATAAAAAAGTTGCTGTTCAAATTCGTTGTGCGGGAGATATTAAATATCGGGTGACGGAAAAAGTGACTAAAGCATGTGGTGCTGTGGGAATTACAAACTTAATTTATACTGCGTATAAAAAAACAACTGGGGAGAAAGACCAGTGAGACTAAATAGAAACATAGAAGAAGTAAAAATGGATCTTCAGGTTTCCCCGTTAATTGACGTTGTTTTCCTGTTGTTAATCTATTTCATTGTAACGACAACTTTACTCCGTAGAGAAGGAGATCTTGCTTTTATCCTTCCTGCTCAGACTCCGCCGGATGTCGTTGTTGAATTACCTCTGGAAGTGGTTATTCAAATTATGAAAGATGGTACCGTGCAGATGGGTGGAGTGCTTTTTGCCGCGAATGATTATGTTTTACAAGATTTAGCAAATCAAGTGCGAGATCAGAAGGCTGTAGCAAAGGCTCAACATTCTGTCTTTTTTGTGAACATACTTCCTTCGAAAGATGCGTTACATAGTAGAATTATAAATGTAATGGATGCATGTTCTTCGGCAGGAGTTAAAAACCTGAGTTTTAGTAAATCGGTTGATTGATCTTTTTTTGCTCTATCCGTAGTTTGTTTTCATCTCTTTTATCCGGTTTTGCTGATGTGATTTGTTGAGTGGAGGTGGTTAGAAATGTGTAAGCAACAAACTCGGGGGTTTTTAATAATTGGTATAGTGTTTTGTTTGATGACCGCTGTTTTTGGGCTGGATTCAAAATCTTTGCCAAGCGAAGTTATTGATCGGCTTGTTTTAAAAAAACTAGATGAATTAAATATTCCTCCGTCTGAAATTTGTACCGACAGTGTTTTCTTGCGTAGGGTTTATTTGGATGTTATTGGCACATTGCCCACACAGAAAGACGTGCAACATTTCTTGAACGATTCGTCAAAAGAAAAACGTTCGGTGTTAATAGAGACGCTCTTACACCGTGCTGAGTTTGCCGATTATTGGTCGTTAAAATGGGGGGATTTGTTGCGAATAAAATCGGAATTTCCAAGTAAGCTTTGGCCGAATGCGGTGCAGGCGTATCATCGATGGATTTGGATTTCGTTAAAACAAAATATTCCATACGACCAATTTGCACGAGCATTGCTTACAGAAAGTGGGAGTAATTTTAGAGAGCCTCCTGTTAATTTTTTTCGGGCGGTTGCAACGCGAACCCCCATGGAGCTTGCCCGAGTAACGGCATTAACTCTTATGGGAACGCGTATAGAAAAATGGCCGCTAGAGCGTCAAAAACAACTGGCCGCTTTTTTTGGACAAGTAGCTTATAAATCAACGGCGGAATGGAAAGAGGAGATCGTTTTTTTTGATCCAGAAAAACAATTTTTAGATCCCAAAACAAAGAAGCCTGTTGTGGCAATCTTTCCCGATGGAACGCGTCCAGAAATTAAAAAAGGGGAAGATCCGCGTAGGGTGTTTGCAACGTGGCTTATTCAGAGTCCAGATTTTTCTAATTGCATTGTTAATCGAATCTGGTTTTGGTTGCTTGGACGAGGAATTGTTCATGAACCCGATGATTTTAACCCAAATAATCCTCCTCAAAATAAAGAGCTTTTAGATTTTTTGGCGAAAGAACTTAAGGATCATCATTATGATTTGCGCCATATATATCGCATCATTTTAAATTCAGAAACCTATCAGCGTTCAGCGATTCATAATGAGGGGAATCGAACAGATCAAATTAATTTTTCGCACTATTATGTTCGGCGTTTGGGTGCGGAGGTGCTCATTGATGCGATCTGTCAGATCACAAAAACCACAGAAACATATTCGAGTGCAATTCCTGAGCCCTTTACGTGGATTCCTGAAAAACAGCGCTCAATTTTATTGGCAGATGGAAGCATAACCAGTCCATTTTTAGAATTGTACGGACGACCTCCTCGCGATACAGGATACGAATCTGAGCGTAATAATATTCCGTCGGCTTCCCAAAAACTCTACCTGTTAAACTCAACTCAAATTCAAAAGAAAATTATGAATAATCCTGCGCTTCTGGGGATTCAGGGAAAAAAAAGAAGAACGGGGAAAAAGAATAAAAAGCGGAAACAGCCTTATTGGAAACCCTATCCAAAAACGATTGATTCGATTTATTTAACAATACTTTCTCGTTATCCTACCGAGAAAGAGCGCACGATTGTTTTGGATTATCTGAAGAAGAATAAATATGGGCGACGTAATGCAACAATTGATGTGGTCTGGGCGTTATTAAATACAAAGGAATTTGTTTATAAACATTAACGCAAAGGCAAATGATGAGAAGCAGAGTATCCGTAAAATTATCCCGTCGTGATTGGGTGAAGTTAAGTGCTTTGGGAACAGGTGCTTTGACGTGTGGGGCAACAATTCCTTCGTGGGCAACTCCAGCGCCTGCACGCGCTAAATCTGTGATTCAAATTTGGATGTGGGGTGGTCCATCTCATTTAGATACGTTTGATCCCAAGCCAGCGGCTGGAGTAGATTTTTGTGGACCATATATGCAACCCATTTCTACAAATGTAGATGGTATTCAGATTGGACAAAAGTTGCCTCTTTTGGCGAAGCACGCAGATAAATATTCTATTATTCGTAGTATGACGCATGGAAATAATGGTCACGAGACGGCGTCGTATATTACTCAAACGGGGCGTCCTGCTGGGACGGGAGAGGTGTATCCGTGTGCTGGAGCTGTGGTTTCTCGTTTTAAAGGATATGATGCCGGATATAAAGGATTGCTTCCGCCATATATTGTTTTAACGCGTCCTCAAGGACGTTTTTCGGAGTCGGGATTTATGGGCTTGCGCTATAAACCTTTTGCGACGGGTGGAAAACCAAGTGCAAAACGTTTTGCGGTGGAAGGCATTGTTCAGGCCGGAATCTCGGATGAGCGACAACGCGTGCGTCGAGATCTTTTACATCGTTTGGAAACCTTCGGCGGTAAAATGAAAGGGAATCTGGCTTTGGCTCAAATGGATGATCGCGAGAAACAGGCGTATGAATTAATTCTTGGGGATGCGGGAAAGGTTTTTGATATTAATCAAGAAGATCCCAAATTGCGAGAACGGTATGGACGTAGTGATTTTGGTGCATCGTGCTTGATTGCTCGTCGTTTGGTTGAACAAGGCGTGCCGTATGTCACCATTAATTATGGCGGGTGGGATACCCATAAAAAACATTTTGATATTATGGCGAGAAAGCTTCCTGAATTGGATCGTGGTTTTTCTACTTTGTTGGAAGATTTGAAACAACGAGGATTGCTGGAAAGTACGATTGTTTGGTGGGGCGGTGAGTTTGGTCGTTCGCCAAAGGTTCAAATGGATCCTCCATGGAATGGTGGTCGTGGGCATCACGGAAAGTGTTTTACACATGTTGTAGCGGGTGGCGGATTTAAAGGCGGTCACGTGATTGGTGCGAGCGATGAAAAAGGTATTGCTGTGGCAGAACGGCCTGTATATCCGTGGGATTTGTTAGGAAGTATGTACGAGCTTATGGGGGTGGATACCACTGCGCGTTTGCCTCATCCTCAAGGATTAGATGTCCGAGTTTCTCCTACACCAGCGGATGGAATTAAGTTTGGCGGACGTTTGAAGGAAATTATGGCATGATGCGATATTGTATTTTAGCTATTGGATTAATGAGTTGGTTTGGGAGTGCCTTTGCAGCCGCTCCACATATTGGATATATTTACCCTGCAGGTGGAGAAAAAGGAGCGGTTCTTAAGGCGGAAATGGGGGGGCAACATTTAGAAAAGATCACGCGTATTCATTTAGATGGGGTTCAAGTTCATATTTTAAAATATGCGGTGAAATATGATGTTAAGCGGGTGCGACAAATAGCTCGTGGTAAAAAAAATGCAGAGCAACAATTGGAAGCGGAAAGAAAAAAACCAATCGAAAAACAGGATAAAAAAAAGATTCTTAAATTAGAAAGACGGGTCAAAAAATTAGCGCATGATTTGTCCGTTGCAGATTTTCCGGAAGGATTTGATGTTAATGATAAAAAGAGCATCCGAAAATATTTTAAAAAAGATAAAAAAAATCAGTTTAATCCACAATTAGCGGATCGGCTCTACCTCGAGTTGGAGATCGATTCTGATGCGCTACCCGGAGTGCGCGAGCTTAGGGTAGAAACCGATAAGGGACTCTCTAATCCGATCTTTTTTGAAATCGGAGAGCTTAAAGAATATAGAGAAAAAGAACCCAATGATGATCATCAAGCACCTGTGCTTCAGACTGTTTCAACACCTTGCATTATGAATGGGCAAATTATGCCTGGAGATATCGATCACTTTCGATTTAAAGCCAAAAAAGGACAAAATATAGTGGTAAAGGTATCGGCGCGACGGATTATTCCGTATTTAGCGGATGCGGTTCCTGGTTGGTTTCAGGCGGTTGTTGCTCTATATGATGAAGAGGGGAATGAAGTGGCATATCAAGATGATTATACTTTTCATCCCGATCCTGTTCTTTTCTTTAATGTGCCTCATACGGCAACGTACACTCTTTCCATTAAGGATTCGATTTATCGGGGACGTGAAGATTTTGTCTATCGTATTGATCTAGGCGAACTGCCTTTTATTACTTCGGTTTTTCCTTTGGGTGGAGAGGAAAATAGTGAGGTTTCTATTGATTTGTTAGGATGGAATTTACCCACCAATAAAATTGTTGGACGGGTTTTTGAAGAGGCGGGAACTGTTCGCCACCTTTCCGTAAAAAAAGATGGATACCAATCCAACCCAATGCCGTTTTTGATTGGAAATCTTCCAGAAATACTAGAGTCCGAATCAAATAATACGGACCAGACGGCTCAAAAAGTATCGCTTCCTCAAGTCGTTAATGGGCGAATTCAAACTCCTAACGACATCGATTATTTTTCATTTCAGGGTGAAAAAGGAAGCACCGTTTCCATTAAAATTAATGCGCGAGTTTTAGGATCTCCATTAGATGCCATGATTGAACTGAGTGGCCCCGGACTTAAGACCCCCGTTCGGAACGATGATTATATGTTGGAAGATTCGGCGCATCTTCATTTAGGTGCTGGATTACTGACACACTATGCTGATCCCTATCTTTTACAAACCCTTCCTGCCACGGGAACCTATTTGGTGAAAGTAAGCGATACCCAAGGAAAAGGGGGAAAAGAGTTTGCTTATCGTTTACGTATTGCACCTGCAAATCCAAACTACACGCTCCGACTTGAACCTTCCGGACAACAAATAGAACCAGGAGCAACGGCTCTGTTTTCTGTGCGCGCCTTGCGTTCAGAAGGATTTAAAGGAACCATACATCTTTCGGTTACAAATCTGCCGCCAGGATTTATGGTGAAGGGCACAGAGATGACATCTAATGCAACGTTAACGCAGTTAACTCTCACGGCGCCACGAAAAATGAAGAGTCAGATTGTTTCGCCTTTAGTGATTGGAACGGCTATTGAGAATGAAAAAGAGATCCGTCGTGTGGCGGTTCCTGTTGATGATCAGATGCAGGCCTTTCTTTATCGGCATTTAGTTCCCGCAAAACAATTGGTTTTATATTCCTCAGAAAAACCAGCCGCTTTTGTTTTTAAGTTAAAACCCAATCATTTGGAGTCCGTGCCTATTTTATTTGGAAAAGAGACACGAATTATTTTTCTTGGGAGAAGAAATAGACGATTTAAAGGAGCGAAATTAGAACTGGATCATCCTCCAAAAGGAATAAAAGTGATTAAAGGTTGGATTGGACCTCGGCGCATAAAGGGAAAAACAAAAAAAGGAAAACCACGGCTTTCAAAAAATGAGCTCTGGGGACAGATAATTATAAAAGCCGAAGCCCCTTTAAAAGTAGGTGATACAGCAACTTTGGTTGTGGTGGGAACGATAAAAAAAGGAAAAAATAATATAGAACGTCATCCTTCTCCTGCCTTTAAAATTCAAATTGTAAACCCACAAAAAAAAGAGGAAAAGAAACGAGTTCCAAAACATTAAAATGTTGGATTCCTTTGCTCGGAGAAGTAATTGTCTGAGAAAGAAAAAGGTGTAGGATAGGATTTATATGAAGAAACCACGATTATTATTACATATCTGTTGTGCACCCGATGAGGTGCATGTCGTGCATTCTATGCACGAAGAATTTGAACTACATTGTTTTTTTTGTAATCCAAATATTCAACCTAAATCAGAATATGTAAAGCGATTGGAAGAAGCGAAAAGAGTGGCAGAAAAATATGGGGTGGATTTTACCGCAGATGAATATCTTCCGGAAGAGTGGATAAAACGAGTAGATGAACCTTGGGGACATACCCCCGAAACAGGCGAACGATGTAATCACTGTTTTGATTTGCGTTTAGAACGAACCGCAAAATTTTGTAAAGAAGTCTTGGGTTGGGAGCGCTTCTCATCAGTGCTTAGTATGAGTCCAAAAAAACGAATCGAAATGATTGATCGCGCAGGACTAGCGGCAGCAGAAAAATATGGCGTGATATACGAGCCATATAACTTTAAAAAGAAAGATGGATATTTGAAATCCATCGAATTAAGCAAAAAATACAATCTATATAGACAAGATTATTGTGGGTGTGCACGAAGCAAAGCGGAGCGTGAAGAACAAAAGAAAAGGAAGGCCTAATCCTTTTTCTTTGCTTTTAGAAAAAAAAGGCGTAATGTGATGTGAAATTTCTTTGTAGGGAAGGAAAAGGGAAAGGAACATGGAAGAAGATCAATATCAAACAAGAGCAACACTAATTATGCGAGTGCAAGATCAACACGACGAAGCCTCTTGGGAAGAGTTCGTTCGGGTCTATCGGCGGTATATTTATGCAATTATTCGAAGCATGAATATCTCGGAATCCGATACAGAAGATATTTTGCAACAAGTGCTAATCAATCTATGGAATAGTCTGCCCAAAATGGACTATAAAAAAATAAAACGGTTCCGAAGTTGGTTAAGCACCGTAACAAAAAATTGTGTAACCGATTTTATTCGTAAACGTATGCGAGATACCAATAGGGTTAAAAAAGCCAAAGATGATGAAACCATTGTTTATTTAAGTTCTATTCGTCTTCCTGAAATCGAAGAAATTGCAGAACGTGAATGGGAAATTCATCTCACCAATTTAGCTTTAGAAAATATTGAACCTCTCTTCTCTGGAAAAGCGGTAAAAGCTTTTCGGATGTCCCTAGAAGGAAAAGAAATTGATGAAATTGCTATCGAATTAGGCGTTAAAGAAAACTCCGTTTATCGATTAAAAAACCGAGTAAAAGATCGTCTTATTCGAGAAATTGTTCATTTGCGAAATACCTTGGAATAAAAAACAGATAAATGAAAGAGCATTCGGAGTGTTCATTTTTTACCCCCACTGGATTGGTCAGGCACAAATAATAAGATCATTTTTTTTGCCGTAGACCCCGTAAGTAGATGTGGTTTTTTTTACAGTAAATCTCTTCTTTTCTTAATTTTTAGAACGAATAACACCCCTCTTTTTTTGGGGTTATTTTTTCGATCCTTTGTCTATAAAAATCTAGGGACAGACCTAAGTAATATAAAAAATATTTGACTTCAGCAGGTGCTAAATATTTAATTTTAATCCAGTGGGAATGGGGTTTTTGTAGGGAAAATATTAAAAAATATTTTTATGTCTGTTGGGGAGATATTTTAAAAATTTGGGAAAAGATGTTGCTCCTGCGGAGCTGATAGCGATTGTTTTTTATGGCGAGCCTTGGTTATCTTGGTTCGGTGAGTTGGACAAGAGGAATAAAATTACTTGTGTTTGCTTGGTTATTTATTAATGTGTTCGATTTATGGATTAGTTGGAGGGTATGATGAAAAGGAAACTTATTTTTATTTTTAGTGGTTTATTGGTTGGGTTGTCGGTTGGGTTTTTTATAGGGAAGGGTGCTCATTCTTCGTCTTTAAAGGTTGATTCGTCTAAATTAAACTCGCATTTAAAATCTGTACAGACGGATGGTGTGAAGGAGAAAAAAATGTTGTTAGATGCGCTTAAGCATTTAGATGTAACAGCAGAGGAACTTCAAAAAGCACAACAGTATATTCATACGTTGGAGAAAAATAATAAACGCTATGGTTGGTTGATGAATTTTTGTAAAAAAAATATGGCGAATGAATTTAATTTCTGGGGAATGGGAGTTGGAGATGAAGGTTTTGATCCATCACCATCTGCAATTGAATTTTTTGGATGGGATCAAGAGACTGTTGATCAAATAAAACGTATTGGAAAGAGTACGTGGAATCGTGCTTTGGATTGGGAGGCGGAGGCGGCAGTTCAAGTTAGTGCCACAGACGGGAAGTTGGTTTATGAAATTCCGGCTCTTCCTGCTTCGGTAAAAGAGGAGTATTTGCAGTCGATGAAGTCTATTTTGGGGGAGCAGGATATGAAGCTACTTTCGGAGGGGCTTAATGAACAGTTTACTTCGATTGAAGAACCTAGAAGGGTTGAGATTTCTGTGGATTCTTCGCCGATGAGTTCGATGGCCTTTTCGGGGGGTGGTTCTATTTCTTCGGCGGTCTCTTCTGGTCCAGGAAATATGCCTCCTTTTATGAGTTCAGGGGGGTCGACGTCAACTTCTGGTGGAAAATGGGTGCATATTAAAACAACGAATTTAGCGGATGATTCTACTGGTGGTGGTGGGGGTATGTTTATTGAAACTTACGAAGCGGGATCGAATTCAAGTTCTAATGGACGATGGAGTCATCTTTTTAATTCAAGTCAACTTGGATTGTAAAAAAAAGGGGGGAGATCTCTTGATATCTTTTGTCTAGCAGGGGTATGAAGGAGATCTGTTCTTAGAAAAGTAAAAAAGTCTGCTTGAACCGCTTGAAAATAAAAGTGCAAATTGCTATATTTTGTGGTTTTAGAGAGAGAAATACCCATATCTTGTGGGTGAGAAGAGGTTTTTGTTCATGGCAGGAAAAAGAAAGCACGAGTATACAGAGGATAAAATTAAGACGCTGTCGTCGTTGGAGCATATCCGTTTGCGAACGGGAATGTATATTGGGCGAACGGGATCGGGTGCCCATTATGATGATGGAATTTATATTCTTGTTAAGGAGGTTATTGATAACGGAATCGATGAATTTATTATGGATCATGGGGATCGGATTGATGTGTCGATCGAGGATGATTTGGTAACAATTCGTGATTATGGGCGGGGAATTCCGTTGGGAAAGGTGATTGATTGTGTTTCGAAGATTAATACGGGCGCAAAATATAATGATGATGTTTTTCAGTTTAGTGTGGGGTTGAATGGGGTAGGAACGAAGGCGGTAAATGCGCTTTCGAGTTATTTTTTGGTGCGGAGTCATCGGGATGGTCAGTTTGTTGAGGCGGAGTTTGAGCGGGGTACATTTATTCGAAAAGAGAAGGGAAAAACGGATGAGCCAAATGGGACGTTTGTGGCGTTTTCTCCCGATCCCGAGATCTTTAAAAAGTTTGAGTTTAATCAGGATCATTTGGCGCGCCGGCTTCGTTTTTATGCCTATTTAAATGCAAAATTAAAGATCTTTTTTAATGGAGAGAAGTATCATTGCAAGGGGGGCTTGCTGGATTTAATTAAGGATGAAAGTCAGTATGAAAAGGTGTATCCTCCGTTTCATTATTCCGATAAGGGTTTGGAGGTGGCTTTTACACACACAAATCGTTTTTCGGAGGAATATTATTCTTTTGTTAATGGACAATATACGTCGGATGGCGGAACGCATCTTTCTGCTTTTCGGGAGGGGTTGTTGCGTGGCATTAATGATTATGCCAAGAAGAAATTTTCGGGGGATGATGTTCGTGAGGGGATTTTGGGTACGGTGGCGGTTCGTTTAAAGGAACCTGTTTTTGAGAGCCAGACTAAAAATAAGTTGGGCAATACAGAGATTCGTTCAGATTTGGTTTCAAAAATTACACAGGTGGTTTCGGATCTGTTGCATCGGAATCCTGTTGAGGCAAAGAAGTTGGTTGAGAAGGTTGAGGAGACGCATCGACTTCGTAAAGAGTTAAATTCGGTGAAAAAACTGGCGAGGGAACGGTCGAAGTCGGTTTCTATTCGGGTGCCACAGTTGAAGGATTGTAAAAATCATTTTGATCGGGAAAAGCAAAAACATCTTGAAACTCAGGTTTTTATTACAGAAGGACAGTCGGCGGCGGGATCTATTGTAAGCTGTCGGGATGCAACCAATCAGGCTATTTTTACATTGAAGGGAAAGCCGCTGAATGTTTGCGATTTGAAACGGGATGCGCTGTATAAAAATGTGGAAATTTATAATTTAATGCGTGCGCTTAATATTGAGGAGAATATTGAGAATTTGCGGTATAATAATGTTATTCTTGCAACAGATGCCGATGTGGATGGATTGCATATTCGTAATTTAATGATTACTTTTTTTCTGCGTTTCTTTGAATCGTTGGTTCGAGAGGGGCATTTAAAAATTCTGGAGACACCGCTTTTTCGTGTTCGGAATAAAAAACAGACGCGCTATTGTTACTCCGAGGCGGAGCGTATTGCTGCGCTGGATGCTCTTGGGAAAAATGCGGAGATCACGCGTTTTAAAGGTTTGGGAGAAATCTCTCCAAAGGAATTTAAGGATTTTATTAGCAAAGATGGAATGCGGTTGACATCGGTGTCGATTGAGGGGGATCACTTGGTTTCGGAGATCCTCTCTTTTTATATGGGGAAAAATACACCGGATCGCCGCGAATATATTATGGGGCATTTGGTGATTGATACCGAGGCTGTGCAGTAGGAATTTTTATTATGTCAGAAGAAAACAATACGGAAGAAAACGATCAATCGGTAGATTTGTTCGGGGAAAAGATCTTAGAGACGGATCAGCCGGAGGAGCTCGAAGAATCGACCCAGACAGAAGAAAAGTCCAAAGAGGTGGAGTTGGTGGAAGAACCCCCTCCACCAGAGGAACCTAAAGGATTTGATCCCTTGAGAGAGGATCATGGACCGCTTAAAAAATTGGTTGATTTTAACTTTTTGCAATATGCTTCGTATGTTATTTGTGATCGGGCAATTCCAACGCTTGAAGATGGACTTAAACCGGTGCATCGAAGAATCTTGCATTCGTTAAAAGAGAAGGATGATGGCCGTTTTATTAAGGTGGCAAATATTGTCGGACACACCATGCAATATCATCCGCATGGAGATGCTTCTATTGCAGATGCGCTGGTAACGCTCACCAATAAACGGTACTTAATTGAAGGACAGGGGAATTTTGGAAATATTTTTACAGGCGATCGACCTGCTGCTTCAAGATATATTGAGTGCCGGCTTACTCCGCTTGCGCGTAATGAAATTTTCAACAAGGAACTTACGGAGTGGATCCCCAGTTACGATGGTCGAAATCAAGAACCTGTAACTCTTCCCTCGAAGCTGCCTTTGATGTTGATGTTGGGTGCAGATGGAATTGCTGTTGGACTTTCAACCTGTATTTTGCCTCACAATTTTATTGAATTATTAACGGCGCAGATTGAAATCTTGCGTGAAAAAAAGCGGACACCTGTTGTGCTTAATCTTCTTCCTGATTTTCAAACAGGCGGATTGATGGATGTCTCTGATTATAACAGAGGGAATGGTCGAATAAAGTTGCGGGCTCGAATTGAACCTCGAAAAGGAAGCTCAAAAAAAATAGTGATTACCGAGATTCCTCATGGCGTAACGACAGAATCGCTCATTACTTCTATTGAAGATGCGGTAAAAAAGAAAAAAGTGCCGGTGCGTACCATTCATGATTTTACTGCAGAAAAGGTAGAAATAGAGCTTACACTCTCTTCGGCAACCATTCATGAAAAAGCCATTCAGGCTCTTTACGCATTTACGAAATGCGAAACATCCGTTACTGCGCGCTTGATTTGTCTTCATAATAAACGTCCAGTCGAAATGAATATCGATGAAGTTCTGCGTGCCAATACCAAACAATTGCTTGAAATTCTTGAAGCAGAACTGGAGTTGCGTAAACAAAAATTGCTCGATGATTTTCATTATAAAACGCTCGTGCAAATTTTTGTTGAAAATCGTATTTATAAAGCGATTGAGGAATGCGAGACGCTTGAAGCTGTTTTTTCGGCTATTTACGCCGGGCTTAAGCCCTTTAAGAAACAGCTTCGAAGAGCGATTATTGATGACGATATTGAGATGCTTTTGCGGGTTCGCATTAAGCGGATCTCACTTTTCGATATCAATAAAAACCGGAAAGAGATCGAAGATATTTTGACCGAGCTTTCTGAGGTGGAAAAAAACTTGGGTGCACTTCGCGGGTATGCCATTCGCTATTTAAAACGGCTCATAAAAACCTATAAAGATGAATATCCTCGTTGCTCGGAATCGACGAGTTTTAAAGAGATCGAAATCCGTGAACTTACGGCAACCGAACTTCAAATTAAACAGGACGAAAAGGGCTATATTGGAACACAAGTAAAAGGGGACGTTATTCTTGAGTGTTCTTCGCTCGATAAGATTTTAGTCATTTGGAAAAATGGACAGTACAAGGTGATTCCGCCTCCTGAAAAACTTTTTGTTGATCATCAGCTTCAAAGATGTGAAATCTTTAATCGAGAAAAATTATTTACTCTTGTTTATACGGAATCACGGATTACGTATCTTAAACGTTTTAAAATGGGTGGTGCGATTATGAATCGGACTTATTTTATGACCCTTTCGGAAAAATCTAAAATCCAGCTTTTGATAGATAATACGCCTGAAGCAATTTTTGTGAAATATCGTCCAGCAAAGAATCAACGTATTCATCAACAACGCTTTAATCCATCTGATATTTCTGTTAAAGGGGTGAAATCACGTGGAAATCGGATGACAACCAAAAGTATTAAATATATTGATGCTACGCCAGGTCGATGGTGGGATTCCGAAGATCCCGGATTGATTCCCGAAGGTGTGTTGCTTTAATATATTCTTTTTTTGATCTAGAAAAAAATATTTCGATGTCGATTTAGTTTGAACTTTGGGAAAAAACTCTAGAAATTATCTGTTTAGCCGAATATAAATTTTTACACCAAAAATAAAATAAAGGACGATCCGTGAAGAGTAATCAACCCCTCTATATTTTAAAAGTATGTGCTGTTTTGATAACCCTTTTTGTTTTTGGGTGTGCGCATATTTCGGAGCAACCCTCGTTGGAGAAACGGGTTGGAGATCAGTTGATAAATGCTGCGGGTGAATCGGTGAAAGGAGCCGATGTTTTTAAGACAAAGTATACTTTACTCTATTTTTCTGCTCATTGGTGTCCGCCATGTAAACGTTTTACGCCTAAATTTATAACGTTTTATAATGCGTACGGAGAGGACCGACCTTTTGATGTTATTTTTATTAGTAGCGATAAATGTGAAGCGGATATGGTTACCTATATGCGTGAAACGAAAATGCCTTGGGCGGCTGTTCCTTATAACAGTGCGTTGGTGAAAATACTTCGAGAGGAATTTAGTTATTCTGGAATTCCAAATCTTGTTTTGCTTGATGCGGATGGAAAGGTGATCTTGAATTGTTATCAAGGTCGCCGTTATCTGGGTCCTCAACGGGTGCTAGATGCCTTAGTAAAAAGGGTGGGGTCGGCTTCTGCTGTGAAAGCGAAAAAAGGGAAGAAAAAGGTCGATTTGTCACGCTGTTTTCTTTCTGAATGTAAACCGTGTGGTTAAAGTTTCCCTGTTCTAGCTTGTTGGATAACTACGGGTGCTCTTTGTTTTAAAGGAGGAATTTGCTTTGATATCATCGATTGAGATCAATTGTTATTTTTTCTTTTTAAATCGGGTATTTTATTCCAATGCAAAAGGATGTTATTTTATCGGTATTAATAATATGGTTTTTATTTGGTAAACGAACTTGCAACCCCATTTTTATTGAGTAAACTTCTGGCTGTTTTTGAATTTATCTGGAGAAATCGCTATGGCTGAAGAACTGAAGCACCTTATTGAACAAATCCAAAAAGAGGGCGTTGAAAAG
>Ga0256845_1001253_pt1 | contig 20802 bp, 15 predicted proteins | sample RiftiametaG_FD_189101 | JGI IMG/M metagenome (GOLD analysis project Ga0256845, IMG submission 189101) | Tube worm associated microbial communities from hydrothermal vent at the East Pacific Rise, Pacific Ocean - Riftia | ecosystem: Host-associated > Annelida > Integument > Unclassified ...
CGTCTCCGTCTCCGTCTCCGTCTCCGTCTCCGTCTCCGTCTCCGTCTCCGTCTCCGTCTCCGTCTCCGTCTCCGTCTCCGTCTCCGTCTCCGTCTCCGTCTCCGTCTCCGTCTCCGTCTCCGTCTCCTGCCGTGTCTTCCGTATTTTCCGTTTCTTTCTTATCGTCGGAGTCTTTAGAGCAGGCTGTTGCGAACAAATTTAGAGATATAAAAACCGAAAATAATGGAATTGAGTACTTCATATTGATGTGTCCTTATGATTTTTCTGGGTTACGACGAGCGGCCGTGTCCGCCATCAGCGGACACGGCCGCTCGTCGTTCGATAGAATGGTTCATCATCTACCATGGTTTTCAACAGATTGTTCGTCTTGATGAAAGTTATTTAGTTGCGACCATGAACTTGTTGCAACTAAATATATTTCATTTTTCTCGTTCATCGATCCCTCTAAAACCGACAAAAATTCAACCACCAGCTCGTCATTTTCGCGCTTTTGCGTCCGCCGATAGGACAACAAAACCAGGAGAAATGGCAGACGAGCGAGGGCTCCGAACACCACAGATGATATCTCCATCATGCATGCATTCGCCCTGCTGCAAAATCCAACTGCACATAAGGTCTTCGGACCCTACAAGCTCGACCTTAAGCTTATGTTTGGGCCACGTGTCCTAAAGTAGGATGGTTACAAGTTCTTCCATGCCGAAGGTCTCACTTTGAGCCAACAGCTTGCAACCCGCAGTGTCATCATCCACTCACGACGGGATGTCTCCAAAAAGGGAAATGGTGAGCCGGTACATCCAGGCCTCTGGCGGCCGGCTCACTCTCACATACAGTCGTCGATCGTTTTATGATCTAAGGATTCCCTGCCAAACGAATGTCCGGACTTCTACAATCACTCCGATGGAAGATGACCGGATCGGAAGATATCCGTTCGTAATCAGACACCTGTTGACGATGATTTATTTTTCAAGCGTCTTTCGAATATAATCGACAAGCGATTGTGCTTCATCGTCAGTCACATTTTGTGGCGGCATCTCATCATCACCATGAATAATGGAGTTCACCAGTTCAGCGTCTTCTTTACCAAGACGCCCGTTTAGATCCGGGCCACTGTCTCCACCCGTGAGCGTGGCCCCGTGACAGCCTGCGCATTTGTCGGCAAAAATAGCGGCCGCGTCAATCACACCATCGGTGTCTGTTGCGGAGCTGCTGTCAGATTCGGCATCATCGTCACATGCGGTGAATACGAACACTAATGAGAGTATGAATACAATACGGAACATGCAATTTCTTTCTATCGCAAAAATGAGATGTTCGATCGTTATATATGACGAAATTAAAATCAAATTTTCGTCTATCCGTGTCCGCTCGATCACCAACCGTCATTTTGCGCGGACAAGGATCGTCCGCCTCCACTGAGAGTAAAAAGTGTATGGAGAACCCCGAATAGACGAATCTGAACGACCTCAGGCCTGACCGAAGGCCAAAATTGTCAACGATATGACATCCTTGAAAGGTCGGGCGAAAGGAAACATGCTTTGCCATCGCAAAGAGACCCCCTGGCTCCGATTGACATACCCTGAACATGGTGCAGGGTATGTCAATCTCGAAGAGACAACTCGATTCCCTCTTCGATAAAACCTACCATAGTCTCATAATGCCCCCCCGCCCCCTCGATGACTGTAACATTCTTCTCTCGGAGAAATTCCAGTTCTTCGTTGGTTAGACGTCCAACCTGAGCATCTATTTCCCCATAGACATAGACGACATTCGACAGATCATCATATTTGTCGAGAAGATTCGTATATCGATTATAGCCAAGGCCCGCGGCGAGTTTATTCATATTGCTCGCTTCCACAGTGCTAGGAGTCCCATCAATCGACGGGAGCAAACCACCGCTGAAGCTACCGTATTTACCTTCGCTGAACCCTTCCCAGATCACATCATCGATATCAAGACGACCCACCATGATAAGATACCTGTCCGCAATATCATATCCTTTCTCCGCGATCAGGCCTTGAACAACAAACGCTCCGAATGAGACTCCGACGACGACCACTTTTTTATCCAGGCCTTTGAAATAGCGCACGACCTCGCTCAGGTTGTCGATAGTTTGGATATCATAAGTTTTGGCATCATCGAAGCTAATCGCTTCATCGGCAAATAAATTTGGTGATTGGGTTTGGGCCTGATGAACGTTGACCCTCAGCAAATCTCCGGCACTTCCGCCGTCCCCGACACCGCCTTGGGCCATCAGATCCTCAAAATCTGAAGTCAGAAGTTCCGTATCTGGGCCGCCCTGTGAGGTTACAATAACCGTATCGCTCGTAAAATCCCCGGAGCAGTACACCAACAAACCAATTTCGCTGTCGATGTTCGTGTCACAATCCGTGCCCTCCGTGCCCTCCGTGCCCTCCGTGCCCTCCGTGCCCTCCGTGCCCTCCGTGCCCTCCGTGCCCTCCGTGCCCTCCGTGCCCTCCGTGCCCTCCGTGCCCTCCGCGCTCTCCGTGCCCTCCGTGCCCTCCGTGCTCTCCGTGCTCTCCGTGCTCTCGTCCTTGCACCCAAGCAGTGAGGCGCTAAGCAACCCCGTAACAACCAATGTTAATGTCATGTATCTAGTCATCGTATTCACCATTATACCACTCAGGACCACTTCTCCAGCACACGCGTCACAATCTTCTGTGTTTTTGATGTTGATGTAAGATCGTCCGGATTTGGACCGGGTTCGTTCTCACTTGCCAGTGATTCCATCCTGCAACCGTCCCGGATCTGCAACCGATGCCGCGAAAACCACGACTCTTCTCTTTGCGCTCCTATGGGGTTCCTTTATCTAAAATGGATCTTCCCCGACCCCGATCTGTGTGTCTTCCTGCGCGCAGAGGTCCCCCATATATCCACGTCTCCAGATCCTGAGGTTCTCACATCCACCGACGCCGTCGCATAAATTTCGACATCCCCCGACCCCGAACTCCGTGAGCGGACCGTCTCAGTCACCAAATCTCGGGCGGCGATGGAGCCGGAACCAGAGGTCTGCAAGTCAAGATCACGGACTTTACCAGCCACTTTGAGATCTCCTGAGCCGTGCGTTGAGAGGTTAAGGCTCTCCGAGTGCACCGCATCCACGACGACGTTTCCCGATCCTGAGCTGCGGATCGAACGAAGATCGTTCGTCACGCCAACGCTGTGAATGTCGCCCGAACCGCTCGCCGAGAGCGAATGAATCTGTGTGGTACGGATCTCGACAACGCATCGCGTCTGGGGATCGATCTCGATGAGCGGCTGGACATCGATGCGAAGGGTTTTGTCCTCGGTGTAGATCTCGATGTATTCCAGCAGATTGGAATCGCAAATAACTTCGACTTCGCTAGGCAAATCACGAGCTGGCATCTCGGTGTCCTCTTGAAGCATCGTAATATGTACGTCGATTTCTCCGAAATTTTTCACACCACTGAAGTCGGAGACCTCGCGTATCTCGCTCTTCGCGTCACCGTTGCCCATGATCCACTCGGAGCAACCGGATAAACCAAGGCCCCCAAGAAACAGAGCGGATCCAAAACCGAGGGGGCGCAATGTGAAATGAAACCAAGGCAGGGAGGTACGCGCGAGAGGCATGGCACCTGGTGGAACACCGGACTGCCCCCGGAGTGTCACCACCCTGCAAATTTTGTTTGGCACACGCGGTTCAGCGCTTGAGCAAGAGCACAGAACGTTGGGTCAATGTCGCCGAAAGCGCGAGCGGGGCCGTGGTGGCCTCAGGGCCCTGAGCCGCCTCTCGAGCGGCTTGCAGCACCTTCGCCAAATCCAGCTCGAGGGGGGCCACGGTCGATTCGGGGGCGAAGACCAGCACAAAACGCTCAAAATCGGGGGTGGCATCGAGCTCGAAGGCCGAAGCCAACGGCACGGGGTTTCCGGGTCGCATCTGCAGCGCGGAGATCCCGGCTCCTGGGGTCTCTGGATCTGGAAAATGCTGGGTCACGGTGCCACGGCCATCGAAAGAGACGATCACACCCGAGCCTATTTGCTCGGCCGCATAGCTCGCTTGAATGAGGCTACCCGGCGCGACCATATCTCCATCACCAAGCACTCGCACCTCGCCCTCTGGCATCTGGAGCTTGAGGATCAACCGGGTCTCCCCCTTGATGATGAGGGCCTCTGCGCCGGACTCCACCGGTACCATGGGACCCACCTCCAGCATAAACACCAAGGTCGCGGCCACCCCCACGGTGGCCATCGACGGTAGCCACCACCGCCGTAGCCTACGCTGCGCCTTTGTCTTCACCCGATCTTCGTCTTGTTTGGCGGCAATTTTGGCAAATTGAACGGTGGGGTAAAGCGCAAAAAAATCACTGTTGTCCACCTCGATCCGCTGCAAGCGAGGATCGAGGTGGTGTTTGAGTTGCTCGCGGATATGCGCCGATTCCTGCTCTCCGAGCTCACCGAGGGCGAGCTTTTCGACCATCAGGTCAGGAACCGAGGCCCGAGAATCGTTGACGTCGGTCATACGAGCAGCTTCTTTGTGGAGGTCGGCATTTCACTGCCCCCTGCGGAGAGTGGCTCAAGATCAACATCGTGCAGCGCCCGACGAAGCTTTCGCAAGCGCTTTCGCACACCCGACACCGACATTCCCACCTCTGCAGCCACCTCTTCGAGGGTGAAGCCATCGTGCAGGTGCAGCACGGCGATGGTCGCGGTGCTCTCGGCTTCGCCTGCGAACAGCCGCGCAAGAAGAGAGCGTGCCTCCGAGCGACCTTCTTCCGCGAGGGTCCCGGCGATATGCTGTAGCAGCTCGCTCTGGGCATCTTCGGGCCGTCGGCGTCGGCTTCGCAGACGGTTGAGACAGGTGTTGGTGGCGATTCTGTACAGAAGGCTTGAGCATGCCCGCTCGTCGAGTTTATCGCGGTTCCGCAGCACCTGAACAAAGGTGTCCTGCATGGCATCAAGAGCCTGCTGTTCGTGGCCAAGCAACTGTCGACAGCGACGCATGACCATCGGACCGTATCTCTTGTAAAGGGCTTCGACGTCGACGGCCACGAGGCGCTCACTCCCCAGAGAGGAGCGATACTATTTTCCAAAGCGACCCCCTAGCGCAAGCCCGCAAGCAGAAATCTTAAGTTGGGTGACACTTCTGCCTCGGCACGGTGTTGAACCAGTGAGACCGATGACCAAGCGCACCTCCCGCCCAAGACCGACGGACCCCACGGTTCCGCCCAAAGGGGCCCCACAACCCACAACCCGAAGGCTCCTATCGGCCTCGCGAGCGATGTGGTTGGCGCAGCTTCAGCTCGGCGAACTTCCGCCGCAGACCCAGCACATTCTACGAGCCGAGCTGGGCCACCAACTTGCCCCTGCGCTTCAGCGGTTGCGGATCGAGGACGACAAAATGTTGCAGCATTATCCACCGGAACGCATCGCCGCTCAAATCACCGCCAAGGCGGCCAAAAAAGGGCGAGAACCGCTCAAAACTTGGCGACGGATTACTGCGGTGCCCACATTGGCGTTATCGGCGCTGGCCCTCGGTCTCTTGGTTTTGCCACTCTCACCCACAAACTCGATCGGTTCGCTTTCACTCAAAAACGCACCGGATCCGGCCATTTTGTCCTCCCCATCCACAGAATCCACACGATCGAAGGGCCTGAGTCCCCATCTGGTGATTCAGCGACTGCGTCTCGACGGATCCATTGACCGGCTCAATGCAAACAGCGATGCGAAAGAGGGCGACGTGCTGCAACTGAGCTACGTTGCAGCGGGACATCGACACGGCGTGGTCTTGTCGATCGACGGAAGAGGTGTCGTGACCTTGCATCATCCACAACAGCTGCGATCCAGCACACGGCTTGCAGAGCGCGGCGAGACGGCCCTCGCCCATGCCTACGAACTCGACGACGCCCCCGATTTTGAACGCTTTATCTTTGTGGCATCCAACTCGGAAATCGATGTCACACGCGTCATGGCTGCTGCCCAGACCCTCGTCCACGATGCCGATGCGGCGAGTCGGTCACTGGCGCTGCCTACCCCCTGGCATCAAAGTTCTTTTCGACTTCCCAAGGTCCCGGGCCCATCCATCGCTACGTCCAAGCGCCGTTAAACCATGTCTATCACGATCTCCACGATCTCCACGATCTCCAGCGCCGTTTGTTCCGCCCTCGCTCGCGCGTCATTGCCCGCGTGTGCGCTGGGCCTCGGTGTTGCGATGATACCCTTCGGTGCACAAGCAAGCGAGAAAGAAGCCTCGTCTGACGATGCCATCGCGCAGCAATACGCAGGAGCTCGGCGCTTCGCGCTGATGATCGGCGCCAACAATGGCGGAGACGATCGAACGGAGCTGCGCTACGCAGGCACCGACGCACGTAGCCTCTCGAAAGTGCTCAAAGAAATCGGCGGTGTGTCCAACAGCGATCGCAAGAGTCTCTTGGATCCCACCCCACAAGAGCTGAGGGCAGGCTTTCTTCGTGTCGCACAGGCGATTCGAGACTCGGTGAAACCCGGTGAGAAGGTGCAGTTCGTGTTTTACTACTCTGGCCATTCGGACGAACAAGGGCTCTTGCTCGCTGGAGAACTGGTCAAGTACTCGGAGCTTCGCAAGTTGATCCAAGACGTTCCCGCGGACGTGCGTATCGGCATTCTTGATTCTTGTGCCTCGGGGGCCTTTACGCGACTCAAGGGTGGGACCAAACGTTCATCTTTTCTGGCCCAGGCTTCGCCCTCGGTGAAGGGGCATGCCTACCTCACATCGAGCTCTGCCGACGAAGCCGCCCAGGAGTCGGACCGTATTGGTGGCTCGTTTTTCACCCACTACCTTGTCACTGGGTTGCGCGGCGCCGCCGACCTCAATCGAGATCGCCTCATCACCCTGAACGAGGCTTATCGCTTCGCCTTTGACGAGACTTTGGCACGCACGCAGTCCACCCAGGGAGGCGCCCAACATGCCGCCTACGACATTCAGCTTGCCGGCACCGGCGACCTGGTGATGACGGATCTACGCGACACCTCTGCGCAGCTCGAGATCAAGCGAGAAGTGGGCGGCCGTGTTTTTATTCGTGACAGCCAAGGAAATCTCACGGCCGAGCTCTACAAAGAACCTGGCGGGGGTGCCGTACTGCTCGCGCTCGAACCAGGGACCTACGCGATCACGGTCGACGACGGAAAGAAGATCTGGCGCGCAGATTTGACAGTCCACGAGGGCCGCAAGGCAGAACTGAGTCCAGGAAAGCTCTCTGTCGTCCTGGCGGAGGCGACCGTGACCCGTGGAGCCGGCGATGCCAGCGATGCCCATGCAAAGGATACCGCCGAAACAAAGGCGAAAGACGATGTCATGATCGTTCCCTTTAATTTCGGTATCTCGCCCATGCTCAGCATCAACGGCATACACGAGGGCCCACGCATCTACAATTTTATGAATCTCAACATCGGTCTGACGGTCGTCGACAGAATCTATGGATTCAGCGCCTCCCTCGGAGGCAACATCATCTCCGAAGAGCTGCACGGCGTTGGCGTGGGGCTCGGTTTTCAATCCGTGGGTCCGGGGGGCATCAAGGGTTTTCAGGGGTCCGTCGGCCTCGCCTACAACGGCGGCACGCTCGATGGGGTGCAGCACGCGGTGGGTGCTGCGATCACCAAGGGCGACGTTCATGGTGTACAGGTGGCTAGCGGCCTCACCCTTGCACGCGGGACTGTGAACGGCGTGCAAATGGCCGCCGGCATCAACCTCTCGAATACGAGACTCAATGGAGCGCAGCTGGCAGTGGGCTTGAACCTGGCGAAGGATGTCAGGGGGGCACAAGTCGGTCTCGCTAACATCGCTGCGGGTACCGTCAAGGGCATCCAGATCGGGCTCTTCAACTACGCCGAGGAGGCCGATGTCAGCATCGGTCTCATCACCCCCACCAAAAAGGGCGGTGTCTGGGCCGATGTTTGGTTTAGCGACAACCAGGCGATCAACCTCGCCGTGAAGTTTCGTGCCAAACACACCTACACATTTTTGGCCGGGGGGGTTCACCCCGGGGGACAAGGCGCCTCGTGGAGCTACGGCCTCGGCCTCGGCTACCACGCCGACTTCAATGAGCGACTCTACCTCGACTTGGATCTTGGGACCTGGGCGGTTCACGACGGATTTACCGCCCCCCTGCCCAAAGCGCAGCTCTCCTCCCTACGCGCGCTGATCGGCGTCCACATCGCCCGGCGCTTTGCAATTTGGGGCGGACCGACCATGAACGCGCTCTGGCAACTCAACCTGAACAACACCCCCGCCGTCGATCGACCTGGGCTGGGCTGGGTCACGAACAGCTATGTCGAGGGACGCGCCGGCATCAGGCTCTGGCCTGGATTTGCCGTCGGCCTCGAGTTCTGAGACTGGCCGCTCGAGCTTGAGATCTATGACGTGACCTACGATGGCGGTCAACGCCCCACCCTCACTGCACCGGTCGCATCGGATCCGATGTCTCGAACCCGATGAACAATCCTCGATACATCTCCGCGCTTGGGCTCGAATTTCTCTCGACGGCTTGCTAGACTGCCCGCTTCGTGTCGTTCCTTCGCAGACCCGCATGGCGGCAGTACCTCCGGGTCTGTCTGGCGATGCTGTTTCTCGTCGGATGGCTGGGCGAGCTCCTTGGCGAAGCGTTCACTCAACATGAAGTGTGCGCAGAGCACGGAAGAATCGTTCATGTCGACGACCACGGTCATCCCCCTGGCCCCGATGGAACACCGTCCGAAGACCATCACCATTGTGGATTTTGGGCCGACCATCGGGCTGAAGGAACAGCCTGTCTCGACCGATCGACCTTGCTTGTCGATCGAGTCCACGACATCGAAGCTCCTTTTTGGAGATCTCTTCCCTCCACGACAAAGAACCGCTCTCGCTATCGCGTTGCACCCAAAACATCCCCACCTGCCACGGCTTGAGGGTTGATGTTGTCTGTGGCGGCCTCGATACGAGGCGCCTCAATTCTATGGCGCGCGCCCTCGTTTAATAGGGGCGTGCAAGTGTTTCTCGAAAGGGGCGGTCATGCGTCCACAATATCTTTGTCCTGCCTGGCATTCATTCCTGGGCTTTCTTCCGATCTCGGCCACGCTGGTCGTATCTTCGCTTGCCGCAGCGGCTTCTTCTTCGCCCCCAGAACCTTACGAGCATGATGAAGTACGAACCATCGTGGTTGAATCGGCTTCGGAGGGCCCAGAGCGACCGACGAGCGCTTCCAGCGATATTGAGATTATTCCTGAGCGATTCGCCGAGGTGCCAAGGCGCAAGGCCGAAGATCTCTTGACGCTCTCTCCTGGTGTGATCTTAAGCAATGTCGGTGGCGAGGGACATCCATCCGGAATCCTCCTTCGTGGGTTTGATGCCGGCGAAGGCGAGAACCTAGAACTCTCGGTCGAGGATGTGCCGATCAACGAGGTCGGAAACCCCGATGCCCATGGCTTTGCCGATACCGGATTTATCATTCCAGAATTGATCACGTCGCTTCGCTTCACCCAGGGAACCTTTGATCCCGAACAAGGCGACTTTTCTATCGCAGGCAGCGCTGGCTACAGTCTCGGCCTGAAAGAGCGAGGCGTCTTGTTGCGGGGCGAATATGGGAGATTTAACGCCTGGCGCTCCTTGGCACTCTTTGGCCCCCGCGGCCATGAAACCGGTACCTTTCTCGGTATCGACGGCCAAGGTAGCGCGGGCTTCGGGAGCCATCGAGCGTCCATCTCGGGTCGTCTTATGGGGGGCTACGCACACACATTCCGTCGCCATACACATCTTCGTATGTTTTTCGCTGCACATCATTCTCGCTTTGAGCAAGCAGGAATGATTCGAGAGGATGACTACAAAGCGCAACAGCTCCCCTGTGGGGAGAGCCGCTTCAGCCAGTTCTATTGCACCCACGATGAGAATCAGGGCGGGGATGTTTCACGCTACATCGCGGCGGCCCGGGTATTTCGAGAGGAGGGCCACTTCCGTTCTTGGCAATCCATCTTCGTCTCGGGCCGCTTGCTTGAAATCCGAGAGAACTTCACCGGCTATACCACCGATCTCGACAACCCAGAGGGCCCCCGCGGCGACGGTCTGCGCCTGGGCTCACGCGCGATCACGCTAGGCGGACGAGGCGGGCTCGGCCTACGGCTGTTTTGGAAAAGAAGTCTCCAGACCTTCGATGTCGGCTACCAGCTTCGGTACGATACGGGAACGGTGGCTGTGAACCGTCTGCGGTCCGACCAGGGGCAATCGTACGCGACCGTCCTTGATCACACGATCCGCGTCCTCAATCCCGCAATTTACGTCCGTGGAATCTTCGCGCCAATTCATTGGTTCGAGCTTCATGGCGGAGCCCGCATGGATCTCTGGGTGCAACAGGTGCAACGACGTGAATCCCAATACACCGGCGGTACAACAGAGATCTCTCAACAAGCGGTGGCGCTTCAACCACGCTTCTCCGCTCACTTTATCCCCCTCGAGGGGCTCCGCCTTATCGCCGCCTATGGCATGGGCTCGCGGTCGGGCGACCCCAACGGAATCGCCCGTGGAGCGCTTGATGTGGCGAGAACCCATGCTTCTGAGGCAGGTGTGCAACTGCAGCGGGATGATATTCGAGGTTGGGCGAGCCTCGATGCCCGACTCCTCGGTTTCTACACACACGTCTCGAAGGACCTCGCGTTTGACGAAGACCTTGGCCGCAACGTCCCCGAAGGCGCTTCAAATCACTATGGGGCTCTGTCCTCGCTCCGCCTCGGCATCGCTAACTGGCTCGACCTACAAGGTAGTCTCACGTGGGTGGATGCCCACTTCGAACCGGATAACGCAGGGCCCTTCGCATGGAATTTGGGCCAAAGAGTTGCGGGAGTCCCTCGTATTGCCGTTCGAGCCGACAGTGTGCTCTTGCATGATTTCAACCTGGGGGGTGAGCACTTCAGCTGGAACCTTGCACTCGGCCTGACTCACGTGGGGAAACGCCCTCTCGACGAGGGAAACATGGGCACCCGCTATACAAAGTTGGATCTCGGGGCCAACATCCGCTGGCGAGGGATCGAGATGGGTGTTGACGCACAAAATGTGCTCAACAATCGCTATCACGAGGTCGAAAAATATTATGCATCCAATTTTGATGCCTCCAGCACTGACATCTCACCTGCGCTTCACTTTGCAGCCGGCGCCCCATTCAGCATCATGGGTGCGGTTACTTTTCACTTTAGACCCCACTGAATCGATGCTCTCCAGCCCCGGCCTGAGCTTTCTGTGCTCGCACCCATCACTCCGCCTGGAAAGCCGTCAAACAATCGGAGCCCAATCGCATTGTGGACGCGTGTAACCATTTCGCAGCATCACTTCACAATCGCCGCCGACTCTAGGACGTAGGCGACGCACCGCAATCCGCCACATTCTCCATCTCAGAACATACTCTCATCTAGAGAGTGATTGAATGATTGATTGATTGATTGTCGGTCTTGCCTACACAGAAGTCACCGCTCGTGACAAAATATCACTCGGCATCGATGCGGATCCATCGATGCCGAACTCCCGATGTCTCAATACACTTGTAAACTAGATCTCAAACAGGGAGACTTCTGCACCAGGAGATGCATATCCATGGCTGTCCTGAGCATACTTCCCATCTTTGCCCTACTCTCGACCGGCCGGCCCCTCCGATGCCGGCAGCAAAAATGAGACCTCGACCGCAGGCGGGGGCGATGGCGGGGGCGATGGCGATGACGATGACGATGACGACGGCGACGGCGGCGACGGCGACGATGACGCGATCGAGTATTCTCCTGCGACCCCCTACAACGATGATGCTCGTTGCCAATCCTTGTGCGTCAATCCATATTTTGGATTCAATGACACATACAACATGTGCAGCGATCCGCTACACGAGGGAATTCTCCAGGTCTGCTGCATGAATGCCACAAACTGAGTTCATGGGTACCAAGGCATCGAACTGCGGCCGCGTGGCACGGCATGCTCGATGCCTCTCCCTCACCACTGCGTTCAAATTCAGTCTCGGTGAACACCAGCGGTCCCTACGGTGCAATACGAATCATCGACGGCATCACAATTTTCTACTCACTCTGAGTGTCTACACGCAGCCTTGTTGGAGACGGCCTCACTAAAAATCTGTCCGATTCACGAATCATAGTCGCCCTCACCGTCTTCATCATTTTCTTGCGTCATCCCAATCATGGTGAGATGTATCACAGTGTGACTCATCAGGATCGGCGTCGCTATCCACACACCAATCGAACAATTTACCATTAATATACACTTTAACTCTTTTCACCGAGCCAAACTGAAAAGCAGAACCGTTGACATCATTCCTCATGTACACACCGCTCAGATCCCCAACCGGGTACCATTCGCCAGACATATTAACCCTTGCGGTCCCTTCCGCGACAGTCACCGATTCGTATTTCAATCCGTTGTAGCCTCGATCGCCTGAGTTGATCTCAAACAGCTTTCTGTATACCGAGTCGAGCATATCCAATTTTCGCGGTACTTCATACGCCGTAAAATGAGCTTCACTACCCGAGAGGTTGTGGCTCGGAATATTTACAACCATCATCTCCGCATGACCTCCGGTCGCCGAATCACTGTCACCAAGCTCGTTTTGATGCGCGGGGTTAGATTCTTTCGAACGACAGTCACATTTATCCTTTGAGCTATCATCCTTATGATGACATTCCATCTCTCCTCTTCGAAAATTACTAGTATCGACTGGATTTACCCCCATCTGATATGAGAGTGCCACGATGAGTGCCGCGGATGTCGCAGAAACAATTAAAAACTTAAGGGTCACCGTTCCTCGTAAAGCATAATTACTAATTACTCAAGGATAGATATTCTATAAATGAGGTGTCTTGCAGTTTACTTCTCACGCCGATACGTGACTCCGACACGAGACTCCGATCCACCAGGTACGCCTCGACCCGCACGGATGGGGAAGAAGACGGCCGCTGAACGAGCTTCCTAAACAACGACATACAGCAACCCGCCTAACATTCACCGTTCGGCACACCCGCGAGCTTGAAAAATGGCTTTAGAAAATGGTTGGCTCCATTGGCTCCGTTGGAGCCGACGGAAGCTTCGCGGCCCAAATTGTCAGTCGAAGTTCGGCTTCATCAAAAATTTCGTAGGTCGGCACCCGGCCGCTCAACTGGCGACTTTCTTCTTGAATGATCGGCACCCCCTCCCCGCGCTTGTCCATCAAGAACGTACGGCCCATGTTGCCCACGTGGTTGGGTAATGGACACTTCGCTAGCAGCGAAGCCACCAACTCATTGCGTGTCGATTGTCGGAGCTCCATGCTCTCCACGGTCAGCGTGTTTGGCAGCGCACCGGGCGAATAGAGCTCCAGTCGATCATCAAACATGAAGAGTCTGATTTTCGAACCCGCGATCGAGTAGTCTCGATGTGCGATCGCATTCACGATGGCTTCGAAGATGGCTCTCTCGCTGTATTGCGGGACATCCGTCCTTTCTGGTTTTTTCGTCGCAGCGACCGACATATTTCGCCCGACAAAAAGCAGCGCATCCTCAATTTGCCTGTCCAGCGGTCCCACGATTTCTTGGGCATCCAACTGGTAGTTCGAATCCCTACGTATCCCCCGATACCGTACGGCGGTGATAACGGCACCCGGCAACCAGCGCTCGGGATTCGGCGCACACATCAACACACCGGCAACGGTCGCACGTTCGACACCGTTCTCGTCTTCGCGGAGAAGACTCAACTTTTGCAGAGTCAATTCAGGCACTTCGACACGATCTCCGACAAAAGGTTTCCACTTCGACGATTCTAAATCGGCGAAGCTCGTCCCTGGAACGGCCTGCTCCTCAAACCGAATGAGTCGAGCCTGGCTCCGTTGCTGAAACAAGCGCGCCAAGGCATCGCCAGGCATCTCTCGTTTAGAGCTTCCTTGCCTGCGGAAATAGCCGTCCGGGCTTTTGTGCACAAACAGACTTCGAGGAATGTCGATCTGCAGCACAGCCTGAGCATTGCCCGCACTGTCGAAAATCTCGGTCCGATAGCTATGAAAGGCGACCGGCGGCTCGATGCTGTCGTTGCAGATCTCGAATATGACGCTTTCCGTAAGATCGAGTTTGTCTCTTGGAATACCCAAAATTTCTCGGGTTTTGTCGTCGACGCCCAGCACAAGCGATCCGCCTGCAGTGTTGGCGATCGCTGCGATCTCATTGGCCAGATCTTTCCGCCTCGGGCCTTGAAGCCGGTCGCCACGAAAGGTCACGGCCTTCAACTCAAGCGACGTATCTTCGCCAAGACGGATCTTATGCAGGAGCTCCCGTGGACGATCACGCATGACCGCCCTCCACGAAGATTCGCCGATACCGCCGATCGAATGCGAGGCGTCCGCCTTCCATTACGTCGCAGATGGTCGCCCTAATCTTCGGGTCCTGAAGACTCCCCTCGGCTTCTACACAGCTCTGTCCAGAACAAGGCTGCAGCGCAAGGACCTGTTCAGCATCTCCGTTGACCACAATGTTGGGGTTGTGCGTAACGATGATGAGCTGGCGCCTCGCCTTAACCTCGCGCAGCTGCATCACGATCAAGTTGTAGATCAAATGATTGTCGAGGTCGTCTTCGGGCTGGTCGAGAAGGAGTGGCTCTTCTCCGTGCGAGAGTAAAAATGCGAGCAGCGCGGCGGTCTTCTGCCCAGGAGAACCCTCTTCTATCGAACGAAAATTCTTGCCGTCGCTCGAAGCGCTGTACCGCACCTTGAGTGCATCCTCAGGAAACCAAAAGTCGAGACGATCGAAGGCCTCAGGGTTCAGGCCTGCGAGATGGCTCGCAAACCTTTGGTCTCTAACCTCGGCTCGCCCCGGCGGGGCCTTTGCAATCGCTCGAATGTCCTCCTTGAGCTTGCGAATATCATCTTCGGCGATGACGCTCTGGGGATCGAAGCGCGAAAGCAGCCCTTGACCTCCTTTCGCACCAGGAGCACCCATGTCCTTCTCGAATCCGCCCGACTCGCGTCTGAGGATCTTTCGAATCTCTCGCTCGATCGATGAAGTCGCACCGTAGGGAACCACCGTGATCTCGACGTACTTGTTTCCCTTGAGAACCTGGCTCAAGAACTCCGTCCGGGTCTCGGTCTGCTCGCGGCGCAACTTTTCAAGGCGTACCGCGCTCGCCTTCGCCTGGTTTTTCAACCCGGCAATCTGTCCACGCTGCTCTGAAAACCGGTTAAGGCGTTGTTCTACACCTTGTCGATCCTGCACGAGCCGGCCATACGCAGCAGGATCTCCAGCGCCCTCCTCGGCCAGCTTGGTCTTCAGCGCCTCGTATGACGATTCTGCGGTCGTCGCTTCACCGGCCCAGGCCGATCCGCCACGCGCCCTCTTCCAGTGCGCTGCGACGGCATCCGCGTCGCTCGCTAACTTCTCCAACTGTGTGTAGATAGCTTTAACACGGTCTCGGGTGTCCGAGGCGATTTTGCAAAGCGCAAGGGCCTGCGTGTCATCAAACACTGGATCCTCAAGTTCATCAGGAATCAAATCGCGGGCAAGTTCACGAATGCGCTCCCCCTGGCTACCCAAGCCTTGCTCCCAGGTTTCGACGGCCCGTTGTTGTCGGCGCCTCCGTTGGAAGTCCTTGAGAACATCGGCATGACCCGCGTCCTCGAAAACGGCAAGCTTGCGTTTGATGTCGACCAACTCGCCTCGCAGATGCGGCTCTTCTCCAATCTCGGACTCGAGCTGGCGCACATTTGCGCCGAAGGCCAGGTAACGGCTTGTCTCCTCGCGCCACCGTTCGTCCCAGTCCGGCCGGCCGCCACCTGCCGCAGCTTCATCGATGACCTGCAGCAAGGCGCCGGGAGCCTTGGCAAGCTGATACACCTGTTTTTGACTGTAGATACGTACCGGAAATCGACTGGGGATTTTTCCGCTCGTCGAAGACCACTCGTCTGGCGCGCCCTCTTCGCTAATCGGCTCCGCGCCCCCATCTGCGCTCCACTGCACCCTGAAACGCTTTCCGTCCTTGCGACAGGTGAGAGTGAGATGGGTCGTTTTCGTCAACACACCATCGTCATCGCGTTTTTCGGTGACCTTGCGGTACTTGGCGAGGTCTTCTTTCAATGCCTCCGGAATCTCGTCCTCCCGCCGCAACACAGCGCGCATGAGCTCGATAAGCGTCGATTTTCCCGTCCCACGCCCGCCGATGAGAGTGTTCAGCCACGGGCTGAAACGCAGCAAGAGAGACTTTCCACGACCCAGATAGCGCGCATCCGAGACTTCGAAAGACTCGAGCACAAACGGAGCGTGCCGGTTCGGATCCTCGTCGACGGCATCGCTGCGTCGGGTGGACAAAGATCCGTCAAGAAGCGCCAAGCGCAGCCCGGCGAGGCAAGGCGCACCCATCTTCACCCAGGTAAAATGGCTGCCCGGGTAGTGTTGTCCCGTCTCCCCGCTCGGGTGATGGGCATCCGAGCCGAGCACCTGGGTCCAACCAGGTTTAATGTTCTCATAGACCTGCGGACGCGTCCATTCAAGGGCAACCGCCTCCATCGCAAACACCTTGTCATGTCTGCACATCGTCTCGATCGCAAGGCTATCCGACGCCTTAAAGAGCCCCTTCGGCTTATCGACGTGGGCCGGAATAGCGATGCCACCCGCCTCATCGATCTTGCTGCACACCGCGGCAGCCAGCTGCTCGGCCTCCACATCGGTCTCCCCAGAACCGCCCTTGTAGCCCACCGCACCGAGCAAACGGCTGACCTCCTCCGTCCCGCAACGAGGGTCGAGCACCGCAAGCACGTGTACACCGCCTCCCGCTGAGATTTCAACTCCCGGAAAAAGCGTCAGCGCCCGATAGCCCTCCGGTCTTGATTCCTCAAGATCCTTCAGCGCTTGCTTGAGCTTGTCGATCCAAGCCCCGCTGTTGTGGTCGGTAACCACAACACAATCGATGCCCGCGACCATGAAGTCCAAAAGCCACTCGCTAGGCGAGCGAGCCTTGAACGTGGACTGGTTCTTACCCTTCCCGTAGTCGCTCGATGCTGGCGTGTGTGTATGAAAGTCGACCTTCCACCAACGGGATCCGGCCATGTCTGCTAACTTTTCGTGCGAACCCGTCATCGAGACCCTCGATCGAACCCCATCGTCGACCCCGTGCATCTTGCGCTATTTCTGCATCTCATACGCGACGACCGAGCCCCTTTTTGTCAAAAACCCACAGACAAACCGCATCCTTGCGGAGTTGAGAGTGCTCTGTGACTGTTTCACTCATTGCCGCGCTCATCCCTCAAGTGCCACAAGGGCAGCCTTCAGCGGGGGGGACGGAAGACCGTTCATAGCGTCGGACAGGGACCAGCGTCAATGCGCTCGCACGGGGTGCAATCATGCACGGACATCCCCGCCTCTCTCCTCCTCGACCCAATCCAAAGATCCGTGTCGCTGGACGAGCGCCCAGATACGGGCTTCGGGGACCGTTGATGCGCCCCACACACCCGCGCCCGACTCTTGCCCAACGCTTGACTCGCGCACTGTTCATGCGCCAATCGCGCCACATGCGCAATGCTGGTGCTCATCGACGACCCCATGGATGGCTCGGCCGGCACGCGTTGGAGCCCATCGACGACCTGCGGCAAAACGGGAGTCGAAGGTTCATTTTTTAGCCAGTTTGCACCCCCTCCAGTGCCTTGACCGGATTCGTGTTTTTGAAAGGCCCTCAACCTCCCCCGAAATACTTTCGGATCTCCGTCACTTCACCCGGTGACAACAATCCATTCACCTCGGCTTTTCGGTCGAAGCAGTGTCTTTTTTTGGGTTGTCCAGGGCATGGGGCACACATGCTGCCAAGCATCGATGCGAAGTCGCAGGTCGGCTTGTGTTTCCCCACCGGGTGGTGGAGCAATGTTGCGCCGAACGATGGACTTCATGGTTCTTGGCCACGTCGACGAATTTGTAGATCTACGGCATGCCGTAGGCCGAGGGGACGTGAGCGATCGGCCCTGAACCACCTGAAATCAAAACTTTCCAAACTTGCGGATCATGGGCACCATCCAGGTGCCCCCCCCGGATCGAAGCTAGGGCAAAAATCAGCTTGGTCCCCGAAATCCGCGGATGGCCTCGGATCGAGACGGCCGTCGAGCCCTCTGGATTCGAGATGTTGGAGGCCGCCCCGTGGGAACCGGCCCGACACCGACACCTTTGTGGATCCATCGCTGCGATTCTTGGCGATCTTCGGCGAAGCGGGGACAAGGGCCCAGCGCTTGGCTTCGGGGACGCCGGCGTGCACCCGCCCGCCTGACCTGCCGTCGTGCGAGCCTCGAAGTTGACCGCTACGCCCTCGCCGATCAGACTGGCGGCCGGATCGGTTGTCCCACTTCGGGCGCCCGCGTCGACTGCGCATTCTATCATGCCCTCGATCCCCCAACGTGATGCCCTCTCGACCCTGTCCAAAAAACGTCTCGTCGAACTGGCCCAGGGCTTTGAGCTCGACCTTCCGACACGTGCCTCCAAGGAGAAGGTTGTCGATGCGCTGGCGCGATCGGGGCGTGCTCCCTACACACAGATCCTCGCCGCGCTGAGCCGCGACGAATTGAAGTCGATCTGCCGCGACGGTGGCCTGGACGACCGCGGCAAGGCCAAAGCTAGCATCGCCGAGCGAATTCTAGGCCGCGTGAACGCAGCGGCCAAGCCCGCCAAGCCCATCAAGCCCGCCAAGCCCACGGACGTGCGGCCTTCGGACGAGGCCTCGGAGAGCGGCGAAGACCCCGGCAAGCTGACCCTCGAAAAACTTGAGTCCCAACTCTGGGGCGCCGCCAACATCCTGCGCGGGGCCATCGATGCCGCCGACTTCAAGCACTACATCTTCGGGCTGCTCTTCTACAAGCGCCTGTGCGACGTGTGGCAAGAGGAATACGAGCAGCGCCTCGCCGACTACGACGGCGACCAGGAAATGGCCGCCGACCCCGAGGAGCACCGCGTCCACATCCCGACCGGGCACTCGTGGGCGGACGTGCGCAAGCACAGCACGAACATCGGCGAGCACCTCAACATGGCCTTCCACGCCATCGAGGACGCAAACTTCCGCATGCGCGGGATCTTTCAGGACGTAGACTTCAACAACAAGGAGCGGTTCCCCGACGCGGTGCTCGAACGGCTGCTCCAGCACTTTGAGGTGTACAGGCTGCGCCACGAAGATGTCGAGGACGACGTGCTCGGCAGTGCCTACGAGTATTTGATCGCCAAATTCGCCGACGACGCCGGCAAGAAGGGCGGGGAGTTCTACACGCCGAAAATGGTCGTGCGATTGATGGTCGAGTGTTTGCAGCCCGAGGAGGGCATGAGCATCTACGATCCCACCTGTGGATCGGGTGGCATGCTGCTGGAGACCATCGACTACCTGCGGCGGGCGGAGAAGAACCAGCGCTCGCTGACGATTTATGGGCAGGAGCGCAACCTCAATACCTGGGCGATCTGCAAGATGAATATGTTCCTGCACGGGATCGACGACGTGTTCATCGAGCGTGGGGATACCCTACGGGATCCGAAACATTGGGTGTCCGAGGGCAGCAAGGCGCTGATGACCTTCGATCGGGTGCTGGCCAATCCGCCCTTCTCGCTCAAGGAGTGGGGGCACGATCAGTGGTCGCTCGGCGACAAGTTTGGCCGGGACAAGTTTGGGTGCCCGCCGGCGAGCTACGGGGACCTGGCCTTTGTGCAGCACATGGTGGCGAGCTTGAAGCCGGACGGGATGCTGGCGGTGGTGCTTCCGCATGGCGTGCTGTTTCGGGGCGGCAGCGAGGGGAAGATTCGACAGGGGTTGCTGGAGGCCGACTTGATCGAGGCCGTGATCGGCCTGGGGTCGAACCTGTTCTATGGGACGGGCATTCCGGCCTGCGTGCTCGTGTGCCGGCGGAAGAAGCCCAAGGCGCACCGGGGCAAGGTGCTGTTCGTGAACGGGGCCGAGGAGCTTGTCGAGGGGCGCAATCAGAATCACCTCTCCGAGAAAAATGTGGCCCGACTGGCGAAGGCGTTCACGGCGTACAAGGAGCAGGATAGGTTCGCGCGGGTGGTCGGGATCGAGGAGATCGAGAAGAACGACTTCAACCTCAACATCAGCCGGTATGTGCACAGCGGCGAGGAGGCGGAGGCGATCGACGTGGCCGCGGAGGTGGGGAAGCTGAATGAGCTACGTGGGGCAAGGGATGCGGCCGAGGCGAAGATGCTGGGGTTCTTGAAGGAGTTGGGCTATGGCACAGAGCACCACTGAACCGGCCGACCTCCCATCAGGCTGGAGAGCCATGCAACTGGGCGATGTAGCGACGGTATCGGCCGGAGGGAAGCTCAAGTTCACAAAATCGAAAGACTACCGCAGCACCGGTATTCCGGCATACAGCGCCGCCGGCCAAGATGGATTCGTCGCCACCGCTGAGTTCAGTGGCGACGGCGTGGTGCTGTCCTCGATTGGTGCTCGCTGTGGCAAGTGTTTCCTGGCGGCTGGCCAATGGACCACTTTGGCCAACACGCAGGTGATTCTCCCAATCAAGGATCTCTGCCTCGCCCGCTACCTTTGGTACTACGCCAACGACGAGGACTACTGGGCAAGGTCCGGGACTGCCCAGCCCTTCATCAAGCCACGGGACGTGCGGGGCGCATGGTTGGCCCTCCCCCCCCTGCCCGAACAGCAAAAGATCGCGGAGATTCTGGGGAGCGTGGACGAGGCCATCCAGGCCACGCAGGCGGTGATCGACCAGACCCGGAAGGTCAAGCAGGGGCTGCTCCAACAACTCCTCACCCGCGGCATCGGCCACACCCGCTTCAAGCAAACCGAGATCGGTGAAATCCCCGAGTCGTGGGAGGTGGTGG
>Ga0256845_1001254_pt1 | contig 20801 bp, 21 predicted proteins | sample RiftiametaG_FD_189101 | JGI IMG/M metagenome (GOLD analysis project Ga0256845, IMG submission 189101) | Tube worm associated microbial communities from hydrothermal vent at the East Pacific Rise, Pacific Ocean - Riftia | ecosystem: Host-associated > Annelida > Integument > Unclassified ...
AATAATCCTGAGGGTTTACGGGATAAATCCGTTTAAAAATCGATCTTATTCAATAAACAAACAGATTAATTGATCCGTTTGTACAAAAATTGAACTTTAGGCGTCGCTCTGTGATTTTTATCGTTTAAGCGAAAAAAAACTGAAAAAAATGACGTAGAAACGCAAAGTTTTTTGCAAAAAGGGAATTTTTGAACAAGTAAATTGATTTTGGGTGAGTTAAGATCTCTAAATAGGGATTTGGGGATCTAATGAGTATAGACAATAAAGCCTCAGATCGCGTAAACTACGTTAGTTTTGCCATATGGGCATAAAAATTAAATAGTTTTTATATAAGCGGAAGCGGTTTATCGACCTTTTCCGCTTTTTTGAACCTGATTTTTAGTGCTAATAATTCTTCATACTCGGAGTCTGTCTTGACCTTATTCGCACAGTCATCATTTGCTAAATTTAAAACAGCTATTCTTGTACTGGAGGATGGCACTGTTTTTCAGGGTCAATCCATTGGAGCTGACGGCGAATCGGTCGCAGAAGTAGTTTTTAACACGGCAATGACTGGTTATCAGGAGATCCTAACGGATCCGTCTTACGCCAAACAGATGATCACCCTAACCTATCCTCATATTGGAAATACTGGCACTAATGATGAAGATGTTGAGTCAGATCATATTTGGGCCGCAGGTTTGGTTATTCGAGATCTACCCATTGTCGCCAGTAATTGGCGCAAGACTCAGTCATTACAAGAATATCTAATCAAAAATAACATTCAAGCGATTGCAGATATCGACACCCGTAAACTCACTCGAATTTTAAGAACTAAAGGCGCACTTGCTGGCTGTATTATTGCAGGTGATCTAAATGATCACCAAAACACTATAGAAGTGGCACTGCAAAAAGCAAAAGCTTTTACTGGACTTAAGGGGTTAGATTTGGCCAAAGAGGTTTGTACTAAAAAATCCTACCAATGGGATCAAACCCGTTGGGATTTAATAGAGGGATACTCAAACCAAACCGATGATCAACAAAAATTCCACGTTGTGGCTTATGATTTTGGCGTTAAAAAGAATATTCTTAGAATGTTGGCAGATCGAGGCTGCCGCTTGACCGTTGTACCGGCGCAAACTTCCGCCAAAGAAGTTTTATCACTTAATCCAGACGGCATTTTTCTCTCAAATGGCCCAGGTGATCCAGAACCTTGTGATTACGCCATTAGCGCGATTAAAAAATTTCTCGAAACTGATATCCCTATTTTCGGTATTTGCCTAGGTCATCAATTATTGGCTCTAGCAGCGGGTGCAAAAACCATTAAAATGAAATTCGGTCATCATGGTGCCAATCATCCAGTGGAAAATGTACAAGATAAAACGGTTTTGATTACCAGCCAAAATCATGGCTTTGCTGTAGATGAATCATCTTTACCAGTCAATCTCAAAGTAACCCACAAATCTTTATTTGATGGAAGCTTGCAGGGAATAGAACATACGGAAAAAGCAGCCTTTGGTTTTCAGGGTCATCCGGAAGCAAGCCCGGGACCACATGATGCAGCGCCATTGTTTGATCATTTTATCAAACTGATGGAAAACATTCAGAGCTAAGTAAGAAAGTGACGATTTTTGGTAGGAACTGCATTTCGCTACGAAGCGATACTTCAGTTAAGTAAATATTCTAAACTGGACTATCGAGTAGCCTTTTTTCGCAGCGCAGAGGCTCCCTCCTACTAAATATGACTATAAAATTTTTATACAATTGTTGTTTAAATAAACAATCGATACGGTAATAGTTAATGCCAAAACGTACAGACATAAAGAGCATTCTCATTTTAGGCGCAGGTCCTATCATCATTGGACAAGCTTGTGAGTTTGATTATTCAGGGGCACAAGCCTGTAAAGCGCTTCGCGAGGAAGGATATCGAGTTATTTTAGTTAACTCAAATCCCGCTACCATTATGACCGATCCGGAAATGGCTGATGCGACTTATATCGAGCCCATCCACTGGGAAGTAGTCGCTAGGATTATCGAAAAAGAAAAGCCCGATGCGATTTTGCCTACCATGGGGGGGCAAACGGCATTGAATTGCGCGCTGGATTTAGCCTCCCGTGGTGTACTAAAAATTCACAACGTGGAAATGATTGGCGCTAATCGTGAAGCCATTGACAAAGCAGAAGATCGTGAAAAATTTGCTAATGCAATGCGAAAAATTGGCTTAGATATGCCTAAAGCAGGTATCGCGCATTCAATGGATGATGCTCATAAAGTTCAAGCAGAAGTTGGCTTCCCTTGTATTATTCGTCCATCATTTACAATGGGTGGCACCGGTGGCGGTATCGCCTATAATCGGGAAGAATTTGAAGAGATCTGTACCCGCGGTTTGGATCTTTCTCCAACCACCGAGTTATTAATTGATGAATCATTGATCGGTTGGAAAGAATATGAAATGGAAGTCGTTCGTGATAAAAACGATAATTGTATTATTATTTGTTCGATCGAAAATCTCGATCCGATGGGGGTTCATACCGGCGATTCAATTACCGTCGCACCGGCCCAAACATTAACCGACAAAGAATATCAATTGATGCGAAATGCGTCTTTAGCAGTACTACGCGAAGTGGGAGTTGAAACGGGTGGTTCCAATGTTCAATTTTCAGTTGACCCAAAAACTGGCCGCATGATTGTCATTGAAATGAATCCACGAGTGTCTCGCTCTTCGGCTTTGGCATCTAAAGCCACAGGGTTCCCTATCGCTAAAATTGCTGCTAAGTTAGCGGTTGGCTATACTTTGGACGAGTTACAAAACGATATTACTGGTGGTCGAACACCTGCATCTTTTGAACCAAGTATCGATTATGTAGTCACTAAGATCCCTCGTTTTAACTTCGAAAAATTTCCTAATTCTGATGGGACCTTAACGACCCAAATGAAATCGGTAGGTGAAGTCATGGCAATCGGCCGCACCTTTCAAGAGTCGATGCAAAAAGCCTTACGCGGTCTGGAGACCGGTGTTGATGGTTTTGATCCAATGTTGAAAATTGATAGTGATCACTGGAAAGAAAAATTGCGGCATAATTTGCAGGTACCAAGTTGTGATCGCATTTATTATGTGGCCGATGCATTCAGACAAAAATATACCGTTGAGCAAGTTTTTCAATTGACCAATATTGATCCTTGGTTTTTAGTTCAAATTGAAGAGCTGGTTCAACTGGAAAACCATTTTGCAACTTTAAGTCTAGGTGACGTCGATCGCGATTTGTTGCGCAACATGAAACGCAAGGGTTTTTCAGATCGACGCCTATCAAGTTTATTGCACGTGAGCGAAAAAGAAATCAGAAAGCTTCGCCATGGCTTAGGTTTGCATCCTGTATATAAAAGAGTAGATACCTGCGCCGCTGAATTTGAAACCGATACCGCTTATCTATATTCAACTTATGAAGATGAATGTGAAGCTGCACCGTCGGATAAAGAAAAAATCATGATTATTGGCGGCGGTCCAAATCGGATTGGTCAGGGCATTGAGTTTGATTACTGTTGTGTACATGCCGCTTTTGCGATGCGAGATGATGGTTATGAAACCATTATGATCAACTGTAATCCAGAAACGGTTTCTACTGATTATGATACCTCTGACCGGCTTTATTTTGAGCCGGTCACTTTGGAAGATGTATTGGAAATTGTTGCCAAGGAAAAACCGAAAGGGGTGATTGTACAGTATGGCGGACAAACCCCGCTTAAGCTAGCCAGAGATTTAGAAGCCGCGGGAGTGCCGATTATCGGTACCTCACCAGATGCCATCGATCGCTCAGAAGATCGTGAGAGATTCCAGCGCTCGATTGAACGTTTAGGACTAAAACAACCGCCCAACCGAACCGCCAGAAACGTTGAAGACGGGGTAAGGCTTGCAGATGAAATTGGTTATCCTTTGGTTGTGAGACCTTCTTATGTATTAGGTGGTCGAGCGATGGAAATTGTATTTAACACCGATGAATTAAGACGATATATGACAGAGGCCGTTTCGGTTTCAAATGAATCACCGGTATTATTAGATCGTTTCCTTAACGATGCCATCGAAGTGGATATTGATGCAATCTATGATGGCGAGAACTGTTTGATGGGTGGCATTATGGAACATATTGAACAAGCAGGGGTTCACTCTGGTGATTCAGCCTGTTGCATTCCACCGCACACTTTGTCGGATGACATTCAATCCAGACTTAAAGATCAAATCGAAGTGATGGCTAAAGAATTGCAGGTACGCGGGTTAATGAATACTCAATTTGCCATACAAGGTGATGATATTTATGTATTGGAAGTCAATCCTCGGGCATCACGGACGGTACCGTTTGTTTCTAAAGCTACAGGTCGCCCTTTGGCCAAAATCGCTGCTAGTGTTATGGCAGGAAAATCACTTAAAGAACAAGAGATCACTCAACCACTGGTTTCAGATTTTTATACAGTTAAAGAGCCGGTTTTTCCATTTAACAAATTCCCTGGAGCCGATCCAATTTTAGGACCTGAAATGAAATCAACCGGTGAAGCGATGGGGGTGGGCAATTCTTTTGGCGAAGCTTATTACAAAGCGCAACTCGGCGGTGGCTCACAAGCCCCCAGAGGCGGTAAAGCCATTTTAAGTGTTAAAGATAGTGATAAAGCCAAACTGGCAGAAACAGCCAGAGCGCTGATCGATGTTGGTTTTGAAATCTATGCCACCGGAGGCACTGCTAAGACTCTGATCAAAGAAGGGGTTTTCTGCCAGCGAGTCAACAAGGTATTTGAAGGTCGTCCCCATTTAGTCGATATGATTAAAAATGATGAAATCGATTATATTGTGAATACCACTGAAGGCAAACAGGCAGTGGCAGATTCTTATGCGATCCGCCGTTCAGCATTGCAACATAAAGTGGCTTACACCACAACTTTGGCGGCGGGTTTTGCAACCGCAAAAGCAATCGGTCAACAGACCAGACAAAAAGTGATTACTATTCAGGAACTTCATAAACGGGTTAAGATTAAGGCTTAATTAAATTCTGAGTCAAAAATATTAAAGCAAAGGTAAGTAAAGAATGAAAACAACACCAATGACCAAACAAGGTGCAGACGCTCTATTAGCAGAGTTAACCGACCTTAAACAAAATCAAAGACCAAAAGTGGTTGCCGCCATAGCGGAAGCTCGTGAGCATGGCGATTTAAAAGAAAATGCGGAATACCATGCGGCCCGTGAACAGCAAGGTTTTATTGAAGGTCGGGTACAAGATATCGAATTTAAATTGGGCTCTGCTCAAATCATTGATATCACTAGTTTACCGCAAACAGGGAAAGTTATTTTTGGTACGACTGTAACCATTGTTAACATGGATACCGATGAAGAAGTCACCTACCAAATTGTTGGTGATGATGAAGCTAATGTTAAAAAAAATAAAATTTCTATTAACTCGCCAATCGCACGTGCCTTAATCGGTAAACAGCAAGGCGATGATGTCGTAGTTAAAGCGCCCGGTGGCGAGGTTGATTATGAAATTGCCTCGGTTCAATATCTTTAATTGGCTACCAGCAAAACAACAATTTGTGGAGTCATCGGCAATCCAATCCTGCATAGCCTTTCTCCACTAATTCATCAAAATTTTGCCAAACAAATCAAATTAGATCTGGATTATCAGAAATATTTACTCGAACAAGAACAATTAGAAACTTTTGTCAGGGATTTTTTTCGAAATGGTGGGACCGGCCTCAACGTTACGCTGCCTTTCAAACAATCAGTCTTAAGTTTGGTTGATGAGTTAAGTGATGCTGCAAGTGTTTGCCAAGCGGTGAATACGTTATCCATTAATAATAATGGAACTATCCAAGGGGATACAACCGATGGCGCGGGTTTAATTCTTGATCTAAAACGACTTCATTTTGAATTTGAAAATAAACATCTTCTTGTCGTCGGCGCTGGTGGCGCATCCATCTCTGTCATCCATGAATTGTTAAAAAATCATTCAAAAGTGACACTTCATAATCGTAACCAGGAAAAAATTTCCACCATTATTAAACAGCTTTCTGGTATTGGCAAAGTTGATTCTTTTAGTGAAAAAAAGAATGTAAAGTTTGATGGACTAATTTGTGCCATCAGTCAATTTAATCAAGCGCTGTTAGAGGCAGTGGTTTCACATTTGCATGATAATGCTTTTATCTATGATCTCAATTATGCCGAAAGGGCAAAAGCGACTTTGGATTATTTCAAACAAAAAGGATTTGTAAAAAGTTCCGATGGGTATGGCATGTTAGTCGGGCAAGCCGCTAAATCTTTTGAAATTTGGCACGGTGTTTTACCAAAGTTGGAAAATTTCAACACCTCGCCTATCGAAGTTTAATTTTCTAGGTTCAATCAAATGATTGACTATTTCTCAAATACGCGTATATTCAACCATATGGTTGAATATAAAGACAACAATATACTCTCTGAACTACTCAAAGCGGTCAGCGATACCACTCGTCGCTCCGTGTTAACCAAGCTTTGCCAGCAAGGAACCAGCCGGGTGACCGACTTAGCCAATTATTATGATATGTCACTCAATGCAGTTTCCAAACATATAAAAATTCTGGAAAAAGCGGGTTTGGTCAAACGTACAACGATTGGTCGAACACACTGGATCGAAGCCAATATCGAAAAGTTGAACCGGATAGATGACTGGTCGAAAGAGCTAAAGTCAATTTGGGAATTACGATTAGATAAATTAGATGAAATATTAATAGTTACAAAGGAGAAAAAAGATGACCGTTCTAAAAGTCGAAGTTAGTAAAACGATACATGCACCAATCAAAAAGGTTTTTGATGCTTGGTTAAATCCAAAGATGTTATCCCAATTTATTTTGCCTATGCCCGGCATGCCAAATCCACGGGTCGAAAATGACCCGCGTGAAGGTGGTCATTTTACCATCGTCATGCATGTTGGTGAAGATAAAATTCCTCACACAGGAAAATATCTGCTCGTAAATCGCCCGGAGAAACTAGTTTTTAGCTGGCAATCACCGTTTTCGACAGATGGTAGTGAGGTTACATTAGACTTCAGCCAGTTAACTGAAAATGAAACCAAAGTTAGTCTGACCCATATTAAATTTATCGACGAGCAAGCACGCTCCAATCATGAGGGCGGTTGGGGAAATATTCTTGATAGTTTAGAATATATTATCCTAAATTAATCAGTTGGATCCGTGGAAAGAGTGCTAAACCAAAATGTGCATAGCTCGGCGCGCTGTGGATTGGCGCTATTTCTCGTGCTTCAATTGATTTTTCTAGGATTATGATCAGCAAAACTAATTTAGATGCCAACAACAAATTCGATGGTTAGGATCAAAATAGCTATATAGTGACGATATTAGACGGAGTCTATTATATGAGTTATGAATATCAAATCAGGCAATTTTTACCGGAAGCCGACTCGCCCCCCAGCGACCTGATTGATCGATAAACTCACCGGCAATACTGGTTTGACATTGAGTGCAACAAGCGGCGGCGTTACCAATTTTTTTAATATTCCAATCACTTAATTGATACCAATCCCGGCCAATCAAGAGCTGACCACATTGATGACAATAGGTACTCGCGCTATTTTTATCATGGGCATTGCCAGTATAAACGTAACGAATGCCTTTTTTTAACGCGATCTCTCTAGCTCTTTGCAAAGTCGATAAAGGGGTCGCTTTAATATCCTTCATTTTCCAGTCTGGATGAAACGCGGTAAAATGCATGGGTACATCCTTTCCCAATTGATCAAAAACCCACTGACTCATTGCGTTTATCTCGTCATCAGAATCATTCTTACCGGGGATCAATAAAGTCGTTATTTCAAGCCAGACATCTGTTTCCTTTTTTAGGTATATCAGAGTATCTAAAACGTTTTGTAAATGTGAGCCTGTCAATTTATGATAAAAAGTTTCATCAAATGATTTTAGATCGACATTGGCAGCATCCATCGCGTTAAAAAATTCGATTCGAGGTTTTTCACAAATATAACCGGCGGTGACTGCCACTGTTTTAATATTTTGCTTGCGGCAAGCTGTCGCAACATCAATCGCGTATTCGTGGAAAATGACCGGATCGTTATAAGTAAATGCAATACTGGCACAATCTGATTCTTTGGCCATTTTAGCAATTTGATTGGGTGAAGCAAATGACGTTAACTTATCCGTCTCGCGAGATTTACTAATATCCCAATTTTGACAAAATTTACATGCCAGATTGCAACCAGCGGTACCAAAAGAAAGCACAGAGGAACCTGGTAAGAAGTGATTGAGCGGTTTTTTTTCGATCGGATCAATACAAAAACCACTTGAACGGCCGTATGACGTTAGAATAATTTGCTGATTAGTATTTTGCCGGATAAAACAGAGACCACGCTGACCTTCTTTTAGTTTACAAAAACGAGGGCAAAGGTCGCATTGAACTCTACCATCCTCTAGCAAATGCCAGTATTTTGTCGTGTGGCAAAAATCGTTCATAGAAAAAAACCTTTATTAAACCTGAATAATCGGTTTCATTACTAGCATGGGGCTTTATCGACGATCATTCAACTAATTTTGATCAAAGATAATTTGATTTATTCCATTTTTGGCTCATAATTAGCGAATAGACCGTGTGGAAATCCAATGAAAATCAGACCCGCAGCAGTTGCAGATATGTTTTATACCGCCAATGGCGTAGAGCTAGCGACGCAAGTGTCTAATTTTATGAATGTTGATGAAGTTATCAACATTGCTCCCAAAGCCCTGATTATTCCTCACGCTGGTTACATCTATTCCGGTAGCACGGCAGGAAAAGGTTTTGCATTAACTAAAAAACTAACGACGACGATTAATAAAATTGTCTTGATTGGCCCTTGTCATCGCGTTTGGATCCAAGGGTTAGCGATCCCGGATTGCCAGTATTTTGAAACGCCGTTAGGCACAATAGAAATCGATTCAAAAACACTCAAAAAATTGGCAAAATTTCCTCAAGTCGTGATCTCAGATCAAGCTCATGCACAAGAACATTCCCTAGAAGTACAGTTACCTTTCTTGCAATTAATTTTTCCTCAATTAAAGTTGATCCCTTTAGTGGCGGGCGAAGTTTCCGAAGATGCTTTTGTCGAGGTGCTGGAATACTGTTGGGGGAGTGACGAAACACTAATTGTGATCAGTTCCGATCTGAGTCATTTTTTGGATTATGATGCAGCAATAGCAATTGATAGCAAAACTAGTTGGGCGATTGAAAATTTTGAAGCGGATTTCATAAACTCTGATATGGCGTGCGGAAGCGCCGGGATCAAAGCACTACTTAGAGTCGCAAAAAATAAAAATCTTCATGTGAAAACCATTCACCAATGTAATTCTGGAGATACTGCGGGAGACAAAGATAGAGTGGTTGGGTACGGGGCTTATGCCATCTACTAAAAAACAAAATAAACTCGGGCCAAAAGATTGGCAATCGTTGCTCATAGTGGCAAGACATGCGATCAAATACGGTCTAGCCTACAACAAAGCGCCGACAATGGAGCTGGAAAGATATTCTGACGCCCTTCAAAAGCCAGGGGCTTCATTTGTTACGCTAAAAGAATCAAACGTATTAAGGGGATGTATAGGTTCTCTGGAAGCACATCAACCTTTAGTGCAAGATGTAGCCGATCATGGATTTGCCGCTGCCTTTCGCGATCCCAGGTTCGCACCGCTCAATCATATCGAAGAGCCGGTGGTTCATATCTCTATTTCTGTTTTGTCGCCGAGTGAAAAAATGATATTTGAATCGGAAAGTGACTTGTTATCACAAATAGAAATTGGAAAAGACGGTCTTATATTAGAATATAAAAACAATAAAGGCACCTTTTTGCCAAGCGTCTGGGAGCAGCTTCCCAACAAGCAAGATTTTTTAAATCATTTAAAACAAAAAGCGGGATTGTCCGTCGATTTTTGGAATAATGAAATTAAAGTTTCACGTTATTTCACTCAGACAATTGACTAAATTGATTCTATTTCTTTAGCTATCACTCAAGTCTGAATTTGACTTAATAAAAAAGCCAAGCCAATCATTAACAATAAACTAATTAGGAGAGGTTTTGCTGAAAGGTCTGAATGTTTATGGCCACAGGGACGCAAAATCCAATTGTTCAATATCCATAGTCATCTCTTTATGTTATTTTTATCCTCAATAAAGCCAACCTAAAAATATACCTATTTAGGCACTATTAGGTACTAGTTATAAGGTTGAACCACTTTATTACATGACAAAAGTATTAATCAACTATTTTTTATATACAACAAGCTGCACTCTCTACCATTTAAAATTAAGGAAATCATTCATGTTTATACGATTCACAACTATCTTTTTGTTAGTCATCAGTTTTGTCAGCTCACACTTGTCTGCTGAACCATTGAAAGCCACTAAAGGACCAGTGTTTACTGATTACGGTCCAGTTTTTAAAGTACCAGACAGCGATATCAAGCTAGTAAAAGGCTTCAAATATAAAGTACTTTTTGATATTGCAAAAGGTGCAGAAGAGACATTTAATCTCAATCGAAAAATAGAAAGTGTAGCGCGCTTTATTAACATGCATGTGATGAACGGGGTAGCGCTAACAGATATGGAAATAGCGGTGGTGCTTCACGGAAGTGCAACCCGTGATGTTTTTACTCAAAAAGCCTACCAAACACGATTCCTTGATAATAATCCTAGCTTGGATATGATCGAACAATTGCATGCAAAAGGGGTAAAATTTTATCTGTGTGGTCAAAGTTTATATTTTCAGCAAGGAAAAAAATCGGACCTAGCCCCTCAGGTTAATCTGGCTTTATCGGCAATGACTGTATCAACCATGTTACGGGCAGAAGGCTTTTCACTAATACCTTAGCTTGACCTTCCCCTTCATGGGAATTTTGACTAGCCTCCCGTGAAGGGCTATTGTCCCCCGATTGGTTAGACCACCCGCATATTGGTGGTGATTTGATAGAACAACCGTAATAATACGTCTATTATAATGATAAAATCAATTCAGGCAGGTAGCTCAATAGCGGTACAAGCAATCAAAATGACTAAAACACCTCAAAAAAGCCCGCTCAAAACTAGCCTAATAGTGGCCATAACCAGCCTCTGTCTTTGGTTAGTCTTAGCGATTAGTTTGATAATAATGCTAAACGGAGAAGGAGGTATCGACGGAATTATTCTACACAAACCCATGCTCTTTTTTGGCTTACTGGCGGCTAGCGTGTTTTTTTTGGCGACCGGTTTAAATAATATAATCAGTTATTTCAAAGCGAACCGCAATTAAATTTTAGGAGTAAGTAAAACTGGCTGGACTAAAAGACTCTGACGTTTTTAATTTTTATTCGTGTTGATGAATGATTTGTGAAATTTTGATGACGCTTGTCCCTTGAAAATATCTGTTTGCTCTTTTTCTATCACCTAGCGATTGAAGCTATATCCCGATGTCGACTCGACGGTATCAATAATTCAAATTAATCAACACTCTTGCTTTGCCGCTATTTCACCGAGAATTGCTGGGGGAAAGCCGGTAATAATATGGATAACGCCTATAACTCCGTGTATAATGCAGCTCCTCGCAAAACCCAGATTAATTCTTGAGTGAGATTAAATCCTGAGTGATTTTCGACTTATTCTAAAATCATTCAACCTCTAACTTCTGCGAAACTTTGATTACTTTTTTGGTAGGATAAAAATGAACGAATTTATGCAATTTGCCCAAGATCACATGGCGCTTTCATCTGCTTGGGTGGTTGTCGCCATCGTTTTAGCGACAACTCAATTCAGGCAATTGGCTTTAGCGCCTAAAGGCGTCAATACACAAACCCTGACCAACATGGTCAATCGAGAAAAAGGTGTGGTGATTGATATCCGCTCTCAGGTGGATTTTAATAAAGGCCATATCCACGGCGCGATCAATATTCCACTTGCTAAAGTAAAAGATAGTGTTAAAGACCTTGAAAAATATAAATCCACACCCATCATTATGGTCTGTGCCAGCGGGATCTCCGTAATAGGCGCCTGTAGCATTTTGCAAAAATCCGGTATGGAGAAGGTTTTTAAGCTAACAGGCGGAATGAACTCGTGGTTAGGCGACAACTTGCCGGTGGTTAAATAGAAAGAGCCTTAATAGACGACTGAGACATCTGTGGGTGTCTCAGTCGAATAATAAAAATAGCCATTTGACTAAAACAAGTAAAAAATAAGCTAAATCAACCGTTTGTAGTAGCATATTCCAAATTTGGTTTGATTTTGAAATCACTAAATAAACTTAACAAGATAAGAGAAAGTAGTTATGACTGATCAAGCCGATACAAACAACGACGCAGCAGCAACCAAAGAAGAGCAACAAAATCTTCCACAAGCTGCTATCCAGAGAATATACGTAAAAGATATTTCTTTTGAAGCGCCCAACTTGCCTGAATTGTTCTCGGTCGAGTATAAGCCACAAATCAAGATGGAAATGAATAGCAAATCTCGTATTGTTGCTAATGATAATTATGAAGTAATCCTAACTATTTCTGTTAAAGCTGAAATTGAAGAAAAAACCGTCTTTTTGGCTGAAGTACAACAAGCCGGTATCTTTATGCTGAAAAATCTAAACGAAGAACAGCTACAACATAGTTTAAGCGTTATGGCACCTGAAACTCTTTATCCCTATGTTCGTGAAACAATTGCATCATTAATTGGCAGAACCGGTTTCCCAGCAGTACAGCTTGCACCAGTTAACTTCCAAGCATTATTTATCCAAAAAATGCAACAAGCGCAAGCCGCCCAAGCAGAAGGAAAAGAGAGTGATAACGACCAAGTAGTTGAAGCCACCACTATCCAGTAATTAATAAAAATTACGCTATGATTGACATTCAATCCAATCCAATCGCGGTACTCGGAGCGGGCTCTTTTGGTACTGCGTTGGCTATTTTACTAGCCAACAATGGCAATCAAACACATTTGTGGGCACGTAATAGCCAACAAATTGCTGAAATGAAAACTTCTGGTTTTAATCAGAAATATCTACCAGATATCCCTTTACCCCAATCGCTCAAATTGTTTGACTCTTTTAAAGATTGTATTAAAGAGGTTCAAGATATTTTGATCGTAACTCCCAGTCACGCTTTTCAGCAAAGCCTGTCACAGATTAAGCAGTTTCAAACCAAAAAAGTTCGAATTGTCTGGGCATGCAAAGGATTAGAGCCGGATTCTGGACACTTCCTCTGCGATCAAGTGAGCGAGATGTTTGGCGAGAATAATCCCAAAGGTGTTTTGTCTGGTCCTACTTTTGCTAAAGAGTTGGCGATTGGTGCGCCAACAGCGATCACTCTGGCTGCTAATAACGGAAAATTTGCCGCGGATATGACCAAAAGATTAATGAATCAGACCTTTCGAGTCTACTTGAGCTCTGATTTAGCCGGGGTGCAGTTTGGCGGAGCGATCAAGAATATTATTGCCATAGGCGCAGGAATGTCTGATGGATTAGGCTTTGGTTCTAACGCCAGAACAGCTTTGATCACCCGAGGATTGGCTGAAATGATGCGATTAGGCGGGAAACTTGGTGGTAAAATTGAGACCTTTACCGGCATGGCTGGTTTGGGCGATTTAGTTTTAACCTGTACTGATGATCAATCTCGAAATCGCCGCTTTGGATTGGCAATTGGCAAAGGTGCTTCGCTGGATCAAGCCGCGAAAGACATCGGACAAGTAGTTGAGGGCGTCAGAAATACGAAAGAAGTCTTTAATTTAGCAAAATCACTGGATATTGATATGCCCATTTGTCAATCAATCTACAATATTATCTACAAAGGCCAAGATCCAAAAACGGCTGCCAAAGATCTGCTTACTCGCACGATGAAAGTTGAAGGCGATTAGTCCTCCTTTAAATTTGCCCTAACAAGCTCGCTGAGATACAATAAAAAAATGTTTAGCCTGACTAACCAAATCTTAGTAAACTCAAGCTAGAATAATCCGTTGAATGACCCCTAGTCCATGCAGCTACATCAACAACTCAATCAATTGTCCCGAAAACTCCGTCAACTGGATCAAACCAGCGGTGATTTATTTTTATCCTCGGCCAGACTCACTGCACTTCAGTTAGTCAAACGGCACAATCCAGTCACACTTAAACAATTAGCGGCCGTTCAATCGGTCGCATTACCCACTATGTCAAAAATAGTGGATGAATTACAAAAGCGCGCATTAGTGATCAGAGCGCAATCAAAAGATGATGCCCGGCAACGCTGGATAGTACCTACCCAAAAAGGGATCAAGACCTTATTTGAATCCGAGTCACAGAGCCAGAAATTTTGGCAAGAAAAACTGAATAAATTATCGGCAACCCAGATCGAGCAACTCAATCGTTCGCTTGATTTGCTTTTGGCCAATTTGTAAATCATTTGTTTGAACTAGATTAGAAAGGTAAAACTCAATGCCCTGGTTACAATTAAAATTAGTCACCACCGAGGAAAACGCTGAGCGTATCGGTGACGCTATGCTTGAAATGGGGGCACTATCGGTGACCTTAATGGATGCAAGAGATATTCCCATTCTAGAACCAGCTCCCGGCAAAACGCCGCTGTGGCAAGATATACAAATGATGTTATTATTTGATGCCAACACCGACACCCAAACAATATTGGATCGTTGGCAGAAAAATTCATTATCGGTAAATAGCCACAGCGAAAAATTTGAACTAATCGAAGATAAGGATTGGGAAAGGGAATGGATGGATCGCTTTGAGCCAATGAAATTTGGCTCCAATCTTTGGATTTGCCCCAGCTGGAAACCGGTACCCGATGAAAATGCGGTCAATGTAATGCTCGATCCGGGTCTGGCTTTTGGTACGGGAACCCATCCCACCACAGCGCTTTGTCTGGAATGGTTAGATTCAATCGACCTCAACGGCAAAACAGTGATCGATTACGGTTGTGGTTCAGGAATTTTGGCGATTGCTGCACTAAAACTCGGAGCCAGCAAAGTTTACGCGGTAGATATCGATCCACAAGCCATTTTAGCAAGCAAAGAAAACGCTAAGCGCAACCAAGTATTTGATCAAAGGCTGGTGGTAGATTATCCTTCAGTGATTGACTCAATTGTCACTGATGTTGTGGTCGCCAATATACTTGCAGGACCACTAGTAGAACTGGCAGATAATATCGCAGGCCATTGCCGCGCTAACGGAATGATTGCGCTTTCTGGTATATTGGATAATCAGGTTGAGGTGACGCGAGAAGCCTATCTTAAATGGTTTGACATGAAACCACCGGCTTATAAAGAGGAATGGAGTCGATTAACGGGACAAAAGAATGACTATTAGTAAAACCCTTCTAGATTGAGTCACAAAAGGAGTGAAAAATAATAAAGTGGAAAATAACGCACTATATACTCGCTGCCCGACTTGCAGTACCGCATTTAAAGTCACCGACAAACTGCTGACAATGGCCGCAGGTAAAGTCCGATGCGGCGCTTGCTTGGCCATTTTTCAAGCGACCGATTATATGCTTGCACCTACTAAAGGGCTGCAAAATCCCATTCAAAGTCCAACCAGTATCGATCAACAACCAACATCAAGTAAAGTAGCTAACCAACAAACCGTCCAATCGACAACTATGGATATTCAGCAGCCACTCAATATCGAACAACCGATTGATAAAACCTCAGACGCCTCTAAGATACAGGAATCAGACTTACCAGCCGAGCTAGCCAGCCAGCTAGTAGAGCCAGACAAAAAGATTCAACAACAGGCTATTCAGGAAAAGCCAATTGAAATTTATTCCGTTGAGGAGTTGAATATTGATCCTGAGCTAGGCCCTGAACTTAATTTAGATCCACCAAAATTTGATCATTCAGATCTGGATAATTCTGAAATTGAAGATTCTGGGTTTAAGGATTCTGAAATTGATGACTCCGAATTTGATGATATGACTTTTGACGATCCGGAAATCAGCGGATCACTCATAGATGAAAACAATTCCAACCCAGAAACAGCTGCTGAAATGATCGATGATGATCCCCAAATCGATGAAGGGATCATTGATGAAGCAACCATCAATGAAGAAATTGATCCGATTACACTACCAGAAATTAATCTGGATCCAACCAAGTCATCAAACAACAGCTTGCCAGAAGAATTAGATATGTCAGATCAGCTGGACCAGTTAAGCGCTATCGATCCGCAAATAGACCCACTAACTAATGAACTCACTACACAAGACGAAACCATCATCACTAAATCAGATTTTGATGAATCGTTTTTGGATGAAACAGACTTTCTGGACGGCACGGAATTTATTGATGAAACCCAAGCCTTTGATCCGCTAGATCCCGATGAGGAACTATCGGACCAATTAACAGAGCAAATGCTGGATACCGACTCTGAGCCAGACCCATTGGATGAATTTGATAATATTGTTGAAGAAAATAACAACAGTTTGAAAATTAAATTGGCCGTCGCCTCATTGTTGGTATTATTAATCATTACTTTCACCAGCATCTGGAGCAACCGACAAGCCATTGCTTGGAGTGAAAGCTGGGGCAGCTCCATGATTTCAGTTTGTCAGTACCTGCCTTGTGATCTCAAACCACAACGAGACGTTAGCAAAATTAAATTATTGCAAAGACAATTATCACCAGATGAAGAATTAGACAATGTGCTGGATGTTAAAATTTTGTTGATCAATGAAGCAGTATTTGATCAACCTTATCCCACCATAAAAATCGCCTTTAGTAATAAAAACGGTGAGCGTGTTTCCGTCAAATCCTATGCGCCAGTGGATTATCTGGATAAACATTCGTTAAATGATTTAATGCCCGCAGATTCAGAAGTTCATATCCATTTTAAAACCGAGATGACCCATCCCGATTCATTGGGATTTGAATTTATTTTTGAGTAAGAATTTAGGATAATAAGCGAAAAATTATTCGCTTATTTGGTGATGAAACATTAACGATCAATGGTTTAAAAAGCTAACCATTTTGAGCAGATTTAAAATGCCGTCCAAGGTAGACCTAACGGTGCAAATTAGTAACATTGTAGCTTCGAAATTAACTCATCGCAGCTTTTGTTAACATCCATTTCTCCAGTAAATGGTGCAAAATAATAGAATGGGCATCCGATAGCTTCTGCCGCCTGTCCGTCAGAATCCAGCCGATCACCAACATGCAAAATTTGCTCTGGTCGAAGCTCAAAATCCGTCAATATTTGCTGTAACATTTGTGGGTGTGGTTTCGCTCGATATCCGGCTGCTGGTGAGTAATTTTTTTTAAAACAATCAAAAAATGGAAGCTGGCTAGCGTCGCAATTACCATTGGTCACACTGACCAAATGATATTGCTGGGCAAGTTGTTGCAGCATGTCAATTACTTGTGGTTCGATTACAATTTGATTACGATAATTTAAGAATATATCTAACGCTTGCTCAGCGATTTCCTTCGTTTTGGAAAGCTTTTCGCAACACTTTAACAACACATGTTCGCGAAGATAGCTCAAATTTTCATATCTTGAATTTTCACTATAGCCAATTAATTTTTCTGATGATAACAGTTCATTTTTATAAGAAAGAAATAACTGATAATCGAAAATTTGTTCTTGCTTATTAAATTCTGAACGCAGATACTCCTGACTTTCCTCCTCTGCCCGTTTAATTACCGGTTGATTATCATAAAGAGTGTTATCTAAATCAAAACTCACTAGTTTGATCTTGGAAAAGGGCATTTATTTTTTCGCTCGCGGGTGAGATTTATCATAAACTTCAGCCAGTTTTTGAAAATCAAGATGAGTATATATTTGAGTGGTCGAAATATTAACATGTCCTAATAATTCTTGTACTGCTCTAATATCACCAGAAGATTCAAGTACATGGGTCGCACAAGAATGACGAAATTTATGGGGATGTAAGCTGGCGTTTAAACCAATTCGATTACCCCAGTATTCTAATCTTTTTTGCACACTGCGAGCAGATAATCGAGTTTTACGCTGGCTGATAAAAAGCCCTTGGCAATCTGATAAGGCCAACCAATTTTTTCTGATATTTAACCAAAGTTCAATGGCTATTTTGGCCTTGGCACCTATAGGTACAATACGAGTCTTATTACCTTTACCTGTAATCGTTGCGAGTTGTTGTTTAAGATCCAAATCATTCACATTGCAACCGACCAATTCAGCGAGTCGTAATCCGCTAGAATAAAATAGCTCAGCAATAGCTTTATCTCGAATTCCAATTTCTTCACTGGTGTCAATATTATCCAGTAACATTGAAACCTGATCAACGTCCATGGTTTTAGGTAGCCGCTTTTCGCCTTTTGGGGGACGTACATTCTTGGCTGGATTGATGGTGATTAGATTATTGTCGAGCAAATACTGAAAAAAACTCCGGCAACCAGACAAAAGCAATGCAATAGATTTAGCCGACTTACCTTGGCGATTTTGTTGGGCAGAAAGTTGCCTAATGTGAATGGGTTTGAGTTGTTCCCAATTTGTCAGTTTTAACAATTGAAAATGGGATAATAAGGTATCCAGTTGTCGTCGATAATTTTTGACCGTTAAAGAGGAATAATGTTTTTGCTCAAGCAAAATCCGCAAATAGTCATCAATATTGGATTGCAATCTCTTATTACCTGATAAATTAGCAGCGCTCATAAGGAGATATTAACGCATAAACATATTTAGCAATCAATTCAACAAAAAGTGTGCCCATGTCTGGATCAAACCGTGAAACATCTTTGCTGGCAAGCGCGATAAGACCTTTGTCACAGCCATTACCGAGTGGGATCAACGCGCATGATTGATAATCGTAAGAAAGCTCACCAAACAGAGCTGATTTTGGCACCTGACCTAGGCGGCCGCATAAAGGCTGACTGTCCGGGAACTGGCAATCTAGCAAATCTTTAAGTTGCTGTGAATCTTTGAAAACCTGTGCTGGCGGACAAGAATCAAAATGACCAACCAGAACAAGCGCAGCTCCGTCTAAATCAAATAGTTTCTTTAACAGGCTGATAATACGTGAACTGAGAGTGGTAAGATCGATACAACTCACTAGTTCCAGCATAAATTGATTACACAAGATCAAAAGCTCTTCGTTAGCGTGAGCCAGTTGCAACATTTCAATTTGCTGACCTTGCAATTGACTGTTTTTGTCTCGCAAGGTCTTAACCTGTCGTTCAACCAACGAAAAAGCATCCTGCTCACCATAGTTAAGTTCAATATGACTTAACAATTCAGGATTTTTAATTAAAAAATCGGGCCGATCTAATAAATATTGTTTGACCTTAGCATCGTCCATCATCTCCGAGAAACGATGATTTTTTTTGGTAAACAGTACTTGTGGTTGTGATAGTTTCATACTTCGATATATCCATGATAAACAAATTCGGCGGGCCCAATCATTTTTAGAGATTCCCCTTCACCGGGCCAATCAATGTGTAAATGTCCACCCGGTAAAAAAACTTTAATTTTTTGTTGCAGCTTATTTTGCAATCTGCCGACTACCATACTGGCGCAAGCACCGGAACCGCAAGCTAATGTTTCGCCACTACCGCGTTCAAAAACCCGCAACCTAACTTCGGTATCAGACACAATCTGCATAAAACCCACATTAGCACCTTCAGGAAAAAGCACATGATCATTAATTTCCACACCTAAATTGGTGACTGAGGCCGTTTTAACATCTTCAACCGATAATACACAATGAGGATTTCCCATTGAAACCGAGCCAAAGGATAAGCTTTGTTCCTTCAGTTCTATTTGATAATGGATTGATTGTTGTTCAATATCTAATGGGATTTTTTTTGGCTCAAGCTGGGGCACTCCCATGTCTACACTAACCAGACCGTTTCTCATCAACTGTAAATCCATGATACCATTAACAGTGCTGACCCGAATTTTTTGCTTCCAAGTCAAACCCATTTGACGCACAAATCTGGCTAAACAGCGTACACCATTACCGCATTGACCGACCTCACTACCGTCGGCATTAAATATTCGATAATGGAAATCTACATCAGGTTGGGGAGGCGGTTCAATGAGTAATAATTGGTCAAAACCAATACCTTTGTGCCGATTGGCCAGCCTTTTGATTTGGCTCTCATTAAAAAACACGTTTTGTGAGATGGTATCCACTATCATAAAGTCATTACCCAAACCGTGCATTTTGGCGAAACTGATCATCATGAGTCAAACGGCTCGTTTTGTTGTTCAGGTTTTGTTTCTAAATCGGCTGGTTTTTCCTGCTCAAGCGGTTTATCAACAGGCAAATAGAGATCACCTTTAGCGCCACATGCGCTTAAAACCAGACAAATTACAATAATGAGTAACAATTTTGTCAAAAAATGACCTTTTTAAGGTTAATTTAAGTGTGATAACTGATTCTCAACAATTTTCTTAAGGAAATCAATTTATTATTAGAATTTTTAATCATTCTGGAGAGGGAGACATCAACTATTTTTGTTGAATCGCCTTTATATAGCTGATGCAATCGTCAATTTTTAGCCTTCTTTTTCGGCTGCTTCACATTTACCGCAATGTCCTTCAATAATTTGTCAGCTCAAGCGAACGTCAATGTCGGCACGACAGCTGAACTACCGATCGAGTATTTCACCAAAAATTAAAGGAAGCGTTTGATAAAATACATAAAAATCATGACTGGTTAGAGTTAAAAAATGAGGGGCATGGATATAATAATAACGAAAATCGAAAAATAGTTTTTCAAAAAATATTAGATTTTCTAGATAATAATATTGGAAAAAATCGATAGACTCTCAAACAGTTCACTAAATATACCACTAGTTAAATTATCGTTCCGACTTAGACTAACTCACAAGTAATGGT
>Ga0256845_1001255_pt1 | contig 20800 bp, 23 predicted proteins | sample RiftiametaG_FD_189101 | JGI IMG/M metagenome (GOLD analysis project Ga0256845, IMG submission 189101) | Tube worm associated microbial communities from hydrothermal vent at the East Pacific Rise, Pacific Ocean - Riftia | ecosystem: Host-associated > Annelida > Integument > Unclassified ...
AAGGGTTTTTTTTTTGTTGATAAGACAAGCTTTTTTTTTGGTATCTTGTTCAATATTTTTTAAAATACCTTTTCCTATTCCTCTGATATTTAGTAAATCATTGAGCTTTGTAATATTGTGTTCTTCTCTATATATTAAAATATTATTTAGTCTTTTGTCTCCTATGCCTTTTATACAACCTAAAACTTTTTTATCGGCTTTTTGTACTTGTGATGCAGACATTGCAAATATGTATGAGGAGCTTAATAATAGAGTAAAAATAGTTTTATTTAGCATTGCTTTAAACCTTTTTTGTAGTTTTGAATTAAATATATAATTTCATCTGAAATTATATCTATATCTATATTCTTTTGAGTTTTATCCAATAAATCTAAAACATTTTTATTGTTAAATTGCTCAAAGTTTAGCTTTTTGTTTGGATATTTCCAATAAGGTTCTTCCCAAGATATATCTATTTTGTTCAAGTTATTTAACTGTTCTTTTGTGATTTTTTCTTTGTCAAAATAGAAACCATAATAGATATTGTCTCTTATCTCGATAAAAAAATATAAATTTTTATCAATCTCATACTCAAAGCCGTAATCTTTTCTATTTTTTTTCTTGGTATAGTATTTGCGAACACTCTCTTTGATACTAGCATCACCATAGATATTATAAAAATAGAATGGGTATTGATTTTGTAATTTTTCCAAGAGGGTATTCCAAAATATAAGTTGAGTCTCTATTTTTGCTTCTATAACAGCTTTTTCTATATCGAGGATAACTTTTAGGTTATCTTTTTGTAAAAGTAACTCTTTTACCTCCATAGTAAATCTTTCGTTGTTTTTTTGATAGGTTAGTTTGTTGATTAGGTTTAAATATTGGATTAAAGTCTCTCTTAGAGTCGGTTTTTGTGCCACTTTTTCAATACATTGAGTTATCCAATTTTTTATGTCATGACGATATGAAAGCAAAATAGTACCATTAAGAGATTCATTTGGAGAATCTCCATTTAGTGTTAGATATATAATCTCTATTTGATTCTCTTTGTAACCTCTATTTTTTATAATATCTCTATATCTACTAAGTTGATTTGAGTGGTCTGTTGTATCTATTTTGTTCTCAATAATTACTACTTGATTGTTTGATTGGATTAATATATCTATATTATCTCTCTCTTTATATACCTCAAATAGAGCCTTTTTTTCTACTGAAGCGATTCTGTCTAAAAAAAGGTTCAAAAAAACATCACCTTGATTGTGTGAACCTTTTGGATTTAGGAGTTCATATATAAACCTAGAGTGTAGATTGACCTCATCATTCTCTCGTCTAAGTATAGAAAAAATATTAAATTTCTCTACTCTAATCTCTTCTATCTTTTGGTATTTATACTCTATAAGCTCTATTTTTTTTAGTAAGAAAATTAATTTGTTCATAAGTTATTATATTCCAATATCTTCCTATTTTATTTAGATTTTATAAAGTGAGTGCTTGAAGATAGGTGAAACAATATCCAACTTTTGATAAAAAATAGATGTAATTAAAACTAAATTATTAAAATGTTATACTGTTATTAATGAAAAAGAATATATTAATACTAATTGTAATAGTTATTGTATTTGCTATTGCTTTTATAAAAACAAACAGACAGGATAAAATAACTATTTTAGATGAGCAGTTTCTTATCTATTCGGATAAAAATGGTATCAAATTTGAAAGTGCATCTGATATAGCTTATGATGGAGAAAACCATAAACTCTATTTGGTGGGAGACCGTTCGGTTCTTTTTACACTAGACGCTACTTTTGATAAAAAGATAGAAGAGTTAAATTATCTATCTGCTGATAAGATATTGTATAATGGAGATACCTATGATTGTGAAGGATTAACCTTTGATTCCAAAAATAATAAAATTTGGGTATCTTATGAATGGGTAGCAGGAGTGTTTGAACTATCTACAAAGGGTAAAGTAAAAGAGAATTATACACTTCCTAAAAAATTAGCAAAAAGAGAGAACTATAGAAATAGAAATAGAATGCTTGAGAGTATCGCTTATCATGAGAAATATGGTCTACTTGTAGCGTCTGAATATCCTATAAAAAGAGATAAAATAGAGAAACAAACTATCTACTCTCTCTCTGGAGAGGAGTGGCATTTCAAGGCAGATAATTACCCAAATTGTGGGGTTACCTCTATTGAGGTGATGGATGATGGCAATCTATTGGTACTAGAACGCTCCTATTATGGACTCATGAAGCCTATGCGTACAATTTTGAAAAAAGTCTATTTGGATAGTTGTGACAAAGAGCATTATTGTAAATCAGAATATATCGCTTCATTTAACTCTTTTAAGGGTGATGGGTTTAATAATTTTGAGGGTTTGACTCGGGTCTCAAAAAATAGGTATTTAATGATTTCAGATAACAATGGCTATAAACTACTTCCTACGAAGTTGATTTATTTTGAGGTTGATGAGAATCAATAGATTAATAAAAATTATAATTAAAAAAATTCCTAAGTAAAATATTAAATGAACTAAATTCAATGATGGTTATGACCATTGGAATAAGTATTGTTAATATATTCCTATATACTTAATACGATAAATAGTAATAGTACTTTACAAAAAATCAAAAATATTGTAAAATACAGTTAACAAAATAAAAAAGGTTCTGTATGATAAACTTTACAATATTTTTCCAAGAGCAACAAAGGCTTCTGCGTAGGCTCTCTTTGGTAAACAAACGATACCTCTACTTACAGATTGATTGGAGAGGTAGATGTAGTTTAATTATTGGTCAACGAGGGGTGGGGAAGACTACTCTAATGTTGCAGTATCTCAAAGAGAATTATGAGGTGACCTCATCAAAGGCTCTCTATATCTCTGTGGATAATCCTTTTTTTAAAAATATCTCACTCTATGAGTTTGCAATTGAGTTTGAAAAGTATGGTGGGGAGGTGCTTTTTATTGATGAAATACATAAATATAGAGATTGGTCAACTCATATCAAAAGTATCTATGACTCTACAGAGCTAAAATTGGTTATCTCTGGTTCATCCATGATTCAGATTCATGCCCAAGAGGCTGATTTGAGCCGTAGGGTTCGACTCTATCGTTTGGCAAATCTCTCTTTTAGGGAGTATTTGGCATTTAAGGGAGTGGCTGATTTTTCCTCTTATTCTATAGATGAGATTTTTGAGAATCATCTAGCTATTGCCAATGAGATTTTGGCAGAGATTAGACCTTTGGCTTATTTTGATGATTATCTTAGTTGTGGATGTTACCCTTTTATGTTACACGATGAGGATAACTATACACATCTGCTTATGGGAATTATTAATCAAATCCTAGAGGTTGATTTGCCCTATGTGACCAATATCAATTTTTCACAGATAGATAAAATAAAAAAGCTTGTTTATCTTTTGAGTACCTCTGTACCACTTAAACCAAATATTAGTAAACTCTCGGTGGCTGTAGAGGTTTCTCGCCCAACGCTTTTGGAGTATATTCACTACTTAGAGATTGGAAGTTTGACCAATAGTGTTAATCAAAAGGCACGAGGGTATGGGGTAGTCTCTAAACCTGATAAGCTATTTATGTATAATACTAATCTAATGAGAGCTATTTCAAAGAGTGCTGATATAGGAACACAAAGAGAGACCTTTTTTGTCAATCAAATTAAAAGCAGTCTCTATAATGAACCCTCTCTTTTGGATGAGAATATACTTCTCGATACACATGGAGATTTTAGAGTTTTAAATAGATATATTGTTGAGATAGGGGGCAAAAATAAATCTTTTAGACAGATAGAGGATATACCCAACTCTTTTGTAGTATCTGATGGTATAGAGAGTGGATTTGGAGCAAAGATTCCTCTTTGGTTGTTTGGATTTTTATATTAATTTCGATTAAAAAAATAAATTAGACTTTTAGCTTAATATTAAATTAAGATAAATATGATAAAATAAGAAAAAAAAGGAAAATATACATATGAAAATTATCTATCTCGTATTTTTTATATCACTTATATTTTTGATGTAATAAAAAATACTCCAATCTAACTAGCTACCATTTTAAAAATGGTAGTTAGTTAAATATCGCTCTATGTTCAACCATGGCACAGTAGCTCTGTACTACGCTGATTCCTGCATCTCTAGCTTTTTGAGCTGCTTCATTATTTACAATTCCAATTTGTGTCCATAGGACTTTTATATCACCTCTTTTTATACAAGCATCAGCAATAGCAGTTACAGCTGCAGGTTTTCTAAATACTACTACCATATCTACAGGTCTGTCTATATCGGCTAGTGATTTGTAGACCTTTTGTCCTAGTATCTCGTCACCTTTTGGATAGATTGGTATCATATCGTAGCCGACCTCTACTAGATACTTGGCTACCTTGTTGCTATCTTTTTCAGGCTTTGGGGAGCATCCTATAACGGCTATAGTTTTACACTCTTGAAAATATTTTTTCATCTCATCTGGATTACTGTTTACTCTTGGTATTTCACATTCCATACTTCTTATCCTTATCTGATATAATTCTGCTAATATAATATCAGGATAAATTAATGTTGGATTTAAAATCTATAAAAAGAGCAAGTCAAAGAGTTAGAGGTGTTGCATATCGCACACCTTTTGCTTATGCTCCTATGCTTAGTGCTATGAGTGGATATGAAGTATATCTCAAAAAAGAGAACCTACAGAGAACAGGGGCTTTTAAACTTAGAGGTGCATTTAACAAGATTGCTACTCTAATAGAAGAGGGTAAAAATGGGGGAGTTGTAGCAGCTAGTGCAGGTAATCATGCCCAAGGGGTGGCGTTTTCTGCTAAACATTTTGGGATAGAGGCTACTATCGTGATGCCTGACTCTACACCTCTAACAAAGGTTCAAGGGGTTAGAGAGTTTGGGGCAAATGTGATTTTGCATGGGGCAAACTATGATGAGGCGTATGCTTATGCTATTGATTATGCCAAAGAGAAAAAACAGGATTTTGTACACCCATTTACAGATGATGCCGTAATATCAGGACAGGGTACAGTGGCTCTGGAGATGCTAGAGGAGCAGATTGATTTGGATGCTATTGTTGTGCCTGTTGGTGGAGGGGGATTGATTGCAGGTATAGGAACAGCTATCAAAGGTATAAATCCAAGAATAAAAGTGATAGGAATAGCCTCAAATGGCGCTCCTGCTATGAAAAACTCCTATGATTCAAAAAAAGCAGAGGGGACTAAGAGTGTTAGAACTATTGCTGATGGGATTGCCGTTCGTGATGCGTCGCCTATTACCCTAGAGTATATACTAAAAAATGTAGATAGTTTGGATTTGGTATGCGAAGATGAGATAGCTGCTGCTATTTTGTATCTGCTAGAGAGACAAAAAGTTCTAGTCGAAGGGGCAGGGGCAGTAGGCGTAGCAGCTCTAATTCATAATAAGATTGATATGCCAAAAGGCTCAAAAATAGGTATAGTACTAAGTGGGGGCAATATTGATGTAACAATGCTATCACTTATTATTGAAAAGGGTCTCGTTAAGAGTTCAAGAAAAATGAAACTGTCTGTAATACTTGTAGATAAAGCAGGTGCATTAATGCAATTTACTGAATTGCTTAGAGAGGTAAGTGCAAATATCGTTCAAATCGGATATGACAGAACTTCTATAGATTTGGAGTTTGGTGATGCTGTAGTCTCCGTGCATTTAGAGACCAAAGGAGTCGAACATCAAGATGAGATTAGAGAGATTTTAAATAAAAATGGATTCAAATTCAAGGAGGTAAGATAAAAAAATGAGTAAAAATATTATAGCTATAGATTTAGGCTCAAATAGCATTAGATTTCTAAAACTAGATTGCAAAACCAAAAAGCCCATTAGCTCATTTCACAAAATGGTAAAAACAGCCGATGGTTTAGCTACCACAGGACGAATATCATACCCTGCATTAGACCGTATTATCGTAGCCATAAATGAAGCAAAGAAGCATATGGACTTCTCAGATGCCAAGATAAGAGCAGTAACTACAGAAGCGATTCGTCAAGCAACAAATGGACAAGAGATATTAGATGGAATTAAAAATAATACAGGTGTAGAGTTTAAAGTAATAGATGGGGATGCCGAAGCTAAATATGCTCTCATAGCTACCAAAAATCGTCTTAAAATTTTGGGTAAATCTCCCAAAAGTTTTCTAATAGCAGATATTGGAGGAGGCTCAACAGAGCTAATCTTCTCGTATGGAGAGAAATCAATCTCCCAAAGTTTTCCTATAGGCATAGTAACCCTAACACAGAGTTTCAAAACTCTAGGAGAGATAGCAGATGCTATACCTGCACTTATGCACGGTATGAGACTCTTTTGTGATGAGGTCTATGCCAAATATGGCAGAGTGGAGCTATTTGTAGCCATGGCAGGGACACCTACAACTATTGCATCTATGAAACTTGGTATGACCTATAAAACTTATAATGCTAATTTGATTCATGGTACGGTTCTGAGTAGAGGAGATTTGTTAGAACAGCTAAAGAGATTGCTATCTATGAGTGATGAGCAGAGAAAAGAGATGGTAGGAGTTGGGCGTGAAGACCTCATCACTTCGGGGATTTTGATATATGAGGAGATTTATAATATGATAGGATTTAGCTCTTCTATTGTGATAGATGATGGAGTTCGCGAGGGGGTTGCTTTTGAGGGGTGTGGGTTAATAGAGTAGGATTTACCACTCTCTTAGCATATTTTAGCTAGAATCGCCCACAAAAATTCACTATTGGAGCGATATTCATGAAGATGAACGGTGCAAGAATGGTTTGTGAGGCACTGATAGCCGAGGGTGTAAAGACCGTATTTGGTTACCCTGGTGGTGCTATCATGAATGTATATGATGAGATATATAAACAAGATAGTTTTGAACATATCTTGAATAGACATGAACAGGCTTCTGTTCATGCTGCTGACGGTTACGCTAGAGCTACTGGTGAGGTGGGTGTCGCTATGGTGACAAGTGGGCCTGGGTTTACCAATGCTGTAACAGGTTTGGCTACTGCATATATGGACTCTATCCCTATGGTTGTCGTCTCTGGACAGGTTCCACTATCTCTAATTGGTACTGATGGATTCCAAGAGATTGATGCTGTGGGTATCTCTCGACCTTGTACCAAACACAACTACTTAGTTAGGGAACTCTCTGATTTGCCTAGGATTATGAAGGAGGCATTTCATATCGCTAGAAGTGGAAGACCCGGCCCTGTACTTGTAGATATTCCCAAGGATATTACAGCAGAGGTTGGAGATTTCATCTATCCTAAATCTGTAGATATTCCAAGTTATAAACCAAATACCAAAGGCAACAAAAGACAGATAGACAAAGCGGTTAATGCTATACTAAAAGCTAAAAAACCACTACTATATATTGGTGGAGGTGTTGTTCTATCTAATGCTAGTGATTTGGTTCGTAAACTTGCAGAGATGGGTGGAATCCCTGCTGTTGAGACACTTATGGCTAGAGGAGTTATGGGGCATAATAATCCACTACTCCAAGGTATGCTTGGGATGCACGGTAACTACTCTTCAAATATGGCTATGAGTGAGACGGATTTGGTTATCTCACTAGGTGCTAGGTTTGATGATAGGGTTACAGGTAAGCTAAGTGAGTTTGCTAAATATGCAGATGTAATTCATGTCGATATAGATGCGGCCAATATTGGAAAGTTGGTTGATGTTGACTATCCTATAGTTGGTGATGTATATGGAGTAGTAGAGAAGATGATAGAGGGCTTGGAGAAGAGGATAAATTCGAGTCGATATGCTAATTGGAGAGAGGTATTAGATAGATATAACTCTCTCTATCCTCAATCATATAGAGACTCAGATACTGTTATCAAGCCACAGTGGGCGATAGAGAGAGTTGGAGAGCTTGTTGGAGAGGATGCTATAATTACATCAGATGTAGGTCAACATCAGATGTGGGCAGCACAGCACTATCCGTTTGATAGACCAAGACAGTGGATAAACTCTGGTGGACTTGGGACAATGGGCTTTGGATTTCCTGCGGCTATTGGTGCAAAGAGAGGATGTCCTGATAAGACAGTTATAAATTTTACTGGTGATGGCTCTATTTTGATGAATGTTCAGGAGTTGGTAACAGCTTCTGAGTACAAGATACCTGTTGTCAATATTATCCTAAACAATAACTTCTTGGGAATGGTTCGACAGTGGCAGAGCTTTTTCTACGAAGAGAGATATGCAGAGACTGATTTGAGTTATCAGCCAAACTTCAAAGCTCTAGCAGAGTCATGTGGTGGTATCGGATATGATGTTACAACCAAAGAGGAGTTTGATGAGGCACTAAAAGATGCAATTGCAAAAGATAGGGTTGCATTTATCAATGTCGCAGTAAATCGGTTTGAAAATGTACTACCAATGGTTCCAGCAGGAGGAGCATTGTACAATATGCTCTTAGATGACCAACAGGAGGAGAAGTAATGTCTGATAAAACAAAAAGAGTAGTATCGGTATTAGTAGAGAATGAGAGTTCAGTACTCTCTCGTGTCTCTGGTCTCTTTGCAGGGCGAGGTTACAATATAGAGACATTAACTGTAGCCCCCGTGCCAAACACACATCGCTCTAGGATTACGATTGTAACCAATGGTAGTCAGAGGGTTTTGGAGCAGATAACCAAACAGCTCCATAAGTTAATCCCTGTACACAAGGTTGTAGAGCATGAAGAGATGGTTGAAAAAGAGATGGTTCTAGCCAAGTTTCCTATAACAGAAAGCTTGGCTGATATTCAGGCTCTATGTGACGCTTATAATGGTGAGATTGTCAATGTCGGTGCTGATATGATTATCGGTATGGCTTCAGATGAGCCTATTAGAATAAAACACTTTATTGAAGCAAGTAGCCGTTATAACCCTATTGAGATTGTTCGTGGTGGTGTTGTAGCAATGGAACGCTAAACTATCTTGTTCCACCTCTCTGAGGTGGAATGCCTAGAGAATTTGAGCGTTGATTTCCGTTGTCTTTGCCTATGTGTTCCACCTCAGAGAGGATGGAACGAGAGGTATATCAAGTAAACCGTAGGGTTGGCTTCAGCCAACCAAAAACCAAAAAAAGTAGATTATGAAAAGTTATAAATTAAGTCAAATATGCCAAGAGATAGATATAACCTTTGATGCTCAGGATATAGAGATAGATGGACTTCACACCCTAGATGAAGCTACATCTACCCAAATCTCCTTCTTCCATGACAAGAGATACAAAGGGCAACTCTCAACTACAAAAGCAGGAGCAGTTCTAGTAGAACAGAAGTATGCTAAGTTACTACCAGATGGAGTTATACCATTAATTACAGATGAACCCTATCTAAAATTGGCTCTAGCCTCTAAACTTTTTGCCTATAAAATAGTAACAAAAGGTGGACACCCTAATATGGGTGAAGGGTGTGATATAGACAAGAGAGTGAGATTTGGTAAAAATGTAACTCTTGGTGATAATGTAACAGTAATGGCAAGTGCCTATGTGGGAGATAATGTAACTATTGGTTCAAATACAATTATCTATCCAAATGTTACAATCTATCACCATTCAAAAATAGGTAATGATTGTATATTACATGCAGGTGTAGTAATAGGCTCTGACGGGTATGGATTTGCACACACCAAGAGAGGTGAGCATATCAAAATTTATCAAAATGGAAATACTATAATAGAGGATTCTGTCGAGATAGGTGCAAACTCTATTGTAGATAGAGCAGTCTTTGGTTCGACCTATATTAGAAAAGGTACAAAAATAGATAATCTAGTCCAAATAGGACACAACTGTGATATTGGAGAACACTCTTTGTTGGCAGGACAAGCAGGGATTGCAGGTTCTACAACAACAGGCAGAAATGTAATATTTGGAGGACAGAGTGGAACAGCAGGTCATCTACATATTGGAGATTTTGTAACTATAGCAGGAAAAGGTGGGGTGACAAAATCACTAAAAAGTTCCAAAACATATGCAGGTTTTCCTGCTATAGAGCATATATCTTGGTTGAAGCTACAGGCCAAGATTAATGGACTACTAAAAAAAAGATAGATTAACCTCTCATCTTATTAAAATCTACTCCATAGAGACAGATTCTGTCTCTATTTTTTGTTATAATTTCCTCATGTTAATTATAAAAACAAAATTACCAACAAAAAACTTACCAATACGCAGAGTAATAGCCAAGCTATTTCAATCTTACATCTACACTGCTTTAGATAACAAAGAGCATGAAGGGTACAAACACCCCAATGGCAAAGTTTTTAAGTCTATGAACTTCAAAATTGTATACATAGATAATGAAATTCATGCAAAATTTGTAGCCTTAGAGTCTGAAAATGAGAAGAGATTGGCTGAGTATATGTTATATAATAGTCTAAAACTAGGTGAGATTCATCTAACCAATACCTCTGTGGGGATTACTGAGAGAAACAGTAAAATCCAATCTCCAATGAGAGTTGGAGGATTTATCAATGCCAATATCAAAGATGGCAAACTAAGCAAAAAAAAGATTCACCTAGAACCAAAAAGCGATAAATTCCAAGAGATAATCCACAAAAACATCCTAGAGAAGTATGAGGCTCTATTTGGCAAACCATATCAAGGAGAGTTAAAAATCAAGCTAATAGAGCAGAAACCACGAGAGCGAATATTTTATTATAGTAAAGGAGTTATCAAAGCTTGGTTTGGAGTTTATGAGATTGAGGGGGATGAGGATATTTTACGTATGATTCTTGATACTGGGATGGGGGCTAACTGTATGAAGGGGTTAGGGTTTGTGGAATTATTGAAAAAATAGAGACATTTTAGTATTTATTTCAAACCCCATAGGGGAGAAAAGTTTTAAGAACTAAAAATAGTTTTAACTTCTTAATACCATGTTTCAAATCCCATAGGGAAGAAAAGTATTTAAGATATTTTTTGTAATTATACAATAAAAAAATAAATTTTGGTATTTAACTACTTAATACCATTAAGTATTTTTTTAAAATATTAAGATACAATTCAAAAATTACAACTTTAGGGATTTAATCATGGAAGAATTTGATAAATGGAATGAGATAAAAAAGAGAACACATAAAGATAATAGTTTTAGAGGATTTAAAGAGAGAGAAATTTTTCATACTAAAGTGGGAAAAAATATTGGAAGAGAGCAAGGAGGAACAGGAAATAAATTTATGAGACCTGTTCTTATTGTAACAAAATTTAATCATAACTCTTTTTATGGTATTCCTTTGTCTACCACAAAAAATAGAAACAAATACTATTTTGAGTTTGAGTTTATCAAAGATAAAAAGAGTGTGGCAGTTTTATCTCAAATGAAAAATATGGATGCAAAAAGATTACTAAAAAAAATAGGAATGATAAGTAAAGAAGATTTTATAGAACTCAAAAAAAGGTTAAAAGAGATTATTTAAGATGTTACCTTCTATCCACACACTTAAAAGTGCAAAAAATTACCAAAAAATTAGATAGAAGTGTTCCCGAAGGCGTTTAGCAGTAATTTTCGTGTACGATTGAATTATAACATAAAAATTTTTTAAAAACCCTTATAGACTTTGAAACAAAAAGGAAAAAGATGAGCCTAGCCCACAAACTATATAAGATAGGAAACCTCATAACCAAAGAGGAGATAAAAAAGATTATAGAGGTAAAAGAGTTCAAAAATATTGGCTCTTATACCTCGTTGCAGATAGATTTCAGCAAAAATAATATAACTATAAAAAAAACATCTATTGATAATCTAAAAATAATGTTTACCAAAAAGATAGGGGGAACAAGCAACTCCTATTATCTATACCCAAATTTTGAGTATCAAAAAGAGGGGAATCTATATAAAAAGTTTAAAGCTGTAGCCTATACTTTTGAAAACTCTATTATGTTTTATGCCAATGAAGAGCATAAAAAATTAGTTAAGCCTATCTTGGAGTATATACGAGCCTACAAAGATGATAGTTTAGGATTAAAAGAGTATAAAAAAGATAACTACTTTTTGATTATTACTATAGATGGCAAGAGCCTATATGAGTTAATGCCTGAGATTTGGGATAATTACTATAGTAACTTTGTTGATGCACATATCTCTAAAAAAATAAAAAAGATTAATACCCCTCAATTTCAGGAGGAGATAGATTTTATAACACACAAAAAAGAGCTGTGTGGATATAACCCCAATGTAAAATTTTTTACAATGGATAACTACAGTGATGCTTTTAAACCTCAAATTATAGAGAAACTTCCTATGTCAAAAGAGACAGCTATTGCGATTAAAAAGGGGTGGTTGTATGCGATTAATTATCTAAAATTTTATCATAAGGGGTTGGAGTATATTATTATCCCATCTATGGTTGATTTTGATGATGAGGTCTATAAGAGGCTTTTAAAATATCTCAAAAACTCAAATAGTAGTATCAAAAATCTAGCATCAAAAGAGGATAGTTTTGTTCGCCGATTATCTAAACAGATAGAGGAGTTTGACAGAGATAAAATAAATCAGATTTCACTAGATATTCTATTTACAGAGGTTAATCTAACTAATCTATCTGTTAAAATTTTTGCAACACTCGAAGATGTGATTCCTAGTCGGATTAATAGTGTAGTCAAAAAGATGAAAGAGTATAAAATAAACGCCAATATCAAAAGAGAATCTAACTCAAAAGATGTCTATATACGAGACTACTTTAGCAGAGAAGAGCTTTTTGCTATCGCTACCAAAAACACAGCAGGAATGAAAAATAGGGTTATCCAAGAGAAGATATATCTAGCAAAACTACTTTTGGGATATGAGCAGATAGATTATCTCGAACTTCTAAAACGGTTTGAACATAATAGAGAGTATGATTTTGAACATAAAAAGAGATTAACTGATTCAGGAGTCAAAGAGTGGATTGAGTTTTTAGACGGTTATATAAAAGAAGAGGATAAAACCATAGAGTTTTTAGACTCTATTAAATCAATTAGGAGAGAAAAATGAGTGAAAAACTTTTTTCAGAAGAGTTTAATGAGAGAGAGTATCAAAGCGATATATTAAAAGGTGCATATCTAATAGGGGCTTACTCAAAAGCGGTTATAGATAGCTCATACAATCCAAATGGTAAGATTGTATCAAAAAATGAGACATTTAAAAAGTGGCTATCTAATCAGCAGATTATTCAGAGCAATCTAAAGAGGATTTTTAATAAAGCTAGAGAGTTTGAGTGGAAATTTCAACTCTCAAACCGACGAAATAGTGACCTCTCTACTCTAGTAACAACACATTTTAATGAAGATAAAAATGAGAAAGTACTACAACAAGAGGTCTCATTTGCCTTTACTAGAGGGTTTAATGATTATGCTAGATTTAAAAAGGATAATCCGTATCAGGGAGGAGAATAATCACATGACAATAATAAAAAAATAACTACAAAAAGTAAACAAATACTATCAAGCCCTAAAAGAGTACAAAGAGTTTATAGAGACGGTTGGATTTAAGTTTAGTGTGGATGAGTTTAATTACCTCAATACTCCTCAAAAAGCTGTATTGGAAGCCTATCTAAAACGATTTTCATCTTTGCAAGATTATCTAGGAGCAAAAGTTTTTAGAGGTCTGCTTGATATGGCAGGGATTAGCTATAGAAAAATGAGTGAGGTTTTAACTTTAATAGAAAAAGAGGAGATAGTATCTCTTGATAGATGGATAGAGTTTAGAAATATTAGAAATGAGTTAGAGCATGATTATCCTGATGAGTTAGAGGAGGCTTTGAGAGATTTACAATATTGTGTTGATAGTTTTGATTATATGGAAGAGGTAGTTTTAAAAGTATTTGAGTTTGCGAGGAGATATGATGAGAGTATCAGCCTACCTTAGAGATGAGATACTAGAAGCCTCAAAAGTAGCCTTTGGAGAGTGTGAATTGATTCTCTTTGGTAGTAGAGTTGATGATACTAAACAAGGAGGAGATTTTGATATTGCTCTAAAAAAAGAGATGAGTATAGAGAGTTTCAAAAAGGCGAAAGTGCAATTTTTAAAATATCTATTGCTTAGAGATTTGGATTTACCTATTGATTTAGTTCTTTATAGTAGAGCCAATGAGTTATTAAAGCAAGAGATAGCAAAAGGTATAAAATTATAAAAAGGAAAAACAGTATGAAAACAGCAAACCAAAGCGAAATCCTATTTTTATGGGATGCAAAGATGACAAACCCAAATGGCGATATGCTAAATGACAACGCCCCAAGATATGATGAAGCAGATAGAAAAGCGATAGTTAGTGATGTACGAGTCAAGCGAACCATACGAGATGATTTACAAGCACGACAAAATGAGACGATATTTGTAAATAATTCAGAAGAGATAGTATCAGCAGAGAGTCGCTTTAAAGAGATAGAGAAGCTATCCAAGCTCAAAGATAGAGAGGCATTTTTGAGCTGTATTGATACACGGCTTTTTGGTGGGGTTGCTCCAAAGAGTAATATTCAGATTATTGGGGCTGTTCAGTTTAGTTGGGCAAAATCACTTAATGAGACAGAGACTATTTTAGGGCAAGGAACAGGGGCTTTTGGTAAAGATGGAGCTAAAAATAAGACCTTTAGAACCGATAACTATATCCCTTATGGTCTTTTTGCAATGTATGGAACTATTAATGCTCTAAACGCTCAAAAATCCAATGCTTCTGAAGAGGATATAATTAAGATGTTGGATTCTATGTGGAATGGTACAAAGTTTCTAAATACTAGAAGTAAGGTAGGACAGAAACCTAGACTGCTTATTCGTGTGGTTTATAAAGATAGCTATATGATAGGTCTGCTTGATGATTTGGTCAAAATAGATAACCAAAACAGTAATCTTATTAGAAAATTTGAGGAGTGTGAGCTTAATTTTGATGCTCTAAAAAATGCGTTGGTTTATATGAAGGAGAAGATAGAGAAGGTGGTTATCTATTATGATATGAGTACCCAAAATCAGATAAAGCAGTTTGAAGATTTGGGGTTAACTATCGAAACTATTGGAGCATAAGATGTTTCTCTTTGAGATATGGGGCAAGTTTGCCTCTTTTAGAGACCCTTTTACTATTAGTCAAAATATCTCTCTGCCAATTCCCCCTAAAACAGCAGTAGCAGGGATAATGGCTTCTATTTTGGGGGTTGAGGAGTATTTGGGAGATGATGATTTTAGTGATTTTGAGTACTCTGTGGTGGCTCTTAATCCTATACGAAAAAAGAGCTTTTCACAAAATTATATCAATGATTATACCTCAAAGGTTCAAACTCATCTCAATAGTCTAAAAAAGAGGAGTTTTGAGAAGATAGGTGGTGGAATGAGAGATAAAAAAAGCCCTCAAAAGCCTATAAATCGTGAGCTTCTGCTTGATGTAAGGTATCTGATTTTCGTTAAAAGATTTAGATATGAAGATACCATAACAGAGTATCTTCAAAATAGAGTAAGCAGATTTCCTCTCTATCTTGGCAATAGTGAGTTTGCAGGTAATTTTAGATTTGTACCTTTTTTTGATGCTATAGAGCTACTAAACCAAAAATCTATCAAAGTTGACTCTTTTGTTTTGGAGGAGGATATATCAAATATAGATTTTCGAAATGGGGTTAGATACTCAAAAATCTCTTTTGCTACAAAGCTAGATAACAAGAGAAGCCCTTTGGCTTTTGCAAATATTATCTTGGGGAGTTCATCTATTAAGCTAAAAGATATTAGTGGAGTATATAAGATAGAGACCAAAAACAGAACTTATCACTGTAGGTTTATATAATGAATTTTTTTTCACACCCTACTACCAAATATAGTGATCATATAGCTCGAATTGCCAAGAGTTTTGATGAACCAAATCATAAAGTGGTAGCTAACTATCATGATTTGGGTAAGCTCTCTAGTGCGTTTCAACGATATATTACGCTCAAACAGTATGATAATGAGGAGAACAGAAGTTTTGAAAAGAGAAGAGCTAAATTAAAAACAACTCATACACTAGAGAGTGCTTATCTATACTTTTGTAACTCCTCTTTCGGGGCTAAAGCCACCGATTCCCAATTTTTGGCAAACTTTTTTGCTATACTAAAACATCACACCTCTCTATCTGATATAAAAAAGGATATGAATGAGTATTTATCAACTATTGATAACTATATAGATGATAATCGGTTGGAGAGTATAAATGATATAGCTAATAAATCTAATATTACTCTGTGCAAAGATATTTATGAGTTTATGGATTTTTTTGAGGATTTATATGAGGAGAGTTTTTATCAGAGTATAGAGCAGTTTTTTATATTCAAAAAACGCTACTCTAGGCTTATATTAGCAGATAAGTTTGAAGCTATTTTTCATAAACCATATCAAAATATCAACTATTTAAAAGAGAGCAAAATAGATAGCTATATCCAAAATATGCACGATATTATCGCTTCAAAGCCCAAAAATAGTTTTAGAAACAATGCAAAAAAAGCGATATTTGATAACTACCAAAACAATAATAATTCCAATATTTATCTGATAAAAGCTCCAACAGGAGTAGGAAAAACATTTATAGCCTTAGAGTTGGCTCTAACCATTGCAAAAGATAGAGGAGATAAACGACGAATTATTACAGCCATTCCCTTTACCTCTATTATCGACCAAACCCACAAAGAGTATGAGAATATCTTAGGAGATGTACTAAAATATCATCATCTAACTAAATATAAAAATAGTGATGATGAACAAGAGCAGTTTAGCCAAAAGGTATTTTTGACCGATATTTGGCATGAACCTTTTATAGTCACTACCTTTAATCAGCTTCTCTATACACTATTTTCAAATCACAATAGAGATAATGTGAGGCTAGAAACTCTGCGAGATAGCGTGATTATCGTTGATGAGGTTCAAAATATCCCAAGAGTGCTTATCTCTAGTGTAGTCAAGATATTTGAGCTTTTTGCCAAAGAGTATAATATCCACTTTATTATTATGTCGGCTACCATGCCCTCTTTTGATGGGTTGCTTGACAGCTCTGTGGTCTTATCAGAAGAGTGGTTTTATGATAAAAAAGAGAACCGTTATAGACTCCACTTTATAGCTGATATAAACTCTTTTGAGAGCCTAGCTGAAGAGATAAATAACCAAGAGCAATCAGTACTTTGTGTGGTTAATACCATAGACAAAGCCAAAACTCTATTTGAACAGATTGAGGGTGAGGAGAGAGAGGATAAGTTTCTACTCACAACCCACCAAATCCCACTGCATCGTCAAGAGATTATAGGTGAGATAAAAGAGGCATTAGCCCAAGGAAAAAAGATAAAGCTTATCTCTACGCAACTAATAGAAGCAGGTGTTGATTTGGATTTTGATATAGGCTACCGTGAGTTTGCCCCTTTTGGTTCTATTATTCAGATGGCAGGACGAGTTAATAGAGAGGGTAAAAAGGGGATTTGTGATGTTTTCATCTTTGATTTTTTGGAGTTAGAGAATCCAAATGAGGATGTAAAACGACTCCCCTATAGAGCTATTGATTTGCAAGAGGATAACACTGTTGCTTGGCTTAGTGAACCACTAGAGGAGATAGCGATTTTAGAGAACTTAGAGAGCTATTTTAGAACAGTAAAAGATGAAACAAGCTCTATTAATCTCTTAGAGCCGATGAAAAAACTAGAATTTCATTCACTATTTGAGCTACTCAATGAAAACTTTATGCCAAATCAGCCTTGGAAAGTATCTCTATTTATAGAACAAAAGGAGCATCATTTTAGAGAATATATAGAAGAGCGAAACGAGATTTTAAATAGTCCAAAATATGATACATTTGAGGCGATAAATAGAGTCAAAGATTTAGAGAAAGATTTGGGGCTTTATACCATTACGGTTAGCAATAAACTTATAGAGAAGTTGGCTCAAAATTATCCTCTAAATGAGAAGTTTGGACGGTTTATTTTAGAAAATGGCAATCCTACTTATGAGAAGTATCGAGGGTTTACGCCTGAATATACGGCTTTTGAGGAGATGTTTGATGATTGGTAGAATATTTAAAAAGGAAGAAAAATGAAACAAAGACTAGTAAAAGAGAGATTAACCAACTATTTCAACGAAGCCAAAAAACATATAGCCAAAATAGAGAGCGTCAAAAATCTTTTGGATAGCTGTATGCCTTTGAGTCTGGAGCATTTCAAGAACCTATCAGAAAGAGAGTTAGACAAGTTAGATGTTTTGGTTTTTCGATTTTCAAAACTCCAAGATTTATTGGGACAAAGGGTTTTCAAAAATATATTGGAATATAGTGGATTTGATACCCATATCTCTTTTGTCAAGATATTGAGCGAACTAGAAAGAGAGTCTCTTTTGGAGGTAGATAGGTGGAGAGCCTTAAGAGATGCTAGAAATACAATAGCTCATGAGTATCCAAATGAAGAGGATATTATGATTGATGAGATTAATTTTATCTATCAAGAGGTTTGGTATCTAGTAGAGTTGACTCAAAGATTGGAGGAGTATTTCAATGAGATTAACCAAACAAGAGATTGATATTATTAAAAGTAGACTTACTAATCTATTTGGAGATATTGAAATCTATATTTTTGGTAGTAGGCTTGATGATAGGGCAAAAGGTGGTGATATAGATATATTTATTGTGCCAAAAAATAAGATTGAAGAGCAGAGAGTTAAAAAGGCAAAAGCGATATTTTATCTTGAGGAGAGGCTTTTGAAACCGATAGATATAGTGATACATAGAGATTTTGATAGACTAATAGAACAAGAGGCACTCAAAGGAGTTAAATTGTGAATGAGATAAAAGAGTAAAAAATGAATTTTGACCAAGACCTAATAACAGGAACACTAATCCACTACTACGCCACCTGCAAACGAGAAGCGTGGCTATATAGTAGAAAGATTCACGCCGACCAGTGGGATGAGAATATCCTAATGGGTAAGGCATTAGCAGAGATAAAAGAGGAGCAACTACATGATTTTCCATTCTCAAATCTCAAATTTGACAAGATAGGAAAACAGAGAGGTCACTATATGGTGACGGAGTACAAAAAGAGTATGAGTAACCCAGAGGGAGCAAAGATGCAGTTGCTTTTTTATATGTGGCAACTCAAAACCTCTCTAAAGCTCAAAGAGATAAATGGAAAGGTAGTTAGTGGTAGAACAGTTATTGCTGTGCGTGGAGATGATGAGAATATGAAGATAATAGAAAATCTAATAACAGAGGTTAGCGAGTTTATATCTCAACCAACCCCACCACCATTCAAAGAGATAAAATTCTGCAAAGGTTGTGGATACAGAGATTATTGCCTGTAGGGTGCGTTTTCCAACGTACCAAGATAACACAAAAAGGATTTCAACAATGTATATAATTTTATTTTACGACATAGCAGACAAAGCAACAAGAGCCAAAAAAGACAACAGCTACAAGATAAGAAAAGAGGTAGAGAAGTACCTCACAAGGGTTCAGTTTTCGGTATTTGAGGGTGAGATAAGTCCAAGTGACCTACGAAAGCTAAAAGCCCATCTCGCCAAAGTAGCAGATATAGAGTTGGACTCTATAGTAATATATGAGTCTACACGCCTAAACTATACCAAAAGAGTAGTAATAGGAGTAGATAAAAATGATGGTATTTTTACCTGTTAGGAGAAGAGATGAAAAAGAGCGATAGAACACACTTTTTGATGGTGGCAGGAAGAGTTAGACGAGAGGCGAACAACCTCAAATTTGACCGATATGATGAGGATTTGAATGTAGTGAGTACCAAGCCACTACCGATAAAGGGTATTGATGAGATTTATATCTTGGCAAAGGTTGATTTGGATAGTTATACTATGGCGTTTATCGCTGATAGTAACATCTTGCTCCATTTTTTTAGTCCATTTCAGAGTTTTAGGGGTAACTTTTTTCCCAATACCTCTAATAGCGTTAACAAGAGTGGATTCGTACTACTCCAACAGCTACGAGCTTTTGACGATGAGACTCACAGACTCTATATCGCCAAACAGGTGACAAAGGGGCATTTTATCAATGGTGCAAACAACTGCAAGAGGTACAAGGTAGAGTTTGATATAAAACCACATTTGGAGAGTTTGGAGAGAGCCAAAAGTATAGATGAGGTGATGGGAAGCGAGGGGGCTTTTCAGAAAAACTACTACCAATCATGGAACAAAATTATCGAAAACCAACGCTCATTCAAGTTCATCAAACGAACCAAACGCCCACCAACTGACAAAATAAACTCTCTAATCTCCTATGTCAATACACGAATCTACAATATCGTATTAAGCGAAATCTATAAAACTGAGCTTGACCCAAGGATTGGATTTTTGCATGAGCCTAACTATCGTAGTTTGAGTCTACATCTCGATATTGCCGAGATTTTTAAGCCGATTATTGGGGATAATATTATATTTATGCTATTAAACAAAAAAGAGATTACTGGTAAAGATTTCAAAACCAATAGTGGACGAATTCGTTTTACCAATGAGGGTATAAAAAAGATAGAGATGAAGATTATCAAAAAGATGACAGAGCAGACCATGATAGGAGAGCAGAAACTAACATGGAGACAGGTTATTCGTCGAGAGGTCAATAGAGTCAAGAGAAATATCGTAGAGGGTGGAGAGTATGAGCCATTTATTTTAAAATAATGTGATAAAATATCAAAAAAAGGAGTTTCAATGCAAGAGGTTTGTAGTGCTTTGCATCAAGATATTGTAGGAAATATATTTTTTACAATAAAAAATATTACCAAAATATAGCGTAAAGCCCCTAGCTTCAGCTATGGGGATATAAGCGGGGCATACAAAGAATTTATCTAAGGTTTATACGATATAATACAACAATGA
>Ga0256845_1001256_pt1 | contig 20782 bp, 14 predicted proteins | sample RiftiametaG_FD_189101 | JGI IMG/M metagenome (GOLD analysis project Ga0256845, IMG submission 189101) | Tube worm associated microbial communities from hydrothermal vent at the East Pacific Rise, Pacific Ocean - Riftia | ecosystem: Host-associated > Annelida > Integument > Unclassified ...
GACAACCTCTACGAGGGATCCCAGGCCGTCGACTGGACGGCCCACATGCGCGAGGGCGCGAGCTTTGCGATCGCGGCCAGTGGTACCCCCGCTCCGGCCAGCGGCATCGACAACACCCACTTTGCGGCTCTGCGGGTCAAAGATGGGCTCGTCGATCAGCTCCGGGAGCGCTGGGGTCGGCGCCCCAACGTCGACCTCGACGCCCCCGACCTGCGCCTGCGCCTGCACCTCAACGGGGGCCGGGCGCACCTGAGTGTGGACATGGCTGGGGAGGGCCTGCACCGGCGTGGCTATCGGGTCGCAGCAGGGCCCGCGCCCCTGCGCGAGAACCTCGCGGCGGCCGTGCTCCTGCGCTCGGGCTGGGGCCTGGGCGACGCCGCCGATCCCCGGGCGCTGCTCGACCCCATGTGTGGATCAGCGACCTTGTTGATCGAGGGGGCCGCGATCGCCGGTGACATCGCCCCGGGCCTGTCGCGCACACGCTGGGGCTTCGAAGGCTGGGCCGTCCATGGCGAGGCCGAGGCCGAGGCCTGGACCGCGATGCTCGACGACGCTCGGACCCGGCGTGAGCGGGGACGAGCGATCCTCGAGCGGACGCCGCTGATCGGCTACGACACCGAGCCCGACTCGGTCCGGGCCGCGCTGGCGTGTATCGAGCAAGCCGAGATGCGTGGGTTGATCCACGTGGAGCGCCGGGCCTTGGCGGATGCCCAGCCGCCCAAGGGGGCCGAGGGCGGGCTGCTGGTCTGCAATCCGCCCTGGGGGCTGCGGCTCGGCAATCGGCGCGAGCTCGAGTCCCTCTATGCGGCGATCGGCTCGCAGCTGCGCCTGCACTTCAAGGGCTGGCAGGCGGCCGTGTTGACCGGCGACCCTGGCCTGGGTCGGCACCTCGGTATCCGGGCGACGAAGCGCAACCGGCTCCACGACGGACCCATCGAGTGTCAGATCCTGCGTCTGGATGTGCCCGCGGAGGGCAGCGAGGCAGAGGCCGCTGCCCAGGTCGCGGCCGAGCGGCGGGATGAGCCTCGCCCACGCAGCGAGGGGGCGCGCTCGTTCGCCAACCGCCTGATCAAGAACAAGAAGCAGCTGCGCAAGTGGCTCGGGCGCGAAGGGGTGACCTGCTTTCGCCTCTACGACGCCGACATCCCCGAGTACAACTTCGTCGTCGACCTCTACCAGGCCGTGGCCCGCGACGGCTCGGCCGGGCCCCTGCACGCCCACGTTCAGGAGTACGCACCCCCGGACACGGTCGACGAGCACCACGCCCGGCGCCGCCGCGGCGAGGCCCTCGCGGTCATCCGTGAGGACCTCGATCTGCCCCGTGAGCGGGTCCATCTCAAACAGCGCGAGCGCCAGCGAGGTTCGGCCCAGTACGAAAAGCTGTGTGAAGAGAGCCCCGACTTTGTGGTCGCAGAGGGTCCGGCGAAGCTGTGGGTCAACCTCGACATCTACCTCGACACGGGCCTGTTCCTGGACCACCGACCCCTGCGGACCTGGCTCAGCGACCCGGCGGGCCCGGCTGCGGGCAAGCGGGTGCTCAACCTGTTCAGCTACTCGGGGGCCGTCACCGTGCACGCCGCTCTGGGCGGGGCCAAACACACCACCAGCGTCGACCTCTCCCGCACCTACCTCGAGTGGACCGGTCGCAACCTCGCCCTCAACGGCTTCAACTCGGGCGGCGACCTGGGCGAGAGCCCGAGCGCTGGCAGCTCGCGCAGCAGCTCTCGCAGTGGATCGAGGCGGGCCCCCCATCAGCTCGTCCGCGACGACATCCTTGAGTGGGTGCTGCATCAGGGCTCGCTGCGCTGGGACCTGATCATCTGTGATCCGCCGAGCTTCTCGAACTCCAAGCGCATGCGCGGGGCCTTCGACGTCGAGCGGGACCACGTGGATCTGATCCGCAGCTGCGTCGCCCTGCTCAGCCTTGGTGGCCTGCTCGTGTTCAGCACCAACAAGCGCCGCTTCAAGCTCGACCGCGACGGCCTCGAGGGGCTGAGCATCGAGGTCCACGCCGACAGCGTGCCCCGCGACTATGTGCGCCGGACCAAGGCTCATCAGGCCTGGCTGATCCGGCGAGACTGAGGCCCAGGGGAGGGGCTGCCAGAGCTCACAACCAAAAAGCCGGGGGCCTCTCGACCCCCGACTCGGTGTACTCGGCCGCTGGCTCCAGCGGCGCTTCGCTCAGTGCGAGCGAGCGGTCGGCGTGCCGCCGACGCTGATGGGCGCCTGGAGAGCCTTGGCTTCGGCCTCGGCCTCCATGAGGGCTTTGACCGGGATCGCCTGTTCGGGGTCGAGGGCGTCGATGGGATCGGGCAGCACGGCCTCGAAGTCGTTCTCCTCGCAGCACGGCCCGGAGCTGAGGAACTGGTCCATGACCTTCTTGCGGTGGGGGAGGAAGCTCTCCTTGAGGGCGTCGGAGATCTGGAAGCAGGTCGTGCCGTCCCCACAGTTCTCGGTGTTCACCTCGTGGGTGTGGACAAACTTGAGAGACGAGGGCGCGATGACACCGTCGCCGAGCTTGATGTTGTTGGTCTGTTCGTGGCAGCCGATGCAGCCGCCCGCGAACGCGGCCCGGTTGGCGATGTCGGCCGAGGTGAGGCTGCTGCCGGGGTCCAACATCTGGATCCGGGCGTTGATCGCATTCTCCAGAGGGGTGTTTCCGCTCAGCTGGAAAGCGTAGCGCTGGATGTTGTTGGTCTGGTCGGGGCTCTCGGCCGCGAGGCACTCGGTGGGCACGGCGACGGCCATCAAGTTGGGGTTGTTGCTCATGAGGTGCTCGACGGTCCCGACCAGGCCCTTGATGCAGGGTTTCTGATGGGGCAGGACGAGCTCGTCGTCCCAGTACTCGCCGTAGGGGTTGGCGGCGACGGGGACCTGCACCAGGCGGGGCGCGGCTTGGGGCAACATCTTGGATAGCGGTGGGTTGCCTAGGGTGACCGGGACGATCTTGAACTCCCGCAGGGTCCAGGGCGACTGATCGAAGTTGTTGGTCCGCACCTGCCCGGTACCGAAGGTCAGGTTTTCCTGACTGATGAACGGCCCGAATCCGGCGGCCTCGAGCGCGGGGTGGCCCTTGATGAAGGCGTGGAAGAGCTGGTCGCCGCGCTTTTCGGCGTTGTCGGTGTCCGAGAGGTCGGCCCAAAACTGTTGGACCGGCTCGCAGGCGTTGATGCCACATTCGGGGTTCGGATTCGGGATCTTGGCCTCGAAGATCACGAACATTCGGCGGTTCGAATTGTTGGCCATGACCAACCGGGCCTCACCACAGTTGGCTCCGTCCGAGGGCGCGAGGTCGAAGCGGTTGACCGCGGCGATCGGGAACCATTCCTTCATGTCGCCGATATGCTGACCCTCGGCGCGCGCGCAGACATGGGGGAAACCATTGATCCCCGAGGTCCCGTCGAAGGCCAGGTCGTCGTCACAGTTTCCGCCCAGTCCCAAGCCCGGACCTTCGTTGTAGGTGTCCATGAGCTGGTCATGGGTGATCCCCGGTTGGGAGAGGAGGTTGCTGTTGGTGGCCACGGCGCTGAGCACCACCTCCATGTTGAAGCCAGCGAGGGCCTCGGGGTTGGTCTCGAACAGGGAGCGGCGCGAGTTGACGTCGAAGTCCTCGGCGTCGAGGTCTTCGCAGAAGGGGCCCTCGCTGCCGCCGTCGTCGAGGGTCGTGTTGGTAGTGTAGCCACGCAACATCTCCTCTTGGGTCTCGACCTGGCAGGCGCCGGCTCCGAGAAGCACGAGCCCAGGGAGGATGAATGTGGGAATTTTTCGGGGGGACATGAAAAGACAAGGTCGCAGGAATTAGAGTCTATGTGTGTGACTTAATGATTAACTCGTAGTCCCAATCGCAAGGTCGGCAAACGTTGGTCAATGAGGCATACAAAACAATGTCCAAAGGTTCATGTTGTGTTCTGTCGACCAGTGAAGAGGTGAGGATCGTGCTGGAAGCCCCTCGCAGCGACCACCAACAGCTGCGGAATCGACGCCAAATGGTCGATTGGGCAGTCCCTTGGATGGGGTCCGATTGGGTCCAGTTGTTCAGACCCCGTCTGTGGGCCAGATCCAGGGTCAGGGTCGAAGACGGAGGGCAGCTTCGATCTCCCAGGCGTACACGCTCTTGCCCTCGCGCTCGAGGCCGGGCAAGAGGTCTCCAAAGGCGTTGGCCTCCAAGATCGTGTGCCCGCGCAGGTCGGGGCTGATCAGCAGGTCGACACCCAAATGCAGGCAATCATGAGCGGCGAAGGCTCGCTCACAGCTGTGCATCGCCCGGGTCCAGGCCTGCTCTCCCATGTCGGCGCGAAAGCGAGGGAGGTCGCCCCGTTGGCCGCCGAGGTGGAGGTTCGTGAATGGGTGTCGGCTCTGGCGCAGGACCTGAAAACCGGCCTCGCCGTCGACCACGAGCACACGCATGTCGACCTTGCGCCCATCGACGGTGGCCTTGGGGAGGGCGCGCTCGATGTGGCAGCCCTGAGCGAGGAGCCAGTCGAGCAGCGGGTCGATGCGCGCCCGGGTCTCGAGGCGCGGCGGTCGAAGCGAGTTGAAGCGACCTTGCTCGGTCTCGACGACGGTGGTCACGAGCAGGTCTCGACGCTCGGGGGGCTGGTGGGGGAGGTGGCGATACAGGGCCAGACAGGACGCCGAGGAGGCGCACGAGAGCTTGACGTAGACGGCAGGCCAGGCGCGGGCCCGCATGTGTTCACGCAGGCTCTCGGCGCAGCGGGGCCCCCCCGAGCCGGGCCCGGAGTCGGCTCCCGCATCGGGGCCGGTGATTCGCTCGGACAGGCTCGGGGCCACGGGTAGACCCCGGGCGGCGTAGTGTCGGGACAGGGCCCGCTTGTCGAAGAGCAGGCGAATGTCTGCGATCGGGTTGAGCACGCGCCAGGCTGGTCTGGCCGCGAGCGCCCGCTCGAGGGCCCCCAGGTAGCGCTCGAAGCCGAGGTGGTGCTGGCGAGGAGCGAGGATCTGGCCGTGGCGCAGGGCCAGGTGGGCCAGGGCCTCGGGGGAGCAGGTCTCGATCAGGGGGTGGGCGCGGGCCTCGGCCCAGCCCAGGCGCAGCAGGGCCCGCTCCAGCGCCGGATCTTCGCCGGCCGCGTCGATGCGGACCAGGAGTGGTTCGTCCCGGCGGAGCAGGGGCTGGCCAGGGAGGTCGAAGAGATCGGGGGGCTCTGGCCCGGAGCAGGGGTCGTCGCCCGACAGGGCCGCGACCAGAGCGGCATGGGCGAGGACCAGGGGCGGGGGCAGGCCCCGGGCGACCACGGCGGCAGCGAAGTCGACGACCCGGCGGTTGTCCGGGTTGCCGACGATCAAAAACCGGGGCGGGACCCGGCTGGGGGAGCGCAGGCCCGGGCTCACGCGCCGACCCTCACTCGCCGACGGTGGTGAAGTAGTACTGCTCGCCGTCGCCCCAGTCTTCGGGGACGTTTTGCTGGCCGACGTGGACGAGGTCGCCCAGAGCCTTGCGCAGGGCCATGCTCTGTTTCGGAGGGATGAAGTTTTCGTCGAGTTTGAGGGACTTGAGGTGCTTGAAAGCCGCCGCGTTGTCGATGATCGCCTGGGCGCCCTCGGCCCGCATGGTGCCCATAGAGAGGTCGACGCTGTCGATCTGAGCGAGGATCTCGGACTTCGCCAGGGCGACCGCTATCGCGTCTTGCATCTCCGAGTTTTGGAGCCCGAGGTGGCGCAGCTTGGGCAGATCCTTGGTCGACCACAGGGCCTTCAGGTCGTCGATGTCCGTGCTCCCGTCGTAGTCGCTGCGCCCCAACCACAGGGAGACGTGGGTCAGTTCGGGGAGTTTGGCCGAGGCGAAACCGCGCAGGCCTTCGCCCGGCAGCCCGCCACTCTCGATCTCGAGGCGCTGCAAGTTGGGGTGCTCGAAATGCGACATGTGGGCTGATCCGCCTCGGACACGGAGGGTGCGCAGAGCGGGCAGGGCCGGCAACAGGGCGCCCAGATCGCCGATCGTCGTCCACGAGATCTCGACCTCGTCCGGGTAGTTGAAGTCGCCGATGAACAGGCTCTCGAGTCGCTCCAGCTTGCCCGCGGCGATCGCTTTGATGTAGGTCTCGAAGTCGAACTCGTCGCAGGCGACCAGGCCCAGAACGAGCTCGCGCATAAAGGCTGCGGCAGGAGAGCGCGCGAGCGCGGCGAGGATCGTATCGGGGGAGGGATCGCTGCTGTCGTAGCTGGTCTTGCCGACGCGTGCGCGCGCGACATAGCCGTACTCCCAGGTCAGGCGAGCGCCCCGCTCGAACTCCTCCTCGGCCATGAGGGGGAGCAGGTCGGCGCCGTAATAGTGCTCACCGTGGGCTGCGTCGAGTTCCTTGAGCCGGGCTTTGAGCTTGCGCTTGTCGGCGGCCTTGGCCTGGTCCCACTGGGAGAAGACGGTGATGCGCTCACCCCAGGGATCGCCGGCGGCCTGGAGGGCGTCGGCGCGCACGGCCCAGTCGTCGACCCCGTCGGCGGCCGGCTTCGGCGGGGAGGCGCCGACGCTGACCTCGGCGTAGCCCTTGTTGGTCTTCGACTTGATCTTTTTGGCGGCCTCGGATGCAGCCTTGTCCGCGCTCGGGAAGCTCTTGGTAGAAGCGCTGCCCTTGGTGCCGACTTTGCCGTAGCGAACCGTGAAACTGGTCCCTTCGACCTCGATCTCCCAAAACTTGTACGAGCGGGTGTCTTTGAACTCGAAGCGGCGCATGCCCGGATCAAGCCACAGGCGGCCGAGCGATGCCAGCGGGAACATGGACCCACAGCCCGCTGGTCAGCGAGCATCGGCAGCCGCGGCGGCGGCCTTGGGGGCGCCGATGAGCAAGGTCGCGCGGCACTGGGCATCCATGCCTGGAGCGACCTTCTTCATGACCGCCTCGACACACGCGGCGACCTTGGGAGCGGGATCGTCGACGCTGATGACTGTCGTCTTGCGGCCGCCGAAGTCCCAGCGCACGATCGGCGCGGCTCCCTTGGGCGCACATTTGTCGAACGCCTTTTTGTTCTTTGCCAGGGCACCGGCGAGCGCCATGCTCCCGAATACGCCGCCGCCATCGAGCCGACACTGGAGGTCTCGAATGGCCATACCGTTCACTTCGAGGGAGCCCACACGCAAGTTGGCGCCGACGACCGCGCTGGGATCGCGGGCCGCGGCGAGCTCTTCGGCCGCCTCGCACCCATCTTGGTCGCCGAGGGTACAGGCCTCGCGCATCCACGCTTCACCCTCGACATCGTCGACAGCGACACCTTGGCCGGTGCTGTAGATGACCCCGAGGTTGTAGCAGGCGCCCGCGTCCGAGCCGCGGCAGCCTGCGCTGAACATGGCCATGGCCGTGGGCTGGTCGTAGAGCACCGACAAGACGGCGACCCCCGCGTCGGCGCAGGTCGCCGTGCTCAGTTCACAGGCTTGCTGGAGCGCGTCGAGTCCGGCTGTCGCGTCGCCATCGTCGAGCGCGTCGAGCCCGACCACGAGGCAGCCCTGTGCGTGTCCGAGATCGCAGGCTAACGCGAACGCGGCGGCGGCCCGCTCGGGGTCTTTCTCCACGACCTCGCCCTCGACGAAATCGGCCCCCAAGAGGGTGCAGCTCTGCCCCCACTTCGCCGCGCAGCCACGGGTGTTGGCGCCGTGGAGCTCACCCTCGGTGGGCGGGGGAAGGTCGCCCACTCGGTAGGCCGCGGCCAGGTCTCCGCAGGCTTCGCCGTGGCCCTCGAGGCAGGCCCAGGTCAGGAGTGGGATGGCGTCCTCGGGGGTCGGCGAGATCAACATCCGCGCGCCCTGGCTCCCGCAGTCTGCGGCGTCGAGCCCCGCGCAGGCCTCGGGCGCGACGGTGGCAGCCCCGGCCGAACTCGTGTCGTCGAGCTCGGCGCTGGCGACCGGGGCCGTCGGGTCGTGCCCCGGCGGGTGGGTCTGCCCGCGACCACACGCGCAGGCCAGCAACCCCGCGAGTGCGACGGCCGAGACGTGCAGAGCCGAGTGTGGAGCGGGGGGGAGCGGCATGGCTCATGATACTGGCGGATCGACGGGGCGAGCCAGAGCCTCGGTGCGGGGAACGGGCGGTCGAGGGCAGGGTGCTCGGGATGACCCGATCTGGCCGCGGTGGACCGAGTTCGACGGAGCTTCTCCTCGGGTCTTCCTGGACTCCGAGATTGGGTCTAGTTCGGTGTCGTAGTTCGGTCTCGAAGTCGAAGGTCGTGGATCGGTCTCCCGAGCGCCGTCTTCCTTTCGGCCTCGGTTTTGGACTCCCTCGCAGAGTCGCCGTTCGGTCTCGCTTCGGGCCCGGTGGATTCAGGGGCGGGTCGTGGCGAGCAGGGGCCGCTACAGTACCGGGATGCGCCCGCGCGTCGTTCCTCTGGTCCTCGCAGCCTCGTTGCTCTCACCCGCCGTGGCCTGCCGTCGAGGCGAGCCCCAGACCGACGATACTGAAGCTCGGCGACACGGAGCCCAGGCCGAGGACCCGACCCTCGACCCGATCCCCGACGAGGGTCCGCTCCCGGATCTGCGTCGGGGGCAGCTCGATCCGGTCGAGGGCAAGGCGGTGGTCGGGAAGGTGCTCGTGTCCCAGGAGCGTGGGGGGGCCCGCTATCTCGAGTTCGAGCTGCCTACTGACGACGGCCTGCGCGAGGCCCTTCGTGTGCACGTGGACGAGCTCGATGGGGTGTACGCGCTGGCTTGGCCGGGGCTGGGGCGGGGGACCACGGTGGTGCTGCGGCGCGCCGGGCTCGAGGCGTGGCCCTCGTCCATCGAGGGGACGCTGTGGATCGTCCGCAACGTCGAGGACGGGGGGACCCGCTGGCACCGACTTCGCTTCGAGGTCGATACCTCGGTCGAGGCGCCCGCTGGATCTGGATCTGGATCTGGATCTGGATCTGGATCTGGAGCGGTTCGCCGGTGGCAGGAGGACCTGTGGGAGGAGGACCTGGCCGAGCGCTACGCGGATCACTTTCCGAGCGGAGAGGTGGTCGACCGCTGGAGCTTCGACTCGCGCCACCCGTGGTTCGGGTTCGCCTCGGCGCGGCTGCTGGCCATGGGCGAGCCCACGGCGGAGGGAGGCGAGACCCCTGCGCTCGAGCGTCGCCGGGCCCGGGCCCGGCGGACAGAGCTCGGTCGTCTGATGGGCACGGTCACCGCGTCGACCTCGATTCAGGAGGCGCTCCAGTACGACCGGGGCCTGCGTCTGCGAGAGGGCAGGCCCGAGCGCAGTGTGCCGCTGGCCGAGCTCGAGGGCCCGCCTCTGGACAGGCACCCCTTCGCGGCCATGCGCGCGGCCCTCGACGATCCCGACGGGGGCATCGCCGAGCCGCTCGCGGCCCTGACTCCGGCCGAGTTTTGGTACCTGCGCTTCGCCGACATCCGCCTGTTGCTGCGGACCCTGGACGAGGCCGACGCCTGGGTCACGCCGGTGGTGGCGATCCTCCAGTCGAACGCCGAACACCTCGATCTCGCGGGCCGCTACCAGGCTCAGCTCGGGCTCAGGCGCAGCGCCCTGGCCAAGACTTTGGGTCATACGGTGGTCGCCGAGATCGCGGTCGTCGGCAGCGATCCCTACCTGCGTGAGGGCAGCGATCTGACCCTGATCTTCGAGGCCGCGAACCTGGGGATGCTGACCAGGGAACTCGAGGCCCAGCTCGAGCTGTGGCGCGCGGAGGTGCCCGGGGTCGAGCGCAGCAGCATCGTGCACGGGACCCACACCATCGTCGTCGACAGGGACCCGCTGGGGTTGGTCCGCCGCCATCAGGTCACGGTTGGGGAGCGGGTGTTGGTCTCGAACAGCCTGGCCGCGATCACCAGGGTCCTGGATACGGTCGACGGTGAACACGATCGCCTGAGCGAGGAGCCCGACCTGAAGTTCATGCTCGCCCGGGATGGGCGCAAACACGACGCGCTGGCGTTTTTCTCCGATCGCTTCATCGAGTCGGTGGTCGGTCCGGTCCAAAAGATCGGTCAATCACGGCGCCAGCAAGCGCTGACCGAGCTCAACACACCGGGCTACGCAGCCCTGCTCTACGGCGCGCTGAGGGGGGTGGAGCCCGAGACCACCCAGGCCCTGATCGATGCGGGCATGCTGGGCGCCGATGAGCTCGCCCACGCCGATGGATCGCCGATCAGCTTCGAGCCGGGCCAGGCCGCCCACTCCCGCTTTGGACGAGTCGCTGCTCTGACTCCGCTCATCGACCTGACCGACCAGGGCGAGGCGGCCCCGGACGCCGGGTTCGTCACTCAGGAAGAGCGCGACGCCTATGTGGACTTCGCTCTCGGCTACCAGGACAACTGGACGACCTTCATCGACCCTGTCGCCCTGACCTTGGACATGAACGAAGGCCCGGGCGGGGCGGTGGGCGCGACGATCGCAGCTCGCGTGCTGCCGGTGATCGAAGCCAGCGACTTCGACGACATCCGGGAGGTCGTGGGCCGGCAGCGCGTGCTCGTGCCCCCCTTGCGCGACGGTGTGCAGATGGTCTGGGCCCTCGGTGCGGACTCGAGCCTGCGCCGGGAGCTCGATCAGGCCGCGGCGAGCCTCGGCGAGGGACTGGGCCTGAGTTGGCTGGGGGACTGGGTGAGCGTCGGCAGCCTCGATCGCCGGGCGCTGCTCGACCTGGCCTGGTACGGGCTCGACGACGTGCAACTGCCCAGCCCGGAGGGCGACGAGAGCGAGCGAGAGATCGCCAAACGGGTCGGTCGGCTGCCGATCTTCGCCATGGTCGAGGTCGGCAATCCGGCGGCGTTGGTGGTGACTCTGGCCTCGCTCAAGGCGCTCACCAATTCTGTCGCTCCGGGCATGCTCGCCTGGGGGGAGCACAGCCGGCACGGGGAGGTCGCGATCGTCAAGATCGGCGCGGGTGACGATGTCGGCGCCGAGTTCCGGGATTGGGCCGACGCCGTGGCCCTCTACTACGCCCAGACCGAGGGCACGCTGATCGTCGCCCTGCGCGAGGACGTCCTGAAGCTGCTCATCGATCGGGCCGTGCGTGGCGACCTGCCCGAGAGCATCGACCCCAAAGCCGGGGCGTCGGCAAGGGGCGAGCTTCCGGGCGCGCAGTACGTGGTCGAGGGTCGCTCCGCACCGGATCGGGCGCTTTGGTCGGCGCTCGCGTGGAGCTTGCAGGCCGAGGCCAACAACGGGCAGGGTCTGGCCAGGGAGGCGGCCGAGGCCGTACTCCGCGGGGCACCCTCGACCCAGGGCGACCAGGCTCGCTTCGAAGTGATCGCGCGGGCCTACCTGGGCAGCGTACCGGTGACGGCGTCGGGTCAGATGAACTGGTCCCTGGCGCCCGAGGGGGTCAGCGACCCGGTCCACGGGAGCGAGGTCATCCCCAGGTTCCCGGCCTTGCCCGTGCCCGGCTCTCCGATCGCCGCGCTCATGGATCGCCTGGTCGGGATCCGCGGTGAGGTCTCGTTCGAGCCCGAGGCTGGATCGGGAGAGCCGCCCGCTCAGAGCCTGCGGACGAGCTTTGAAATTCGCTTCTAGTGCGGGCCTCAGCGGGACTCGATAGGGACCTCGCCCTGGGCGACCGGCGTGTGGGGAGGGTCGTCCCCGCGCGTGGACGAGTGGGCCTCGAGCTCCAGGCTCCAACCGACCCGCTGGGCCGCCGGACTGCGCAGGCGAAGTTCGAAGCGCCGCTCGCCCTGTCCAGGGGGCGGGACTCGGCTGTCCTCGACCTCGACCGAGAGGTCTCGGGGTCGACCTTCCTGATCTACGCTGGCGACAGTCTCGAAGCGCCTGTACATGCGGCGTAGGTCCATGTCCGACTCGCGCTCGATCGTCCACACCCGGAGCACGGCCTCCCGGAACAGGTCGCCCGTGGGGAAGGCGTGGCCGATCGCAGCCCCGCGCAGGGTGGCCTCGACGATCACCGTGCCGCCCTCGCGCCTCGCCTCGATCTCGACCTCTACGGCGCGGCCGAGCAGGTCCGCGTCGAGCATGCCCACAAAATTGTGGTCCCGGTGTCGCCCGTCGGTATCGGTGTCGGCGACCCAGGGCATGTGGCAGTCGAGGCAGTCGCGCCCGGACTCGGCCGCGTCGCTGCGCGACCACTCGCCGAGCGTGTCCTGCATGAGGCCCTCCGGGTCATAGGGGACAGCTCGCCCCCGCTCGGAAGGGGATAGGGGAGCGGATAGACGCAGGAAGTGAAACTGATGGCAGTCGCCGCAAGCCTCGATGCCGGGGCGAGCGGCGTGCGCTCGACGATCCCCGCTCGTGTGTATGTGGGGGCGGCCCAGGGCGTCCGGTGGGTTTGGAAGGTGACAGCTCCCACAGCCGATGTCGCCGCCAGCCGCGAGCGCAGGGCTGTCGAGAACAGGGCGCCCGGGTGCGTGGCAGGCCGGGCAGCTCGGATCGGGGGCGGCCGCGTACTCGGCCTGCACGAGCGGGTCCGACCAGGCGATCGCGTGGCGGGAGTGGGCCCACTCCCGGGCAACGGCGACGTGGCAGCCTCCGCACTGGCCCGGGTCCGCACCGGGTTCGAGGTGCCCCGGTGGGGCCTCTGGTGCTGGTCCACGCTTCGAGTGCGCCGGAGGAGACCGAGCGGGCCCGTCGTCGGGGTGACAGGCGAGCGCGAGCGCAGCCACGCCCACGAGCCCGAGCAACCACGGGCACTGGCCGGCGCGGCTGCTCTGGAGAGGGGCCGAGGAGGCCGCGCGCCACGGGTTCCGCTCGGTCACCCCGCCTCGCTCTGTGTTCGAGTCCACCTGTGCTCCGGGCTCAGGGGACCGGGGCGGCCTGGCAGACCTTGGCCCTGGAGTCGTGGGTGACCTTCAACACCAGCTCCACGCGCCGGTTCTGTGCCCGCCCGTCCGCGTTCTTGTTGGAGGCGATCGGTCGTGTCTCGCCGTAGCCGACCGCCTCGAGCCGGTCGCGGGCGACTCCCGCCGCGACCAGGTACTGCATCACCGACTCGGCTCGGTCGCGGGTGACCAAGCGGCGGCTGTCGACGGGCTCGCTGTGATCGTCTCGGTGGCCCTCGATCGCAATCTCGACCTCGGGATAGGCGAGCAGGGTCTGGGCGATGGCGTCGAGCGCGACGTGGGAGCTGGAGGCGACCGCGGGTCTGTCGGTTTCGAAGGTCAGCCCCTCGATCGGTCCGAGGATCTGGAGGAGTGCGTCGGGGATATCGTCCGGGCATCCGTCGGCGTCTGCGAAGCCGTTGTAGGTCTCGCAGGCGTGGGGACAGGCGTCGTCCGGGTCGAGAGGCCCGTCGCCGTCGCTGTCGAGCAGAGGACAGCCCGCGGGCGCGATGCCGGCCTGCTCGGGGCAGGCGTCGGTGCTGTCTCGAAAGCCGTCGCCGTCCCCGTCGGGTTCGGGTTCGGGGGCTCGCGCGAGTGCCGGGTCTGGTCCGCCGCTCTCGCCGGGGGCGACACTCACCCCAGTTTGAGATCCGCAGCCGAGCCCCAGACAGAGCCCCAGACACAAGACCGTGCTCGAACTCGTCCGTGACCACTGACGCATGTCCCAAGCATGCCGGAGTTTGGCGTCCCTCGCATGGATGGCCGATGGCCGCCGCCCCGGTCGCGCTTGGATCAGGCGAAGGGACCACGCATCGAGGCCATCGCCGACCCGTGACCGCCACAGGCCGAGCCGGCTGTGGTTTTCCCCTCTATTGGTCCGGGGCCGGGGCCGGGTTCGGGTTCGGGTTCGGGGGCTGGGCCGGCTTGGCCGCTTCACGCAGCGCTCCGGCCAGGCGCCGAGTCAGGTCGACGGTCAGGGCCGCAGTGTTGGCCTTCGCCACGCGCGGGCTGTCGCTGGCGTCTGGAGCGCTGATTTCGACACTCTCGCTGCTCTCGACCGCGGCCGAGACTGCACAGACCAGTGTCGCTCGAGTATCGAACACCAGTATCCAGCCCTCGAGGGAGCCCGGCCTAAACTCGCCGTCGTCGGTGAGCTGGGGTTGGAGGTAGTGGGTCGTCTTGGCGACCCGCAGGTACGCGAAGGTGTCGATGGCCGCGCGGGCTCGGGCGATGTCCTCGAGTTGCCTGGGCTCGGCCCTGTGTAGGCCCACGCCGCGGAACAGGTTTGGATTTCGGAACGTCTTGTCGTTGAAGGGCAGGGGGTCGCCCGAGTCCACGGCGTGGGCGTCGGTCGCTGCGACGCCGTCGATCATGTGGTCGAGGCGACCCCAGGAAATGTTGATCGCCGGGCCGGAGAGGCGGGGGCAGGGCAGGTATGTGGGCGTGCCGAGCTCCAAGACCGCGGCATGGAAGGGGGCCAGACGTGCGCTGACTTCCGCGCCCTGGGTCGCCGCGAGCTCGGCCTCTGCGCTCAGTGGCACCTTCCGAGCGACCGCCGTGGGAGAATTTCCACCACAACCCAGCAGCGAGGTGGCGAGACAAGAGGCGAGTCCCCAGCGCGCCGTGCTCCACTGCGATCTGCGGAGTGCGGTGCGCTGGAGTGAGAAGGGCTTCACTGGCTTGGCCTGCCTGTCCACGTCCCACTCAGCCTACCAATGTTTGTCAGAGGATAATATCGGCTGGTTGGAGACGGATCGCTGAAGCCGCGGAAGCGCTCGGGATGCGCGGGCGCCTCACCTTCAGGGATGAATGGACACAGGTGGTCCGGTCCCGCAATCCAACGATTCACGATGGACTCGATTCACGAGTTCGGTGACCGAGGTCGTCGACATCGTATTGCGCCACTGTGATGGAATACCGGCCGGTGGTTCAAACCAGCGCTCGCAACAGCTGTCCGAAAGCGCTCGTCCACGCGTCCCAGCCATGGGCGAAGCGCGGGCTCGGTTCACAGCGGTCCTCATTCACGTTCAGCCACAGCAGGGGTTCGAGTCGATCGACGTTCAGCGCGTGTTCGGTGAGCGCGGGGCCGCGGCCTCCGTCCTCCGAACCTGGAGGGCGCGGCGGTGGGCCGTCTCCAAACAGCCAGATCAGGTCACTGCCGCCGATCGAGGCGGCCTCTGTCGCCGAGCTGCGAGCGGCGGCCTGGTCGGGCAGCTCCAGGACCTCGAATACGCCCGACTCCACGAACTCGCGCAAGATCAGCTGGGTCAGGGCGGCCTCGCCGGCCAGTGGTTGCTCGGTCTCCGGTCGGGGACCGAGCTGAGGATCGGCGGAGGCGATCACCAGCAGACGCAGGTGCAGCTGCGCCTCGTCGAGCCAGGCGCAGAGCTTGCGAATACCGGCGACGACGCCACCCACGGCGATCACCAGGCGCTGCCAGGGGAGCTGTGGATCTTTGATGCGCGCGCGGTCGAGATCGGGGCACAGGGCGAAGCTGATGGTTCGCCGCTCGCGGGTGTAGACGCTCTCGTCGCGTGTGTACTTGAGCAGCTCGCCCGCCGCCCAGCGGACGTCGAAGAGATCGACGTGTCCGGCCCTGCGCTCCTCGGGCGGGTTCATGTAGATGAGCTCCGAGCTGACCAGGCTCTCGATCCCACCGATGGTCGAGATCGAGGCGTAGCCACCGATTGGATAGGTGCTCTCGTCTTCCACCCGCGTCGGTGTGCGCCCGCGGCTGGTCTCGCTGCGTCGCACCCGAACCGGCAAACTGCGCTCGATAGCCTGGGCGGCCTCGGCGATCTGGGCCATGGCGAGGCGTTTCGAGGCGCTGCGCAGCGCCAGATGGTTCTCCAGCGTGAACAGCTCCACATCGCTGATCAGCGACTGATGGCGGCGCGCCCCCCTGGCCAGGGCCCCGTAGCGTGAGCAGAGGTCGCGGCGTAGAGGCGCCTGCGCGGGATCGGCGAGGCAGGCCTCCCCGAGTTCGATCAGCTCCGCCGGCGGCATGTGGAGCACGCGGCGCAGGGCGGCGGGGCCCGGCGAGTCGAGGGTCTCGGCGGCGCCGACTCGCGCGAGGATCTGTTCGATGAACACGGCGACCGCCGCCGGGCGCAATCCCGGCGGGAGGCGGAGCAGGGCGTCGCGGGCCGCATCGAGACGGTGGTCTGCGGCCAGTCGTCCCAGCAGGTGTTCTTCGTAGCTGTCGACCGCCGCGCGCAGGGCCAGGTCTGCGATCTGCTCCGAGCGCGCGATGTCGAACTGGCCCCAGGTCAACAGTCGACCGAGATCCGTGATCACGCCCAGAGGTGGGAGCAGGGCCATGATCTCGAGCGTGGATTCGAGCCACGGGCCGCTCTCGACCACGCGCTCGGGGCTGGCAGGCACCCCGCGCATGAGCGCGAGACCCGTCCCGACCCACGCGTGGGTTTTGGTCGAGCCCAACTCCATCAGCTCGGCTCCATCAGGCCAGCCCGAGCAAGCGGGGGACCTTGTCCTCGAGCAGGGCCAGCTCTTCCCGGGTCTCGCCGAGGTACGCGAGCATGCCGAGGTCTTCGCGCTCGACCTTGCCCCCGTGAAACAGCCAGGCGCGGGTGCGCAGCAGCTTGTAGAGCTTCACCACTTTGCGGTCGCTGATGAACACCCCGTCCTCGCGGCTCAGGGTCTTGATCAGACGATGGAACTCGCGCAGCAGGGGCTCGGGAAAATAGAGGTGTCGGTCTCGCAGAGTCGAGCCGTCGGGTTGGGGCTCGAGGCGCGCCATCTGCAAGGTCAGGTAGCGGTTGGCCGCCAACAGATCCACCAAGCTCGCGTGTCCCTCGACCCAGGGTTTGCGGTTGAGGTCGCGCTGGGTCTGGGCGTCGAGGCCCGCGTCGATGAGCTCGAAGAAGTGATCGTCCTGGACGGAGTGGGTGACGATCTTCAGACAGAAGCGGTCTTTGAGGGCCGCGAGCTCCGCGTGCTCTGGAATCTCGTTTGTGGCCGCCAACAGGATATCCAGTGCAACCGGTACAGGCTGGCCGTCTTGGTAGAACTTGCGCTCGTTGATGATCGTCAGCAGGGAGTTGAGGATCGCCGAGTTCGACTTGAAGATCTCATCGAGGAACACCATGCGCGCAGTGGGCAGCTTGCCCTGGGCTCGGCGAATGTAGCGACCCTCCCGCAACAGATTGATGTCGATGGGGCCCATGACCTCGGCGGGCTCTGTGAACCGGGTCAGCATGTATTCGAAGTAGTCCTCCGCGGGGATGCCCAGGGCGTCGCGAAACTTGGTGACCAGGTCCGACTTCGCCGTTCCCGGCACGCCCACGAGCAGGAGTGGCTCTTTGGCGACCGCGCAGACCGTCATCAGGTCGATGACGTGGCGCCGGTCGACGAAGTAGGCGGCGAGGGCCTCACGGAAACGGTTGATCCGCTCACGCAGCGTGTGGGCCCGGCTGGCCAAGCTCTCGAAGTCGAGCGCCTCGATCTCCTCGATCTCTCGGTCGAGGGGACTGTGAGTGGCGGTGGTGGCGGTGGACATGCGCGGCGAGATGGTACCCGCTGGACTCCAACCTCTCCATCGGAGCGCGGTCGGAGGCCAAACGAGGGAGCGAGGCGACCTCGAGACGGAGAGCGCTCAAAGGGGGAGGAGGCCCGGCTTCGCTCGGTCTGTGTTCGCTGCCGTTCAGGGCTCGCAGGCTCGGCTTGTCGGGGCTCGCAGGCTCGGCTTGGCGCGGGCTCGGCTTGTCGGGGCTCGCAGGCTCGGCTTGTCGCGGCCCGCAGGCTCAGCTTATGGCTGCTCGCCCGGCTCGGCTTATGGCTGCTCGCCAGAGAGGGTGAGCGCGAGCTCGTAGATCGCTTGCTCTTGGGTCTTGGTTTCGACCGAGCCGGGACGCAGGCGTCGGACCTCGGCCAGCGCCTCTGCGCCGGTCATCCCCTCGTGGACGAACCACGCTGCAAGGAAGGTTCCCGTTCGCCCGCGCCCGCCGAAGCAGTGCACACCCACGGCGAGATCGGCATCCATCGCGGCTTGGGCCTCGTCGAGAAAATACAAGAGCTGAGCCTGGCTCGGCGCGGTGAAGTCGCGGACCGGGATGTGGATCAGTGAGATCCCGTAGTCGGCCGCGACCTCGGCCGGGGTCGAGGACTCGGTCAGAGAGAACAACACCTCGACCCCCTCTTGTTCGAGGTAGGCCAGACGATTCTCGAGAGTGTCCCCGCGGCCGGGGTAGGGCATCCCGGCGAGTGCACCCGAGCGGACCCAGGAGAACCCATAGTAGTAGGAGTCGCTCTCTTGGCTCGCCGTGGCGTAGGGGTCGGGCTCGCTCTCGCAGCTCACAGCGCCGACCAGCAGCGCGAGCGTGCAGATGTACATGCGACCCTTCACCCCGTGAGTGTAGCAGCTCGACCAGGCGCGATCGAGAGCCCAAATCGGCTCTAGAAGCCCGAATTCATAGCTTCTCGTCTGGCGATGATCGATTCGGGGCGCGCAGGTACACCCAGAGGACCATGAAAACCGCGTTTTCAAAGTGCCTCGTCCTGACGGCCCTCGCCGTCACGGCCGCGACAGCGGGCCTCGTCGCTACAGATGCTCGAGCAACGACCGATGCTGGGGAGGCTGAAGAAGGGACGGGTTTCGACCTCTCCAATCTGTGGTTCATCGAGCCGTTGCCGGGGGCCGAGTACGCCGAGGCGCCCGCGACATTCGACGTGGTCATCGGTATCTACCAGGGCTTTGACGACCAGGAGATCTCGACCGTCGAGCTCTCGATCGACAACATGCTCATCGGCACGGAGGCCTGCCTCGAGGGTTGTACCTTCGCAGACGTGGAGCTGGGTCAGGGGGTCCACGATCTGGTGGTCAGGTCGGACACCGGATACGAGCGTGCGACCGTGGTCTACGTCGACGAGGAACCCCGAGAGACGGGGGAGTCTGGCGACACGGAGTCTGGCGACACGGAGTCTGGCGACACGGAGTCTGGCGACACGGAGTCTGGCGACACGGAGTCTGGCGACGGCGACACGGAGTCGAGCTCCAGCGGTTCAGGCAGCTCCGACGCCGACACCGGTAGTTCAGGCGGTGCCGAGCTCGGGCCCCGAGGCTGCTCGGTCTACGACGGGCCGATGTCGCCGTGGGGGCTGCTCGCTCTGCCCGCGCTCTTGCTCCTGCCCGGCTTCCGCCGCCGTGACTGAGGGATGCTAGAAAATCGACACGGGGGGTACAGAGGAGGGCAGCTCGTCGTTCCCGATCGTCGATGTGTTTCCCTGCCCCAACTGGCCAGCGTCGTTGTTGCCCCAGCAGCGGACCTCGTTGGTCTCGGTACGAGCGCAGGTGTGGAAAAAACCTGCAGAGATTTCTGCGATGACGCCGCCCGCGTCGATTGGTCCTCCCTCTGAGGGAGGCTCATCATCTCCGATATTCTCCGTGTTTCCGTAGCCGAGTTGGCCAAAGACTGCACTCCCCCAGCAGTAGGCATCGCCGGTGTCGAGCAAAGCGCAGGTATGGGCGGACCCCGCGGTAATCGAGACCGCAGCACTCGGGAGATCTATGGGCGGCGAGGTCGAGGGGAACTCGTTGTCACCCAGGTTCTCTGTCGTTCCGGTCCCCAGTTGTCCGAGGTTGCCGAGACCCCAGCAGAGTACGTCTCCGGTCTCGAAGAGCGCGCAGGTGTGGGCCACGCCGGCGGCGAGCTGGGTCACTTTGGTGAACGGGGGAAGTTGCTCGGGGCGGATGGGAGCGTCTCCAACTTGGTCCGGAGTGTTGTTTACTCCCACTGAGGCAGTGTGGCCATAGCCGAGTTGTCCGTATGTGTTCTCGCCCCAGCATCGCACTGTGCCGATGGTGGAGACGGCGCAGGTATGGGTGCCGCCAGCGGTGAATCCGGTGATCGTCCCACCTACGGGAACGTGGTCAATGGTATCCGGGAGCTCATTGTCTCCAATGTCGTCCGTGTTTCCGTATCCGAGCTGTCCTTTTCCGCCGTACCCCCAACAATGCAAATCCTGGGAATCGAGCCGTGCGCAGGCGATGAATGAACCCATTTGCACCTCCTTGGCGGGTTCCCCGAGAGACACAGCGAGCATGATGTGTTCGTCGTCTCCGATCGCCTCTGTGCTGCCGATGCCGAGTTGGCCATGGCTGTTCTTGCCCCAACAGTAGACCGCACCGCTCTCCAACCGAGCACAAGTGCTCTCGGCGAGTCCCCCCGAGACCTGGGTCACCAAACCGGGCATGGGGACGTCGCCCTCGCTGTTCGGGAGCTCGTCGTCTCCGATGGTGAGGGTATGCCCCAGCCCGAGTTGACCGTCGCCGTTCAAACCCCAGCATCGAAGCCGTCCCCCTTCGATTACGACACAGGTGTGGCCACCGCCTGCGTCGACGGACAAAATCTCCGTGTAGCTACAGTCGGCGTCACAACCATCTCCATCTATGGCATTCATGTCGTCGCATTGTTCGCCCGAGTGGACCAAACCATCGCCACAAATGACTTCTGTGCAGACTTGATTCTCGCAGGCGAGGCCCTCTGCGCAGTCTTCAGGGAGGATACATGGACAACCGGTAGCGTCACAGCCGGTAGTTTCCGAGTCGGTCTCGCTGTCTGGGTCGGTCTCGTCGCTCAGGGTCTCGGAGTCTGTGTCGGTCCCGTCCCCCGAGCTGGTGTCTGAACTCGACTCATCGGAACGCGAATCGGTGCCGGTCTCACCTGTTTCACCCAGGAGTGGGTTTGGGGCCGTACAGGCGCAGATAGCGAGGATGCAGGCGCATGAGAGAGAGGCGCGTAAAACGATGGCCATTTCGGTGGACACTATCAGGTCTGGACGCACAGGCGGCTCCGGTTCTGAAACCGCGGCTTCTCTCGAGTTCATGTCGAGGTCCTGGTTTTGGGGAGGTGGGACTCGAACCCACGGCCGCCGAGTTCAAAGCCCGGTGCTACCAACCAGCTGAGCTACTCCCCAGGAGTCGAAGCCTGACCCTTGGTGGGTCAGGGAGCTGGGACGCAGGGATTCGAACCCCGATCTCCTGGTCCAGAGCCAGGTGTCTTGCCCTTGGACGACGTCCCAAAACGAAAAACCTCGGCGTCGGTGTACGTCGAGGTCTCTGTC
>Ga0256845_1001257_pt1 | contig 20771 bp, 15 predicted proteins | sample RiftiametaG_FD_189101 | JGI IMG/M metagenome (GOLD analysis project Ga0256845, IMG submission 189101) | Tube worm associated microbial communities from hydrothermal vent at the East Pacific Rise, Pacific Ocean - Riftia | ecosystem: Host-associated > Annelida > Integument > Unclassified ...
AGCGCCGAGCATGACGCGGGTGAATTCCAGATGCCGTTCCTAGTAGGAGCGAAGTAGAGCCGGCAGGTTTTACGCAGGTTAATCGCGCGGCGGGTTCCGTTTCAATTTTAAGTGAAATTTCGCGGTTCACTTCAATGGCATATTTGGCCATGCGTTTTTGGATTTCTGGATCGAGAGTAATGGCTGGTGAGTCCATCATGCCTGTGATTGAAACCCCTAAAAGAGCTTCGCGTTGGCAGAGCTTTTCGGTGGTTTCTCCCACATAAGGGAAGTCCGTGTACCCAGCTTGCAACGTGCCAATAATGGTGGCCGCGCGAACAGCAATTTTGAAATCCTCTTCAGAGAGGAGGCGTGCGCCATTAATTTCAGTAAGATTGCAGAATTGCCATCCCGATTCGATGCTCTTGTTTCCTTTTTCATCGGTAACTTCTAGATGCGGATTGAGCCCAATTTCGCAACACGGGTTGCATCCGTGAGAGAGATCGTTAGCAAAATAAAATCCGGGTTCTCCCCACTCTTTTTGCTTTGTGAAAATGCGCATAAACTGTGCTTTCGAAGTTTCGTTGCGAATCAGTTTTACGGAGTTGTTCGAACGTCCCCGTTGCGGATTTTCTTCGAACCAGTTTCCGCGTTTGGCATTCATCATTTCGCCATCATCGGGCGAGAACAAGCAGATGGTTGCGGAGCGGCGAACGCCTCCAGCAATGACGGCATCGGCTGCATGCATCATGATATCGTAGCATTCAATAGGCTTAAGTTTTCGACCCAAAGCGCCATCAAAAATATTGCGGGCGCGTTCGATTGCGCGGCGAAGCGGAACGTGTCCGGGTGCGCGGCCGCCCGATGTTTTTAGGAATGCGCCACGGTGGCGAATTTTCGAGTAGTTAAATTCAACGAGGTATCCTTCAATATAACTCATAACCAGTTCGTGCATCGTATCTGCCCAACCTTCGATTGTGTCGGGAATCGTGAAGTGGTGAACTGTTCCTTCATCGATGCTAGAAGCTAGTGGTGGGAGTTTTTCAACATGCTCGAATTCAACGCTAAATCCTACGCCTGTTCCGCACAGTAAAAGAAAAAGACCGTCGCGGAAAAATTTGATGTGGTCGCAAATCCCAAAGGTGCAGTTGTACATTCGAGCATGATTTTGTTCGATCGCTTTTCCGCCAAATTGCATGGAGCGCATGGAAGGTAGACAGCGTTTTTCTAGAACTTGATCGAACGCCCAATTGATGTCTTCTGTGGCAGATGGGTAGCGACGTAGGTGCATATCTCTTACGCGACCAACCGCTTCGGCGAATGTTTCGCGTCGCCCTTTTTCTGGTAAAAAACGGGCGTATCGACTCACAAGCATATAATCTTGAATGGCAGAAGCGTCGGGACGCAAACGTTGATTTCGTGCTTTTTTGTGTTCTTCCCGATAGAGAATGTAGGCGCGTGCTACATCGTAGAGACCTGCTCCCATGAGCTGTTGTTCCACCAAATCTTGAATCGTTTCCACGTCCACTTCTTTCTCGCCTCGGTTGACGTATCCCTTGATAATATTGTCGATGGCTGAGGTAATATTATTGAGAATTGTTTTAATATGTGGCGGAACTTCGTCCTCACATTTGATCGCATTTTTAACCGCTTTTTCGATGGCGATATAGATTTTTTGTTCGTCGTAATCGACGCTGATTGCATCCCGTTTTTTTACTTTAATATCCATTTCCCGCTTTCTCCTTTATGTTTAACGCATTGGGGTTTTTTGTCGCATCCTTTTTGTGTCGATATAGCAAAACTCCACAATATGTTGTATTTTTAAAAACAAGATCCACAATATCTGGGAGTTTGCTTGAGAAACAGAAAAAAATTAAAAAAAGATTCCAAATGTTCATTTTTTGGAGAAAATAGACGAAAAATAAAAAAATCAGAAACCATTTTTTCTTATTACGTTGGTATTTTTCGGAAGCATAAATGAGTATAGAATCAGATCAATAGATTCTTGATAATAATCGGGATCAAGAAGTATGGAATAAAGGGAGGATAAAAGATGAGTGGGGTGGGTTTGATCTTGTTATTCTTCGTTTTTTTGATGAAATAGATAGAGGTAATGGTACCGATTTTGGTATTAACTTGGTTCAAAACGAATCAATGAGATAAATAATATGGAAATTGTAGGTGCAGGATTAATTTGTACTAGAGGTCGAAATGAAGAAGCGGTGGCTTCCGAAATATGGCAGCCGCCCTCTTTTATTGAAGTGCCTTTTCAAGATGAATTATTTCCAGTGTATCAAGTATCGGCCGAAACATTAAAAGATCGAACTGTTTTAGCTGGAATGCGCAGGGCAGATCGCTTTGCAAAAATGGCGACTCTTGCCGCGCACGACGCTTTGAAAAACAGTTCGTTAGAAGAGATTCCGTCTGAGCGGATCGGAATTATTTTTTCCACTGCGTTTGGTCCGCACAACACCACATTTAAATTTCAAGATGATATTATCGACTATTCTGACACTGGGGTTTCGCCGACTCTATTTTCCAACTCGGTGCACAATGCTGCGGTTTCGTATATTTCTCGTGCGCTAAAAATAAAAGGGCCCACTTGGACGGTTACAGGATTTGATCGACCGTTTGAACACGCCGTTGAGCTTGCAGAGGCGTGGCTGAAAGAAGATCGTTGTGACGCTATTTTGTTGGGTGGTGGTGATGAAGTTGGAACCGTGATGGAATATATTTGTAGTAAAAAATTACCGATTGCGTCCGACGGTCACGTACAAGAAAACGCTTATGTACCGGGGGAGGGGGTTGGTTTTGTGTTGGTGAAAAACGCAGCCGATTCAGATGGTTTTTTGACTGCAAAAGATAGAGCATCTCTTTTTGGAAATATGTTAACGGGAAGGGCACTGGATTGTGCTAGTCATTTTTTTAAATCAAATAATAAAAAAGACCACTAATTTTTTTTTTATGGTATTATCTGCTCATTACAAACCGTCTTTTTTTTATATTTTAAAGCAGGAACTAACTCAATGAAGCGAAGCAGGACAGTATTATATCTCTTATTTACCGATTGGTGTATTGTGGTGGGAAGCTTTATTGTGGCAATGTATTTTAGACCCTATGATAAAGGAATGAATTTAATTTCTAGGCACCATGTAGTACCAGAAATTGGAGAAGTGTTTTTATATGCAATTTTGGTTCTAGGCGTTTTTAGTATGTTGGGTTTGTATAAACGAAAGATCTTATTTTTGCCGTTTACCCATTTTTTTAATGTTTTGCGTGGATCAGTAATAACAATTTTGTTTTATGCACTTTTAAATGTATTGCTTAAAGCCGATTATTTTGTGGAATCTCGTTGGGTTTTGATTCAGTGGGGATTTTTGCTGGTTACAGGATTAACCATTCATCGTCTCTATATTTTACGCCTTCTTTACAAGATCTTTTCTCAAGCAAATATGAGTCGTCGAGTGGTGGTGATTGGCGACACCGAATTGAGCAAGCAGTTTGTTGAAGAGTGTAAAAATACCCCCGACTGCGGGATTCAAGTGATTGGAATGATGGCGGTTGGGATTACTCAACCCCAAGTGGTGGATAATGTTCCTTTTTTAGGTGTTCCTAGTATTCTTCCCGAAAGTATTCCTCTATATAATTTGGAGGGTGCTGTAATTTGTAACCCAGAGCTTTCTCACCAACGATTAATGGACTTAGCTGAAAAATGTATCCAGCTTTTTGGCTGGGTCGATATTCATTCCGATAACTCTTCTGCCTTGCAAAAAGCCGATACCGCCGACGCTTTTTTCGATATTCCCTTTATTCGAATGCACGGGATTTCGGATAATCTTTTCTTAAAAGTCTGGAAGCGTGGATTTGATTTTGTGGCTGCATTATTGGGTATTTTTTTCCTCTTACCTTTGCTTATTGGGACGGCAATTGCCATTAAATTAAATTCGTCAGGACCTGTATTTTACATAAAAAAACGAGTTGGAAAAAATGGGAAGCTTTTCGACTTTTATAAATTCCGCTCTATGGCTGTGGGTGCCGATCAAGACGAAACGCGAAATGGTAAAATAAAAGAGTTTATTCAAAAAGGAAACGGCGAGACAAAAATGAATAAAGTGGTGAACACCGCCTACGTGACCTCTGTTGGTAAATTTATTCGTAAATGGGCAATCGATGAATTACCGCAACTGTTTAATGTGCTTAAAGGCGATATGGCGCTAGTAGGTCCTCGACCCGTCCCTCAGAATGAATATGACCTTGAAGACGAATGGCACCGCCAGCGTTTTCGTATTCCGCCCGGCTGTACTGGTCTTTGGAAATTGTACGCCAGTAAAGAGGGTGTTACCTTTAACGAAACTGCGTTATACGACATTTATTACTCCAGAAATATGAATCCTGCTATGGATCTTATGATTATCTTTGGAACGGTCTTTCTTATTTTAAGAGGCCGTGCTGACGGATAAAAAGAAAAAGAAAGTCGCTTATTTTTCCTGATTTATGCTTAACTCCAAAGTCTATGGAAAAACAACGATTATCAAAAATAATGGCAAATCGTGGCATCTGTTCACGACGAGAAGCAGACCGATATATTGAACGGGGTCTTGTGCTTGTAGACGGTGATGTGATTTCTGAGTTGGGAACAAAGATTTTTCCCGATCAAGCAATAGAACTCACCGCCACCGGACAAAAAAAACAAGCTACACAAGTTACGGTCTTGCTCAATAAACCGATGGGTTATGTTTCGAGTCAGCCAGAACATAATTATAAAGAAGCCGCAGAATTGGTGCAGCCTCAAAATCGATGGAGTGAAGATCGCTCAAAACGACGCTTTAATCCCTCGCAGCTTAAAGGACTTGTTCCTGCCGGTCGTTTAGATATTGAATCCGTGGGGTTGCTTGTGCTTACGCAGGATGGACGCATAGCACGAAGAATTATTGGAGAAAACTCAACCGTCGATAAAGAATATTTGGTTCGGGTGGAAGGCTCCCTTTCTCCCGAAGGGCTTCGTCTTTTAAATCACGGGCTTTCCCTTGATGAAAAACCCTTAAAACCTGCGAAAGTAAGCTGGCAAAACGAAGATCAACTTCGCTTTGTTTTACACGAAGGAAAAAAACGTCAGATCCGTCGAATGTGTGAAGCAGTTGGACTCAAAGTAATGGGTCTTAAACGAATTCGCATTGGTAAAGTCATGCTCGGAAATCTCCCCGTTGGACAATGGAGATACCTCCACGAAAAAGAAAATTTTTAAACGCGTTATTGGGATGAGCTTTTTTTTTGAGTCAAGGATAAATTAGAGCCTGCCCCTATTTATGCATTTCTTTTTAATACCCTCCAAAAAGGTCAAAAAAAGAATTATTTATTATATTTCCCAATGAATTATAAGTAACACATGGGGGGGTATTTTAATTTTTAAAGTTGAGTGAAAGGAAGGGGGGAGGGCGTGAATTAGTGAATTAGAGACAAAACAGATAAACCCCTTTGTTTATAAGGGAATAGCGAGTCCGGTTGAATCTTTATCCTTCTAATTATTCGACAACTCTTTTTCTTGTCCAGATCGTTCGAGCTGACTTTTATTGTTTTAGAGATCTAATTTTGTATTTAAATAGACGAAAAAATAGCATTTTAAATTAAATGGGAGCTCGAATGGGTTCGTTGCGCAGATCTTTTAAAGTAAAAAAGGATTCGTCGGTTCCTTTAATTTGTCGCGCACCTTCTATTCGTTTTTCTCCAAACCAGGATCGATTTTCTTTAAATACTTTATTTATAAAAGATTTGCTGCCTAGCGCTAACCCGTCGCTAAAATAGCGAACTTGGCAGTATAAAAGTTCTTGAGCAGATAATTTTCCATCTGCCTCAAAAACCTTTTTTACATGTTCTGAATCGAAACCGTTCCCTTCTCCTAAACTAAATAGATGCCGTCGATATAATGCAACGGCATCTTTCCAATTGGGTGTTTTTATATCGTGTCTAATAATTTGAGCTAAAGCACAAATCCCTAAGCGCGCTATAGTTTTTCCACCAATTGCCTCGGCATATCCACAGTATCGATACTCAAAAGGATCTTTCACGATACCTGCTCGGACAGGGTTTAGATCAATATATGCCGATATCGTGGATAACGCCAACTCTGAATCTTCCACAAGAACGCTTTTAAATCGTTCGCTCCATAATGGGCCATATCGATCCACCTTATTATTGTACCAGGTGGCGAATCGTTCCTTTAATTCTTTAGAAAAATTCGATAAATCGCCCATTCGATTTAGATAACGCATTCGCCAATTTTTAATCGGTTCATCATTTTTTAGAATTTTTTCAGTTACTTTATATTGATCGTATTCTTCTTGAATTTTTTGTGCTCTTTTTTTTGGATAAAACTCATGGATTCGTTTTAGAATCTCATCATCATTCAGATCTTTGTTATCAGATACTTCCAGCAGAATATGAAAATGGTTCGACATAATGCAATACGTCAAAACTCGTACCCCCATAAACTTTTCTAATTTTCTCATTAAATAATGAAAAAATCGCTTCTCCTCTGTTTTAAAAATGAAACGACCTTCAATGATTCGTGACATAATATGATAATAATTACGTTTGCCTCTACCTAATAATCGATTTCTTTTCATACCTCATCTTTTATTCTAAAAATAATTTTAAGTCAAGAGCAATTTGTGCCTGCCCCTATTTTTTTGTTTATTTCTCATGCTTAACTAATCATTGATTAATCTTTTTCTAATACGTTTTGTTGATATTTGGGGCTCATTCATTAACCCGAGGGAACTCGATAAAAAGGAGAAATAAAATGAAGAAAGAAAGATTAGCGTTTGTTTTTGCCGTTCTTATTGCTGGTGCAGTAGGTGCAAAAGAAAAAATTGTGATTGATGGGTCTACTACGGTTGGTCCTATTGCTAAAGCATTTGTAGAATATTTTAAGGTGGCGCACCCTGATGTATATGTGACGGTTTCTGAGTCGGGGAGTGGAAATGGAGCAAAGAGTTTGATTAATGGAACGTGTGATATTGCAGATATGTCACGGCCAATGAAAAACTCTGAGTTTAAAGCGGCTGTAGAAAAGTCGATTCAGCCTGTTGCTCATGTTATTGCGTTAGATGGATTGCCTGTTTTGGTTCATCCTTCTAATCCTGTTCAGAATCTGACGATTGAACAAGTGCGTGATATTTTCTTGGGAAAGATTAAAAATTGGAAAGAGGTGGGGGGACCTGATAAAGTGATCGTTACCATTTCGCGTGATACCAATTCGGGAACATTTGAGACCTTTGAGAAGATGGTCATGAAAAAACAGAAAATTCGGAAGGATTGTGAGTATGTTGGATCTAATGGAGCGATGCGTCAACGGATACAAAATACACCTGCAGCAATTGGATATGCGGGTCTTGGTTTTGTAGATAAAACGGTAAAAGCATTAAAGATCGAAGGGATTTATCCTTCTGTTGCAACGGTGCAAACGGGTAAGTATCCTATTGCTCGTCCGTTGTTTATGTATACGAATCGGTATCCTAAATTAGGGAGTCCACTTTATCAATTTCTTACGATTCATTTAACGGAAAATGGACAAGAGATTATTGAGGAGATTGGTTTTGTTCCTGTTACGAATTATTAAGTAATAGATTTTTGGTTTGCCGATCAGACTGATTCTTGGATTTGTTTGATCGGTTTTTTAATGGGTACTCTATTCTAACATTATGCTCATTTTTTCTTAACATTCTCAAGGCAGAGTTCTGTGCATGAAAAGTAATTTGTCTTCATCTTTAATATTAAGTAGTCGTGCAAGTCGGTGGCAATATGTTGCTCATTTTTTAGGGAGGAGTTTTCTTTTTCTTGTGGCATCGCTTTCTACTGTTGCAGTATTTTTTATTTTTTACTTTATTTTAAAAGATGCGATTCCATTTTTTAAACTAGAAGGCTTTAAAGCCTTTTTCACGAGTGCAAGTTGGTATCCTTCTCGGGAGCCCTCTGAGTTTGGTGCTCTTGCTATTTTTTTAGGGACAGGCTTGGTGACTTTAGGCGCGGTGCTTGTGGCGGTTCCGTTAGGGGTTGCTGCGGCAGTTTGTTTGAGTGATTTACTTCCTTTTAAGGTTCGGCAGGTTGTAAAACCTGTGATTGAGATGTTGGCCGCTATTCCTTCGGTTGCGTATGGTTTTTTTGCTTTAGTTGTTTTTGCTCCGTTTTTACAAAATCATGGAGGCACTCTTCTTTCTGTTGCGGCTTGGTTGATTTTAGGACCTATTCTTGCTTTGGGGGTGGTTGTTTGTAGCGATTTGGCTATGAGTCGATTTTCGTTACCAAAATGGGTGGAGAAAATGATTCCACTTTTGGTAGGGATGGTTTTATTTTATTTTTTATATCGATTTTCAGGGTATCTTTCTGGTGTAGAAATTCATAGTGGAACGAATGCGCTTAATGTATCTATTATTTTAGGAATTATGGCGTTACCTACGGTTGTAAGTGTTTCGGAGGATGCGTTACAAGCTGCTGGGCGGGAGCTTCGAGAGGGTTCGTATGCTTTGGGGGCTACGCGTGCAGAAACGATTATTAAAACGGTGATTCCTGCATCTATCAGTGGGATTCTTACGGCGGTTATTTTAGGAGTTATGCGTGCTGTTGGTGAAACAATGGTGGTTTGGATGGCATCGGGAAATGCGGCTCGTATTCCTGCTCCGTGGTATAATGTTTTACAACCGATCCGGACCTTGACAGCAACGATTGCTGGAGAGATGGGAGAGGCGGATCATGTGACGGGTTCTGCTCGTTATCATGTACTTTTTGCGATGGCTTTTTGTTTGCTCGCATTTTCATTTGTTATGAATTTGACCACTGAAGCTATTACACGGCGTGCTCGTAAAAAACTAGGAAAATAGACGATGCGACTTCAAACACGTAAATTATTGGATCGATCTTTTAGTAGTGTGGGTATTCTTTCTATTGGGATAATGACCGTTGCATTGCTTCTTATTTTGGGTCCCATCTTTTGGCGAGGTTCAAAGGCTTTTATTTTTAAAGGAACGATTGAACACCGCCGAGTGATGATGGAACAATTTAATCGGGGTGACAGCAAAAGATTTGCGGAAGAGATCAAGAAGGCTGCATCCGCTCGGGCTCCTCTTTATAAAATAATGGATGATTTTGAAAAAGAGTTAAAATCCATGAAACGTTCTAAACGCAGAGAATACAAGGCTCCTTATCGGGAGGTAAAAAAAGCGATTCATGTTTTGCTTGGACCTCGACCAAGCGAACGTCGACCGATGCTTTTACGGCAACAATACGGACAAACAAGATGGGATCGTGCGCAGGTTAAATTGCACGAGGTGCTTTATTCTGAATCGTGGGATTATTCAAATCCTGATGCGATGGGGGTGAAGATTGAAGCGCCGCGAGTAAATGATTTTAAAGGAACAACATTGGAACCATTATTTGGTTTGTTACAAAATAATATTCAGGAGATGTTGCGACCCAAACGAACTTTTTATTGGCAATTTCTTACCGACACATCAAGAGATTCGCATTTTTTTGGTGGGATTTGGCCGGAGCTATTAGGCACTCTTTATCTTGCTCTTGGTGCTATGTTGTTTGCCATTCCCATAGGAATTATTGCAGCTATTTATCTTTGTGAATATACAGGGAATGGGCGGGTGGTTGGATTTTTGCGAATTTGCATCAGTACACTTGCTGGGGTTCCAAGTATTGTTTTTGCCCTTTTTGGATTAGCATTCTTTTTAAATACAGTTCATGTATCTGACTCAAAAAGTGTATTAGCCGGCTCCTTAACTCTTTCTTTACTGGTTCTTCCCACCATTATTCGTTCGTCTGAAGAGGCGATTCTTGCTGTTCCAAAATCATATAAAGAAGCTGCGCTGGGGTTAGGGGCAACGCGTTGGCATACCATTTTGACCATCGTTCTTCCTGCCGCTCTTCCAGGAATTCTTACAGGAATTGTAATTAGTATGGGGCGAGCAGCCGGTGAAACGGCTCCCATCATTTTTACGGCGGCGGTAAGTGTAGGTGCTCCGTTAAAAATTTGGGAAACCCTCAATCAAGCCACCCCCGCACTTTCTTGGAATATTTATAATTTATGTACCGAACATGAAGCCGTGGATGAAATTCGTCACGTGCAATATGGCATGGTGCTTACCTTAATTCTTTTAGTACTTCTTCTAAATCTCTTTGCCATTTTCTTGCGGGCAAGGGTTACCAAAAAATTACGAGGCTAATTATGGCGAATATAAAGATGAAAAAAATAGAAACCTTTTCGGAACGAGAAACCCCTGAAATGATTGATGATATTCATTTGGAAACCAAAAACTTTTCCCTGTTTTATGGCGATTTCGAAGCCGTTAAAAAGGTAAATATAAAAGTTGCAAGACAGCAAGTTACGGCCATGATTGGTCCTAGTGGATGTGGGAAAAGTTCGCTATTGCGATCCATTAACCGAATGAATGATTTGATTCCTTCTACTCATGTTTCTGGAAAAATTATGTTCGATGGATACGACATCTATAAACGAAATATTGATGTGGTAACATTGCGATCTCGAATTGGAATGGTTTTTCAAAAACCGAATGTTTTTCCTAAATCAATTTTTGATAATGTGGCATACGGACCACGGCTTCAAGGGATTAAAAGCAAACAAAAGTTAGCAAGAAGCGTTGAAAAAAGTTTGCGCAATGCAGCGATATGGGACGAAGTAAAAGATCGATTGCAATCGAATGCACTGGCGATGTCTGGAGGTCAGCAACAACGAATTTGTATTGCCCGTGCTCTTGCCATTCAGCCCGAAATCTTGCTCATGGACGAACCCACATCTGCGCTAGATCCCAAAGCAACGGCAAAAATTGAAGATTTGATCGGTCAGCTTCGAAAAAAATACACCATCGTTATTGTAACTCATAATATGCAACAAGCGGCTCGAATCTCAGATCGAACCGCTTTTATGTATGAAGGAACCTTGATAGAGTTTGGAAAAACCAAACAACTATTCACAAACCCTAAAAATCAACAAACCGAAAATTATATTACAGGCCGCTTTGGCTAATCGCAGGAGATCTCTTATGGCAAAACATTTAGAATCAGAACTTGAACGTATAAAAAAGATGATTTGCACCCTCGGTGCACAAGTGGATGAAAGCTTAGAGCTCGCCATTAAATCGATTCAAAAAAAAGACGAGGAACTCGCAAAAAAAGTGATTAAAAACGACCGCTTAATTGACCAGATGGAAGTGGAAGTAGAAGAAGAGTGTTTAAAAGCACTGGCTCTTTATCAACCCGTTGCAATTGATCTTCGCTTTATTGCCTCCATCATAAAAATGACGAGCGATCTTGAACGCATCGGGGATCTTGCTGCTGATATTGCAAAAAATGGAATCTCACTGAATCAATTACCCGCGTCCAAAGTTCCTGTCGATTTGCATCAAATGAGTTATCTCACCAAACAAAATGTCCGAAAAAGTTTAGATGCTTTAATTCATCTCGATACAACTCTTGCTCGCGAAGTTATAAAAAATGATGAAGAAATCAACACATTAAAATCCGAAATAAAACACGAAATTGTTAACGCTCTTCAAAGCGATTCAACATATGCTGCTTCGCTACTCGAACAACTTGCCATCAGTCATCGCCTTGAGCGTATTGGAGATCATGCTTCGAATATTGCCGAAGATGTGATCTATATGTTGGAAGCCGAAATTGTTCGACATCAACAGGTTTAATCTTGTTTTTAGGGGGGTGTAGTTTTGTAAATTTATTGTTTCTGAAGGAGAGCTTGATGATATTTGCGGGCAAATTTTCGTAGTTTTCTTGATTTAGCTGTTTGGCCAACTTGTTTAAGAATGGGGGCGTATTTTTGATCTCCACTAATCCATAAAGCTTTGCAGATCCAAGCAAGAGCATCTACTTGAAGTCGTTCTGTTGCTTTTGTTGCATTTTGTTGTAGGAGGTTTGCTGCGGTTTCAAACAGGATCGGTTTTTTACTTCGTTGTCGATAGAGATGTTTTGCGACGTTTCGAATCCGTAGCCAGTCGCCTGATTTTAAATCCGTTAGATAGGCTTGTTCTTGTTTGTTTAATCCTGTTGTTGATGTGGTTGTTTTTGGCGTAGAGCGTTCCTTTTTGTTCTGCTTGTTTGTGGGTGGGGGAGTGGGGGCTTTAGATGGCGGTGTAGTGGGTCCTTTTTTTGAAGCAATCGTTGGCGGAGTTTTTGAAAAGGAGATGGCTTGGCCAAGTTTGGGCTGACCTGGGATAGAGCCGGGTTTTGCAAAAACCATGTTGTTTTCTACTTTGGTGATAACCCACGAAGCAATTGTTTTTGTTTTATCTGTTGGGTCAGATATGTTGGCGTACATTCCAATTTTTGGCATTTCTCCGCTTGCCACAAGAATTTCCATTTTCTGTTTTGAAACATCAAAAACAACGCCATGATTTTGAGCTGATAAGGCGGGGAGGATTAGAGTGCTTAAAGTTAGTAAAATAAGCTGCATTTTCGTTTTCATCTTTTTTTTCTCCGTTTTTGTGGGGGTTTTAGTTGTGCGGATATTTTTTTATAAAAAAGGGATTTTTGATTATATGTTGCCCACGCTTCTTCGTTATTGTTGAGCAGTAAAGCAAAAAAAGCTATCTCGTTATATTGGTAGTATAAATTTCGAGTAACGCTGTAGCGTTGTTTTTTTGTTAGATTTTTTTGTAGTGTATTCTGATAAAAATTAATTTTTCTTTGGCACCAATAGAGTGTTTTTTCTGGGTATCCTGCCCGAGCATAGAGTCGTATCATTGCGGTAAAAAAGGAGGGGGGGTAGATATTTATTTTGAGGTAATCTTCTGATACGTTTCCTTTTATTGGATGAATAAGCATTCGTTTGTAATCGTTTTCATAGAGTCGTTGAGCGGTCTCAAGCAGGGCAAGGGCGTGGTTTAAGTCCATGTCAGAGGCGTACCGGTATGCAAAACTAGTGATAGAAGAGATCATTCTTTTTGCATACTCGAGTCGTGCGTTGAAAAGTTGGTCGGCCACTTTTAAGCGTATGGCATTTAGGGTTGGATCTGACGAATAAGCGCAAAGGGCTTGATAACTATTTTCTAGCGATTGGAGGTCATCTAGAGTCAGTTGAATGAAATGAATCGGGTTTTCGGTCCTTTTTTTCTTGGGCAGAGTAAGGGTGAAATGAATCTCTTTTTTTAATAAAAGTTCATCAGGATTGTCCCAAGAATAGAGGAAAATTTGCATGGTATGCGCTCCTGGAGATGCGGGGAAATAGGGATCAAAGATTCTTTTTTCTTTCTGTGTAATGGAATAATAATGGGTCATTCCGAACAGTGAGATTTTGGCTTTATAATGGATGGGTTTAAGATGTTCAAAAGAGAGGCTAACTTCTGTGTTTTTATCGTATGTTTTCCCCTCAATGGGTTGTCTTAGTTTTAGATCTATTTTTGTTGTTTGGGCAAGCCCACCTTGTAGAAGAAAGAAGGCCAATCCAATGTGGAGTATAAGTGGCTTTATTTTCATGGATTTGCTCTCCTTTTTTCTGGACCTAGGCAGATTGAAAGATCGTTTTCTGGGTCAAATGATGTCTTGTTCCATTTTAAGTATTGTACCATTTGGACCGTTAGTTTTCGTGCAATTTTTGGATCGCCCTCTAAGGAGATCCAACGCCGAATTAGATGTTTATATCTAATAACAATCTGGTTAACATATGAATTAGAGGATGATCTCTTTTTTGTTTTTCCGCATCTTTTTTTAAGTTGTTGGATTTGGTACATTGTTGAGTTCAGCATGTTTTTGCTATCTTTAACATGAAAACAAATGGTGGAAAAAACATAGGAATTTAATACACTCTCTGGATTAAGTTTTTTTGCTTGTAAGCAAAGGCGGTAGGCTTCTTTTTCTTGACCATCTTTGTGTAGTGCGATTCCTAAACGTAAGGTACTTGAAGCGAGCCATCTTTTTTGTGATGCAGATGGGTTTTTTCGGTATTGCATAAGGTCTTTTTGATAAAAATTATTTGCTCGTATTAGCTCTTTTTTGTTGTAGGTGTTAGTTTTGCGAGAAATGATGAGTTTGGATGAATTGAATCTATTTGCGGAAATAAGCAATGTGTGCGTTCCTTCAGGAATAGGAATGGTGCATTCAAACCGTGCAGAAGCATAGGGATGTTGGACCAATGCCCACGCCACAAATTGTTGTTTCCCTAAAGTAAAAAGAATTTTGTGGTAGCCTGTTTGGAGCGGAAATCCAGTTAGGAACCCTTTACACAAGAAGGTGGTCTCTCCTGCACTTAAAGAGACCCTCTCGACTTTTGATTTTTTTCTTTGATCTAAATAGTTTCCTAGAGAGTTGTAAACGATCAGATTGCGAGGGAAGAGGTGGTCATAATTCGCTTCTAAAGGAATTGGGGTGTTGCTTCCTCTTGGGAAAAGTTTTATATCACAGACCACAGCTCCATTACTTAGCGTGCGTATTTTCCCCGAAAGGTGCAGTCGTGCACCTCGTCTTCCAACAGAAACAACGATGGGATATTCCACAATTTTTGCACCGTTTTTCCCGCGGGTAATCATTAGGGTGTAACACCCGCTAAGCCGATTGTTTACTTCAAGTGCAAGATTTTTTACCGCTCGTTGAGGATTGTCGTTTCCTCCAAAATAGCGATACGTTGAAGGATGCATACGTTGGGTGGTGATCTGTTTTTTATAGGTGGCGCTTCGGTATCTTGTGTTTGCAGAAATAAAACCGCTTTTCCCTTTCGGGGAATGAGTGTTGTAAATTGTTAGGCGTATTTTTGGATCATGAATACGTTCGTTAATAATTAAACGGGGTTTCCCATTCAGACTCTTTTGCCAAAGTTGAACATAAAGAAGATCATTTTTAGGTCGTGTTTTGTCCCATTTATCAAACTCTTTTTTTGGTAATTGAATGTTCAAGATTTGTAATGGTGGAGAAAAATCATTTACATAATCGCGTGTTCCAAAAGGAGACGGTAGGCGCTCCCACGCTTTGGCGCGAATGATTTCTGTTGCCGATGGATTATTGGCCCACTGCTCTTTTAGATATTGATCTTTTCGAAAAGCGGGAGTAAGGAGTCCTTTGCTTAAATTATAAGGAATGTCGGGTGTTTTGCAGGCGACCGCTGATGGGTTAAATAGATAGTGGCGAACAGCCTGAATGGTTCGTCCGTATTCTTCGTTTGGAACTTTCTGAAAACCCAACACATCGGCACGAATCATAATAGGCGGAATGGGTTTTTTATTATAACTCTTTCCTTGAGAAAAGAGTTGAGGGTCAACGCCTTCATACATGTTTTTTGTTAAAAAATCTTCTAGCGCTGTAAATCCAACTCCGACAATTTTTTTAAAAAGCGTTAGACCAGAAAGCTCGTGTTGATCAATAAAAGAAGTGCTTACAAAGCCTTTGTCATTTCCCTGAACCAATAACCACGAGGCTTGATAAATAACACCATTTTTTCCGTAGTCAGATTCAATTCTTTTTAATAGTTTTCCGAGGGTTGCTTCAACAAGCCAGTCGATAGGACCCCCAAAAGTCATCGTCATAAAATTCATTGCCTTTGAAAATTGATCATCACTTCGAGTGCGTTCCATCACTGTTGGCGAAATAAACTTAAGCACATATGTTGGTTTTTTTTCTATCCACTCCCACCGTATTGGAATGGTTTGATTTGGATCAAGAAACCCGGATTGTCCATTCCCGACAATCATCGCCATCTCTTGGCGAATATGATTTGGAATTAGAAATGGTTTTGCAAGAGAGATTTCACTCATTGGCAATACATGTTTTCCAGCAAACGGGCGAAGAATTCGCCAGTCTAATTGGCGTGTTAGTCCTGCATCGCGCAATGTGGTGTAGACGCTATATCCCCACGGGCAGAATTCGTACAGCATATATTCAGCCGTTTCCACAGTTGATCCTTGTTTGAAAACTTTTCTATTTTTATTCTCAAAGTTTTTTTCCGATGTACAACTATCCAACCAACCTAGTTGTCGGAATTGAATCAATTTAAGATCAAAGAATTGGTTGGGATCAACGTTTTGGAGCGTTTTATTGGTAACCGGTTTTGGGAAACGAAAAAATGTGTTATTTCGTCGATCTTCTACACCCACTAGAAGCGTTTCGTATCCTGCATAAGGATGCATGACAAAACGTGATTTTCGATTTGGATCCATAATCGGAATCATCGAATAATCAGGCAAATAATGGATGGTAGGATTTTTTCTTCCAATATTTATTACCTGTTCTAAAATCTCAATTCCCACATCATATGCTCTTAATGCCTGAGGTTTAAAGTGCACTCCTTTTTGCATATACGCTTTTGATTCGTACAAATAACACACTCCACTTGCCAGCATTCCCCGTAAAACAAAAGCAGCTTCACGATCGTTGTTGCACTCCATTTTTACATATTTCCCAAATACCTCTGATGCCAAATAGTGCCAGAGTTCAGGAGCAGATTTTCCTTGTTTAATCCACTGCGTATAAGCACGATCGTATAATTTAAGTTTTCCAAGAAACTCTTTTTCTAATGCGGTGATTTCATTTGTCGGTGTCGAGGAGGGAACAAAATAACTCTCCTTCTGTTTTCCCAACACATCTGCTGAACAAAACAAAAAAAGAATGACTATGACCTTTGTTACTGCGTTTTTCACATACTCTCCATAACCTTTAGAAAGAAGGGTATATAAAAAAAGTAAAAACGCGAGACCTTTTTTTATCTGTAGATAAAAAACGATTCAGGACGTTTTTATTTTCAAAAAGAGGTGCCAATAAAAAACAAGGTTAACCCATCTTGATTTTTGCGAAGCCACGTTTTCCAGATCGGATGATGGAGCCATCTTGAGGTGTGATTTGTGCACGCGGATCAGTGATTTTTTGATCATCGATTTTTACGGCTCCCTGTGTAACCAATCGGCGGGCTTCTCCATTGCTTTTTGCAAGTCCTGCTTGAACCATAAGAGAAAGGAGTCCAATTTCTTCGGCGGGAACAACCACTTCGGGAATTTCGTCGGGCAGCTCTTTTTTTGCAAAAATTCGGATAAATTCTTCCGAAGCGTGTTGGGCCTCTTCTTCACCAATAAAGCGAGAAACCACAGCTTGTGCCAATTCATCTTTTGCAGCACGCGGATGTAATTCGCCCGAAGCAACTTTGGCCATCATGGCTTCAATATCTGTTTTTGGACGACATAAAATATATTCAAAATATTTGCCCATTAGTGCATCAGGAACACTCATTAATTTGCCGTACATATCGCGGGCAGATTCGTTAATACCCACATAATTATTCAAACTTTTTGACATCTTTTGCACGCCGTCGAGTCCTTCAATCAGCGGAAGAGTCATCACGCACTGCGGTTCTTGTCCGAATGCTTTTTGGAGTTCGCGCCCCAATAATAAATTAAAGAGTTGATCGGTTCCGCCCAGCTCAAGATCCGCTTCAACCATTACTGAATCGTACGCCTGAACCAACGGATAGAGAAATTCAACAATCGAAATAGGCTGTTGTGTGGCATATCGTTTTGAAAAATCATCCCGAGCCAACATTTGAGCAACCGTTACATGAGCTGAAAGACGAATTACATCTTCGAACGACATTTTTCCACACCACTCCGAATTAAAACGGACTTCCGTTTTTTCGGGATCAAGGATTTTAAACACTTGGTCTTGATAGGATTTTGCATGAATTGCCACTTGTTCGCGTGTAAGCGGTTTTCGTGTTTGCGATCGACCCGAAGGATCGCCAATCATGCCAGTAAAATCACCAATAATAAAAACAACCGTGTGTCCTGCATCCTGAAATTCACGCAATTTGTTGAGTCCAACCACGTGGCCCAGATGAATATCGGGAGCCGATGGATCTGCGCCATATTTAATACGTAAGCCGCGCCCTTGAGCCGCCGCTTTTTCTAGTTTCTTTTTAAGTTCATCGCGCGAAAAAAAATCAACGGCACGTGTAGAGAGAAAATCAAGTTGTTCGTTAATCGTCATTATTACATCCAAATTTATTGGTTTATCGTCGTAGAAAAGAGGTGATTGAACCAGAAATTTAAAAGGAAACCATAAAAATATTACTTTTTAAATTCGATTATTTTTCTATTTCATTAAGCGATGGGTTTTTATACCAAACCGTTACCGAAGCATTCATTCCACCTAACACTGATGTTATGGAAATAATTTTAACGGTTGGGTTATTATTGATCCATTCGTCCGCCGCTTTTTCACACGATTCAAGCATGTTTTGTTCGCGTGCTACTGTTTGTAATCCCATTTGTGAAGAATCAAAACGAATTCGCATTATGCCTTGTTGTGATAATTGCCCTGGTTTATTTGAAGGAAAGGGTGGGGGATTCTTTGATTGATTCTGTGTTGTGCTACAGGACGTTTTTACCTTCTTTTTCGAGAAAAGACGTACAGCAAAAATGATTCCCACAATAAATAGGATGAATATTAAGAAGAATAGAAAAATAAAGATAAAAAATAGTTTCATAGTTTAATTCCGTTTTGGGTTTCGTTGTTAAAGCTTCCGTCCATTGATATGTAATTGAGTCGTCCATTATTTAATAGAAATAGAGTTTTTAATTATTTCATAGGATCGCAATCTATCAAAAGCTTGTGCAAAAGAAAGATCTTTTTAACAGGAGCTTAAATAGGGTCAGTTTTTTTTGTAGAATTAGGGGCAGGCTCTAAAAAACACTTGACTTTGGCGGGTGTTAAATATTTAACTTTAATCCTGTAGGGATGATATTTTTGTAACCCACGTAGCTAAAAACTAGAGGGAACGGTGTCGCTCCGATGGAGCTTCTTTTGCTTTCTTCGATCTCTATTACAAAGAGGTCGCTCCTACGGAGCTTTTGAAAAAACCAGGGAAAGCGTTGGTGTGCTGACTTTGATCTTTTTCTTGTTTCCGCTACGTTTTTGCGTAGAGTGTGTATGTGAAAAGTGTATTAAATATGTGGGAAACAACATCTCAATTGGATGTGGTGGATAAATCAATGAGTAGAAAGCTAGGAGCCTTTTATGAAAGAGAAATCTAAAAAAAGATTAGACAAATTGATTAGTTTTTTTATGTTTTGTTTCCTCCTGTTTTCATTTGAATGTGGAAATGCAGATACAATTCCTGTTTATAAATTTAATGCGCTTGTGCAAAAAGGGGACCTGAAGGGGGTTCGAGAAGCAATAGATTCTGGATACGATGTAAATCAATTAGATGTATATGGTAATGATTCTTTAAGCCTCGCTTTGCTTCATTATGATTGTATTGCGTTGTTAATTAAGCATGGAGTAAATGTAAATCATAAAAAACACTTATATTATGGAAATTCGACACCCTTGCATGTGGCTTCTACAGCAGGGAATATAAATGCGAAAACAGTAAAATTGTTATTAGATAATGGAGCGGATCCTTTTGCTATTGATGCGTTTGGGATGCTTCCATTGGATTATGCAAAAAGATGGGATGCAAAAGAAAAAATAGTTCTCTTAAAAAAAAGAATGAAAGAGTTAGAATCACAACCCCCAAAAAGAAAATCACCTGAGCTCCTGAAAAATATTCGATATAGTATTCAAATACAAAATTCGCTAGAATACTTTTTTTTATTTGTAAATGGAAACCCTGTTTCACTTACTAAAGGTTCTGATTTTTATGATATGACGGGATGGGTTTCAGGTGGATCGAATACGGTTCGGATTGTTCAATATGGAAGTTACTCACAAAAGAACGATCAAGATGAATCTTATTTTATTAGAATTTGGAGAGATTTACCTTCTAATACCTCCTCGCCTCAAATTCTATATCGGCATAGTGAACATTTGAGTAAACAAAAAGATGGCAAAACGTACTCGTATTCGTTTTGGATTGATCCAAAAGAAACATTTAATTCTCCTAGATTAAAATGGGGAGAGAAGCTTGCTGGAAAACTCTCGCAGAGTGACAAACAAGCCATATATAAAAAAGTTAAACAATATGTTGCTATGATAAAATCAAGAGAGATTTTGCCAAAGGAAAATCTTGTTTTTATGTCTAATACCCAGACATCAAAAGAAAATCTAAAAGAGTTAAATAATTTTTTAAAACGGATACCGAATGAAAAAGATGCTCAATCCAAATTGGTGGATTTAAAGGATCTTAATTTTATACAGGGGTCAAATATCGTTGCAGTATGCTTAAAAAAAGAGCGTTACAATGAAAATAAAAAAGGGATTGTTTCTATAAGGAGTAAATCATCAGAAACACCTCAACTTATTTTTAAAAGTGATGTTTTGCTTTTTGTGAAAATTAAAAATGAGTGGAAGTTGTTGATCTAAATACAAATCCCGTAGGGATGAAACTGTTGTAATTCAAGTAGCTAAAAAACAGATTAAGCGCCGTAGGTGCGGTACCTTAAAACTAGAGGGAACGGTGTCGCTCCGATGGAGCTTCTTTTGCTTTCTTCGATCTCTATTACAAAGAGGTCGCTCCTACGGAGCTTGTGAAAAAGCAGGCAAAACGTTGCTGTGCTGGCTTTGATCTTTTTCTTGTTCCCGCTACGTTTTTGCGTAGAGTGTGTCTGTGAAAAGTGTATTAAATATGTGGGAAGCAACATCTCATCTGTTGAAGAAATCGAGAGGGAAGTGAAAGTAGAAAAAAGGAAGGATTTTATGAGAGCAAAAAAACAAAATAATGATTCAGGCGGACGAATCCCTTCTGAATTCAGAATTTCAATATTATAAAGGAGAATGATTGTGAATTTAAAATTATCGAGGAAAGAAAAGAGACGTTTTTTGTTTTTAATATGTATTGGTTTTTT
>Ga0256845_1001258_pt1 | contig 20751 bp, 18 predicted proteins | sample RiftiametaG_FD_189101 | JGI IMG/M metagenome (GOLD analysis project Ga0256845, IMG submission 189101) | Tube worm associated microbial communities from hydrothermal vent at the East Pacific Rise, Pacific Ocean - Riftia | ecosystem: Host-associated > Annelida > Integument > Unclassified ...
TTTGTTTTTACACTCTCTTCGTTAAAATAATTTACCTTAACCAGTTATGCTAAATCATTTTTCCTCGATATTGCAAAAAACAATTCAATCTAAATTAGACTCATATTATAGTTAAACTGGTATAAGAAGAATTTTGAGTATCGGACGATGCAGTAAATTTAGCCATTCATGAGTTTGGACATCGCTTGATTATAGAAGACTCTAACCAATCCATTTCATCAAAAAATGTAGATAATCAGAAATTAGAAAACTGGAAAATTGAAGACAGAAAAAAGCTGATTTTAATCAGGGAGAACAAAAACAAAGTACTCACCTTGTAACGGTCTTATAATATAAGTATAATGTTTAGGATAGAGTAGATAAAGGGAGGTTTTACACTAAACCTCTCAACCATACTTGATACTCACCCTAAGCAATAATGTTGATTTATTACGTAGTTTTTATTGTTTGGCGTCACTGCTGGCACGCCCAAGTTTTATTTTTTCTTAAACTCTATAATCCACTCATCTTTTTTGAGAGATTTTGTATCTACCCAGATATACTCTTTGTCTTTGACGAGGGAAGCTAGTTTGGTCTTGGCTAGGTTTTTCTCTACATCGCTTTGTATCACCACCGTCATATCTATTGTGAGGACGGTAGTTGAGTCCAGTTGAATGTCTGGCATAATATTGTTGTAATAGATAATAATCTCTTTTTCTCCCTGCTCAAGGTAGGATTTCAATAAGCCAAGTTCTACATCGCTTATGAGTTTGGCAGTGCTGTCTACAAATTTGTAGCTAGTAGCGAAAGTGTGTTTTTCTCGGTACGTTTTAGGCGTTTTGAAGTCTGGAATCACACTATAAATATAATCTAAGTCACGGTTTTGTATGGCTATATGGCTGTTGGGAGCGATGTAAGTAGTTTGTATTGATGTATTTTTTGTCATTCTTTTTTGCACAAACTTATTGTTTTCATCATAGATTGTAATCATACTTTTCTGCGGTGCTTTGGTGATGTATTGTATGGTGGTGTTTGGCATGACATCTGTTTGAGTAGATAAAATCCCTTGAAAAATATCAAAGCTTTCTTTCCCATGTTTGGAGTAAGTGATTTTATTGTTTTTATAGTCAATAGTAGCGAATGCAGTAGGGTCTGTAATGAGGTAGACTCCTAATTTTTTAGTTTTGATTTCATAGAATCTAATTCCTTTTCCGTCATTAATTAGGTAATGGGTTTTGTTAACATGGGGTTGAATTTGGCTTACTTTAATTGGTAGATTTACCTTCTTTGGGTTTGCCCAATTCCCTTTACTAGTTTTTTTTGTCATGTAAACATCCCCAAGTATTCTGCTTTTTGTTACCGTGCCTCTAATGAAGTATAATGTTTTACTATCTGCTGAAAATGAAGGCATCCCCTCGCTAACCGAAGTGTTAATAGGTGCTGCGATGTTATTTGGTTTAGACCAGCTTCCGTTTGATTTTGTACTTATCCATAAGTCATAAGAGCCTACGGTAGGGTGTTTGGTTGTAGTGAAAACGATGGTGTTTCCGTCAGGAGATAAACAATAAGAGCCTGTCAATTGCATAGAGGCATGTGCAATAGTAGATGAGACTTCTGTTGGTCTAGGCCATTTTCCTTCTGAATTTTTGGTGCTGATATGAATGGTGTAATGAGATGATCTCATGTCTTTTTTTAGGAAGGCCATGGTGTTACCATCAAGTGTAAGAGAGGGTGCTATCTCATCGGCTAGTCCGCTAGAAATATTCCGGTGCATGACACGTTCTTTGTCTACCTGAGCAATTGAAACAGTGATTACGAAACTAAGGATACTGATTAATGTTTTTTTCACGAGCTTATTGTTTTTAGCGAAGAAGGATACAATTATAATGCCGATACTAGCATTTTTTCTTTTATAAAGAATAATAATAAGGATTTCTATTTATAAGTTTTAAAATTAAGCGATAAAATTACACAATAATGCACTTCTTTTATTAAATTGGTGGCGAAATGAGAGAAGAATTAGACATGAGTATTGATAAAACAGAGAGTTCTCGTATAGATCAAGTAGACTTTGATAACCTCCTTTTTGGAGAAGAATTATCTGACCATATGTTTATGGTTGAGTATAAGAATGGGACGTGGGGTCAGCCAAGTATTTCTGCTATGCAAGATTTATCGTTTAACCCTTCGGTGTCTTCTTTGCATTATGGACAAACTGTTTTTGAAGGTTTAAAAGCTTTTAGAAATACTGAAGATGAAATACTTATTTTTAGACCAGAAGAACATGCCAAGCGAATGAATTTATCGGCAGAGCGTTTGTGCATGCCTGAAATTCCGGAAGAATTATTTCTTGAAGGAGTTTATGATTTACTAAAATTAGATAAACAATGGATTCCTGTAGGTAGTGGGCGTTCTTTATATATCCGTCCTATGATGTTTGCCACAGAGCAAGCTTTAGGTGTAAATCCGTCTGACTCATATCTATTTATTATATTTACATCTCCAGCGGCGACTTATTATTCTGGCACGGTAAAGGTTATTGCCGAAACGGAGTATGTGCGTGCAGCAGAAGGAGGTACTGGTGCTGCCAAATGTGGCGGAAATTATGCCGCGTCATTACTACCTATGAAAAATGCTTTGGCTAAAGGTTATGATCAAGTAATCTGGACGGATGCCAAAACGCATAACAATATTGAAGAGATAGGCACGATGAATGTCATGTTTCAAATAGGAGATACTATCGTTACTCCTTCTTTGACCTCCTCTATATTGAGCGGTATTACTCGTAAAAGTATTATTGCCTTAGCTAAACGTTGGGGGCAAGCTGTAGAAGAAAGAAAGATAAGCCTTGATGATTTAATAGAGGCAGATAAAAAAGGACTCTTGAACGATGCCTTTGGTACAGGTACTGCCGCTACCATTACACATATCACAACTATTGGTGTTAAAGGGCAGGATTTATTAATTGATGAAGATGCACCTAGGAGTTTTTCTCGGAAAGCGGAAGAGTATCTAAGTAAGCTTAAAGTAGGGGAAGTAGAAGATTATATGAATTGGATGGTTAAGATTTGATTGGTGGTCATTACTTTAACAATAAAAAAGGTTTATAGAAACTAGTTTCTATAAACCTTTTTTATTGTGTTTTAGTTTTTCGAGCACTGTGCTTCACCAAAATTATAATACAAACCCACTTGATATGCTCCTACTTTTAGACTTTGTTTATCTTTGATACTTTGAGAGAGCGGTTTTAAATAATTAAAACGTAATCCTAGGTGTTTATAACGTACTTCTGCACCTAAGATGCCTTCTGTAAGACTTACTCCCGTGTGTTTTATCATTTCTCCTTGAAAGATATCTTGGGCTTCATTCGTAAATTGAATCCCCACTTTTGGTATAAGTGATAATTGATATATATGAATAGTGTAATAAGCGAGAGTTTGTAATGATACCACATCACCAAACCTATACTGACCGCTTTTACTGACGATTTTCCCAGTACCTGTAGCAACAGAAGAAGTGGTCTTTCGCTGGGAAGACCTATTGTATAATGCTAGTGCCGAAATGCCGAAAGTAGAGTTAATACTATTAAAATATTGAATTCTTGGGCTAAAAGACCAAACTCCAGTACCTGGTAAATGACGAATGTCTACAAAGTCATTCTTTTCTCTTAGGTCAAATCGTCCTGTAGGAATGCTAAGACCTACCCCATAATTAAGTCGATGTTTTACCTTCTTTTTGTTAATCAGTAAAGTCTTATAAACTGAAAACTTAATATCTCCTAGTCCTTGTGTTGATACAAGTGTATCCTGTACTTGTCCAAAGTTAAGTGGAAAAACCTGATTTAAGTAGGAAACTGATTTTGTGTAGGGGATAGAAAGCTGTAATAAGAATTTATTTTTAATATTGTGGTTAATAAATAAGCTGTGAGTAAGTGTGCTTTCATAATCGTTGTTACTTGGATTAATTATATAATCTTTTGTATCAACAGCATGTTGTGGTCTAGCTTGGTATTGATTAAATTGAAAGGATTTAGCACTAGATAGGTTGTTATAGCCGCTAAAGAAGCTGTACTGTCTAAATAGACCAACAAAAGTATTGCTTTGATCTTGAGAGAAATCGTAAGTACTACATACGTCACATGCAAAAGTAGGTATATTGATTAATAAGAGTAGTGTGTATAGTGATTTTTTCATTTTGATTGTATGCTTGTATCATCAAGTGTTTTTAAGAATGTTATAATGTTTGTTTTTTCTTTTTTAGAAAATCCAAAACTATTGTTAGGGATATGTGATGATAAACTAGAAGAGGGTTTAATACCATTACTATAATGATTAATTACTTCTTCTAGGTTTTGAAACCTACCATCATGCATATATGGTGCGGATAGTGTAATGTTTCTGAGCGTAGCTGTTTTATAAGCTTGCAAATCTTCTGTCTTATTCGTTATTCTATTTCTGCCACGTTCTTCGGCTTCTATGTCTAACGCATCTGCAAATATACTATCAAGCCCGTTATTATGATGTTTGTAATCGCTAAATAGACCTTCTGTATGACAAGATGAACAGTTGGAGAGATAAAGTTGGAAACCTTTTTGTTCTTCATCTGAAAAACTAGCTTCTCCTGATTTTACTTTATCATACTTACTGTTAAAGGAAGTAATAGATAATTCGTATTCAGCAATAGCATCAGCTAGATTGGCAATTCTAACTCCAGAGCTATAAATTTCTTTAAAGGCAGTGTTGTAATTTTTGTTTTGTTTTAAGTAATTTTCAATTTCTTTTAAGTCAGCCCCCATTTCATCAGGAGATAATAAAGGACCAAATACTTGTGAGGATAAATCCTTAGCGCCTCCATCCCAAAAGAAATTATTATGCCAAGCCATATTAAAGATGACAGGAGAGTTTCTCTTTAAGGATTTACCAGATACACCTTTTTTACTAAGCGCTACATTTTCTCCAAAAGCAAATTGATTAAGGTGGCAAGAAGAACATGATACTTGATTATTTTTTGATAAATTTTTATCAAAAAACAGTTGTTTTCCTAAGGAGACCTTACGCTTTTCTAAGCTTATTTGATTGGGTGTCTGTATGTAACTAGGATAGTTAATAGACATTACTGCTGTTTCTTGCTCTATTATCTCTTTAGTACACCCCGATAGAAAGCCTATCAGGATGCTAAAGAAAAACAAACTATTATTTTTGACAATAAGTTTCATGAAAAACTTATTGAATCCCTAGATGATGAATTTTCAAGAAATCTGTTTCAGCATTTTGGAATAAAGCACCTTTTGTGCCACTACCTCCGTGACCTGTTGCATTATCTAAGTCAATTTTATGAGTTCCATTCAGTAAGGCAAGTAACTCTGCCTGTATATGAATCGTGTAATTATTTCCCTGTTTAAAATCTCCGCTAGCATTAAGTGTGATTGTGGTGTAGTTTAGGTCTTTTCCTCGATGAACAATGAAATTTCCCGTTTTAGTTTCTCCTTCAAATCGAATGAATTTATACCCTGTGTTCCAAGTCCATATCATTCCATTATTACCTGAGGGGTCTAAATCTCCTTCGGTATGAGAAATGCTATGATTGGCTACTGAATCTATTCCAAAACTTACTTCTATTTTGTCAAATTTAACGTTTTTGTCTAACGATAAAGGGAATTTATTCATTCCACCATTGTCCAAGTCAAACAAAAGGTAACTTTTTGGAATTACAGTTCGTTGGTTATTATTGCTATTAATTAGCGTAACATTACTGATGTAATACCTAAGTTGAGTAATAGAAAAGGTGTCTTTTTTGGATATATATTCGGTATTTTTGACGATTTTATTGCCGTTTACAACTGTTTCAATCATTAGATTGATTTTTGAATCTTCTATAATTACTGGAGAATCTTCCATAATTACTGGGGAATCTTCTTTTTTACATGAAATGACAAGCATAGCTAGTACTACTATAGATAATAAATTTTTCATAATATATATAATATACCTCATGACTCCTTAATCGTAGTGTTGAGGTGGGTTTAATTTAATGTATTAATAATAGGGAGTAATCCCTCTCTTATTGTTCGGTATAAACTATATTATACTTGAGGCGGAGGAGTATGGCGAGTAACAAAAAGTGATTGTATGAAATATTGTTTTCTGGAACACTGTACTTCCTTGTCTTTATAGCCATACTGATAATTAATGCTAAAGATTTGACAAGGAAGATATTCAAAAAGTATAGATGATAAAGTGTTAATTGATTGATTTTTTTGTATGTTGGCTGCTTTGATAAGCTTATTGATATGACATTTACCATTACAATGTAGCTCTGGTTTATCCTTGTTTACACAAAAATAAGTAGTGATATAATCATTGCACGCTTGATGATAAACCTTTATAGCTATATAAGAACTAAGGTTTAATACCATAAAAAATAAAAGAACATATGCTATGCTATATCGTTTCATTATCTTGTAAAGATAGTTATTTTATTCAAATGGTGAATGAAATTTTTTGTTTTTAATCAATTTTTTGTCTGTAAGTGTTTTTAAGAACACAATAATGTCTTCCTTTTCTTGTGCTGTGAGTTGTAAAGAAGTAGCATTAAATTGATTAGTAGCTGCAGTGATTTGCGGGTCTAGTGTAGCGCTGAATTGTATGTGTCCATTATAATGGTCTAATACTTCTTCTAATGTGCCAAAACGCCCATCATGCATATAAGGAGGGTGTAATTCTACATTACGTAGTGATACTATTTTAAATTTTCCTTTATCATTTTCATTAAGACTGGTCTCTTCAAGCCCAATATCTGAAGGGTTGCTATCTAATCCGTTATTTGCGAATTTATTATTACTAGTTAATGCTCCTGCGTGGCAGTCTCCACAGTTTCCACCTCTTAGGCTTATTGCAGGATCTGGATGGGTGAAAAACAATTGCTCCCCTCTCTTTTCTTGAGTTGTAAAGTCTGTTTTTCCTTGTTTGTACAAGTCATACTTGGATTCTCCAGACACTATTATACGCTCAAACTGGGCAATTGCTTTGGCTAATAAATTAGGTGTAATATTTCTTGTTCCAAAGGCATCTTCAAACATCGTTCGATATGTTTCGTTTTGTCGCAAACGATTTACAGCATCTAGCCGAGATAAATTCATCTCATTAGGATTTTCTAAAGGAAAAAAGACTTGATTTTCGATAGAATTAGCACGCCCATCCCAAAAGAATTTTGTTTGCCAAGCGAGATTACTAAGTCCCATACTCTTACGTGTAGTAAAGCGTCCTTTTACCCCACTACTAAAACGCGCAGTATCGCTAAATCCGAATTTTTGAATATGACACGAAGCACAAGAGCGAGTAGAATCAATTGATAATGCTTTCTCGTAGAATAACATTTTCCCTAGTGATATACCACTTTTTGTAAGTGGGTTATCACTAGGGATATTAGGTTTTAGGAAATATACTGGAGCATCAAGTATTACAGAATTATCAATAATTGAATCTGGGTCGGGTTTACACGATAAAAATACCGCTACAAAAACAACTACAAGACTATAAAAACCTTTCATAAAACAAAGGTAATTGTTTCTAACCGATATAAAAGTGATTATATTCTCTTAGAAGGATGATAGAAATCATTATTTTCTCTAGAAACAATCAAAAATAAAAATACGTTTTTTGTATTTACCTGCTTGATTCCGCAATATTACAATCATTTCAGTATTGTTTGTAATAGCTTTTTTTACAGTTATAGTGGCAGTTTTTGGATCAAAATCAAAATTGTAAAAATAATGGTTATCAAAAGTTATTTCAATTTGATTTTTATGAAAAATATTTTTTGTTTGTAATTGTACATGGGCATAACACACTCCTGTGCTATCTCTATGTTTTTTTTTGTTAATTGAAAAAGTAACTACATTAGGTTTATTAATATTTGTTTTTCTAATGACTTTAATTGTTTTAGAAAACACTAGTCCCATAGTAGTAAGTAGTTCCATACGGATGTCTTCATTATGAATATTGTTAATGTTTAAGCTTAATATATTTCCGTTAAGGTTGTAAGGGATTATTTGATTGTTTTGGTAAACCTTGATACTGTGAAAAGGACGTAAGTTATGTATTACCGCTTTTACTTGTGCATTTGGCTGTGTCGATAGTAGCGTGTCTCCAATTGGCTGTATCAGTTCTATACGAGGTATGTTAGGGTTGACCTGAGTGTTGGGGTGGTATAAACATCGGTAAGTGATTTTTTCTTCTATTCGGTCGGTTTGGTTAGATGCAATTATCCTAATTGTTTCTGTACCAGTAACCGGTTTTTGGATCACAATAGCATTACCTACTTGTTGAAAAGCAATAGGATTGTTATTACTAATTACACTAATATTTCCATTGTTAGAGGCTTCTGTATAAAGTATTTCAGCTTGTATATTCGTACTGCAAGACTCTATATAATGTCTCACAGGGCGTACAATGTTGATGATTGGTGCTTGTACTTTATTAGGAATATTTTTTTTTGTTTCTGCTTTTATAAGTTGTTGGTTGGTATTGTCTTTTTGTTCGTATTTTTCCTGGTTCAGAGGTTCTGATTTTTGATTTTGATCATTTTCTGTTATAACAGCCTTCTTCGGCTCTTCAATGATAATGGGTGTTTCTTTTTTTGGATTATTAGGATTTGTAATCACAAAATACCGACTATGACTACCTATATTGTTATTTACATAAATTTTAAAATGCTCTTCTCCTACAATTGCTGTTTTATAAGTAAACAGATGAGTATTCATATCAAAATCAAAATCACTAGGCAAGACCATTGTTCCATTCTTTTCTACAACAATTTGAGCAGTGCTATTTATATTTTTAATCTTAGCTTTAATAATGATTTCGTCCCCTACGCTATTTGTAGCTTTGTATTTAGGATTAATCATTTCAATAAAAGGTCTTTCGCTAGTGTTTTTACTAGTCTCAATAGGGATTGATGATTCAAATTTCTTATTCTCGGAGTTCTTGCCCAAACCTAGTCCAATAGAAATAGATGAATAATGTAGTTTGTCATTTGTTCCAGTAAGTGTATTGTTTTTATTCCATTGGTTACCATCTAGTAAGTCGGTAGAGGGGAAGCTAATCCGATGCTCTACACCGATAAATAGATTACCTGTTAGTCTAATAGTGATTCCAGCACCTAGTGTAGGGGCAAACACCCATTGTGGAGTTTCGCTTCCTACTGCTCTAGTTTCGTAACTATTGTCATATAATAAATTCAAATCTGCCTTTTTACTTATAAAACCAGTACCCACAGTTTGGTAAGTATAAGTTTTATTTAATTTATTTTTTTGATTGATAGATGTTTGATAGCCTAATAAGCCTATCCCGCCAATACCATAAAATCCAAGACCTGTTTTTCTTAATAATTTTTTTGAAGAAAACTTAGCCAACAGACTTAATTCCTTACTTTTAGTTTGATAATTAAGGTAGGCGTATCCAAAATTATTATAATATTTCTTAAGGGGTGTGTTGAATTTTATTCCCGTAAATTTATCAAAACTCTGCCCACTTGTTTTGGCATACTGAAACTGTCCTTTTAGGCTCAAACCCAATAGCGTATTACTCGGTAATAATTCATACTCTAATCCTATACCAAGATTATGACCTAAATCATCCTTTATGTCACTATTCTGAAAAGAAATTCCTAGCTGAGATGTAATTGTAAACTTAGGTGATTGAGCTTGAACAAGCACAAAAAAAGAAGTGAATAACAACAAAAATAAAACTTTCATTTAATTATTTTTTTGAATAAAGAACCATTTAAATATTTCCCGTAATCCTGACAATTCATGCGACCATGATCATCGCAATACTCACAAGAAGAATAGACTTTTCCTAGGGAGCTTTCTTCTATTTGTACCTTTGATCCATTACATATCGGGCAGATATAATGTTCATGTTCCTTACAGGCAGTCTGCTCTTGGCTTGTTATTATTGAATGCACAGCACCCGTAGAGTCACTATTGGTTGGTTTTGTTAACTCAACTTCTTTTTGATGAAAGATCTCTTCTAATTGAGCCAATAATTTAATTGCTTCTGTATGATATAAGCCTTCCTTTTTTGTGATTTTTTCATACCTCAATAGTAAATGCTTACTTTGATTATAATACTGTGTATAGAACAATGATTTACCAAACATAAAGGCCAGATTATTAGGTAAAACAATATCTGAATCCGTCAATTGAAGAAAAAGAATATTAGCTTGGTGATACTCAGCAGAATCTACTGATTGCATTGCTTCTTCATACTTTTTCTGATAAATTCCCTCATTAGAAAAGCTTGAAAAGGAAACGATTAAAAAAGTGACGATTAAAAAAGGAAATTTATTTTTTAAGTACCTCATGTACTGTCTTCAACTCTGTATTAAGAAATTTATTGCTCCAACTATTCCCAATATAAGTCATTATATCGGCAATATCCTGATGTGACAGGTGTTTATTATCTGGCATCTGAAACTTAAATGGTTTTCCATTCACAATAATCGCATCATTCGTACCGTAATAAATGTACTCAATAGATTTTTTTGGCTTATGCTTAAGGAAGTCTGACTTTGCTAAAGGCGGATAAAGTTTTCCTATTCCTTTACCATTTTGTTGGTGACAACCATTACAATTGTTGATATAAAGTACTTTTCCTCTAAAATAAGAAGCTCTATCTACTCTATCCACAGCAGAAGAATCACTTAACTCACAAGAACTAAGCAACAGGATTATATATAAATACTTAATCAAGGAGATAATCTATTTACAGACCAAACATCATTTTTTAACTCATACAAAAAACGATCATGAAGACGATTAGTGCCTCCTTGCCAAAATTCAATACGACTAGGCTTTACATCATATCCGCCCCAGTTTTCGGGTCTTTTTGGTTCAATATTATCCTTTACATAAGAAGTAAACGTCTTATCCAAACCTTCCCTTCCGTCTATTATAGTACTTTGAGCTGATACCATAGCACCGTATTGGCTTTCTCTAGGTCTCGAATAAAAGTACTCATCCGATTCTGATTTACTACATTTTTGAATCACACCAGCTATTCTCACTTGCCGTTGTAATTCCTTCCAAAAAAACACCATACTTACTACAGGATTTAGTGCTATATCCTTGCCTTTGCTACTATTGTAATTGGTGAAAAACCGTAAAGACTCTCCTTCTACACCTTTAATTAGCATCACCCTAGCATCTGGCACATTGTCCCGCACCGTTGATAACACAAAAGCATTCGCATCAAAATTAATTACTTTTACAGCATCTTCTAGCCATTTTTTAAACAAATCCAAAGGCGATTTCAGCAAGTCTTCCTTAGTAAGATTACCCAAATCATAGTTAGCACGTATTTTATGTAAATCATCCATAGTGCCTCAAAATTAATCAAATTATACGACAGATTAAAAATTACACTCAAAAGGATGAAAAAACTAACAAAAATGAATAGTAAAAATGACATTCTTTATTTCTTGGGGCTTTCTTTTCGTTTTATTCATCCTGCTAATTCGCAGGGACGGTCGGGCTATTCGTTCTCAATCTTTGTTTGTTTTTATAATTTTGTTATACAGAGCTTGTCGAAGTACAAAAATTATAAAAACAAACAAAGGATTTCCACTTCTACCGTGTCCGTCTACTGACGAATCCCTAAGCCTTCTTCTTGGTAAGGAATTGCCTCAAACACTAATTTTAGTCAATAGAATTGACGGCTAAAGTAATATTAAAAGATAAAAGCTATTAATTACTTTCTCTATTTGTATAGAGATAACTACCTTTAAGGGTGAGTTATAAAAAACTATTATCAGATACAGCTATTTATGGGCTAAGTAGTATTGTGGGGCGTGCATTAAATTTGTTGCTTGTACCTTTTTATACTGACGTACTTACAATGGATGATTTTGGTGTAATGTCTACCATTTTTGTTATTACAGCCTTTTTGAATGAAGTTTTCCGTTATGGAATGGAAACTACTTATTTTAAATACGCTTCGGTAGAGGATGAACAAAAAGTATTCAACCAAATACAAACTAGTTTATGGGGGAGTACCTTGTCTCTAGCAATGTTTTGTTTGGTATTAGTGCCTAGTTTATCAAGCTATTTAGGTTATGAAAATAGAGCTGAACTATTTTACCTCGCCATAGGGTTAATCTCTATTGATGCGGTAAGTGCTGTTCTTTTTGGGAGATTACGCCATAAGAATAAAGCAAAGTGTTTTTCAGTGGTAAAATTAGTTAGCATCTTCTTGAATATTGGGCTTAATATTTTGTTTCTAGTTGTAATGAAAAATCATCCTTTGGTTGAAGGAATAGATAAACTAGTATTTGTTTTTGTGTCTTATTTGATTGCTAATGGTATTGGGTTATTGTTATTGTTACCACAACTGTCTGGTTATCGAGTAGAGTTTAGCTTAGGTAAATTTAAAGAAATGCTTCGTTATGCCTTCCCTTTGCTTATCGCAGGATTGTTCTACATAGCCAATGAGATGATAGACAGGATTATGCTGAACAAGTTGTTGCCAGACGGGTTTTATAAAGGGCTTAATACAGATGAAGCGATTGGCGTTTATTCAGCGTGTTACAAACTAACGGTGTTCTTGACTCTAGGAAGTCAAGCATTTAGATATGCCGCAGAGCCTTTGTTTTTTAAAAAATCAGAAGATAAAGATGGAAAAGAATTTTATGCTACCTCACTTCGTTTCGTGACTTTAGCAGGAAGTATTGTTGTTGTTTTAATTTCTTTTTTTAGAAATGAGATAGGTGGAATAATTATCCGCAATATTAATATGTTGGTAGGATTAGACATTGTGCCGGTATTACTTTTGGCGAATTTATTTTTGTTGATGTACTCGACACAATCTATTTGGTATAAATTAGACAAAAGTAGGACACATTTTGGTTTGATTATCTCAGGTATTGGGATTAGCATTACTTTGGCTGTAAATTACTTCTTGATTCCTTATTGGGGATATATGGCAAGTGCTTGGGCAACTTTGGCTTGTTATGGTAGTATGTCGGTGATTTCATACTTTCTCGGTCAGCAACACTACCCCGTTCCTTATGAGCGAATAAAAATATTACTCTATCTGTTAGCAACTACAATACTTGTTTTCTTAGAAAAATCATTTAGTTTTAATTATTTTGTGAAAATTATATTATTAGTTTCATTTCTTTTTATGATATTCATAGTAGAAAAAAAGTCAATACAAAAATGAAGCATATAATCGTTATATAAAGATGAAGATTAATATCATTAATAGATCGGGTAATCAATTACCTACTTATGAGACAAAATTGGCGGCGGGAATGGATATTCGTGCCAATTTACTGGAGTCAGTTACATTAACTCCTCTTGAGCGGAAACTAATCCCCACAGGCTTGTTTATAGAGCTGCCACAATCCTACGAAGCACAAGTACGCCCTCGTAGTGGCTTGGCATACAAAAAAGGAATTACAGTATTGAATTCACCAGGCACAATAGATGCAGACTATAGAGGAGAAATTGGCGTAATTCTTGTTAATTTGTCCAATGAAAATTTTGTAGTTGAGCATGGTGAGCGTATTGCACAGTTGGTAATTGCCAAGCATGAGCAACCAGAACTAATAGAAGTAAAAGAGTTAACAGAAACATCTCGAGGTGTTGGCGGATTTGGTAGCACAGGAGTAAAATAAAAAAATACAGTTATGAATATTATTATCCCAATGGCGGGAAAAGGAACTAGACTTCGCCCACATACACTTACGACACCTAAGCCACTTATCCCAATAGCAGGAAAAGCTATTGTACATCGACTGGTAGAAGATATTGCCAAAGTATGTGGTGAGCCAATAGACGAAATTGGTTTTGTAATTGGAGACTTCTCTGACGAAGTAAAAGAAAGGTTACATGATATTGCAGCATCAGTAGGTGCTAAGGCAAAAATCTATCACCAAGAAAAAGCTTTAGGTACAGCACATGCAATCCTTACAGCAAAAGAAAGCCTTAAAGGGAAAACTTTAGTAGCTTTTGCAGATACTTTATTTAATGCTAATTTTAAATTAGATACGGATCAAGACGGTATTATTTGGGTACACAAGGTTGAAAATCCTTCTGCTTTTGGCGTAGTCAAGCTGGCTAATGATAATACTATTGTTGACTTTGTAGAGAAACCTGATAAGTTTGTTTCTGATTTAGCAATTATTGGTATCTACTATTTTAAAGATGGAGAAAACCTTAAAAAAGAATTACAATACCTTGTAGATGAAGAAGTAATCAAAAGTGGAGAATACCAACTTACGGATGCTTTGGAGAACATGAAGGTAAAAGGTTTGAAATTTGTAACTGGTCAGGTAACTGAATGGCTAGACTGTGGAAATAAAGAATCAACAGTTTTTACAAATCAACGTTATTTAGAATATTTGAAAGGGACTAACTTGATTGACCCATCTGCAAATATCGGACAATCTATAATTATCGAGCCAGTGTTTATCGGCGAGGGAGTAAAATTGATAAATGCAGTTGTAGGTCCTCATGTTTCTTTAGGAGCAGGTACAGAAGTGAAAAACTCTATTATCCGTAACTCTATTGTACAGAAAAACACAATAATTATAGACGCTCACTTGGAGGATTCTATGTTAGGTAATAACGTTCAGTATCATGGCGCCGCTCAAGACATTAGTATAGGTGACTATAATATAATAAAGCAATAAATCACAGATGAGATCTATTGTAGTAATATTATTAGCAATAAGTTTATCGATTACCTCTTTTGCACAAAAAAGGGGTAATCCTAATACTATTCACTTGCCTCAAAAAGACAAAAAAAGAGAATTGGAGCAGACTTACACGATTGCTACAGGTCTTTTTTTGGCAGATGATCACAAAAAAGCATTAGGTAAATTTTATTCGATAGAAAAAAAACAACCTAATAATGCAAGTGTTAAGTACATGATTTCTAGATGCTTGAGAGGGATGGGGAGTCATGAGTTGGCGTTGAGTTATGCTGAAAAAAGTATTTCTTTTCCTGAATCTGAGCGAGAGTTTTTCTTGTATACTACTCAATTGCATAAACACAATAAAGATTATGAGTCTGCGTATAAGGTATTTGAGAAACTCTTCAACAATAAAAAACAGAGACAAGAAGATTATTTTAACCTAGGGGACATTTATCGAGCTCAAGCCAAAAAGTTACAAAAAGGAATTCAGCTAGTGGCTTTGGACAAAAAGGCTGAAAAAAAAATAAAGGCAATTGAAAATCAAATTATAGGTTTATTCGAAAAAGAGTATAAACTATATGAAGAGTTTGAAACATTATATGCACTCAACCATGATGTGTTTGTTAGAAAACAAGGCATATTATTTATTTTAAACAAAAAGGAAAAAGCTTGGGAAGCAGGAATTCAATACCTGAAAGATAATCAAGAAAATGACAAATTAGTTCATGAGCATTGCATAGCATTTTTTAAGTTTTTACCGAATAAAACAATCGTATTACTCGAAGAAGAGGTAAGAAAAGCCCCCAACCATATTAAAAATAATTTATTGTTACATGACTTGTACAACAAAAACAATCAATCAGCAAAAGCAGAGAAAATCATATTATCAATATTTGATAATGAATCACTTTCGTTAGCCGAGAAAACACGAATCACAAGTGTGTATTTACAAAACAAATCGAATGCTTCTCAAGTGATTGGTAATCAGTTATTATCAAAAATAATGGTGCAATACCCAGAAAAACCCCAAGGATATTCCCTAAAAGGTGACGTCTATTATGTGAATGGTCAAATGGACTCTGCTAGACTTCTGTATCTTCAGGCTTTAAATTTTGATACTGATAAAAAACCTTTGTGGGACAGGGTATTTCTGATTTCTCTCAATCAAGATAAACAACAACAATTACTGTCTGATTTAGAAATGGCGGTGAATAAAAACAAAACGAACCCTTATTATACAGCTAGGTTGGGTTATGCTTATGCTAATGACAAACAATACACAAAAGCAATTGGCTTTTTAGAAGAAGCCAGCAAATCACAATTCTCGGCAAGCGACATAAAAAAAATACTCGGAGAATGTTATTATAACACACAACAATACTCAAAAGCCTGGGAGACCTACGAAGAAGTACTTGTTAAAAATCCTAATGATGTAAATGTGCTCAATAATTATAGTTACTACCTTGCTAAACAAACAACAAAATTAAAGCAAGCAGAATCTATGTGTAAAACATTAATGCGGATGAATGGCGAAAATCCAGCTTATCAAGATACTTATGCCTGGGTTTTGTATAAACTTCAAAAATACACTGAAGCGAAAGAAATGATAGAAAAAGCACTAGTCCAAGTCCAAGATGCTGAGATATTGGCTCATTATGGAGATATTCTTAAAGCAATGGGAGACAAAGATAATGCGGTGATACAATGGGAGAAATCACTAAAGCTACAACCGAATAATCAATTATTAAAACAAAAGATTAATGCTCAATAAGGTTTTTGTTTTCTTGGTGCTTATTAGTTTGTTATCCTGTAATAAAAAGACGCTTACAGCAATAAATAAAGTTAATAATAATGATTTTACGTATCTTAAGTGTAAAGGAAAGATAAAAACAATTGACTTAGGAGGGAAAGAACATTCTGCATCTATCTATCTTAAAATTAAAAAAGATTCAGTGATTTGGGTCAATGTTTCTAAATCGGCAATACAAATTGCTCGATTTGCTGTAAGACAAGATTCGGCATTTTTCTTAAATAAGATAGAACGAAATTACAGTGCTTTTAATCTCTCTATACTAGAGTCCAAATCAGGTTATAAGTTCACACAAAATATGCTTGAAAATCTATTACTAGGTAATCTGTTATTCCCGATTGAAGCAACCGATAAGGTAAAGAAAAAACAAATTATACAAAAGAGAGGAAATTCTATAATCGTAAGTGAGTTAGATAAAATAACTAAAAAAATCACAAAAATAAGTTTGTCTGAAAAAGGAACTTCTAATGTTGGGGTAATTAAATATATCGGTTATCAGCAAGTAGAGAGCCTTAATATCCCCGAAAAAATGACCGTGTTTTTTTCTAAAACAAATAAAAACGGAGTAGCAGAGGTCTTAGATGTTGAGATTATTTATAACAAACCAGCTATCCCGACTAAAAAAATAAGCTTTCCTTTTAACATTCCTAGTTCTTATGAAAAGCTATAAGTTCATATTCACATTGTTTTTTTTAGGAAGTTTAACCTTAGGCTTCGGGCAAAGCAATACAAAACTAAATAGGCTAAAAGCCAACCAAAGAAAAATTCAGAGAGAGATTAAGCTCATTTCATCTACGCTAGTGCAGATGAAAAAAGAAAAGCAATCATCTTTGGCAAAGCTCAGTACGATTAATCAATTGGTTTTGTTCAAAGAGCGTTTGCTCATCAATATAGAACAAGAACTAGGTTATTTAAGTAAAGAAACTTCAGCACTAGAAGACATTATAAATGCCATGAGTAGCGATCTTGATAGTTTAAGGGTTGAGTACGGAAACATGATTTATCAAGCTTCAAAAGTGCACCATACCAATAGCAAACTTACATTACTTTTTACCTCCTCCTCTTATCAAGATTTTAAAACCAAAATAAAACTATTGTCATTGTATACCGAAGCACGGAGAAAACAAGTGCGGAAGATTGATGCAATGAAAATTATTTTAGAAGAAAAAAGTGCTTTATTACAAAAGAAAGTAAAGGTAAAAAAGACAGCAAAAACCCAATTATTGTCAGAAAAGGAAGAGGTAACAGTACTTAAGAAAGAGCAAATATCATTGGTGGATGACCTCAAAGGCAAAGAAGATGATGTCAAGAAAAGACTTTCTAAAAAAGAAAAAGAAAAACGCCGTGTAGAAAAATTAATCAAAGACATTATACGAAAAGAAATAGATCGGCAAAATAAAAAACAAGACCCGAAAACTCACGCCAAAGACGCTATCAAATCTAAATTATTTGAGCAAAACAGAGGTTTGTTGCCTTGGCCGATTATCAAATGTTTTGTAGTAGGTAGGTACGGGAAAGTTCCTCATCCGCATCTCAGGGGTGTTACGATAGACAATTATGGTGTGAAATTACAGACCCCACTCCCTAGTGCACCAGTTAGAGCCGTTTTTGGAGGGAAAGTGTCAACCGTGGCAACCATTCCAGGGGTAGGGAAAATTGTTATGATTAAGCACGGAATGTACTATACAGTATACTCAGGACTTACTGGAGTCATCGTAAAATCTGGACAAATAGTAGCCACCAAGCAAAATATTGGAAAAGTAAAGAAAAACATAGAAGGAAATTATGTGCTCGACTTTCAAATATGGAAAGGAAGAACTAGAATTAACCCAAGACCATGGCTGTATAAGTGATGAAAATAAGGGCAAATCCCCTCGTGCCTCGGGGTCGGGTTTTTCGCTATATCTTTTTTGTTTTTTTATCAAATTAAATTTATCAAAAAGGAGTAAAAAAAACAAAAAAGGATGTCGCTTCGCCCCCTTTTGCACGCTTTGAGCCAATAGACCTTGAACTATTAATACTACTGTTATTTAAAAACTATCTATCTAAACTTATGAATCAATCCAAAGCATTATCCATTCTTAAATCAGGTAGAAATGTGTTTTTGACAGGATCCGCAGGAGCAGGAAAAACGTATGTACTTAACCAGTACATACAATACTTAAGAGAAAGAAAAGTAGTAGTAGCCGTAACAGCCTCTACTGGGATTGCCGCCACACATATGAACGGGATGACAATCCATGCATGGTCAGGAATCGGAGTGAAAAACATCATCACCGAAAAAGACTTAGCCAACATGAAAACAAAAAAATATTTGGTTAAAAACCTTCAAAAGGTAAAAGTATTAATCGTAGACGAAGTGTCGATGCTTCATCGGTCTCAAATCGAAATGCTCAACACAATCTTAAAATTCTTTCAAGACCCATACACCGCTTTTGGAGGGATTCAAGTCATCTTTTCAGGAGATTTTTTTCAGCTACCTCCAGTAGGCTCTTATGGAGAGTCTAACAAAGATAAATTCGCTTTTATGAGTCCAGCATGGGTAGAGGCCAAACTTTCTATCTGCTATCTCACCGAGCAACACAGACAAGGTAATAACTCCCTTAATGGCGTACTTAACGAAATAAGAAGAAATAGCATTTCTAACCAATCATTACAAATCTTACAACAAACAAAACAAAACACACTTAGCAATACCACAGACTCTACAAAACTATACACACATAACGCAGATGTAGACCGAGAGAACCAAACTTGCTTGAGGGATTTGATGGGAGATGAAAAAACCTTTGAAGCAACAGCCAAAGGAAATAGTAAACTCATTGAAACACTAAAAAGATCAGTGCTAGCAGGAGTAATGCTTACCTTAAAAGTAGGATCAAGGGTAATGTTTGTCAAAAATAATTACGAAAAAGGTTATGTAAACGGTTCTTTGGGGCAAGTGATTGGTTATGATGATGAAGGTGGATTCCCTATTGTGAAATTAAAAAACGGAGATGAGATTACAGCCATCCCCGAAACATGGTCGATGGATGATGATGGAGGGAAACCCCTAGCTTCTTTCAAACAAGTCCCGTTACGTCTAGCTTGGGCAATTACTATACATAAAAGCCAAGGAGTTACGTTGGACGAAGCAATGATTGATTTAAGCAAAACATTTGAGCGAGGACAAGGCTATGTAGCACTTTCTAGGTTGAAAGACATTGGCGGATTAAAGCTTACAGGATTTAACCCGATAGCATTAGAAGTTGATCAGTTGGCGTTAAAGGCTGATAAACGATTTCAAGAATTGTCTCAGCATGTAGATGAAACTTTAGAAGACAAAAGCTTCGCTAGAGAGGCTGATGAATTTATGAAGTATTGTAACGGTCTTACAGACGCATCTGAAATAGCAAAGGTGAAGAAAAAAGCCAAAGAAAAAAGTGAGTCTAAGAAATCAACTCATGAGCGAACCAAAATCTTAATTGAACAAGGTTTATCACTTGACAAAATTGCTGAAGCCAGAGGATTGGCAGTTAATACTATTGCAGATCACTTACTTCCAATTACTAAGAAATTTCCTGAAGTTGATATTTCTCGTTTTAAACCAGACGAAAAATTACTTAAAAAGGTAAGTAAAGCTTATTTAAAAATAAAAAAAGAAAGTGAAGAAGAATCTTACGTAAGTTTAAAAGCTGTTTTTGATTTACTGAATCAAGAAGTGAGTTATGACGACATTAAATTAAGCTTGGCCTTTATCTCTTGAGAGAGCCAAGTAATACCTTATTTTAAAACACCACTTAGCGAATGTTTAGTTTTAAATGAATTATTATGGTATAACATCAAACGTACGAGGTGGAATAGAACTTTACAATATGGTGTACCGTATTTTTTTATAAGGTTTAAACTTGTAATACCATATTGACTATAATCTACGTCAATTATCTTGTTTGTTTTTCACATTCTCTTCGTTAAAATAATCTGCCGTAACTAGTTATGCTAAATTATTTTGCCTTAATAATGCAAAAAACAATTCAATCTAATCTAGACGCATATTACGATCAAAATGGTATTATACCATTTTAATTATAAAATACGTCATTAAAAGTATTTAAATAATGATGATTTGAAGTTATAGATTTTATTATTTTTGTACCCATCCCATTAACAGTTTGATAGAGCCAGTTTCTGAGGGCATCCATAGTTTTAAAACGTTGGTTTTTGTATCGGGTTTTGATGTACTGCCAAACTTGCTCACAGGGATTCAATTCAGGACTATAAGG
>Ga0256845_1001259_pt1 | contig 20748 bp, 35 predicted proteins | sample RiftiametaG_FD_189101 | JGI IMG/M metagenome (GOLD analysis project Ga0256845, IMG submission 189101) | Tube worm associated microbial communities from hydrothermal vent at the East Pacific Rise, Pacific Ocean - Riftia | ecosystem: Host-associated > Annelida > Integument > Unclassified ...
CTTTTTTATATTTAAATTATAATAATAATCAACATAACTCTATAAACAACAGCAGTTTTACTGCAAGTAATTCTGTGAATAAAAACATTGTTAAACAAAAAAACAAAAAGACTAAAGTTGTTGATTTTAAGATAATTAAAACAGAAACTCCGAATATTGTATCAAATAGTATCCATATTGCAGAAAAAAATAATACGGAACAAGAATATGATAAATTGAAAACTGCAAAAGTAAAAATAAGCAATAAAGAGGTATTTATAGATCCTGTAAATAAATTTATTAATGAAAGACAAAAATTTGCAGAACTATCAAAGGAAAGTATTATTGAAAATACAAAAGAAAACAAAGAATATCATGTGTATATTGACCCATATAACTTTACAAGTAATGAAATTAAATCTAACGAATTAATTCATAAAAGTATGGAAAAATTAAAAATTGATGATGAAGCTATTAATAAAGAAGAAACAAGTAAAAGATTTGTAGAAAACTTAGCAGAATCATTCTCTAATATAACAAGTGTTTTTCAGTTTAACAAACAAAAAGTTGACGATGGAGAGGTTTATCGTTTAGCGTTTAACAGTGAAAAATTTGAAATAGGAAGAATAAAGAAAAAGAAAGATTAATGAAAAAAACATTGCTAATATTATTTATTCTAAGTTTAACTAATTTATTTTCGCAATCGGATACCACTTTTTTTCGATTAGGAAGTACAAAGTTTATTGTTTTTACTGATACATCTATTTCTGTTAAAAGACATAAAGAAAAATACAAAGGACACCTTGCAGCTATAACAATAGGTGTTAATAGTTTAAATGTTGAAAAAAAGAATAATACCATGATTATGATTGCTCCCGAGCCACAAGAAGGTGTAGAATTGAGTGAATCGGCATTAGAGCTTGACCAAATGCGAGCATGGGAATTTGGGTTTAATGTTATGGAATTTAATTTTGGTTTGTATGATAATAGAGTAGGAGTATCAATAGGTTTAGGATTTAATTTTAATAATTATAGATTTAAAAATAATTATAGAATTTACAATACTGATAAAAAAGTAGTAAGTGCTTTAGATACAGTTTATAATTTCAGAAAAAGCAAAATGACCATTTCTTCAGTAAAAATCCCTCTTATTTTTGAATATCAATCAAAAAAAAATAAAAAAGATAATAGTTTATTTTACATAAATGCAGGAATGTTTATCTCCTACAATATGTCGCAACATATGAAATATGTTTATGATAAAAATGGCGAAAAAATTAAAGAAAGAGATTACGAAACATTTCATCTACATCCGTTTCAATATGGTGTAACAGCTCGTATCGGAATTGGGTTTCTTGAAATTTATGCAGAATATAATATTTCTGAAATGTTTAAAGATAATAATGATTTAAAAGTAAATCAGTTTTCTGTTGGTGTTGTGTTAATTAATTTTTAATCCGATTTCTGGGTTACACTTATTTAGGGTCTGCTGAAAAGCTCTGAGGTGTATTAGATTTTTATTTTCTGAAATGCAGATGTATATACATACCTCAAATTGAAGAAGATAAAAATATGCTGTGCGTCAGAGTAAGCATAAAACTGTAATTTTAACATTTAAAAAATAGTCATTTACATATGTAAACTCATATTTTTCAACCTACGCAAACCCCCGAAATAAATCGGAACAGGCTTTGAACTCAAGTGTCTGTTGTAGAAAGTCGAGTTCAAAAGCGTGTAAGAAATCCAAACCGCAGAATACTAAGGTATTTTGAGGATTTGAATTTTGAGCAACAACGCAAAAATCGGAGTTTATAGACAGACCCTAATTAACCCTTTTAGATAATTTTTTTGCAAACTCTATCAAATGAATTTTTTTAGAATTATCTACTTTCACTTTTGTTAAAAATTTGAATGCTAATTCAAGATATTCTTCCATTTTTTGTTGAGAAATCTTTTTAATATCTAATTTTTCATAGATATCAATTATTCTTTTTATTTTTTCTTCAGATTTTGATTTATCTAATTTTAAACACTCATGCAAATCATCTAAAGTGTCTTTTTTTGCATTATTAATTGCAGAAATCAATAAAAAAGTTTTTTTATTACTAACAATATCGCCTCCTATACTTTTTCCAAAAGTTTCCACATCGCCAAAAACATCAAGATAATCATCTTGTATCTGAAAAGCCATTCCAACATTTAAACCTGCTAAATACAAATTCTCTATATCTTCTTTATCAGTATCGGCAGCTAAAGCTCCAATTTTTAAACTTGCAGCAATTAAAACAGCAGTTTTCAATCTAATCATTTCTAAATAATCATCAACAGACACACTGTCTATTGTTTCAAAATTCATGTCGTATTGCTGACCTTCGCATACCTCTAAAGCTGTTTGTGTGAAAATATCTAAAATATCTTTAAAGTTTGGACCTGTATATTTTAATAAATGACGATATGCTTTCACCATCATTGCATCACCAGAAAGAATTGCTGTATTTTCGTCCCATTTTTTATGAACAGTAGGCATATTTCTTCTTAGGTCTGCATTATCCATAATATCATCGTGTAATAATGTGAAATTATGAAATGTTTCAATGCCAAGTGCTGGGTTATATGATAAATCTAGCTTATCGTGATATAAATTATAAGCCATTAATGTTAACACTGGTCTAAGACGTTTTCCGCCCATAGACATAACATACTCAATAGGTTCGTAAAGTCCCTTCGGCTTAGAGTTATACTTTTCATTTTTAATTATAGTATCAACTATTTCAATTATTTTTTCAATAGTATACATAGTAATATTTTTAACAAACTTTTTGAAATAAAAAAGGGAGAATAAACTTCTCCCTTTATTTTTTTAAACTTTTAAAGATTATTTTGTTTCTTCCTCTGATTTTTTATCATCGGTAGCATCATCTTCTTTTTTGGTAGCTTTTTTCTCAGCTTTTGGCTTCTTTTCTTCTGCTTTTTTCTCTTCTTTAGCTTCAGATTTCTTTTCTGCTACTTTCTTTTCTGCTTTTTTTGCAGGAGCTTTTTCTTCTTTCTTAGCAGGAGCTTTTTCTTCTACTTTAACATCTTCTATTGCTGTTTCTACAGCAGCATTAGGTGTTTCGTCTACTTTTTTCTTCGACTTACGTCTTCGAGTAGATTTTGCCTTAGTTTCTTTAACAGTCAATAAGTTCTCGTTATAGTCAACTAATTCTATAATACACATTTCTGCATTATCACCAAGTCTATTACCTGTTCTCAAAATTCTTGTATAACCACCCGGACGGTTTGCAATCTTAGTAGATACTTCTCTAAACAATTCTGTTACTGCATACTTATCTTTAAGATAACTAAAAACTACACGTCTAGAATGAGTAGTATCATTCTTAGATTTTGTAATTAATGGTTCTACATATAATCTAAGTGCTTTTGCTTTTGCAACAGTAGTTTTAATTCTTTTATGTATGATTAGAGATGTTGCCATATTAGCAAGCATTGCTTTTCTATGAGCTGTCTTTCTCCCTAAATGATTAAATTTCTTCCCGTGTCTCATCTCTCTTTATTCTTTATCTAATTTATATTTAGCTATATCCATACCAAAATTCAAGCTATAACCAACAAGTAATTCATCTAATTCTGTTAAAGATTTTTTACCAAAGTTTCTGAATTTTAATAAATCATTCTTGTTATACTGAACTAAGTCTCCTAAGGAATCTACATCAGCAGCTTTTAAACAATTAAGTGCACGTACTGATAAGTCAAGGTCAACCAATTTTGTCTTTAAAAGTTGACGCATATGAAGTACTTCTTCGTCGAATTCTTCATTTTCTTTTCCTTCCTTATCATCAAGGGTAATTTTCTCATCAGAAAATAACATAAAATGATAAATAAGAATTTTTGCAGCTTCTTTTAAGGCATCTTTAGGAAAGATAGAACCGTCGGTTTCAATTTCCATAATAAGTTTTTCAAAATCTGTTCTTTGTTCTACACGAACATTTTCAGAATAGTATTTTACATTTCTTATTGGAGTAAAAATTGAACTTACAGGAATAATTCCTATTTCACCGGTATCTTTATCATTTTCTTCTGCAGGAACATACCCTCTTCCTTTGTCTATTTCAATATCAATTTGAAGTTTAACACCAGACTCCATATGACAAATTTCTAAATCAGGATTTAAGATTTTAAATGCTGATAGATATTTACCGAAATCACCTGCTTTTAAAACTTCTTGACCAGAAATATTAATAGTTATTCTTTCAGAGGTAGTATCTTCTAACTGATGTTTAAAACGAACTTGTTTTAAATTAAGTATAATTTCCGATACGTCCTCAATTACACCATCAATTGTAGAAAACTCGTGATCGACACCTTCTATTTTGATTGATGTAATAGCAAAGCCTTCTAAAGATGATAATAGAACTCTTCTTAATGCGTTACCTACTGTAAGTGCATATCCAGGTTCTAGTGGTCTAAATTCAAATAATCCATGAGTATCTGAAGATTCTACCATTATCACATTATCGGGTTTTTGAAATTCTAGTATTGCCATAAATAATTATTTAGAATATAATTCAACAATTAGTTGCTCTTTAATATTTTCAGGAATGTCTTCTCTTTCAGGTGCATTTAAAAATTTACCTGATACACTCTCTGCATTCCATTCTAACCAAGAATAGCTAGACACTCTTGTTCCTGCTAGTGAATCTGTAATAGCTTCAAGAGATTTAGATTTTTCTCTAACACCTACAATATCACCAGGACGTAAAGTATATGAAGGGATATTAACGATATTACCATTAACTGTAATATGTTTGTGTCCAACAAATTGACGAGCTGCTGCTCTTGTTGGAGCTATTCCTAATCTATAAACTACGTTATCTAATCTTTTTTCTAACAATTGTAATAATACCTCACCGGTAATACCTTTACTAGCAGAAGCTTTTTTAAACAAATTAGAGAATTGTTTTTCTAATAAACCATAGGTATATTTTGCTTTTTGCTTTTCTAATAATTGCAAACCATATTCAGAAGTTTTTCTTCTTCTGTTGCTACCATGTTGTCCAGGAGGATATTTCTTTTTTTCGAAATATCTATCTGGTCCATATATGGTATCGCCGAATTTTCTTGCAATCTTTGTTTTTGGTCCAATATATCTTGCCATTGTGTTAAATTTTTCTTATAATTATTATACTCTTCTTCTTTTCGCAGGACGACATCCATTGTGTGGTAATGGGGTAACATCTGTAATTTCTGTTACATCAATTCCTACACCAGAGATTGCTCTAATAGCAGATTCTCTACCTGAACCAGGTCCTTTAACAAATACTTTTACTTTTCTAAGTCCTAAATCATATGCAGTTTTTGCACATTCCTCTGCAGCTACTTGCGCAGCATAAGGAGTATTTTTCTTAGAGCCTCTAAATCCCTTCTTTCCTGCAGATGACCATGATATCACCTGTCCTACATTATTTGTCATCGAAATAATAATATTATTGAATGAAGAATGAATGTGAGCTTGTCCTAAAGCTTCAACTTTTACTACTCTCTTTTTCGACGATTTTGCATTTTTCTTTGCCATAGTCTAAATATTATTTAGTTACCTTTTTCTTACCAGCAATGGTAACTTTCTTACCTCTTCTAGTTCTCGCATTATTTTTTGTATTTTGACCTCGTAAAGGTAATCCAATTCTATGACGAATTCCTCTATAAGATGCAATATCTTGTAAACGTTTGATATTTAATTGAATTTCTGAACGAAGCTCTCCTTCAATTTTATAATCATCAGTTAATACATTACGAATATTAGACAATTGATCATCTGTCCAATCCTTCACTTTAATATCCCAATCAATCCCAGCTTTTTCTAATATATCTTGTGCAGACGATCTGCCTACTCCAAATATATAAGTTAAACTTATCTCTCCTCGTTTGTTATCAGGAATATCAACCCCAGCAATTCTAGCCATATTATTTCCTTTAAATTTATTTTTTAATTAATTAACCTTGACGTTGTTTAAATTTAGGATTCTTCTTATTAATAACGTAAACCCTTCCTTTTCTCTTGACGATTTTACAATCCTCACTTCTTTTCTTTACCGATGCTCTTACTTTCATTATTTTAAAGTTTTCCTATTTATATCTAAATGTTATTCTGCCTTTTGTTAAATCATAAGGCGACATTTCTAATTTCACTTTATCGCCGGGTAAAATTTTGATATAATGCATACGCATTTTACCAGAGATATGAGCTGTAATAACGTGCCCATTACTCAATTCTACACGGAACATAGCATTTGACAATGCTTCAATTATGGTTCCATCTTGTTCTATTGATGGTTGTTTTGCCATATTATATTATATTTTTCAATTTCTTTTTCTATTATTCCAAAGTCTGATAATATATCAGCTCTTCCATTTACAATTGCAATTGAATGTTCATAATGTGCCGATGGTTGTCTGTCTCTTGTAGAAATTGTCCAACCATCATTTGCTTGAACTATTTCTTTTTTTCCCATATTAACCATTGGCTCAATTGCTATTGTTAAACCTTCTTTAATTTTTGGTCCTCTACCTCGTTTACCATAATTTGGAACTTCTGGTTTTTCATGAAGATTTTTACCTACTCCATGACCTACTAATTCTCTAACTACACTAAAGCTATTGGTTTCGGCATGATTTTGAACTGCAAACCCAATATCTCCTATTCTGTTTCCAACCACGGCTTGTTCTATTCCTTTATACAAACTTTCTTTTGTTACTTGAAGCAATTTCTTTTCATCTTCAGAAATTTCTCCAATTCCATAAGTATAAGCAGAATCACCATGATAACCGTTTATATACACTCCACAGTCTACAGAAACAATATCGCCTTCTTGCAATTCGTAATCCGAAGGAATACCATGAACTACTTGATCGTTAATAGATATACACAAACTATTTGGATATCCATGATAATCAAGAAATCCGGGAACTCCACCATTATCACGAATAAATTCTTCGGCAATTCGGTCGAGTTCGATTGTTTTAACTCCTGGTTTAATAAACTCTACTATTGCAGCATGAGTTTTAGAAACCATTAGATTACTAATCCTTAGGAGTTCAATCTCTTCCCTTGTTTTTAAAAATATCATTATACAAAGAACATTCTATATTGCAGAACCTTGCCCACCGGCACGTCCTTTAATTCTTCCAGATTTCATTAATCCATCATAATGACGCATTAATAAATGGCTTTCAATTTGTTGCAAAGTATCTAATACAACACCTACTAAAATAAGCAATGAAGTTCCTCCATAAAACTGAGCAAACTGTGGGTTAACTCCAATTAACATTGCAAATGCAGGTAAAATTGAAATCATAGCTAAGAACATTGATCCTGGCAAAGTTATTTTAGACATAATACTGTCTAAAAATTCTACCGTTTTTTTACCCGGTTTTATACCAGGTATAAATCCGCCATTACGTTTCATATCTTCGGCCATTTGTGTTGGATTAACAATAATTGCAGTATAAAAATACGTAAATATTATAATCATTAATGCAAATGTAAAGTTATATGTGAAACCTGTAAAATCTGAAAAAGCAGTTGTAAACCAGTTTGTTTCTCCACCCGATGCAAATCCGCCAAGCATTACCGGTACAAACATTAATGCTTGTGCAAAAATAATTGGCATTACACCGGCAGCATTAACTTTTAGTGGTATGTATTGACGAACTCCTCCGTATTGTTTGTTTCCTACAACACGTTTTGCGTATTGTACAGGAATTCTTCTAACTCCTTGTACAAGCATTATTGAGAAGACAATAACTAATAGCCAAATTACAACTTCAACTAAAAACATTATTAAACCACCATTACCTTCAAGTCTTTGACCTAATTCTGCACCAAGAGCAAATGGTAATCGGGCAATAATACCAACCATAATTATTAATGATATACCGTTTCCGATACCTTTATCAGTAATTTTTTCTCCAAGCCACATAACAAATACAGTACCCGAAGTAAGTACTAATACAGATGATATTGTGAAAAATAAATCTGACATAATAAATGCACTTGGTGGTAGTTGAGCATGTAAGTTAGCTAAATAACTAGGGGCTTGCAATAACAATATAATTACAGTTAGATAACGTGTAATTTGATTAATTTTATTTCTTCCACTTTCGCCTTCTTTCTGTAATCTTTGAAAATAAGGAACTGCTATTCCCATCAATTGAATTACAATTGATGCAGAAATATAAGGCATAATTCCCAATGCAAAAACTGAAGCATTAGCAAAAGCACCACCAGTAAACATATTTAACATACTAAGTATTCCATCAGCAGTTTGTTTATGAAGATTTGCTAACTGCGTTGGGTCTATACCAGGCAATACAACAAAAGAACCTAATCTATAAATTAATAATATACCAAGTGTAAACAAGATACGAGAACGAAGCTCTTCAATCTTAAAAATATTTTTTATGGTTTCAATAAATTTCATAATTAGGTCTAATTTTTACAATAAAATAACTTTTCCGCCTTTAGCTTCAATCGATTCTTGTGCCGATTTTGAAAATTTATGAGCAGTTACTTCTAATTTCTTTGTTAATTCGCCAAATCCTAAGATTTTGATTAATTCATTTTTTGAAGCTAATCCATTCTCACGAATTATTTCAGCATCAATTTTCTCAACACCTAATTTATCGGCTAAGATTTGTAACATTCCTATATTAATAGCTTTGTACTCAACACGGTTTATATTTTTGAAACCAAATTTAGGTACACGTCTTTGAATTGGCATTTGACCACCTTCAAAACCTATTTTTTTAGAATATCCAGAACGAGATTTCTGACCATTATGTCCTCTAGTAGATGTACCACCTCTAGTTGAACCTTGTCCTCTACCAATTCTTTTTCTTGTTTTTGTAGATCCCTCTGCAGGATGTAAATTATGTAATTCCATTTCTATATTTCCTCCACTTTTACTAAATGATCAACTTTAGTAATCATACCTCTAATTACAGAATTATCTTCATGCTCAGTACTTCCACTAATTTTGTGAAGTCCTAAAGCTTCTAAAGTTCTTTTTTGACGCACTGTGCTGCCAATTTTACTTTTTATCTGTGTTACACGTAATTTTGCCATTTTTCTTTTATTTATTAACCGTTAAACACTTTATCCATACTAATTCCTCTTTGTTCTGCAACAGTATAAGCATCTCTTAGTTCGTTTAAAGCTAACATTGTTGCTTTTACTAAGTTATGATTATTTGAAGAGCCTTTGGATTTTGCTAAAACATCTTTAACTCCAACACTCTCAAGTATTGCACGCATAGCACCACCAGCTTTTACTCCAGTACCATTAGATGCTGGCTTAAGCATTACTCTTGCTCCACCATAATGTGCATCTTGTTCGTGAGGAATTGTGCCATTAATAATAGGAATTTTAACTAAATTCTTTTTAGCATCTTCTACTCCTTTTGCAATAGCAGTAACAACTTCTTTTGCTTTACCAAGTCCTACACCAACTATTCCATCTTCGTTTCCAACAACTACAATTGCAGAAAAACTAAATGTTCTACCTCCTTTTGTAACCTTAGTAACTCTATTTATTCCAACAAGACGATCTTTTAAATCTAAATCACTTGTTTTTACTTTATTAGTTTTCATCGCCATCACATTAAAATTTTAAACCAGCTTCGCGAGCTGCTTCTGCAACTGCTTTAACTCTACCATGATATAAATACCCATTTCTATCAAAAACCACATTGTTAACACCTTTTTCGGTTGCAATTTTTGCTATTTCTTCACCTACTTTTTTAGATAATTCAGTTTTGTTTAATCCTTTTTTATCTATTTTTAATGAAGATGCTGAAAATAATGTTTTTCCTTGAGAATCATCTACTATTTGAACATATACATCTTTGTTACTTCTATAGATAGATAATCTTGGTATTTCAGTAGTTCCAGAAATTTTATTTCTGATTCTTCTTTTTATTCTTAGTCTTCTACTTCTTTTACTTAGTGCCATAATCTTATCCTCCTAATTATGAAGCTGCTGTTTTACCAGCTTTTCTTCTTAGTTCTTCACCTACGTACTTAACTCCTTTACCTTTGTATGGCTCTGGTGGTCTAAACGACCTAATCTTAGCAGCCACTTGACCTACTAATTGCTTATCAATACTTTTTAATGTAATGATAGGGTTACCTCTTTTTGGAGTTTCTGCTGTAGCATCAATCTCAGAAGGTAATTGTAAATATATTGGGTGTGTATATCCTAAGCCTAATTGTAAAACATTATTTGTTTTAATTTCAGCTTTATATCCTACACCAACTAATTCTTGCTTAATTTCATATCCTGTAGAAACGCCAATAACCATATTGTTTATCAATGATCTGTATAAACCATGATAAGCTCTTGTTTGTTTATCTTCGTTTTCTCTTATAAAAATAGCTTGATTGTCTTTTATCTCTACTTTAATAACCGGTGCAACTTGTTGTTCAAGTTCTCCTAGTTTTCCTTTAACCTTTACTAAGTTATCTGTAGATACTTCTACTGTAACTCCTTCGGGTATTCCTATTGGTAAATTTCCTATTCGTGACATCTGTAAACTGTTTTTAATAAATATAACACAATACTTCACCACCAATATTTAGGTTTCTTGCTTCTTTATCTGTAACAACACCTCTTGATGTTGATAAAACAGCAATTCCTAAACCGTTTAATACTCTTGGTAGTTCAGTTTTACCTACATACTTTCTTAGTCCCGGTTTACTAACACGAATCATCTTTTTGATAGCAGAAACTTTTGTTTCAGGATGATATTTAAGTGCAATTTTAATAAATCCTTGCACTCCGTCATCAACAAATTTATAATTCAGTATATACCCTTTGTCGTGCAATACTTTTGTCATTTCCTTCTTAAGGTTCGATGCAGGAATCTCTACGACCTTATGTCTAGCCATCACGGCGTTCCTTATTCGAGTTAAATAATCTGCAATTGGATCAGTCATTTCTTATCCTTTAATTTAATTATATTTTTTACCAACTGGCTTTTTTAACGCCTGGTATTAAACCTTGCGATGCCATTTCTCTAAATTGTATTCTACTAATTCCAAACTGTCTCATATAACCTTTTGGTCTTCCGGTTAAACTACATCTGTTGTGTAATCTTACTGTTGAAGAGTTTCGAGGTAATCTTGCTAAAGCTTGAAAATCGCCTTCTTCCTTAAGTTTTGCTCTTTTTTCAGCAAATCGCTCTACCATTTTAGCGCGTTTTACTTCGCGAGCTTTCATTGATTCTTTTGCCATAAAACTACGCTTTTTTAATATTTTTAAATGGTAATCCAAATTCTTTTAGAAGTGCATAACCTTCTTCGTCTGTGTTTGCAGTTGTTACGAAAGTTACTTGCAATCCCATAATTTTACTTACCTTGTCTAAATCTATTTCAGGGAAAATTATTTGTTCTTGTATTCCAAGAGTATAATTTCCTTTTCCATCAAATTTATATGCAATTCCTCTAAAGTCTCTTACTCGTGGAATAGCAACGGCAACAAGTCTTTCTAAAAACTCATACATACGTTTTCTTCTTAAAGTAACCATAACTCCAATAGGAACATGTTTTCTTAATTTAAAATTTGATATATCTTTTTTAGATAATGTAGATACACTTTTTTGTCCTGTAATAGAAGTTAATTCTGTAATTGCTACATCAATTAATTTTTTATCAGTAATTGCCTGACCAATACCTTGGTTTATAACAATTTTTTCTAATCTAGGCACTTGCATTATTGAAGAATATTTAAATTCTTTCATTAATGTAGGTATTATCTCACTATCGTATTTAGCTCTGTATGTTGGTGTATATTCCATTATTTAATTTCCTCCCCTGATTTTTTAGAGTAGCGAACTAATTTATTTTTATCGTTTAATCTTCTACCTATTTTTGTTGGTTTTCCTGATTTAGGATCGGCAACTAAAAGGTTTGAAATATGTATCGGAGCTTCTTGCTCAATAATACCACCTTGTGGATATGCAGAGTTTGGTTTAGTATGTTTTTTAACCATATTAATACCTTCTACAATAGCACGTTCTTTTTGCTTAAATACTTCAAGAACTTTACCTTTTTGTCCTTTATCTTCTCCAGATATAACAACAACGGTATCTCCTTTTTTTATATGAAATTTTCTGTTCATAATAATCTTTTTATAATACCTCCGGTGCTAATGAAACAATTTTCATAAATTTTTTCTCTCGCAATTCTCTTGCAACAGGTCCAAAAATACGTGTTCCTCTAATTTCACCTGCAGTATTTAATAATACACATGCGTTCTCATCAAATCTAATGTATGATCCATCAGATCTTCTTATCTCCTTCTTTGTGCGAACAATTACAGCTGTTGATACAGTACCTTTTTTCACTTCTGAATTTGGTAAAGCTTTTTTAACTGTAACAACAATTTTGTCACCTACAGAAGCGTATCTTCTTCCTGTTCCACCAAGAACACGAATTGTTAATACTTCTTTGGCTCCACTGTTGTCTGCAACCTCTAATCTACTTTCTTGTTGTATCATGATTATTTAGCCCTTTCAAGAATTTCAACTAATCTCCAATTTTTTCTCTTACTTAATGGACGTGTCTCCATTATCTTAACCGTATCACCCACTCCTGAATCGTTTTTCTCATCATGTGCTACAAATTTTGTAGTTTTATTGATAAACTTTCCATAAATTGGATGTTTCTCTTTTCTTCTCACAGCAACAACTATAGATTTTTCCATACTGTTGCTTACAACAACACCTATACGTTCTTTTCGAAGATTTCTAGTTTTCTCTTCCATCTTTCAACAATTTATTTATCTTCCTTCAATTGTCTGCTCCTTAACTCTGTTTTTAAGCGAGCAACATCTTTTTTAATTTCACCAATCTTATTAGGGTTATCTAACGGAGATACTGCATGATTTATCTTCATCTTTGTTAAATCAGATTTAGTAGCCTCTATTTTTTCAATAACCTCTGCTGTAGTTAATTCTCTTATTTCAGAATTTTTCATCTTTCTACTTTTTTATTTTATTCAACGTAATCACGTCTTACAATAAATTTTGTTTTTACAGGGAATTTTTGTGCAGCTAATCTTAAAGCTTCTTTTGCTATTTTAAAAGGAACTCCTTCTGCTTCTATTAAAACTCTACCTGGACTAACTGGAGCAACAAATCCTTCTGGTGCACCTTTTCCTTTACCCATTCTAACCTCTGCAGGTTTCTTGGTAATAGGTTTGTCAGGAAAAATACGAATCCAAATCTGTCCTTCTCTCTTCATATAACGTGTTACCGCCTGACGAGCAGCTTCAATCTGTCTTCCTGTTATCCATTTTTCTTCTAATGACTTAATGCCAAAGGAACCAAAAGATAATTGATTTCCTCTTTGAGCAAGACCTTTCATCTTGCCTTTTTGCATTCTCCTATATTTCGTCTTTTTAGGCTGTAACATAATTATTTTCTTTTTCTTCTGTTATTCGATTTGAATTTATTTTGTTTTTGTCCAATATTTGGAGATAAATCTCTTTTTCCGAATACTTCGCCTTTAAAAATCCAAACTTTAATTCCTATTAAACCTGTTTTTGTTAAAGCTTCGCCAAGTGCGTAATCAATGTCTGCTCTAAGTGTATGCAATGGAATTCTTCCTTCTTTATACATCTCAGAACGTGCCATTTCAGCTCCGTTTAATCTACCAGATATTTGCACTTTAATTCCTTCTGCTCCCATTCTCATGGTTGAAGCAATTGCCATTTTAATTGCTCTTCTAAAAGCAATACGTCCTTCTAACTGACGTGCAATATTATTTGCTACAACTAAAGCGTCTAGTTCAGGTCTTTTAATTTCATATATATTAATCTGAACTTCTTTACCTGTAATTTTCTTTAATTCTTCTTTAAGCTTGTCAACTTCTTGACCACCTTTTCCGATAATTATACCAGGTCTAGCAGTATTTATTGTTACAGTTATCAATTTCAAAGTACGCTCAATAATAATTCTAGAAACTCCAGCTTTTACTAATCTTACTCTAAGATATTTTCTAATGCTATTGTCTTCAAAAATTTTCTCAGCATATTTTCTTCCACCATACCAATTAGAATCCCATCCTTTGATATATCCAAGTCTATTACTTATAGGATTAATTTTCTGTCCCATCTCTATGCGTCTTTATTAGTTAAACTGTCAATAATTAATGTAACATGGTTAGATCTCTTACGAATTCTGTGAGCTCTTCCTTGTGGTGCAGGTTGAACTCTTTTCAACATTCTTCCTGAATCTACAAATAATTCTTTCACAAATAATTCGCTATCTTCTATTCTAACACCTTCGTTTTTCTGCTGCCAATTAGCAATTGCAGATTTTAATAGTTTTTCTAGTCTTCCAGAAGCTTCTTTTGGACTAAAATGTAGAATATCTAAAGCTTTGTTAACTTCTACCCCTCTAATCTGGTCAGCAACAAGTCTCATTTTTCTAGGAGACGTAGGACAATTATTCAACTTAGCCATGTAAGTTGTTTTCTTAATTTCCTTAATGCTTTCCGCTCTATTTCGTTTTCTTGCACCCATATCTTATCTCTTATTTTCTTTTACTACCAGCATGTCCTCTAAAAAGTCTTGTTGGAGAAAATTCTCCTAACTTATGACCTACCATATTCTCTGTAATATATACCGGAATAAATTTATTTCCATTGTGAACTGCAATAGTATGACCTACAAAATCGGGTGTAATCATTGATCTTCTCGACCATGTTTTGATTACTGTTTTCTTTCCCGACTCATTCATATCTGATACTCGTTTCTCTATCTTATAGTCAACGAATGGTCCTTTTTTCAACGATCTACTCATATCTTACTATTTTTTTCTGCGTTCAATAATTAATTTAGAAGAAGCTTTATTCTTATCTCTAGTTTTGTAACCTTTAGCAGGTAATCCTTTTCTAGAACGTGGATGTCCACCAGAGGCTCTTCCTTCACCACCACCCATTGGGTGATCTACTGGGTTCATTACAACACCTCTTACTCTTGGTCGTCTTCCTAACCATCTTGATCTACCTGCTTTACCAGATTTGATAAGCGAGTGATCAGGGTTTGAAACAGTTCCGATTGTAGCTCTACAAGTACTAAGTACTTTTCTAACCTCACCAGATGGCATTTTAAGAGTTGAATATTTTCCATCTCTAGAAACTAAAGATGCATAAGATCCTGCACTTCTTGCTAAAACACCGCCTTTATTTGGTTGTAATTCAATATTATGAACAACTGTTCCTAATGGAATATCTGATAAAAACAATGTGTTTCCAACATCAGGTTGTGCTTTTTTTCCTGATAGAACTTCTTGTCCTACTTGAATTCCGTTTGGAGCAATAATATATTTCTTTTCTCCGTCAGCATATATAAGTAGTGCAATTCTAGCAGATCTGTTAGGATCATACTCAATTGAACTCACTTTGGCTGTAATATCATCTTTATTACGTTTGAAGTCGATGATTCTATACTGTCTTTTATGACCACCACCGATGTAACGCATTGTCATTTTTCCTTGATTATTTCTACCTCCAGATTTTCTGTTAGCAGTAAGCAAAGATTTCTCAGGTACTGATTTAGTAATATCATCAAATGTACCTATGGTCTTATGTCTCTGACCGGGTGTAACCGGTTTAAATTTTCTAACTCCCATTTTTCTTAAATATTACTATAAAAATCTATTGCATCTCCATCAACAAGAGTTACAACCGCTTTTTTATATGAATTTGTTTTTCCCGAAATCATACCTGTTTTTGTGTATCTGCTTTTATTTTTACCACCATAAACCATTGTGTTTACAGATGAAACAGTTACGCCATACATTTCTTCTACAGCTCCTTTAATCTGAATTTTATTGGCTTTTTTATTCACAATAAAACTATAACGATTTAAAGTTTCTGCTTGTTGAGTGTATTTTTCAGTTACAACTGGTTTTATAAGTATCTCCATCACTAATCCTCCTATTTATTGTACAATTCATTCAATTTATCAATTGCACTTTCCACAAAAATCAGTTTCGATGCATCGGTTATTTCATAGGTATTAAGCTGTGAAACATGTGTTACATCAAACCCTCTCAAATTTCGAGCTGACAAATATACATTATTATTTGTTTCTGATAAAACTAATAATAACTTTTTGTCTTCTATTTTAAGATTATTTTTAATCTCAATTATATTTTTTGTTTTAGGAGCTTCAAAATTGAAATCTTCTACAACAAGAATATTATTATTTTTTGCTTTATAAGATAATGCAGATTTTCTTGCTACAGTTTTTAATTTTTTATTTAATTTAAAACTATAATCTCTTGGTTCTGGTCCGAAAGCACGTCCTCCACCTCTTAATACTGGTGATTTTATGCTACCCATACGTGCAGTACCTGTACCTTTTTGTTTTTTAACTTTACGAGTACTTCCTGAGATTTCTGCTCTTTCTTTAGATTTATGTGTTCCTTGACGTTTGTTAGCCATATATTGCTTCACATCAAGATAAACAGCATGCTCGTTTGGTTCAACACCAAAGATTGAGTCTTGTAAGTCAATCTTTTTTCCTGTGTCTTTACCATCTATGTTATATACTACTGCTTCCATTATTTCTCAACTATTATGTATGAACCTTTTGGACCTGGTACAGAACCTTTTACTAAAAGTAAATTCTTTTCTGCATCTATCTTCATCACTTTAAGGTTTAAAACCTTAACTCTATCGCCACCTGTTCTACCGGCCATTCTCATTCCTTTAAATACTCTTGAAGGATCTGAAGAAGCTCCTAAAGAACCTGGTGCTCTCAAACGGTTATGTTGTCCGTGAGTTGCATCGTTTACGCCTCTAAAGTTGTAGCGTTTCACAACTCCTTGAAAACCTTTTCCTTTTGAAATCCCTGTTACATCTACCCAAGCATCATCTTTAAAGATATCTACAGAAATAGTATCACCTAATTTCCATTCTTCTTTATAATTATTGAATTCTGCTAAAATTCTTTTAGCTGATGTTTTAGCTTTCTTGAAATGTCCAAGAAGTGGTTTATTGGTGTTTTTTTCTTTAGCTTCACCATAACCAATCTGTAGTGCATTATAGCCATCAGTCTCGTCAGTCTTTATCTGTGTAACAACACAGGGACCAAGCTCTAAAACAGTGCATGGAGTATTTTCTCCCTCGGCACTGAAGATGGATGTCATTCCTATCTTTTTTCCTATTAATCCTGGCATATTATTAAATTTATTAAACTTTAATTTCTACTTCTACTCCACTTGGCAATTCTAACTTCATTAAAGCATCAATTGTTTTTGATGTTGAACTATAGATATCCAACAATCTTTTGTGAGATGCTAACATAAATTGCTCACGTGATTTTTTGTTTACGAAAGTTGCTCTTAAAACAGTAAATATTCTTTTGTGTGTAGGAAGTGGAATTGGACCACTAACAATAGCACCAGTTTGTTTAACTGTTTTAACAATCTTTTCGGCTGATTTGTCAACCAAATTATGATCGTAAGATTTTAACTTTATTCTAATTTTCTGATTCATTATTATAATCTTTTATGCTCGTCCTTCAATTATTTCTTTTGCTAAATCACTACTTACTTTGCTATAGTTAGAGAACTCCATTGTAGAAGTTGCTCTACCTGATGTAATAGTACGTAATGCTGTTACGTATCCAAACATTGATGATAAAGGCACTTTAGCTTTTACGACTTTAGCTCCTCCTCTATCGTCCATTCCTTCTATTTGACCTCTTCTTCTATTGAAATCTGCAATAACATCTCCCATATAATCTTCTGGAGTAACAACTTCTACTTTCATTATTGGCTCCATAATTACTGGGTTTGCTTTTTTAGCAGAAGCTTTAAAAGCTTGTCTTGCACAAATTTCAAACGATAATTGATCTGAATCTACTGCATGAAATGAACCGTCAATTAAGGTTACTTTTAAACTATCTATTTCGTAGTTTGCAAGTGGTCCGTTTAACATTGCTTGTGTAAAACCTTTTTCAATTGAAGGGATATATTCTTTAGGAACATTTCCTCCTTTTATTACGTTTACAAATTCAAGACCTGCTTTTCCATCAGTACGTGGTTCAACTTTCACAACGATATCGGCAAATTTACCTCTACCACCAGATTGTTTCTTAAATACTTCTCTGTGATCAACCGCTGTTGTGATTGCTTCTTTGTAATTAACTTGTGGCTGTCCTTGATTACATTCAACTTTAAATTCTCTTTTAAGTCTATCAATAATAATCTCAAGGTGTAATTCGCCCATTCCACTAATAATAGTTTGACCTGAGTCTTCGTCAGTTCTAACTTTAAAAGTTGGATCTTCTTCAGCTAATTTCTGAAGTGCAATACCTAATTTATCTACGTCCTTTTGTGTTATTGGCTCAATTGCTATTCCAATCACAGGATCGGGGAAGCTCATTGATTCTAACACAATTGGATTTTTTTCGTCTGTTAAAGTATCTCCTGTTCTAATCTTTTTAAATCCAACTGCTGCACAAATATCGCCTGCTCCAATTTCTTCTCTTGGATTTTGCTTATTTGCATGCATTTGGTAAAGTCTGGAAATTCTTTCTTTTTTACCTGTACTAACATTTAAAACATGAGACCCTGCTTTTAATACTCCTGAATATACTCTAACAAATGCTAATCGACCAACAAATGGGTCGGTAGCAATTTTAAATGCTAAAGCAGATAATGGTTCTTTGTCGCTTGGTTTTCTTATCTCTATTTCACCTGTTTTTGGATTTTCTCCTTCAACACTTTCTATATCTAAAGGACTTGGCATTAATGCAGCAACTGCATCAAGTAAACGCTGAACTCCTTTATTTTTGAATGCTGAACCACACATAACAGGTATGAATGTTCTATTAATTACTGCTTTTCTAGTAACAGCTAAAAATTCATCTATTGTAATTGAATCTGGATCATCGAAATACCTTTCTAATAATTCGTCATCAGATTCTGCAATTGTTTCTACTAATTTCTCTCTCCATTCATCAACAGTATCAACTAGGTCTTCTGGTACATCAACATAGTCGTACGAAACGCCTGTTTTGTCGTCACCTTTCCAAACAATTGCTCTATTTTCTAATAAATCTACAATACCAATAAAATCATCTTCTGCTCCAATTGGTATTTGTAGTGGAATTGCATTTGCACCTAATCTTTCTTTTATTTGCTCAACAACTCCAAAGAAATCTGCCCCTGTTCTATCCATTTTATTAACGAATGCTATTCTAGGCACATTATAAGTATCGGCTTGTCTCCATACAGTTTCTGATTGTGGTTCTACACCACCAACTGCACAAAAAACAGCAACAGCTCCATCAAGAACACGTAAAGAACGTTCTACTTCTACAGTAAAATCTACGTGACCTGGAGTATCAATTATATTAATCTTATGCTCTATATCTTTATATTTCCAAAAAGTTGTAGTAGCAGCAGATGTAATTGTAATTCCTCTTTCTTGCTCCTGTTCCATCCAATCCATAGTGGCAGCACCATCATGAACTTCCCCAATCTTATGAGTAATACCTGTATAATAAAGAACTCGCTCAGTTACTGTTGTTTTACCAGCATCAATATGAGCCATTATCCCTATATTTCTAGTATATTTTAAATCTTTACTCATTCCTTCTATCTATCTACAGGATTATTAATTAAAATCTAAAATGAGAGAAAGCTTTGTTAGCTTCTGCCATTCTGTGCATATCTTCTTTTTTCTTGAAAGCGCCACCCTCTTCTTTGTAAGCAGCCATAATTTCATCAGCTAATCTTTCGCTCATTTTTTTACCGCTTCTTTTACGAGCAAACATAATAACAAATTTCATTGCCATAGTTAACTTCTTATCAGAACGAACTTCCATTGGTACTTGAAATGTTGCTCCACCAATTCTACGGCTTTTAACCTCAACAGATGGTGTTACATTTTCAAGTGCTTTACGCCAGTAATCTATTGGTGTAACACCTTCTTCTTTATTACGCTTTTCAATAATATCTAAAGCATCATAAAAGATGTTATACGAAATACTTTTTTTACCGTGAAGCATTAAGTTATTTACGAATTGAGTAACCTTTGTATCACCAAATTTTGGATCTGGTAATAATATACGTTTTTTTGGTTTTCCTTTTCTCATCTCTTTTACTTTTTATTTTTTCGGACGTTTTGTTCCATACTTAGATCTACGTTGTGTTCTTCCATCAACGCCAGAAGTATCTAATGCACCTCTTACTACGTGATATCTTACACCTGGTAAATCTTTTACTCTTCCTCCTCTAATCAATACAATAGAGTGTTCTTGTAGGTTATGACCTTCGCCTCCAATATAAGCGTTCACTTCTTTCCCGTTTGTTAATCTAACTCTGGCAACTTTTCTCATTGCTGAATTAGGTTTTTTTGGTGTTGTTGTATAAACACGAACACAAACTCCACGACGCTGAGGACATGAATCTAAAGCTGGAGACTTACTTTTTTCGTTAACCCTCACTCTTCCTTTTCTTACTAATTGCTGTATAGTCGGCATATATTATACTTTATTAAACAATATTTTTCTAATTTGGTCTGCAAAAGTATAGTTATTTTTTTTTTTAAACAACTAATTGTTAGTTTTTTTTCTGATATGTTTTAAATTCTTTGTTTTACTAAGCAAAACGGTCGTTTTAATACACGACTATATTAAAATTAGTTATGAAAGTAAATATTTTTTTTTAAAAAAAAATATCGTATAGTGAAAAAC
>Ga0256845_1001260_pt1 | contig 20736 bp, 18 predicted proteins | sample RiftiametaG_FD_189101 | JGI IMG/M metagenome (GOLD analysis project Ga0256845, IMG submission 189101) | Tube worm associated microbial communities from hydrothermal vent at the East Pacific Rise, Pacific Ocean - Riftia | ecosystem: Host-associated > Annelida > Integument > Unclassified ...
GCGGTGAGCAGCTTGTCGTCGAGGTAGAGGTTCCAGACCTCGTCCTCGGCGGCCGTGCGCGGAAAGTCCTTGGGCGCCCCCATGGGTCCAGCCATTCCCTCGGCCACTCCCCCATCCGGCGGGGTCGGGGCCGGCTCCTGAGCGAGCACCAAACCCGCACCCAAGGCCAGCGCCAGCCCGGGCGACGCCAGGAGCCGGCGGCGGCGGCCTGCCCGGAGCCGGGCGTGGGCCCGGGCCAGACGGGCAGACTCGCGCCGAACCTGGGCGCGCGCGCGCCATGCCCTCACTGCGCGACCTCGACTGGGGATGGAGCGAAGACGCGAGGGAGGGTGTTCATGCGGGGCCTGGGAGTCGGAGTCGGAGTCGAGATCGAGGGTCGTCAGCCGAGCGAGAACGGGAACAGGAGCAGGAAGTCAGCGCTGCAGGGTCAAACGGGCGAGACGCTCGAGCGCATCTACGCTGCACTCTCGGATCACCGACTCCACACTCTCGCCGCCAGGGGCGAGCTCGAGGCGGTGACCAAATACGAGCACGCTGAGCATCTGCACATCCTCCGCGCTGACATAGGCGCGCTGCTGACTCAGGGCGCGGGCCTGGAGGGCCGGGATCATCAGGACCAGGGCCCGCGTGGACACACCTTGGAGAACCTGCTCGTGGGCCCGGGTCGCGTTGGCGATGTCGACGAGGGCCTCACGGATCTCGGCAGCCAGAAACACCTGGTTCTCGACCACGCGGCGGGCATCGATGATCTCGGTGCGGGTCACCCGGGGCAGATCCCGACCCGCGCCAGCTCGCCGGCTCTGGATGCTCTCGAGCACAGCGAGCTCGGCCTCCCGGTCGATGTGCTTCATGATGATCTTGAACAAGAAGCGATCGAGCTGGGCGCTGGGCAGGGGAAAGGTGCCCGCCAGGTCGAGGGGGTTTTGAGTCGCGATGACAAAAAACAGCTCGTCGAGCAGGCGTGTACGGTTGTCGACCGTGGTCTGCTTCTCCGCCATGGCCTCGAGCAGCGCCGACTGGACCTTGGGCGAGGTCCGGTTGATCTCGTCGGCCAAGACCACGTGGGCGAAGATCGGCCCCGGTCGAAAAAAGAAGCGGTTGGTATTGGGATCGAAGATCGTCGTGCCCGTGACGTCGCTGGGCAGGAGATCGGGCGTGAACTGAATCCGGCGGAGGGTGACGATGCCGTCGTGGGGCTGATCGTCGATGATGCAGTCGCCCAGGGCCTTGGCCAGAGTGGTCTTGCCCGATCCCGGGTAGTCCTCGAGCAGGACGTGCCCGTCGGCCAACAGCGCGATAATAATCAGCTCGATCTCGTTATCGCGCCCACGCACAGCCAGACGCAGGCGATCGCGCAGACGCTGGACGACCCCAAACGCGCCTTCGACATCGGTGATCGGCGGCGCGAGCGTGTGGGTGATGTGTTCGCTCTGATCGAGCTCCCCCTTGCCCTCAGCGTCGGCAGACGGGTCGCCAGAGGTGCCCCCAGGGCTGGCGCCTGGGCCGGTGCCTGGAATGGACGAGGAGGCGGAAGTCGGGGCGTCGGGCGTGGTCACAGAGCGAACTCGGGGGGGCAACAGGGGCTCCCCAAAGAGCCCCACCTGGGGCCAGGCTAGCAGCAGCCGCCGCCGCTCACCACCGACGCCACGATTTCCCGTCCCCGACGACCGTGCGCCGCTGCTACGCTGGGCCGTCCGTCATGCGCAACCCAAGCCACAACCTCTTGTTCTTGCTCGCGGCGGCCCCCATGACGCTCGCCTGTACCAGCGACGACAGCGGGGACGACCGAGCCAGCGACGCGACCGTCGGGACCGACGCAGGCGACGATGTCGGAACCACCGACGCAGGTGACAGCTCGGGGACGATGGGCACAAGTTCAGACTCGAGCAGCTCGGGCGGACCGGACTCTTCCGACGGACCCGACTCCTCCGACGGACCCGACTCCTCCGACGGACCCGACTCTTCCGACGGACCCGACTCCTCCGACGGACCCGACTCCTCCGACGGACCCGATACGGAGACCGGAGGCCCCGGTCTCAGCGAGGCCTGCCCGGGCTACGCGGAGCTCGTCGGCGAGTGTTACGGATCCCAGTACACCGCCGAGGCGCTCTCGGAATGCCAGATGGATTTCGAGTATTACTCGAGCTACGGACCCGAGTGTGGCGCGGCCTTCGAGGACTATGCAGCCTGCCTCTCGGAGCTCGACTGTATGGCTTTCGCCCGGTTCCAGCCTTGCTTGGAGCAAAAGACCCTTCTGGACCAGGCCTGCCTGCCCTGATTGGGCGGCTCGAGCCAGGCCTGAAGGGCGACGCCGGCGAGCGTCCCAGAGGTCGCTGCGCCGGCGCACGGTGGAGGTCGATGCTCAGCCCTCGTCGCCGCTATCCGGCGGATCTTCGCCGCCCTCGGACTCTCCCTCCTCATCACACGGAGCCGAGACCGCGGCCTCCTCCTGAGAACAGGGGTAGGACTCCTCCTCTTCCTCTATGTACGCGTCGAGCTCCTCACAGTTCAGGCCGGAGAGGCACATGGTCAGCTCGATCTGTGCATCCAGGCACTGCTCGTCCATGATCTCGGAGAAGAACTCCAGGCAGAGGTTCAGGCAGCCGGGCGGGCCCACCTCGCAGCTGTCGAAAACCTCGCAGCCGGCCTCACACAGGGCAGTCAGATCCTCCCCAGTCTCGCTCTCGCTCTCGCTCTCGCTCTCGTCGGTCTCGCTTTCGGTACCAGTCTCGCTTTCGGTACCAGTCTCGCTTTCAGTCCCGGTCTCCCCAGACTCCCCGGACTCGTCCGTGGTCGAGTCCGATTCGGTCTCACCAGCTGTCTCGTCCGAGTCGCTGTCCTCGTCACCCGGATCTTCCGGACACCCGGTGAGCAGCGCCGGCACGAGCAGTGCGAGCGCGAAGGGCGTGAGGTTTTTAAGTCGTGAAGCCATACCCTGGGAGTCTGGGCGCAGCCCGAACGGTTCAATTCAAAGTGTGCGCTATATTTCAGGTCTCGGGCGCAGACGCGCACCCCGCTGAGCCATGATCTTCGTCTCTGGTACCAAGCGCAGCGGAACCTCCATGTGGATGCAGGTGCTCCAGGCGGCCGGTGTGCCGATCTTGGGGGCGGCCTTCCCCCGTGGGTGGGGTCAGACCCTGCGCGAGGCGAACCCTGATGGGTTCTACGAGAGCGCGCTGCGCCAGGGCGTCTACTACCGGACCAACCCGCACCCGGTGAGCGGAGCCTACTTCACGCCTGAAGATGTGGACGGGTACGCGGTCAAGGTGTTTGTGCCCGGGCTGATCCGCTCGGAGCGGGCGTACATCACCCACCTCGTCGCCAACGTCCGGGCCTGGCGCGAGTACGAGGCTTCGATCGACCGGCTGTACGCGCTCGAAGATGCCCACCGCCTCGAGCACGCCCCCGACAGCCCCACTCCCTTCCGCTTCCCCCCCGCGCTCGAGTGGTGGATGGAGAACTTCGCGTTGATCCGCGACCTGAGCCTGCGCCGCTACCCGGCCCGCCTCCAGACCTACGACGCGGTCGTGACCCGGCCCGAGTCTGCGGTCCCCGAGCTCCTGGCCTGGATCGGCACAGGCGACGTCGACGCGGCCCTGGCTGCCGTCAAACCGGAACACCGCACCCAGTTCGGGGCCGCGCCGGACCCGGCCCAGACCGACAGCGTGTCCCCCGAGCGGGCCCGCGTCTTCGATGCGCTCTACGACGCCGTGGCCGAGGGTGAGCCGCTCTCCGGCGCCCTGCTGACGACCCTCAACGCGACCAACCAAGGGCTGCTGGGCGAGCTCCGGGCGCTCCAGATGAAGGTCGCTGCGTCACAGATGGCCACGAACACGAAGCGCCCCATGGCCCCGATCGAGGGCTTGCCGTGAACGGGTCGAGGACGGACTTCCCCAGCTCTCGCCGCCGTTGGCTCGCGGGGCTCGGCGCGGGCTTGCTCGTCCAGGGCCTCCCGGGAACAGGAACGACCTGGGCCGGAGCTCCGCCCCCTCGCCCCCTGGATCCCGGATCTCCGCCCGCCCGCCCCCGGGATCCGGCCGTGTTGTTCGCGGAGCTCGAGCGCCTCAGCCGGGCGCTGCGGACCGCCAACCTCGACTCCCTCGACTGGCGCCGACAGACCCAGGACCTCCTGAGTCGCTTCGACCCGGCGGCCCTGCGCGCGGCGATCGACGTCGACTGGCGCGCGCTCGCGGCCTCGTGCCGAGCGCGGGGCCGAGCCGACCTTCGGCTCGAACCCAGCGCGACCCCGGCGGGTCCCTCGGCGCCCAGCTTTCGGCGCAAGCTCTACCTCATGCGCCCCGGACGGGCGATCTTGCCACATGCGCACCGCCACATCGTCAGCGCCTTCGTGGTCCTCGACGGGCGCTTCCGGGGTCGGCACTACGACCGGGTCCGGGATCGGCCCGAGGCGATCTTGATCCGCCCCAGCGACGACCGAGAGCTGTCCCCCGGCGACGCGGCGGCGATCTCCGACCGCCGCGACAACGTGCATTGGTTCTCCGCCCTGGACGACGACGCCCTGCTCTTCAACGTCAGTGTCACCTTGCCCGAGCGACTTCGCCTGGACATCGGTGACCCCGGGCGCATCTACATCGACCCCCAGGGCGAGGCGCTCGAGGGCGGCCTGATCCGCGCACCTCGAGTCTCGCGCCTCGCCCTGCGTCGGCGCTACGAACAGGCCTGAGAACCACCCCAGATCCGGGGGGACCCGGGGGAATCCGGCCGAGCTCGACCTACTCGATCGACTGCTCCCAGGCCTCGATATCCTCGAGTTCGTAGCGACCCCGACCATCGAGGCGCACCCGCAGGGGTTCGAAGATGATCATGTGCGCCACCTCGGCGTCCTGATCTATATCGACCTCCTGATCCACCTCGACAACGAGCACACCCCGGGCGGTCCCACGGTGGACGAAGCGGCCCCGCTTGTCGGTCTCGACGCTCCGGCCGCCCACGCGCACGCTCACGCCGCGCATCTGCTTGGCGCGCATGCCCTCACTGGGCACGAGCCGGCCATGCAACTCGTAGCGCTCGGGCTCGTTCTTTTGCTCCGTCCGACCGATCACCATCTGACGGGCATACGCGCCCTCGACCACCAGGTAGGGTCCGGCGGCCCCGCCCACTGGCTCCACACGCAGCTCGAAGGACGAACCGATCTCGATCTCGGCTCGGGTCTCGCCTGTGTCTGCATCGAGGGCCCTGAGCTGGTACGGGTTGCCGACCATGTACACGGCGCCGTGGTCGACGACGAGAACATCGGGGGTGAGGCCCCTCTTCACCGCCCACAGCTCGCGCCGCGTCGCTAGATCGTAGGATCGAAGCTGGCCGAACTCGCCCTCGCCCTCGCCCATCGTGCCGCTGTCGATGGCGTACAGGCGTCCGCTGTCGATCACCCCAGACGCGACGCCATAGCCCCCCCAGCCGCAGCTGCGGGCCGGAGAGTCGGGCAGGCGGCCGAGCTCCTCGCCGAGCTCGGCGTCGTACAAGCGGTGGCCGGCAGAATCCTCGACGACCACCACACCATCACCGACCGCCATCCCACATTCGTGGTCCTCGAGCGGGACGGCCCACAGCTTTTTTCCGGTCGCCAAGCTGAACGCCGTCAGCTGCTTCCTGCTGCTGACCCAGCCCCGCTCACCGTCGGTCCACATCGCCCTGAAGCGGATGGACCCAGCGATATCGGAGTTCGGGCCCTCACCCCCGACCTGCCAGACCTCGCGCCCATCCTCCAGTGCCCAGGCCGTGAGCCGATCGCTATCCGGCCCGTAGTCGAGGGTCACCAGCAAGCGCGGGGTGATGAAGTGACCGTAGCGACGGACTCCCCCCTTCGGCTCGGTCTGCCAACTCAGCACTCCAGTGTTACGCTCGACGACGCTGAACTCGCGCTGTCGCTCGTTGAACAACATCAGGGGCCCCGCGACCGCCACCGGCCACAGCTCGTCCTGCGGCACCTCCCAGCTCGCAGCCAGGGAACTCAGGTCGACGGCCGGACCCACCAGGCCGAGACCCTCGGCGTCGGCCTGGCTGGCGACCACGACGCTCGTCCCCAGCGCCCACGCCGACTTGGCCCCGGAATCCTCGCCGCCGTTCTCCCACAGCAGCTCCAGGTGCGCGAGTGGCCGAGTCGGCGCGAGCTCGGGCAGCGCGGGTGCGACGATCGCCGGCAGCACAGGGCTGGGCTCGACCTCCGCGACGAGCCCGAGTTCGGGTTCCACGATTGCCGGCGGATCGGACTCGTCGTGTCCGGTACATCCGGTCAATCCGGTCAGTCCGCCACAGGCCAAACTCAGGGCGACGGAGCCCACGCCCACGAGGCGGCGGGCGTCGGGCAGCCTCGACTCCAGCGACCTTTTCCACATGTTCGACATCAATCTTCTTTGCATAGCGTCCAGACCTCTCGGTAGCTCTCCAACAGTGTCGCCCACTCTTCGGGTTCCCCCACATACACACCCTCGGACCAGCTGAACACGTCACGGGGGCGGTCGTCCGCGGCGTAGAGCGGGATGATGTGAATGTGGAGATGGCGCGAGCTCTGGGTCAGCTCTGGGCCGCTGCTCCCGGTCGAAGCCATGTAGCAGCGCCGGGGTCGACGGACCCGCTCGACCACGCGCGCGGCGTGGTGTGCGAGTGCGCTGGTCCGGGCCCACAAGCCAGGATCGACCTCGCTGTAGCGGGTCACGTGGCACTTGGGGGTGACCATGACGTGGCCCCAGCGGCGGACGTAGACGGGCAGAGAGACCAGCTGCTCGGCATCTTCGTAGAGCACGTGCACGGGCCCAGCCTGCCGGGCACAGATCGCACACATGAGACACTCGGGGCGCTTGGCCTGGGCCTCGATGCGGACCAGGGCCTGCGCGCGGGTGATCAACGTAGGCATCAGCGGGCCACTCCCACACGACCCGGCTCGACCCGCAGGGGTGGGCCGCCGTCGGTCTCACAGCCCTCCAAGGTCGCGGCGATCGCCGCGAGGTTGGTCCGGCTGGGCTGATATCGGATGTTGTCGAAGGCCAAGGCGGCGTGCCAACGTGCGAGCGGCAGGTTCGAGTCCCCGCGGCGTGTCCAATCTGGCGCCGCGGCCTCGAGCACCGCTGCCCGAGGCAGCAGGCCCAGCAGGACCTCGGTCGCGGCCAGCATCTCGATCTCCGCCCGCACCCGGGCCGCGATCTCGGGCGTGGCGATGGACCAGGCCCGGATCATCGCCGTGCTGCACACGACGTACTCCCGGTAGGCGAGCGCCGACTCGGGCGGGCTGCGCAGGTGATACAGGGCGGCGATGCGCTCGGGCTCGGCCAACACCTGCACGAGCGGGACCTCACGCCCCTGCATGTCCACGAAACGAAGCGGCTCGGGGGTCCCCGGCTCGAAGTGTCCCACCCAGGCCCGGGCTTCGAGCTCGATGCGGACCAGGCTGTCGCCGTAGCGCCGCCCGGCGAGACCCATGGTCGTGGCGAAGGGGCTCGGCCAGGCGTATCGGTGCCGACGCAGACGCGGGTCCTCGACCAGCACACGCGCGATCCGAGCCTGGAGATCGCTCGTCGAAGTCTCGGCCAGACGCGCGAGCGCGGCGTTGAAGGGCGAGGTCCGTCCTCCGCTCGCCGCGTCGGCCACGAGCAGGACACGGCTGTCCCGGAGCGCGGTCAGCTGCTCGACCGTGGTCCACGTATAGAGCTCGGCCCGGGCAAAGTCGTCGTCGTAGACGGCCGCAGCCGCGAGCGAGTCGAGGGCCCTCTCCTCCCCCTCCTGTCCCCTCTGCGACCCCAGCCCGCGCTCGTCCGGCCCTGTCCCCTCTGTGACCCCGGCGTCTTCCCCCACTCCAACCCCCGTCTGTGCGGGCACCTCGACGGAGCGCGGAAGCTCACCACATCCGAGTGTGAACACCTGACACAGAACCCAGCAGCCAGTGGCAACGCCCCTCGTCACAGCCCGCCCTCCTCGTCCGCACGACGGCGACTCGATGCCCACACCAGGCCCTCGACGGCGATCCACGCCAGGAACCCTCCGCCCGCGCCCCACCATGCGGCCATCTCGGGTGCCCCGGAGACATCGGCCAGCACGGCCCCGACCAGCCCGCCCACACCCTGGGCCAGCGAGTGGGTCACGAGGTCCAGGGAGGCCACCCGGCCGAGCTGCTCGTTGTCGGTCAAGACCTGGGTGCGGGTGACTGCCGTGACCCAGTTCGCGCCCACGCCCACACCCCACAGGCCGGCCACCGCGAGCACCAGCCACGGCGCCTCGACCACAGCGAACAGGCCCACGGCCACGAGAGACAGGGCCGTGCTCACCCATAGACCCAGCGTGCTCCCGCGCAGCCTTCCCGCCCACAGCAGCGGCCCCACGCCGGTCCCTACGGCCCGGGCCGCGTGCAGCAACGCCAGGCCCACCGCCGTCGCCCCAAAGATCCCCGAGCCCGCGATCTGATGCAGCAACACCCAGCCCCCACCGTTGGCCAGGGCCGCGGGGACCTTGGCCAGCACCGCCCGCAGAACCTCGGGTCGCGCCCAGGCGATCGACCAGCCACCCTCGCTGAGCGGGGAGAGGGAGCCGCTGCCCGCCGACCCGGGGTCCTGCTGGGAGGCCCCCGCCGATGACCCGGGGTCACCCTGGGAGCCACCCCGAGCGACCGGCAGGACCCCGCTGGCCGCAGGGCGATCGTCCTGATCTTCAGCGCCTCGTCGGCCGCCCGGCAGCGAGCGGGGCAAGAGCCAGAACACGGCGGCGGAGAGCAGGAAGGTCAGAGCGTCCACCCCCAGCGCCCAGCTCGGCCCAACCCCTGCTGTCAACGCCCCTCCCGCGACCACCCCGAGCCCGAACATGGCACTCCACGTGGCTCCGAGGACGGCGTTGGCCTGACCCACCAGCGCCCTGGGGACGATCTGAGGCAGCACCGCCGTGGCTGCCGGATCGATGAACGCGCTGAACCCCACGCGCACAAACACGAGCACCTGCAGGGCCACGAGCGCCTCGGCCTCGGCCGCGAACACCATCGCCACCACCGTGGCCGCCCGGAGCAAGCTGGCCACGACCATGATCGTCCGCCGGTCGAAGCGATCGACGATCCGCCCGGCAACAGGCGCGAGCACAGCCCGGGGTAGAGAGTGGCCCAAGAGCAAGACCGCCACCCCGATCAGGCCCTCGCCCGCGTCGAGGACCAAGGTGCCCACGGCCACATAGGTGAACCAATCCCCAAACAGAGACACCGCGTCCCCGAACCACAACCGGCGAAAGTCCCGGTTGCGGCCCAGAGCGCGGATCGAAGAGGCGGCCGACATGGCGAAGCAGCGAGCTTCGTATGTCGCCGCCCCTATGCCAAGCCCCCAACCGGGGACTCGGTCGAAGACTCGGCCGAAGCTCTCAGGCCCGGCCGAGGACCCTCGCTTCGGTGGTCAGGGGATGACGTAGATGCCGGCCAGGCACATCTCGTTTCGCGTGCCCCAGCCGGGCATGGTCGGCTCGTCGTCGGCGGAGGTGTCGAAGGTGCAGGTGACCTCCAGGCGCTCGCCCTCGTTCAACACCAGCGGCTGATCGAGGAAGTAGTAGAGCTGCCAACCAAAGTCCCAGCGCGGGACGTCGCCCAGACAACCGACCTCTTCGCCCTCCGCGTTGAGCACTCGCGCGGTCAAGGAGACACCTCGCTCGTGCATATGGGGGAAGAATCCCCACAGCGACGTCGAGGTCTTCCCGGGGGCGATGTAGTCGTCCACCGAGATCTCCCAGGTGTACTCGAAGGCGGTCTCCCCCGCCGGCAGGGCATCGGGCTGGCCCTCGAACAGGCTGCCGAGCAGCCCGTCGGGGAGGTCGAAGAAGCCGACCTTCTCGACCTCGTCGGCGTAGGCCACCTCGACCTTGCTGCTGTCGCTCTGGCCGAGGGACTCCGGCGTGTCCATGTTGTAGTGGATCTGTATGACGTAGAGGCTGTCGGCTGCAATACGGTAGCCGGAACCCTGGGGGAACTCGACCACCCCCTGCCCGGGTGCCCAGGTCACGGGCAGGCCGCTGATGTCGACGTTGTCTCCGGCCGCGCCGAAGCAGGGCCATCCGTCTCGGTCGGGAGACTCTGCGTCCAGAGCCTGGATCACCTCGAGGTTGGTCATCCCCGGCGAGTAGGAGGGGATATCGGGCTCGACCGGCATCATCAGGACGTGGTGGACGATCGCCTCGTTTCCGGGTGAGACCGCGTACCCGGTGAGATAGCGGTCGCTCTCGAGTTCGGGGTCGATGAGGAAGCAACGGTACTCGTCGAACTCGGCCAAGACCCCCCCTTGGGGCTCGGGCATGAAGTTCGGCGTGTCGTAGGAGGCATCCCCCTCGAGTGTGTCGGGGACCGGGATACTGAGGTCATCACGGGGTGTGCCCTCGGGCACCCCCTCTTGGGCCCACGTGACGATCATGTCGATCTGTTCGTCGCTCAGGGTCGGTGAGTGGGCCCAGTCGCCGCAGCTTCCATCGTCGGTCACCAGCCACGGCGGCATCACCCGGTTCTCCACAGCCAGGGCCGAGGCTCCCGCCCAGGTCGCGGCATCCTCGTAGTTGTCGAGGGAGAACGGCCCGATGCCCCCCTCTCGGTGGCAGCTCGCGCAGTTCTCGAAGTAGATCGGCGCCACGTCCTGCCAGAACACGACCTCGGCCTCGCCGGTCTCGGACTCCGACTCGGAGCCCGACTCGGACTCGCCGTGTTCACCGTGAGTCTCGCCGACCTCGTCCTCGCTGCTCCCGTCGTCGCCCTTGCAACCCGTCGACGCCACCCCGACGATCAACAGGGGCGCGGCCAAAAGGACGGTGTGGAGCGGGCCACGGGACTTGCTTGCTTGCTTGCTTATATTTTGCATGGTGTCACTCACATTGGACCGACGGCGAAGTCGGGCTGAGGCCGACCAGGTCGAACCCGGCCAGCGTCCACGTATTTTGTCCGTGGTTGTGAAGATGAAAATTGACGATCGCGCCCTCGGGCGCGTCGACGGGGCTGGGGAACTCGAGGCTCAGGACGTCGGAGGAACCGGGGATCTCGACCTCGTGCTCCCAGATCAGTTCCCCGTCGATGTGCAGGGCCAGGTGCCCGACCGCAGGCTCGAGGGCGATGAGACTCTGCCACCACAGCGACACGCTCAGCGTGTCCCCGGCACACACGGGCCGGGCCAGGGGCTGCTCGACACTCAGATAGTTGCAGTCTTCGGTCCTGACCTCGAAGACCCCGAACTCTTCGGCCCAGCCCGAACTCGGGCACACCACCTCCGGGGGCCGATGCCCGGCCATGGGATCAGCGGCCGCCCCGACCTGGGACCACTCGCCGGCATCCACCAGGGGCCCGGGCTCGCGGGGCTCCCCACCGGACTCGGACCCGAACTCGGACTCGGACTCGGGCCCGCAGGCCACCGCACCGAAGACCAGTGCCGTGGCCAGGAGGCCACAGCGAAGCTCCCTGGATCGCCACGGCCGGAAACTATCGGTGAACACGACAGGGCCGAACGCGAAACTCGAAGTCGCTGAACCAAAGCGACTCGATATCGCGATGTCGTCGGGTGCCGGGCTCGGCCCCCGCCCCCTGCGTTCTCCCTGCCGAGTACACATGGACAAATCCTCGTCGAGCCTAATGCAGTCCCTCTCCCTGTCAATAATATGTTGATGAACTTGTGACCAAGGCCGGCCAACGGTATGCGGGTGGCTCAGAACAGGGTTCCTCGTCAAGGAACGGCGTACCCCGCGCCATGTGCCCCGGTTTTCACACGTGTGGCGTCTTGCAACTGTTGCGATTGCCTAATTGTCGTGAGTGCCAGCCTCATCCTGGTCATTGTGCCATTGCATGTAGGCTCTCTACGTAGACTCTACCAACTCGAGTATACATAGATTGCGAACTACACATCGAAGCTCCCCAAGCTCGCGCCTCTGGATAGGTCCCAGCACCGCCGGGACATCTCGCAGCCAGTGGTGAAACCATCGCGTCGCCTCGCTACGAGGTTCACCACGGGCTGCTAGCGCCCGCGCAGGACCGTGCTCGGGTCGAGGCCGCCCAGTACCCGGCGCCAACGTGGCACCGAGTGAGGCAGCTCCCCGCGCACACTCGCCAACCCGCGCTCCCACACGGCCGGGTCGAACTCGGGTCGGGCCGCAGCGGGTACACGAGGATCCCCGAAAGCCGCGGCCACGTGCATGGACGTGATCCCCGCCAGGCTCGGGACCTCGGCGCTCACCCGCCGAGCGAAGCCCTCTCGGGTCTCCCCGTAGCGCCGGCTCAGACCTGCGTCGGTAAGGATGTCCACGACTGTCCGGTAGGCCACCCGCGGGAGCTGCTCCCGGCTGGCGAAGCGCGGGGCCAGGCGCCGCCAGATCTTCAGAACGTAGAGCCCGACCAGCCCGACCAGGAGCGTGAACAGAAAGCCAAAACCGATATCCCGCCCGAAGTTGCGACGCTGGACAGGCTTGCGCTCGCCCTCGCCCTCGTCGTCCCTGCCCTCGTTCCGGGCCATCTCACCCAGCAGCTCGCTGAGGTCGTCGTCCATGGGCTCTCCGGGTGGATCCAAGTTCTCGCGCGCGGCGATATCGAGCACCACCCAGCCGATGCCCTCGAGGTAGAGTTCGGGCCAGGCGTGGGCATCCCCGCCACGGATCACCAGGGTCGAACCCCGGCGCTGGTCTTCGCTGACGTGGTAGCCGACCCCGACTCGGGCGGGGATCCCCAAGCTGCGCCACATGTAGACCGCCGCGTGGGCGAAGTGGACGCAGTAGCCGATCTTGTTGCCGAACAGGAAGTCGGCGGTCGGGTCGGGCACCCCCGCGTGGCGCTCGGCGGAGGAGTAGACCAGCTCTTCGTCCATCCACAGCTTGATGGACAGAGCCTGCATGAAGGGATCGTCGCGCCGATCTTCGGGGAGCTTGTCGACCAGCTCTCGGGCCAGCTCGGTGAAGCGCGCATCACTGGGGCCGCGGGTGTAGAACTCGCGCTGAGCCTCGGTCCAAGCCGGATCGCCGGGCTCTCGGCCGATCAGCTCCTCGAGCTCGTAGTCGGGGGCCAGAGAGACCGTGCTGTAGGCCCGCAGGAAGCGGGCCGGGTTGGGGTTGGGCTCGGGCTGCATCGAGATCGCCGACTCGAGCGCGAACGGCTGGGCGTGCTTGGCCAAGAGCACGATCTCGGCGTGGACCTCGGTATGGAACGCCGAGGGAGGTGTCTCCCGGACCTTGATGGGGCGGGCGGGAAACCGGCGCACGATGTCCCGATCGACGTCGGGGCGGTTGGGTGCGACCAGGCGCGAACCGTTGAAGTGCGACCAGGCGTCTTGGCGAAAGTAGTAGGCCTGGAGTGGCGGGCTGTAGTCGTCGCCCAGAAGGACCACGGCCATGGGCGCGGGCTTGCTGCCCTCACTGGGCTGCTGATCCAGGTCGGGCTGCTGCTGTTGCTGGTTCTGACCGCCGCCTTGTTGGTCCTGCTGTCGCTGGCCCTGCTGTTGCTCGCCCTGCTGTTGCTGACCCTGCTGTTGCTCGCCGCCCTGTTGGCCCTGGCTCTGCTGGCCCTGACCTCCGTCTTCGCCGCCCTCGCCCTCATCCTGCTCCGGCTGCTGACCCTGGCCCCCACCGTCCTCACCGGAATCCTGGCCGCCGCCCTCGCCCTCGCCCTCGTCCGGGTCGGCCCCAGCGCTGTCCTTACCGTTCTTGTCGTCGCTGGGACGGGGAGGATCCCCGACCTGGGCCTCGGTCAGGCCCAGGTCGCTGTTGGCCTGGGGTTCGGGAAGCCCCTCGACCTGCAGCACGGCGAGCTCCAGCAACACGATACCCGCCAACCCCGCGAGCGAGGCCAGGGTCACGCGTCGCTCCGACTCGGCGATCAGCAAACTGGCGAGCACGACCACGGCCAGGGCCCCGACCGTCAGCAGGATCTCCGCGGGGTCATAGCCGTGCTCCCAGGCCCAATCGGAGAGCCACAGGGGCCGAGCGATCACCCCCTCGCGATGACCGGCGAACAACGCCGCGATGCTGGCACCCACAGCTGCGAGCTCGAGCCCGACGAGAGCCCTGTGGCGCGCGGCCATCATCCGCAGCGCGCCCACACTGCACAGCGCGAGCAAGAAAAACCGCAGCATGGAGCTCAGACCCAGGGCTGCCCCGGGACCGATCAGCACCGGGACCAGGCGCCAAGCCGTGATCCTTCCGGTCAGCCACCAGCCGGCCACACCGACCACCAGGGTACCCGCGAGCAGCGCCAGGAGTCGACTCTGCGTGCGGGCCAGGAGCTCGCCGAGGGCGACCCCTGCGACCGCACCGAGCCCCGCCGCGAGCAAGCCCGACCCCGTCGCCACACCCCAGGCCAGCGCCAGGGCAGCCATGCCCATGGCCGCGGCCCGGATCGGATGGCGCACGGAGCGAGCCCACTTCGCCAGGCGCTCGCCCAAGGTCGGTGGCGGTGGACGTCCGCTTCCGCCCGCTCGCCCCTGCCCGGCCCGCTCGAGGGCCTCCAGCTCACGCTTCAGCTTGCGTCGACTCATGACTCGCTCCTCAACCCCTCCGCCGTGACTTGTCCAGGGCCGCCAGCTGCCCGCCCGCGAACACGCGGCCGGCCGCCCGGTCGACCACCAACACCCGACCGACCGCCGACAGGGCCTGGACGACCTCGCCGACCTCCGCCGTGGTCACGGGCTGGGTCTGACCGGGCGCGACCTCGCGGGGGGCGTCGCGCCGGATCAGGCGCTCGAACCATCCGCGCTTGGGGGCCGCTTCGATGCCGTCTGTACCGACCACAAAATCAATCCGACCACGGCGGCCGGCGTTGCCCCTGCACTGCTCGACCACAGACTGCACCCAGGGCCCGGGCCGCCCCGAGACGAACACCACCGCACGGCCAGCGCTACCCAAGCTGCGCCGGGCCAGGAACTCGCCGAGCCCCCGGCCCCCCTTTTCGGCGTCGACCCCAGCCGAGCGTGCGAGCACGTCGACGGCCTGCTCTTTGCGGGTCGCATCATCGAAGCTGCCGTCGGCACCCAACACCCACTCGTTGCCCAGCGCCCCATGCTCGACGGCCAGGCGCGCGGCCCCGGCTGCCGGCTCGTCGCCACCTCCCGCGACCAAGTAGGCGCAGGTCTGTCGGATCGGGCTCAGGGCCCGCTCGGGCGAGCGGACCACCAGCTGCCGGGTCCGCGCGAACACCTTCCACAACACAAAGCGAATCGGGTCGCCGGGGTTGTAGTGGCGCAGATCGTAGAGCTCGCCGTCGGCGGGCCCATCGGGGTGCGAGATGTCGTCCCCGCCGGCCATCCCCCGGATCACGTCGACCCGCTTGAGGTTGCCCACCGAGGGCACGAAGCGGACCTTGCGTTGCTCTCGGATGCGCAGGCGGACCTGCGAGATGCCGAAGATGTCGCCGATCTCGAGCTCCCGGACCACGGCGCTGACCTGCCCACGGCGCGAAGCGATGACCTGCTCGACGAGCCGGCTCCCCCTGGCGACCACCCGAACCTGGGCCTCGGGCTCGAGCCATCGCCAGCTGATGCCGACAAAGGGCAGCCCGCGCAGCCGGGGCAGGGAGAACCCCGTGCTGACTGGAAAGCCACACTCGACATCGAGAGCCGGAGCGCCACCGCCCGGCTGAGCCCCTTGCTCGCGCCGGCGCTTCCGCTCCCCCAGCCAGATCACCAACGTCGCCGTGAGCGTGGCGAGCAGCCCGACCACCCCCGCGCCCAAGCCCGCGCCACCGATCACCAAGAGCACCAGATCGAGCTGTTTGAGCCCGTAGCCAAAAAACGCCCAGCCGCAGCCGAGGAGCAAGATTATCCCCAGCGGCGTCAGGGGAAAGGGCCCCACAGCCCGGGTCATGAGGGCTTTGACGGCCCCCCACCCTCGGCTCGCCCGGCTCTGGCCCCGCGCTCGCTTCACGCGCCTGCCTCCCCATGCCAAACCCCATGCCAAACCCCATGCATAACCAGACCAGAAACCCAGTCGCAGGCCGGACGGCGGAGCTCGAAGTCGGCGCAGCGCAGAGGCACGATCAAGAGGCGAGGTTAGCAGGTGGGCGGGGCTTGCACCAACCGCCGCAGGGCCGATGGCCCGGTCCCGGCCCGGTCGTCAACGGCCGAGTTCAAGCGAAGATCCGGCGTGCGCGGATCAGCCCCCCCGAAACCCACAACCGCCCGCCTCGCCCTCGTCCGGCGGGTAAAAGGGCGGCGGCGCCACACGGATTCGCGGGCCACCATCGACATCCTGGCCGTCGTTGCAGCGCACCCGACGAAACACCACCGGGTCGTTGACCGAGCGCCCACCGTCGTTGTTGACCGACTGGAACTCCATGATCTCTGGGTCGATGCGGCCCGAGAAGTGGTCGAGGTTGTAGCCCATGTTCCAGGACCCGCAGGGCACGTCATCGATGCGCCAGCTGCCCACGCCCCAGACCTCGACGTCGTTGTTGCTGTCGACCGAGCCCTTCGCATCCATGGAGATGATGTAGTGGAGCTCGCCACGGCACTTGGGCGGTGAACTCTCGTGGGCTTCGGCCAGCCAGCTGCTGTTGGTGATCGTGCCTTCGAAGTCCGCGTCGCCGCCGTCGTCGGTGCGCTGGAGCTCGAGTGTGAAGATGGTCCAATCGCCGTGGAGTTCGTCGTAGCTGTGCGACTTCCACACTCCGGCGACCGGGTCCTGGCAGCTCGCGGGTGGCGGCAGGCGAGCCCGTTGCTCGGCGACCGTCGACGCCCGCCCCACGCCTGGAAGCCAGCTCGCGAGCACAAAAGCGAGCAGGGTGACCCCACCCAACAACCCGCGCCACCTGCGGGGCGCACCCCGAGGCCGGCCAGATCCCAGGCCAGATCCCAGGCCAGATCCCAGGCCAGATCCCAGGCCAGATCCAACGCTGAATCCAAGACCGGATTGAGGGTCGATTTTCATAGCGGGAGTGAGGCTCTCCGCCGACGCGAGAGCACTCCGAGACGTTAGCATGTCGAGCCCATTTTCCACCCGGCCCACGGTTTTCCCATCTCCCCCTTCCCTGCACGCGCTCTCCGTGCTCAGCTCTGGACATGGCCACTCCGCCCAAGGGCTACGGACCCGCGCCGCGCCGCGCCATCGCCGGCTGGCTTCTCGACTGGGCCGCCGGTGTCCTGATTGGAATCTTGCTCGCCGCGCTGGTCATCGGTGTCCTGACCTTGTTCATCCCGGTGGGCCCCAGGCGACTCTCGGCCATGTTCATCGTCATGCTGTTCGCCTGGCCTGTCGGCGTCCCTTTGGGCGTGTGGCTGTCGGCGGGCAAGCCCCTCACCCCACGTCCCCTGGCCTACGCCTTCAGCCTGGCCCTGATCGGCGCAGGACTGTCGATGTGCCCCTACTGGCTGGACGTCGACTCGAGCCTGCTGCGAGCGCTGGGGTCCGTCACCGCCTTGCTGACGACCCCCATCTTCGCGCGAATCGGTCACAGTTTGGGCCGGCGTAGCGAAGTCTGATGCTGCTTGAACATGCTCGAACCTGCTCGAACATGCCCTCGAAGGGATCACGACCAGCGCTCGAACTGGGCTATGATAGGGCGTGGTTGAACACAGCGAGCCCCGCGATACAGACGCTCTGTCAGGCCCGTCGAGCCTGCCATTCAGCGCGCGCGGGACAGCGATAGAGAACTCGGCCGACACCCCCACGGCCCGCCGCCTCGACGCCCAGCTCACCGGTCCGGGCAGCCGCGCTGTGATCGAAGCCGAGGACTTCGCGGCCCTGTGCGAGGAGGCCCAGCTCGAGCCGGGACCGGGTGTATTCGCCTGCCTCGCCTGGGCCAAGCGCTGGGCCCAGGCTCCGATCTCCAAGTTCGACGTCGGCGCGGTGGTCCTCGGTGGATCGGGGCGGGTCTACCTCGGCGCCAACATCGAGTTCACGGGCGTTCCCCTCCACAACACCATCCACGCCGAGCAGGCCGCCATCACCATGGCGTGGGCGCACAGCGAGCGGAGCCTGCAGGCCATCGCCACGACCGCGGCCCCCTGCGGTCACTGCCGCCAATTCATGCTCGAGCTGCCCGAGCCTCGCCCGCGCCTCTACACCGGCACCGGCGACTCTCAGCCCCTGCTCGACCTTCTACCCGCGGCCTTCGGGCCCCGCAGCCTCGAGCGCGAGCCTCAGCTGCTCATCGCCGGACCCCACCCGATCGATTTTCTCGATCCCGAGGATGCCCGCGAGCCCACCGCCCGCCTGGCGCTGGGCGTCGCAAGACGGTCGAGCGCCCCCTACTCGGGCGCCCACGCGGGGGTCGCCATCGTCACCCAGAGCGGCCATTTCGCCGCGGGTGGCGTCCTCGAATCGGCCGCCTTCAACCCCACGCTCGGGCCCATGCACAGCGCCGCCATCGTGCTCCACCACAGCGGCGGCATGCTCGATCAGATCGTCGACGCGATCCTCGTCGAGCGCGACGGTGCCAGCGTCTCGCAGGTCGGCAGCACCGAACTCCTGCTCGAGTGTCTGGGCGCCCGCGGGACGCTGCGCCGCCTGTTCATCGGCTGAGCACGAGCTGGGTCGATCGAGACTCGCCAGCGTCGGTTCGAACCGAGCCCCACAGAGGGCCGAGCCCAGGCCGCAGGAGCCTGGCGCAGACCCGGCCGTGGGTCCACGCGGGGGCGAGCATCGACATCGACACGGCTCCCAGGTAGGCGAGGTTCCCGGCCCAGGACCGCCCTGTGGGCCGACGACGCCAGCGAGAGCTCGGCGAACGCAGCCGGCGGCGGCACCAGGCCCACCCTCGATACAGGGTCTGGGCGCTCATCTTGGCGGGCGCAACGACCACGTGCGCCCCGTCCCAGCGATGCAGGTCGCAGTGGACCACGCGCCGCGCATCCACCAGCGAGCGGGTCTGATCACTGCCTGGGTCGGGTGTCCACAGGCGCAGCTCCACGGCGAACAGATGCTGGGCCTCGACCCAGTGCACGAGTCGCTCGAAGCAACGAGGATCATCCTCGTCGAGGCCCAGGGTAAAGCCCCCGTAGACCCGGACGCCCGCGGCGTGAACACGGGCGACCAGGCCCGCGAACAACTCCGCCCGCCGCGAGCCCGCTGCCCCCGCTTCCCCCGCCTCCCCCGCCTCCCCGAGGGTGAAAAAATCAATGTGAAGCTCATTGCAGCCCGCCGAGAGCAGGACCTCGAGGGTGTCCCCACGCAGCAGGGCCTCGGCCGAAACTGCGGCGGCGAAACTCGAGTCAGGTCCGCGCCCCGCCCGAGCCGCACGCAGGAAAGCGGCGAACTCTCGGCGCCCCCACTTCGCCTCGCGCGGGATCCCGGCCAGGTGCCGAGTGGGGCGATCGAGGGGGCGCTGAGGGTCGAAGCTCCGAGCGCCCCCACAGGGGTCCTCGCTGCGAGTCACGATCGACTCACGCCTGAGCAGGGGCGCCGCATTCCATCTCAGGGATTGGCGATGGCGTCGGCGACCAAGCGAAAAATCAAGAACTGGTGTGTGGGGTTGTCCCCTCCACCCAGCGGGTACAAAAAGGGGCTTTCCTGCGGCCAGAAGATCTCGTTCGGCTCCCAGTTGAACCACATCCAGCGGGCCTCAGCAGCCACCTCGCAGGCGAGCTTGAACTCGTTGCCAGACACCGACATCCCACCGTTGTCCGTATCGTTGGTCTCGCCGACCGCCAGCGCTCCGAACGCGGTGCCATCGGCGTCGACCCACCCCACACTGGTGGTCAGTTCGTCGCCCGCCCCATCGTCACAGATATCGAGCTGCTCCTCGATCGTCGACGGGCTCGGGCCTCCGTCCTGCTCGCCTGGATTGAAGGCGAGCCCAGTCGCACACACCTCCCAGTCCTGATCACCCGTGTACACGGGTGCCCCCTCGTCCATCCCGTCGTGGCGTTGAAAGCTGCCGAGCAGGCCCTGGGAGGTCAGGGTGTCGGACCAGGCGGCAATGTAGATGACCTCGACGTCCCCTGGGAGCGAGTAGAACTCGGCTCCGTCCTCGCACCCGAAGATCTCGCCCGCCGACTGGTTCTCGACGGGCTCCTTGAAGACCAGGAAGCCCCCCACCTGCTCGATGAGCCGATAGGCGTTGTCGGCGGTAATGGCCACTTTGATGTCGGCGAGCTCCCCTCCGGTGTCGCCTTCGTCTATCCAGTCCGTCTCCTCATCGAGATCGCTCTCGCCGGAGCCGTTTGTCCCCTCGCTCTCCCCGACGTCCTCGCTCTCTCCGGTGCCCGGCCCATCCATGCTGCCCGCTTCCGAATCCGACCCCGTGTGGGGACCCGACTCGGCGCTCTCTCCCTCCCCCGAGTCCTCTATCGGCCCCGAGTCTGCAGTGTCTGCCGACTCTGCGAGTTCGTCACCCGAGGCCTCGAACTCGGGATTCCAGGTCCCGCACCCACTCAGCGCCACACCGAGCACGACACCAGGGGCCATGAGCCTATCGATCATCCCAAACTGTGACACACAATTGCACCCCGACCAAAGCACACACCTTCTACCTAAAATATCGATATACAGCGGTTCGAATTGCGGGCAGGCCGCGGCGCTGTTCTGAACAGCGGGAAACGCTCTCCCGGCGCGAGCGCACCGCAAATCAACACTGACCGCCCTCTCCCTAGAGCGGCGACCAGTTCGAATTCGGCATGCTACGCCGCTTTCGCCAGCGTTGAGCGTTCGAGCCCGCGGTGGATGACCTGAAGATTGACCAGGATCGCGGCTCGCGTCAGGTCATACTCGTTCTTGCGCTTACCGAGGTAGCGTGCCCGGTTGCCTTGCCGCTGACTCACGTGAGCGAGGGTGTGTTCGACTGAGACGCGCTTGCGCAATCGGGCCCGCCCT
>Ga0256845_1001261_pt1 | contig 20729 bp, 25 predicted proteins | sample RiftiametaG_FD_189101 | JGI IMG/M metagenome (GOLD analysis project Ga0256845, IMG submission 189101) | Tube worm associated microbial communities from hydrothermal vent at the East Pacific Rise, Pacific Ocean - Riftia | ecosystem: Host-associated > Annelida > Integument > Unclassified ...
TGCTTTTACCCAGTTTCTTATAGTCTGAGAAGAGACACCATACTTTTTAGCCAGTTGTGTTGTCGATTTCATTTTGAAATTATAACAGAATTAATTAAAATATAACTTTTGTGCTTTTTGCGTTATTCTTTAACCGTAACTTTGTAGTATAATTTCTATGATTATTATGTGTATTTTGATAAAACATAATAATCATCTTTTTGCTTATATCTTCCCTAAAATTTCATTTTTTTGTCTAAAGTGTAGTACAGAGATAAACCACTATGCAATAATCTAACTGAACTAAAATATCTAAAATGGACTCTGTTTTTCATAGACAAAAATGGATTTATAGGAAAAGATGTCGAGGGAAATAGAGCGATTATAGAAAAAGATGAAGCCTTTAGGATTTGGCAATTTTTGTTTGAAAATCCTAAAAAGATAGAGATTGTTCCACTCACTAGATTTGATATTCTGCGTAAGGATTTTAGAGGTAAAAAGATAGAGCAAGTCACTACAACTGCTTTGGGTGGTAGGGTTTCTACTATTTTGGAGTTTAAGGAGTTTAGGGAGGAGAATAAACTATTTTTTATTGAGATAGAGCAGGAGGATGGTACACGGTTTTGGACTCAAAAGAGTTTTTTATTTGAGGAAATTTTGGGAATGAATTTCATATAATTATCCTTTAGCATCAGCCAAAGTAAGAGCAAAAAGTACTTTGACTTGATTTTGTTGCAATACTCTACTTGCCTCTTGTAGTGTTGTGCCTGTGGTGATAATATCATCTACCAAAATAACCTCTATATCTTTTTCTCCTCTGTATTGAAAATTACGAGGATTTTCTAAACGAAATTGTAAATTTTTTCCTGCGTATTTTATGGGATTTGTAGCTATGAGTCTGTAGTATAGCGTTTTGGATTCTCTATAGTTTAACTCTTTGGTCAGGAGTGATACATGACTATAACCATTTTTGACACTCTCATCTACTCCAATTATATATATGGGTCTACTATCCTCTGTTATAAAATTTTTGATAAATGGTCTAAATGTCTGTTTTGCTAATGCTCTGTAAATGATATAGCCTTGTGAAGTGTGTTTAGTTAGAAGTAAATCCTCTATATTTTTATATTTGAAGAAGCTATAAACCTCTAGTGAACCAATTTTTCGTTTTGAGATAGATGGTTGTAGAAGTTTATCTTGACATGGCTTACAAAAAGTTTGCCAACTTAGCTTATGACAAGCTAAACATCGCATAGGCTATAGAATATCTCTTAAAACAATAGCGTGATGAAGAACAATAAAATTTAAGATAAATATACCCATAGATGACCCACGAGAGATAATAGTTTCTAATTTTGTTCTCTCTTTGCCATTGGTTCTAAATGCTATAATAGTATGAATTATAGTAATAACAGTCATAATAGCTACTATTATTAGCTTTTCACGCAGAGCAGAGGTGACCATATTATTGACACTACTATCAAAAAGTATATAAATCAATCCATTGTCGATAATCATGAGAGTACCAGTTATTAATAAAATTACTAATGCCCCAATCTCAAAATAACCAAATATTGGACCAATTCGTGGATAGACTGCCTGTTGGTCTTCCTTATCTTTTAGGGATATTCCTAAAACAAACATAAAAACAGAACCACCTATCCAAGATAGTGCAGCTATTAAATGAAAATGTATTTCCCAACCCAAATTTATTCCTTTGAAACCCGAAGATTTAACCTTTGATTCTAATATTATACCTTAACCATTGTGTATTTAAAGTTGTGCCTAATCAATAGATGCTATTTTGTAATCTGAAGATGTCCAGAATTTTTAGACTTTTTTTTATTTGAAAATCTCTCTCTTCGTATATGGGCATCGTCTCTCCTATAATTTGAACCTCTGTAGTTATGAGAATTTTGATTTATATGTGCGTTATCTCCTCTATAGTATGAGTCGCTGTTATTACTGTAGTCTCTGTAATAATTATCTCTTCTATATCTATCTCTATTATACTCTCTGTAGTCTTCTCTTCTGCTCTCATCTCTATAGTAGCCTCTATCTCGTGGATAGTATCTCTCCTCATAGTAGTATCCCTCTACTATCTCATCAGGCTCTCTATAGCAGTGTATTCTATTCCAATCATTATCACTATGGTATCTATATCTTCTGTTGTGGTGATGATGAGGTGAAAACTCTCCTTGGATATGTACTCTATCTCTATATCTATATCTTGAGTTATATTCAAAGTAGATATTGTTAAAAAAGTATCCATCTCTATCATAAAAACCAAAATAGAACCCGTCATCATTGTAATATCCACGATTATCATAATCAAAATCTCTATATCGTTTATCGTATCGGTGGTGGTCTTTTTTAAACTTTTTTGATTTTTTTATTTTGGCTGTTTTTTTATGTTTTTTAACCTTTTTGAGTTCATGACTTCTCTTATCCCCACTAATTATTGCACCCAAGCTTGTATCGGAGAGAGTAGCTGTTGTTAACAAGATAAATCCAATAAGTAGAGTTTTTAGCATAAGAAATCCTTTGTTTTTATAGTTAATTTATTTTAGTTAAAATTTGTGTAGGATTTGTTGTTAATATAAGCAATTTATAGTATTCTTCCACTATGAAAATAGCAAGTATAGATGTAGGATTGAAACGAATTGGTGTAGCTCTTGGTTTAGATGCCAATATTGTACTACCACAAAATGCAGTATTGCGTAAAAACAGAAACCAAGCATCCAGAGAGGTCAAAGCTTTTTTGGTAGAGTGGGGTATAGAGAAGCTAGTAGTAGGATTGCCAAAAGGTGGCTCTAGCAAAGAGGAGATGGAGAGGCGAATTAGACACTTTGTATCTCTGTTGGAGTTAGAAGATATTGAGGTTGTATATCAAGATGAGTATGGCACTTCTATAGAAGCAAAAGAGCTAACACAAGGGGTCTTTAGACATAAAAAAGATGGCAGAATTGACTCTATGGCAGCCAAAATTATTTTAGAGAGGTATTTAGGTATATGAGAAATTGGTCTATTAAAAAAATTATAAAAGAGATTGTTGTTACTCTTTTGATGCTATTTGTTATATCTATGGTATTAAATTATATTCGTAAACCTGATACGGATGCTATATTGGATGATATAAAAGTCTCATTGATTTCAGGAGAAGAGATTTCTCTGCGTAGTGATGGGACTAAACCTACTATTGTACACTTTTGGGCTACTTGGTGTCCTACATGTAAATTAGAAGCTCCCAACCTAGAGAGTATCAAAGATGAGGCATATCTTGTTACCATTGCTGTAAACTCTGGAAGTGATAGTGAGTTAAAAGCTTTTATGAAAGAGAGAGGATACAGCTATGCTGTTGTCAATGATAGAGATGGTAAGCTCTCTAAAAAGTTCGGTGTAGGGGCTTTTCCTACAACATTTATCTATGACTCCAATGGTTCATTAAAGTTTTCAGAGGTAGGATATAGTACAACTATTGGACTCAAAGCTAGATTAGCTTTGATAAAATAGAATAGAATTAATAACACTTTTAATCCTATAGTGTATAATTTTGTTATGAAAAAGATTCTATTACTATTAATAATAACCATAGGGTTGCTAAATGCAACAGAATATCGTCTAACACACCTAAGAAAAGGTGCAAAATTAAATATAAGAGAGTTGCCTATAGTAAACTCTCATACAGTTGTAGGTTATCTACCCTATAATGCTATTGGCATCAAAATTAGAGAGTGCAAATATAATAAACAGGGCAGAGAGTGGTGTTATATCTCCTATCCTATAGGAGGAAAGCATATTGAGGGGTGGATAAGTAGATACTATCTAAAATCTATGGATGATGAGTGGTTTGCTTCGAAATTATACATTAGAAACTTTCTAAAAAACTACTATATAGCTGATGAGGAGAATTTTTTAGATAAACTAAAAGTCTTTTACCGTTTTCCTATGCAACAGTATATGTGGAAAAAGAGAGTAAGCTACCTACAGTTGCGTTCTAGCAAAGTATCTTTTTATAAAAAATGGCCTACTAGAAGTTATAATATGACCTATATGAAGATTCTAAAACGCAAAGATACCTATATAGATGTTCAAACTACTGTTAGATGGAAATTTGAAAATTCAGAAGATTATGAATCGGGCAAAGATATTCAAAAGATAAGACTTGTACATGATGGAGAGCATTTTCAAGTTCTCGCAATTAAAAATCTAAAACATACTGTATTTCCAAAAAAGATAGAGGAGAATACAACAGTAATAGATATAAATCAATCTCTCTTAGTTACAAAGAAGAGCAACAAAAAATACTATATCAAAGTGGGAAGTTTCTTTATGCAACCAAATGATGAGTACTTTTTAAATATAGGTAAAAATGGATTTAAATATATCCAACTAGAGGATAGAGACAGAGATGGTAATCTCGTAAAACGAATATATATTGGGCCATATGATACAGAGAAGGAAGTTACAGCCCTATTAGATAAAGTTAGAAATAATATTAGTAAAAATGCTTATATTCAGAGATTCTAAAAGATTAGAGAGATAATACATTAACCGAAAATCAATTGATGTGAGTCATGAAATTAAACTCATTCCTTATGTATAATCCTCTGTAATAATAAAAATGTAAGGACTCTCTTGATAGAAGTTAAAAATCTAACCAAAAAATTTGGTTCAACTATCTCACTTGACAGTGTATCCATAGAGTTTAACAAAAATGACTCTATAGCTTTGATGGGAGCAAATGGAGCAGGAAAAACTACGCTTATCCGTTCTATTTTGGGCTATTATCATCCTAACTCTGGTTCTGTTTTGGTAAATGGGCTAGACCCCATAATGAGGAGACAAGAGGTTTTAAAAAATATCGCTTTTGTACCACAGCTTCCCCCCCCTATCAAACTCAGCTTAGATGAGCTTATTGAATATATAGAGGTGAGTGCTAATGTCAAAAGAGATAGAATCTTGTACTATGCCAATCAGATGAAACTTGATATAAAAAGTAATATAAAAAAATCCTTTTTTAAACTAAGTGGAGGGATGAAACAGAAGCTACTGATTGCTATTAGCCTAGCTCAAGAGAGTAATATTACGATATTTGATGAACCAACAGCAAACTTAGACCCAAAAGCTAGAGATGATTTCTATAGACTACTAGAGGGTAAACAGAGAGACAAAGTTCTACTATTTGTAACCCATAGGCTAGAAGAGGTAGAAGCTCTAGTAAACAGAGAGGTCTATATGGACATGGGAAAGGTAATAACAGATGAAACTCTTTAAACTTTCACTAATACTCGCTATTCAATATCTACTATTCACTACTTTAGTAGGTTGCAACTCCTCCTCTGAGGCTCCATCGGAGAGTAAATTATGTCCACAGTGCAATATGCCACTTCCAAAGGATAATAAATATACAGCTTATATAGAGGAGAGTAACTATTTTGATGATATTGGTTGTCTAATTTTGTGGAGCAAAGCAAATAGAATAGAGTTAGATAGTCGTAAAGTTTATGTTTTTAGTAACGATACTAAAAAGTATATAGATGCAAAAACAGCTTATTTTACTATCAATGAGAAGACCCCTATGAATTATGGTTTTGCAGCCTATGCAAATAAAAAAGAGGGAACTATAGATTTCAAAGAGATGCAACTACGGATGCTTCGTGGTGAGCATCTAGCTAACCCAAAGATACGAAAAAAAATATTAGGATATTAGAAGATGAGAAACTTACGATTAATTGCATATTTGGACTTAAAAGAGTCAATAAGAGCAAAATGGTTTTTGGTCTACTCACTAGTTTTTGGTGGTCTGATAGCTCTATTTTTTATAGCAGGTGTTACAGAGTCACAAGTAATGGGGTTTAGTGGGCTTAGTCGTCTACTTTTGATGTATATACAAATTACTATTATTATTTTGCCTATTTTCATCCTAATTACTACAGTTAGGTCAATTTCAGGTGATAGAGATAACCATATTTTAGAGTATATGCTCTCATTCCCTATTTCACTAAAAGAGTACTATTGGGGCAAAGTTCTAGGACGATTTATTACTGTCTATCTACCAGTTATCTTTGCAATGATTATAGCAATAATCTATGGAGCTTTTAAAGGGGCTGATATTCCTTGGGCTATATTTTTTCTCTATACAGGATTACTTTTTGCTCTTAGCTCTGCTTTTTTGGGTATTGCATTTTTTATCTCCTCTTTTGTTAAATCATCAGAGGTAGCACTAGGAATAGCCTTTTTTATATGGATATTTCTGTTGGCATTTATAGATATTGCTCTTATCTCTTTGATGATGCAACAGAGATTTAATGAGGAGCTGATTATTGGTATAGCCTTGATGAATCCTATGGAGATATTTAGAGTAGCCGCTATATCCCTATTTGACCCAGAATTAACCGTTATGGGACCTGTGGCATTCTATATTTTAGATAGCATATCTAAAGCTCTCTTTGTGCTTCTATCAATTATATACCCTATTATAGTTGGGTTGATATTTGCATTTTTAGGGTTCAAAATATTTACAAAAAAAGATTTAGTCTAAAGGAATTATATGAAAAAAATACTTATACTACTTCTGCTACTATTAGCATCTATATTTGCTTCAGCAGACAACAACACTACATGGAATACAAAACCCATAGAGTCAAAATACTCTATAGATTTTGATAAAAATACAACTTGTCTAGTACGAAAAATAAAACTATACAAAGACCCTAAATGGGTAGCCAAAATAGAGGTTAGAAATGGAAAAACCGTCTATTTCTGTAGTCCAAAATCAATGTTTGAGTTCTATTTTCGCCCAGGGAAATGGTATGATGTAGGAGTAAAAAGTGAGAGAGACTTTTCAAAAATAGTAGTTATGGATTATACATCACTAAAAGCAATAGATGCAGAAAAAGCCTATTTTGTTTATGGCTCTAGGGCTATCTCTCCTGCTGGTGATGATTTAGTTCCATTTGCAAAAGAGAGTGATGCTAAGGCATTTGCTGATAAGTATAGTGGTAAAAGAGTTATGAAATTTGATGAGATAAAAGATGCTTTGATTCGGCTTTTGAATGGGAGGATATAAAAATAGAGAATAAAATCTCTATTTCCCTATTTTTATTACTCGTCTGCAGACCTCATCAAAACCGATAATCTCTTGTCCCTTTTGGATAGTATCTCTGCTCTTATGAGCCGAAAATCCATAAGCCATAGGGGTAATATTTTCGGTATCATAAAAAGCTGTTCTAGCATCTATCCACTCACCTGTTTTTACATCTGTTATCCAAATAACTGCTTGGTTGCTCCATGAAATATTTTCATCCTTGAACCACAATATAGTACAACCTATATCATCAAACATAAAAGTCTGCCCTGTTTTGGGGTTTCTAACTTGTGTCGTGTTTTTTCTATCACTTACTACCATAACACATCTAGCACACATATCTCTATCCCAATGGACTTTTTCTACAGCTGTTTTGGAACGACCCTCACAACCTGTCAAGATAGTAAATAATAAATAGGGGATAGTAAATAGTAGTAGTCTAGTCATATCTTAGCTCTTTGCATTTTTTTTGGGTCATGGTAAATGTGAATAACTCTTTTTTGGTGGAAGCACTTAGATATTCATAAGATAGTGTTACTCCTGCCTCTAGGAACCTTTTCGATGATTGACAAATACCTCTGCTTATAGCTTTTTGCATTCTTGGTTTGTCCTCTTTTATAACGGATTCATCACTCTTTGCTCCTGTATTTATCTCAAAGGTGTAGATTAGGGTTAGATTTTCATCTCTAATTTTACTCATTATTGTATATTTATCTACCTTTTGTGGTAGGTCTTTTGAAATCTCTTTTACTACCATTTTGATAATCTCTCTATTTTGCTCTTTTAGCTTATCTACAGGAAACTCTCTCTTCTCTATAGCAGATAGTGTTGTCATTATTAACAATAGAGCAAATAATAAAACTCTTTTCATTTATAAAATCCTTTTTTGGATAATTTTAGCTAATTATAGTATTATGAGATTTGATTTAGATTAACAGATAAAAAATGATTTTGAAAAGCTTCTCATGTGTTAGGTTCGAATATGAGATAAATATAGATAGCTATTATCATTATAATTAACACAAATTTAATACTCTATAGTTATAATAAGCAAAAAAAGGAAAATCAATGATTAAAAAATTACTATTATTAGTTGTAGTTTGTCTCTCGTTGACTCAAGCGAATGAACCATTTTCAAAAATGGCAACAGATAAACCTATCTTGGTTCAAGATGGAGCAAAAAAACAGTGGTGTTCTATCTGTGGAATGTCTCTAAAGATGTTCTATAAAACCTCTCATGCAGTAGATAAAAATCAATTCTGCTCTATAAGATGTTTGGTTGTAGATATGAAAGATAACAATATAAGCTTAGATAATATCAAAGTAGTTGATGCAAAAACAGAGAAATTAATCCCTGCCAAAGATGCCTTTTATGTGGTTGGCTCAGATGTAATGGGAACAATGAGCAAAGTTAGCAAACTAGCATTTGCCAAAAAAGAGGATGCCCAAGAGTTTATAAAGACTCATGGTGGAGAGATAGTATCATTTGATAAAGCTCTAGCTATGGCAAAAGAGAGTTTAGACTCTGATGTAGCTATGGTGATGAAAAAGAAACAAAAAAAGATGTATCCAATGGGTAAAAAGCTCTTTGAAGCAAAGTGTCAACAGGACATCAATCTAAGCAAATACAATCAGATAAATGAACTAAAATCAGCAATCAAAAAAGACAAACTATGCAAAGAGTTAAAAGGCAAAAGATTTCAAGCTGTAGCACTATATCTATGGGAGGTCAAACGGACAAAAGTTTTGACTAAAAGTGGAGACGCTATAGAGATTAAAAAAGATGATAAGTGTCCTGTTTGTGGTATGTTTGTATACAAATATCCAAAATGGGTAGCACAGATTTACTATGGAGATACTCACTACTCATTTGATGGAGTCAAAGATATGATGAAATTCTATTTTGACCCTAAGAAGTGGGGGAAATATGAAAATCTCAAAAACAAAGATATAACAAAAATATTGGTTACAGACTACTATTCTCAAAAAGTAATAGATGCCAAAGAGGCTTTTTTTGTAATTGGTTCGGATCTATTAGGGCCTATGGGTAATGAGTTGATACCTTTTGCACAAGAATCAGATGCCAAGACCTTTTCTAATGACCATAATGGCAAAAAAATAGTAAAATTTGATAAAATAGTGGAAAAAGAGGTTCTAAAATTAGATGAATAAAAAAAGTCACTATCTATTCTATGCGTTTATAGGAGTCTTGACACTTTTGAGTATAGAGTTATTATATCTCAAAATCGCAAAAGAGATGACAGCCAATCAAAAAGAGAAAAAAGAGCAGTTTGTATCTATTGTGGGGTTGCCTGATTTGGCTATTGTAACAGAGACTACTTCTGTTAGGCATAGAACGATTAGTGATTTGTTCTCTATATATAGGGATGATGGGGATTTGAGGGAGTATTTTCCCTCTACCTTTGTCTATTCTCATTCTCATATAATTAATAAGGCAATAGATGAAAAATAGAATCAATCTCTATCTTATTGAATATGCAATTAATGCTCTTTTTAGAAATAAATCCAAAAATATCTTTATTTTAGTTGTTTTTACTCTCCTTACCTCTCTACTTACAGCTGTCTTTTTAATTACAAGCTCTATTAAATATGAACTCCAATCTACAGTAAATTCTCTGCCTCAAATCATAGTCCAAAAGATAAAAGCAGGACGACATAATGAGATAGATATAACTGTAGCAGATAAGATTTTGACTATAGCAGGGGTAGAAGAGGCGATTCCTAGAGTTTGGGGATATTACTATTTTGCAAATGCAGGGGTTAATTTTTCGGTCGTGGGCATAGACCAATATGAAACCCAATACAAAGATAGTTTAACCAAGCTTATTAAAAAGTTTGATTTTGATAATTTGAGTGACTCTATGGTAGTAGGAAAAGGGGTCAAAGAGGTGATGCAATCGAGTTATTATAGTGACTATTTTAACTTTATAAAGCCTGATGGAACTCTAAAAAAGATAACTATAGCAGGTGTATTTGATGGGGATACCGAGTTAGAGTCAAATGATATGATTCTAATGCCAAAAGAGAGTGTGCGAGAGATTTTTGATATGAGAGAGGACAAGGCTACTGATATAGTTGTCAAAGTTCCCAATATAGATGAAATCACCACAGTAGCATCCAAGATAAAACTAATGTACCCCGATACACGAGTAATAACCTCTAGCGATTTACAGATAAGTTATCAAAATATCTTTGATTATAAATCGGGTCTATTTTTGGCTCTGTTTGTAGTCTCTCTGTTTACCTTCTTTATGATTATATATGATAAGGCTAGTGGGCTTAGTAGCGAAGAGAAGCGAGAGATAGGAATCCTAAAAGCGATAGGTTGGAGAGTAGATGATGTCCTCAAAGAGAAATTTTATGAAGCATTTATAATCTCATTTTTGGCTTATCTGATTGGAGTACTACTAGCTTTTGGGTTTGTATATCTATTTCAAGCTCCACTTTTAAAAGAGATATTTGTGGGCTACTCACAGCTAAAGACCTCATTTGAGTTACCTTTTGTTTTTGATATTCAGATACTCTTTTTGGTCTTTTTGCTCTCTGTACCTATCTATGTGGGGGCTACGATTATTCCATCATGGAGGGCTTCTACTTTAGAGGTGGATGAGGTTATACGATAATTTTTAAAAAGGAATAAGTATGAAAAGAGTTATTATATCTATAATAGTCATGATTATAACACTATTAGCTCATGATTTTGGTGATGTACCAGAGATAAAATTAAGCCAAATCCCAAAAGATAGACCTCTAATGGTAATGGTTGGTAAAACCAAATGTATATGGTGTGATAGTATGGCTCCAAATATCAAAGAGATAAAAGAGAACTATCCCAAAACAGCAATCTACTATGTCAATGTAGACAAAGATTTTCTAGGAGCAATAAACCATAATATAGAGGAACTCCCTGTGCAACTCTTTTATAATAAAAATGGTAAAGAGATTGATAGACATATCGGTTATCTAGGTAGAGATGATATGATAGAGGCTTTGCGTAAATATGAAATCTTGGTGGAGAAATGATAACCCTAAAAAATATAACAAAAGAATATGAGTTAAATAGAAATAATACTGTAGTAGCCTTGAAAAACATAAGTTTAAATATAGAAGAGGGCGAATTAGTAGTTCTAAAAGGGGTAAGTGGAAGTGGTAAAAGTACAATCCTCTCACTCATAGCCTCTCTAACCAAACCAACAGAGGGTGAGGTGATAGTAGATAATCAGAGAGTCTCAAAGCTTCCTGATAATTTCGCTTCTGATTATAGACAAAATAGTATTGGGTTTGTATTTCAAAAATATAATCTAATACCAACTCTCACAGTCCAAGAGAATATTTTGCTACCTCTAGTACCTACCAATCCCGATGAAGATGAAGCCAAAGCGAAACTAAATAGAGTATTAAAAGAGTTTGATATAGTTGATAAAAAGAGTACAATAGTGCGAAATCTATCAGGTGGAGAGCAACAGAGAGTTGCTATAGCTAGGGCTTTGATAAATGACCCTCATATAATTATTGCTGATGAACCTACAGCCAATTTGGATGAGAAGTTATCACTTGATTTTATAGATATGCTTAAAATACTAAAAGATGATGATAAAACTATAGTCGTAGCTACTCACGACCCACTCTTTTTTGATTTGGATATTGTAGATAGGATTATAGAGATGAAAAATGGGAGAGTTTTATGATATTAACCCCAGAGGTTTTAGCGATACTTATACTTGATGCTATTTTTCTCTTTTTTAGTATTGTTGCTTTTGTACTCTCTGTCAAAATCTTTCTCAAATGGGATATGGATGCTACAACAAAAGAGCAGTATAACCTAGAGAAACAGAGCTACCTATCAGCTACTATTATCAAATATATCTTTGCTATTAAACTTCCTCTGTTTCTATTTTTTGTCTTTACACTTGATAAAATCTCAACTCTGCTTACTGGTGCTATGTGTGGTGCAGGGGTGGTTGATGCTACTGATTATGGTGCTTATCTGCTTATTATAAAACTTATAAATCTATATCTATTTGGATTTTGGTTAACTCTGCACTATTTAGATATAAAAAGCCCCAATCTGCCCTATACAAAACTAAAATTTGAGTTTTTTATAGTGGCTTTTTTGTTTTTGATTGTAGAGATACTCTTAGAGGGGATAATGTTTGGCTCGATAGATATAGACAAAATGGTTAGCTGTTGTGGTACTCTCTACTCTAGCTCATCAACATCTGCTATTGGAGCTATATTTTCTATAGATACTACTCTATTGTTGAGTCTATTTTATGGGATTTTTGGGCTTATGCTCTTTTTTTATATTATGAAGTATCGTTATCTTTTTGCTTTGGCTAATTTGATATTTTTAGTAGTGGCTCTTATCTCTTTGATTCAGTTTTTTGGTACTTATATATATGAGTTGCCTACGCATCACTGTCCTTTTTGCTTTTTACAGAGTGATTATTACTATATCGGGTATCTATTGTACTCTTTGCTCTTTTTAGGGTCGTTTTATGGAATGAGAGTGGGAATTTTGAGGATATTAGGAGAGAATAGAGATGGTAAATACTCTATTATATTCTCTACTCTATATGTTATTCTAGTTACAGTTTATCCAATTGTCTATTTCTTTCGTAATGGAGTTTGGCTCTAATATGAATTAAGAGTGATTGAATATTGTACCTATATTTAACATAAAACGGTACGATTCATTATAACTATTCTCTTTTCTCCACAAAATAGAGGGGGTCAACTCATAATATATCCACTCTTTATAGAGTTTACCTCTATATTTCCAATATATTTTAGGATATTGTAGTGTTAAATCTTTATCTTCTAGTTCACTAAGCAACGAAGCCCCAATACTAATATATCTATTCTTCTCAATCTTTTTTACACAAGATGCACTATTTACTATCTGTTGATAATTCTGCCAATTTCTATAACGAAAGTTATGACGAATAGTACAGTAGTTACTATCATCTATCGGATAGAGTATATTGTATGATACTACATCTTCAATATCACTATTGATATAATAACGAAATCGATTAGAGATAACTCTCTCATTTTTATTTAAGCTCTCTACATCATATTTAACCTTTAGATTGAGAAAGGGATGAACATCAAATCTCTTTAGACGAACTCCACCACTCATAGAGAAATTTAATCTCTTCCAAATATAGTTGAAATACTCCAAACGCAAATAGTAATCCTTATCATCTAAATGTTTATCATTATCAAGCTTTGTAGAGTCATAAAAATCATCATCACTATCTGAGTCTTCAAATACCACTCTTAGTTTTTTTTGGATTTTTGGTAGATTAAGACGTAGCCGAAGACGAATAGCATACTCACTTGAGCGTTTAGATTCAAGAGCAAATGATGTTTTTAGTTCAGCATAGGTTTTACTACTAACTGTTCCATTCTCTTCAATAAAATAGTTATCTATACTATTACTAGTATCAACTAACCAATTGGATAACTCATCATGATACCTATCTAAATCTGTAACATTGAACTCTGCATAACTCATATTAAAAATAAAAAAAATATATATATAAAAATAACGGTACATATATAAATTATATCACATATGATAAGAATTAAGTTGAAAATTAGAAAATAAGTGGCGGACAGAGAGGGATTCGAACCCTCGGTAACCGCAAGGCTACACGCCCTTAGCAGGGGCGCGGATTAAACCAGCTCTCCCATCTGTCCAAGTCTTTGTGGAGTGAGATTATAGGGAAAAGATGCTTAAAAAAATATAAAATATAGATAATTTTTTATAAATTTCTCTATATTACTCTCAATATAGATTCAACCTTTGCCAAAGGATTATTATCTCGGTAGATTGGTCGCCCTATTACAGGAAAATCAACCATCTCATTTTTTGCTACCTCTAGTGTAGCTACTCTCTGTTGGTCTCCTGCATCCTCCCCAAAAGGTCTAATCGCTGGACATAGAGTCAAAAACTTCTCGTCTGTGGTCTCTTTTATTGCCCTACTCTCAAATGTAGAGCATACCACACCATCTAATCCACTCTCATAACTCATCTTTGCAAACTGTTCTGCCTTCACATCTATACTCTTTTCATAAATAAGTTGAAAATTCTCCTCATCAAAAGAGGTCAAAGCTGTAACAGCAAGAACCAATGGTCTACTCTCATAGGTAGATAGTCTATCCATAACCATTCTCATAGCTACAGAACCTGCACTAGCATGAATATTAAACATATCTACACCTATCTTAGCTATCTCTTCTGCTGCATCTGCCATAGTATTTGGTATATCATACAGCTTTAAATCCAAAAATATTTTAAAATTCGGATTAATCTTTTTCAACTCATATATAAACTCTGCTCCATCACGAATATATGCTCTAAAACCAACTTTCATCCAAATATCATGCTCTTTTAAGCTCTCTGCTAATAACAAATTCTCTCTTGCTAAAGGCAAATCTAATGCTACACATAACTCCATTTCTAACCTTTTGTTTTTTTAGATATAATACTATCTTAATTTTTATAAACAAGGACTAAATAATAATGTTTGGAAAACAATCAAAGTTATACAAAATCTCACAAGATATTATGGATACATACAATTACGCTAAATTTACAACAAATAAAGGAGTTATTTGGGTGAAACTTTATGCTGATGATGCACCAAATACAGTGGCTAACTTCGCACACTTAGCGAGTGAAGGTTTTTATAACAATCTAAAGTTCCATAGAGTAATACCTGGATTTATGGCTCAAGGAGGATGTCCACACTCTGGACCTGGAGGAAATCCAAGAATGGCAGGAACAGGTGGACCAGATTGGGCTATAGACTGTGAAACAGACACAAGTAAAAAACCACACCGAAGAGGAACTCTATCTATGGCTCATGCTGGACCAAATACAGGTGGTAGTCAATTCTTTATCACATTTGTACCAACTCCTCATCTTGATGGTGTACACACTGTTTTTGGTGCTATTGAGGAGAGTGATAGTGATAGCTTTGCAGTACTTGATAGTATTGAGCAGAATGATGATATAATCTCTATAGAGGTAGTTTCAAAAAAAAGCTAAATATCATAAAAAAGGGAGAGAACTCTCCCTATATCTGAATTATCTTAGATAAAACTTGTTGTTTTATAATAGTTTATGTTATAATAAATTTAAAATTTCAAAAGGGTTACTATAATGATTTTAAAGAAGATACTAAATCCAGCACTCTATATAATGAATTTGCTATCTTTTAAAAGTAAAATCATAGGGTCTATATCTATACTATTTATACTACTTGTCTTTCCATCTCACACTATTTTTTTAAATAATTATGAAGAGAATAACCTCTACAAACAACAACTAATAGGCTTAGAATATATCCAGATTATACACAAAGTTATTCAAACGATACAGATTCATAGAGGAGAGTGTACAGTTTATCTAAATAATATAGATAAGAACAAAAACCTAAAAGATGAGATAATGGAGACTGAGCAACTTTTAGGATTTAGAACTCAAGCACTATTTAAATATGACTCAGAGAATCTAAATATACTAAACTCAAATCAAAATTTTACAAAAGCGATGAGTCAATTTGAACTTATAAAAATATATAAGATTGAGAGAGATAGTGACAATAGGGATATTTTCAAAGAGCATAATGATGTAATTAAACTACTCCAAGAGGCGATATTAGATATATCCGTTATTACTAAATTTGATATAAGTAAAGACCTAAGGATTAACTACTTAGCAGATATGCTCCAAGATAAACTTCTCAATATCTATGAACACTCTGGACAACTTCACGGTCTCTCCTCTGCTGTTTTAACAGAAAACAGTATGATAAATGAGCAGAAAAAGATACTATTTGCACTATATACTGAACTATCAAGTCTGAAATCCAATCTCACGGATAACAAAATACTTACTCAACTAAGCAACTACCCTGCCCTACAAAAACAGACAACAGATGTAGCAGATAAACTCAAAAAGATACTAAAGGTTATAGACAACGATATTATTTTAAATCAAAACTTCTCCTATAAAATAAAATCATTTTCAAAAAAAGTGACAGAGGCGATGTATTCACAAGAGGAGCTATACAAGATGTTTATCTATACATACAAAGATACAATCAAAGAGTTACAGTTACATCTAAAGAGAGAGAGAGCTTATCTATTTTATGGTTTTTTAATAATACTACTAATATCTCTATATATTTTTATAGCTTTTTATCAATCTATCACAGAGAATCTAAAAAAACTACAAACAGCATCAGAGTTAATCTCAAAAGGAAAAACAGATATTCATCTTGATGTTCAGAAAAAAGATGAGATTGGTGATGCACTTTTGGCTTTTAATACAATGAGTGATGAACTTACTAAAAATATCTCTTTTCTTGATGGATATAAAACAGCTATCGATAGCTCTAGTATTGTATCTAAAACCGACCTAAAAGGTGTCATAACCTATGCAAACCCTATGTTTTGCGATATATCAGGCTATACACTAGATGAGCTAATAGGGAGTCCTCACAACATAATTAGACACCCAGATGTACCTAAAGAGTCATTTGAAAATATGTGGAAAACTATTAGAAGTAAAAAAGTTTGGAAAGGAATTGTCAAAAATAGAAAAAAGAATGGTGGTTACTATATTGTAAATGCAACAGTATTACCTATATTGGATAATAAAGGTGAGATTAGAGAGTATGTAGCTGTTAGACATGATATTACCGAACTCGAAGACAATAGAGAGGAGATACAGAAACAAAGAGTAGACCTGTTGACAGGTCTACCTAATAGAAATCAACTAGTAGAAGATTTAAAAACTGCTATTAAACCTATTCTTTTTTACCTTAATGTAGATGATTTTTCAGGATTTAATGATTTCTATGGAAGAACAATATCTGATAATACACTAATTAACCTAGCAAAGATTTTAGAAAAGATAAATAAGAAAAATAAATATAGGCTATATAAACTAGAAGCTGACCAATTTATACTTCTCTTTGAGGAGGGCTATCTATCCAAAGATAATCTCCAATACTTTTTTGAAGAGTTTATTTTGGATATTGAAAATAAAATATCAAACCCAAAAGTGGGAAATCAAAATCGTATATCAATCTCTCTAAGTGGAGGAGCAGCTACATATTATGTAAATGAAGATTATCAAAAACTGATTTTATATAGTAACATAGCTAGAAAAAAAGCACAACAAGAGCATAAGAAATTTCTACTTTTTCACCATAGAATGAGAAAGAGTGAGGATTATGCTCATAATATAGAGTGGGTCAAAAGAGTAAAAGAGGCTATTGATGAGGATAGAATAGTCTGCTACTATCAACCTATATTTAATAATAAAACAGGCAATCTCAAAAAATATGAGTCTCTTGTTCGACTTATAGACAAAGATGGTCAAGCAATATCACCTTTTTTCTTTTTGGAAATAGCAAAAAGAGCAAAACTGTATGAACAGATTACAAAAATAGTTATAGATAAGACATTTAATAAATTTAGAGCCTTATCAACTACAGAGTTCTCTATCAATTTAACTATAGATGATATTTTATCAGAGAAGACTACCAACTATATCTATCAAAAACTAGAAGGCTATCCAAATACAGGTAGGGTTATATTTGAGATAACTGAATCCCAAGAGGTTGCAGACTATAAAGTAATCAACAAATTTATAAAATATGTCAAACAGTATAATGTAAAAATAGCCATAGATGATTTTGGTTCAGGGTATGCGAATTTTGAACATATTCTAAATATAGATGCAGATTTTATTAAAATAGATGGAAGTCTTATCAAAAATATACATACAGATGAAAACTCATATATTATTACAGAAGCTATTATAAACTTCTCCAAAAAACTAGGTAGAGAGACTATTGCAGAGTTCATTCATAATGAAAAGATACAGAAGATAGTCAAAAAGTTAGGTGCTGATTACTCCCAAGGTTTCTATCTTGGCGTACCCTCATTGGACATATAATTGTTTTTTTATGTTCCAATAACTCTGTAGTAATTCACATAAAAATAGCACTAAACCAAATCAAACAGACAACTGTTTACTTTTTGATTTTTTTATATTTTTTTCTCTATTTAGTATACTTTTAATAAAAATCTATGATATACTTATATTAAGTTTAAAAAGAAAATTAATTTACTAACATAAATGCTTTTCTTTATTTTAAGGAGAAACTATGAAAAGATTTTTTTCAATTATCAGGCTATTAACTCTCTTATCTTTTATAGCGACACCTATTTTTGCAGCAAGTGTTCCTCAAGATAATCCAACTACTGATAGAGTCTATCGCACCAATCAAATAGCTGACTCATATCACTTTTTGCTATTAACTAGTGATGGACACTATTACCATGTACACACAAATAAAACTAAGTCATTAACAGTTGGGGAGCTTAAGTCTCCATCAATTCTAAAAATATTAGACAAGAAGCAATCATGGGGTCAAGCATTTGCATCAAAAGGTAAATATATAAGAAAAAGTGGAAAAATATATACAAAAAGATATTTTGACCAAATAAAAGTTATATCTTCAAAAAAAATCAAATATCTAAATAAAGTATTTCAAATTCAATAATAGATGGTAAAATATCACAAATTTTTAAGGATATTTTATCATGCACGGATTTTACAGAGTAGCTTCGGCTATCAATAAAACTACCCTCACAAACCCCCAAAAAAATGCAAAAGAGATAATCTCTCTACTAAATAGTGCTAACTCAAAAGAGGTATCTGTAGTTGTTTTCCCTGAACTAACTCTCACGGGATATACAGCTTCTGACTTATTTCTAAACCAAACACTACTAAATAGCCAAAATAACGCTCTACAAGAGATATTAAAAGAGAGTATAGATATATCAACAGTGGCTATTATAGGTCTCGTCATTATGGAGAACTCTAGGCTCTATAACTCTGCTATAGTTATACAAAAGGGTAAGATACTAGGAGTAGTACCCAAAAGCTATCTACCAAACAGAAAAGAGTTTTATGAAAAGAGACAATTTGTCTCTGGTAGAGATATTGTCAAACAGAGCATCTATCTACTAGGTCAGGATGTACCATTTGGAGTTGATTTACTCTTTGGGGATAGAGAAGAGTTACTCTTTGGAGTAGAGATTTGTGAAGATTTGTGGGCTATTACACCACCTAGCAACCATATGTCGAGCAATGGAGCAAACCTCATCTTTAATCTCTCTGCTAGTAATGAGCTAATAGGCAAAGCAGAGTATCGTGAAGAGCTAGTACGAACACAAAGTGCTAGATGTATGGGGGCTTATGTCTACTCATCAGCAGGGCTAGGAGAGTCTACTACTGATACCGTATTTGGTGGTCATGCGATTATAAGTGAATATGGTTCTACTTTGGCACAAAATAGACGATTTGATATAAAGAGTTCATTAACTACTGCCGATATTGACCTACAGAAACTAAACTGGCTAAGAGTCTCTGAATCTAGCTACTGTGATACCAAAAGAGAAACTCTCCGAACTATTACTATATCCCCTACCCCAAAAATTAAAGAGCTAAAGAGATTTATAAACCCTATGCCATTTGTGCCATCAATCTATCAAGAAAAAAGCCACCGTTGCGAAGAGATAATCAATATTCAAGCTCATGGGCTTATCCGTAGAATGACTCATGCACATATCAAAAAGGCTGTAATAGGCATCTCGGGAGGTCTTGACTCAACTCTAGCCCTACTCTCCACACATAGAGCCTTTGAGATAATGGGTTGGGATAGCAGAGATATTATAGCTATTACTATGCCTGGATTTGGAACAACAAGCCGAACAAAAAATAACGCTACAGAGTTGTGTGAACTACTAGGTGTAACACTAAGAATAGCAGATATTACAAAAATCTCTCTAGCAGAGTTTGACTCAATCGGTCATGACCCTAATGAGTACTCTATAACATATGAAAATGTTCAAGCAAGAGCTAGAACCTCTATTTTGATGAATACGGCAAATAGAGAGAATGGGTTAGTTATAGGTACAGGTGATTTATCAGAAATAGCTCTTGGATGGAGTACCTATAATGGAGACCATATGAGTTCATATGCTCTAAATTCAGGCATACCAAAAACACTTATTAAATATGTGATAGAACACTACAAAACCAACCAAGAGATAGCAGATATAATAGATGATATATTAGATACCCCTATTAGCCCTGAACTTCTCCCTCATAACAATGATGAGATAGTCCAAGAGACAGAGTCTATAGTTGGACCTTATGAGTTACATGATTTTTTTCTATACCATTTTATAAAATATGGAGCCAAACCAAGCAAGATTCTATTTTTGGCAAATCACGCTTTTGATAAATATGATGAAGATACAATTAAAAAATGGCTCAAAAAGTTTATATGGAGATTTTTTACCCAACAGTTCAAACGCTCATGTATACCCGATGGCCCAAAAGTGGGAACTATCTCCCTAAGCCCTAGAGCAGACTGGAAGATGCCTAGTGATGCTGATGTATCGGTTTGGTTGGAGGAGTTTTGACATACTCCCCATGCCTAAAGGCAGGGGATTCTAAGCTCAAACAACACTAGCCTGAAAAAACAGGTCTTACGATGTCTCACTTAAGAGTCGATGCCCCAACTCTGTGTATATTTATACT
>Ga0256845_1001262_pt1 | contig 20703 bp, 19 predicted proteins | sample RiftiametaG_FD_189101 | JGI IMG/M metagenome (GOLD analysis project Ga0256845, IMG submission 189101) | Tube worm associated microbial communities from hydrothermal vent at the East Pacific Rise, Pacific Ocean - Riftia | ecosystem: Host-associated > Annelida > Integument > Unclassified ...
CCAACTGTCTCAAAAAAAACCTCGTTAATTCGGGGTTTTTTTTCGTCTGATTTAAATTATTGGCGTCTTTTTAATTTTGCATCAGGAGATAATTTCGCTTTGTGAGCTTAACCATCACAGGAAATCTTTGTATGATAAAAATAATTCAATTTTTGCCCAACTAGACAGGGAATTGTTATGTAATGACGCTTTGACCCTGGTGAAAAGCGGGTTTTTTGATGGTTTATTACTTGCATAAAGGTCTTGTGTAAATAATTCTTGCTAAAAAAAATGAATAAATAGATATTGCTTACAAACCTATTAAGTAAACAATAGTAATTCAAATTGGGGAGGCAATTAACTGTGCTTCATTCACGCCATTTTCAAGCAACAATTCACTTAAATAAATCAACACCTCCGCAGGTGCAGCAATATACAGGTCAGACTGCTTGACAATATTTAAGTCCAGTGTGTCAAAAATTTGTTTTGCCACTTTGTGGCAATCGTTATGACTAGAACGGTCAAACTCACAAGCAATAGGGTGGTAAGCATATTGATCTATCATTGTTTGCCATGATTTGGCATGACTGTCTAAATAAGGTGCTGATTCGACGGCGGGGTGAGCCCAGTAAAAATATATTGGATTGGGCATTTGTAGTGAAAAAGCGTGTTCAACCAGGCTTCTGATTGAGGCAAAACCACTGTCCCAAGCAATAAAGAGCAGGGGGTGCGCCGAATCTTCTTTTAAAACAAAAATGCCTTTGGGGCCTCTTAAAGATACTTTGCTTTTAATTTTAAGTGATTTATCAAAAATTGCTTGTGCAAAATCATCTAGCCTATTGTTACGAATATGAAATTCAAGTGTCATACCATGACATGGGCAAGAAGCCAAAGGATATCTAGAGGTGCTACCTGCAAAAGACAATTCAACATCTTGTCCTGCCATAAATTGTAAAGTTTTTGACCTTGGCGTTCTTAAAGTGAGAAGCGCCATACCTTCATTGACAAAATGAATGTTTTTAACTTTTGTGTCAATATTTTGAATGGCAATTGATTTCACGCCATCAATCAAATCTAATTCAATTTCAATATCCGATGCCACAGAATGGCAACACATTAAAAATTCAGCGTTATTCAACTCATTTTGAGACAAAACAAAGTCATGGTGTTTAATTTTATTAATAACGCCACTAACAAGTTTGGCTTTGCAAGCGCCACAAGTACCGTTATTACATTCATAATGCATAGACAAGCCATGACGAAGCCCACTTTCAAGCACGGAATCGTTTGTCGAGCATTCGTAGTTTTTATTTTGAGCGCTGAGCTTAATATTAAATAAATCAGACATTATTTATCCAGGGAAACAGTTGGTTGATAAGTTTTCTCAACGAAATTTCTGCGTGGCATGAATAGGGTGGTTACATTAAAAAATACACTCAAACCTTGCAAAATTTGTTTTAAAACAGGGTAATTTAACATAATATAAATTATGCGAAGTTAAATTAAACGCTCAGCAATGATATTGGAAAGCGCCTCTATATGGTCTTTTCGGTCATTTAATGCTGGAATATAACTGAATTTTTTACCGCCTGCTTGAATGAAATACGCTCTATTTTCCTCATCAATTTCCTCAATGGTTTCTAAGCAATCCACAGAAAACCCAGGGCAAATCACTTGCACATGCTCAACGCCACCTTCACCTTGCGCCAAAGACATTAAACTGGCTTTAGTTTGTGGCTTAATCCACTCCTCACGGCCAAAAATAGATTGAAAACACAGTTGATACCCATCTTTCTTAATATTCAGCGCCTCAGCAAGCAGCTTGGCCGTGTCAACACAGTGATCGTAATAAACATCGCCATTATCAACAAATCGTTGCGGTATACCGTGAAACGATATCATTAATTTATCCGGCACGCCGTGCTTGGCCTGATGTTCGGTAACCGAATTAACCAAAGACTGAATATAACCTTTGTTTTGGTAATAATTATCAATAAACAACATTTCTGGCATATTTTCCCAATTATTAAGCGCCTTATTAACGGCATCAAGCGTTGAATGTGTTGTGGTGTCTGAATATTGTGGATAAAGAGGCAAAACCACAATTTTTTCACAACCTTTATGCTGGAGCTTTTTCAAGGCTGAATCAATCGATGGATTGCCATAACGCATACCTACTTCAAGTGCTAAATTATCAAAACTGTTAGCAAGGAATGCTTTGACGCCTTGTGCCTGCAAATTAGTAATGTTTAACAAAGGTGAACCCTTGCCAAAACTGTCCCAAATCTTGGCATAATTTTGTGCAGATTTTGCGGGTCTGATATTTAAAATAACCACATTTAAAGCCAGCCACCAAATCAATTTATTTGGCGGCTGAATGACACGCTCATCTGACAAAAATTCTTTTAAATACCTTTTTAAAGCCGCCTTTGTCGGTGCATCTGGGGTACCTAGATTGGTGAGCAAAATACCAGTTTTCATTAAAATTTCCCCTTATTTCGATTGATAAATTCATGTAAAAATTCATGTGTTTTTACAGAGTGAAAGCGATCAACCTCCACCCCTCTAATAAAGGCAATAACGGTTGGAAATCCACGCACTGAAAATCGCCCTGCAATCTTCATATTTTCGTCTTCCGCCTCAAGTTTTGCAAATAACAATTCGTCCTTGTTATACGCCGCCACAACTTCATTTAAAATAGGCTCCAAGGCTCTGCAGGGTGAACACCACTGTGCAGAAATATCCAGAATAACCAGTTGATCGTGTGATTTATCAATAACCAGCGACTGAAAATTATCGATTGAAACTTCAATGGAGATGAGGTTATTAGGCATATTAAAAGATAAAGCAGTAATGCACTACCTTTTTTGTAGAGGGGCAATTAACAGAATATATTTTTTGATGATTCATATTTATATACCTTAAAAAGCAAATGATCAAAGCCTTATCGTGCACAAGTTAAAAAATAGCACCACAAGACCTTTGGAAACTCCCCAAACCCAGTCTTGATTTTGCCAAGATAAAATTTGAAGGAATTGCCAATTTGGAAAAATTAAACTTTGATCGTTGCCCATATTTATGCAAAGGTCTCATTATATATTGATAAATATGAGTCATCATCAATAATCTACTTTTCAGCCACTTAGCAATTTTTTCCAACTCAGCCACTCTAACAAAATTTAAAGAAATCGCCAATGAGGTGAAAATTGAATTTTTCTCATCTAATTTTATTAAATATTATTCATTTACCCAACCCAAAGTATCGCTTAATGAAAAAAGTCGCTTAAACAGAAAATTTGGGACTTATTGAGAAAAACAGACATAAATAGAACAATTGGCTGCTTTATTACATTTGCAAAACACAAAAAAATTAGTTTTTTGAAATTTTACTAACAAATTTCTTGGTAAGACGATATTTTTGTTTTGGACTATTAGGTATATCTGGAATGGTTAGCTGGAAAAAACCAGATTCAATCAAAGGTTTTAAAATGTCAGTTCTAAATTTTGACCTATTGGTTCTTTTTAAAATTTTCATCAACTCTATGGCTGTATTTTCAGATGCACATTCTTTCAAAACTTTAATGTGATTTTTCTCTATTTTTTTAAGATTATGACTTAGTCCCTTCTTAGTCCCTGATTTTGAGTTACATACTACTACATCAGCGTTTTCTTTTGAAAAGAAGTCTTGTTGTTCGACGCCAGTTTTGTTAACAACATTACGCTTAAAATCCTTAACATTGTCTACAAAGTTTTCCTTTTTTTCAGTGTTTTTATTGGCCTTATTGCGATTGAAAAGTTTCATAATTTTTTATTTTATTTGCTTAATATTTGATCTAAGAACAATTGTAAACGCTCAGATTCTGGTTTATCAAAAAAGGCATCCGGCTGATTTTCTTCAATAATTTGCCCCTCATCCATAAAGATAACACGGTCTGCAACTTTTTTGGCAAAGCCCATTTCATGAGTAACGCAGAGCATAGTAATGCCCTCTTTGGCTAACCCCACCATAACATCAAGCACTTCTGCAATCATCTCAGGGTCAAGTGCAGAAGTGGGCTCGTCAAACAGCATAATCTTTGGCGAGGCACACAATGCCCTTGCAATCGCAACCCGCTGTTGCTGCCCGCCGCTGAGTTGATTTGGATACTTTTCAGCTTGGTCCCTAATACCCACCCTATCCAGCAATTGCAAGGCTTTTTCTCTTGCTTCCCGCTTATTTTTATTGTGTACCCAAATTGGCGCAAGGGTCAAATTATCAATAATACTCAAGTGCGGAAAAAGATTAAAGTGCTGGAAAACCATAGACACTTCAGATCGCACTTGTCTAATTTTCTTGACATCGTCTTTAAGTTCAGTGCCATTGACAACAATCTTACCTTGTTGAAATTTTTCCAAGAAGTTGACACAGCGAATTAATGTGGATTTACCACTACCTGAGGGGCCACAAATCACAATAATCTCCCCTTCTTCAACGGTTAAATTAATGTCATTAAGTGCATGAAAGTCGCCATACCACTTGTTTACCCCTTTAATTGTAATAATATCATTTTTTTTCATAATTTAATGTTCCGTGTTAAAGCGTTTTTCTAAAGTTTTTGAATAGTGAGACATCAGATATAGCAATACCCAGGTTACCATAGCGACAAAAACCAAGCCTTCGGTTTTCCTCCCCAACCAATCTGTATCGCTGGTCGCCAGTCCAGCAATAGCAAGCATATCAAAAATACCAATAATAAGCACCAAAGTCGTGTCTTTGAACAAGGCGATAAATGAGCCAACAATGTTAGGAATGGATATTTTTAACGCTTGAGGCAGTATGATAAACACCATTTTCTGGGTAAAACTCAGCCCAGATGCATCCGCAGCCTCATGTTGCCCTCTAGGGACAGCCTGTAATCCACCTCGAATAACCTCGGCAATATAGACTGTTTGGAACATGGTAATGCCAATTAACGCCCTAAGCAACTTATCGAACTCAACCCCTTCGGCAAAGAACAACGGCAACATAACGGCAACCATGAATAAAATAGTAATCAAAGGAATGCCACGAATCAACTCAATATAAGTAACACTTAAAAATTGAATGGCTTTCATCTTAGACTGCCTGCCCAACGCCAAAAATATGCCAATAGGAAAGGAGGCAACAATGCCCACTGAAGCCACCACAATAGTGAGCATTAATCCACCCCATTTATTGGTTTCAATAACTGTTATGCCTAAAAAATCATTGCCATACAGTAGAAAAAAAGCAATCAACGGATAGACGGCAAAAAGTGATAATATCACCTTGTATTTAAAACTTTTGAATAAATATGAAAAACGCACAATTAAAGCAATCAATAGCGTAATAACAAGTAATAAATTAGGCCGCCAGTGCGCTTCTAATGGATACAAACCATACATAAACAAGTTCATTTTTTCACCAATATACGACCAACAGGCCGCCTCTCGAGTACATTCAGCGTTAGTTTTTGCAGAAAAATCAGCACTAATAATCATCCAATCAATCAAGGGTGGAAGGATGACATAAAGCAAATACAAGGCAAGCAAACTAAGCACTGCATTGATTTTTGAAGAAAATAAATGTTTTGTCAGCCAGCCTAAAATACCTGTTTTTGCCTGAGGCGCTGGTTTGGATTTTTTAAGGGTAAAAATACTCATTCGTTTAAGCCTTTGATGCGCATTTTGTGATTAACAAAGTTAAGTCCCAGTGAAATGAGCAGTGATAAAGTTAAGTAAACCGCCATGGTCATTAAAATAATTTCAATTGCCTGCCCTACTTGGTTCAGCACTGTGCCTGAAAAAACACCCACCAAATCAGAATAACCAATAGCGGCAGCCAAGGAGGAATTTTTAGTTAGATTAAGATATTGATTGATAATAGGAGGGATAGCCACCCTTAAGGCTTGCGGTAATAGTACAAATTTAAGCGTTTGTGTTTGTGTTAAACCCATTGCAAGACCTGCTTCTTTTTGTCCGTTATCAACAGATTCTATGCCTGCACGGATTGCCTCGCTAATATAAGTAGCGGTATAAATACTCAATGCCAGCACAAGGGCTAAAAATTCAGGCGAAAAAGACAATCCACCATCAAAATTAAACCCTTGAAGGCTAGGATAGTCAAAATGTAAAGGCGACCCTAATAACCAATAAACCCCCAATGGTAACCCCAGTAAACTTAATAAATAATAGTGCCAAGTGCGTTGCCTTATGCCTGTTTCATCGTGTTTTTTACTAAAAAATCGCTTAATAAGAAAAGACAGAAAAGCACCCAGGAAAAAAGCAATCAACACCCAAGAAAAATCAGATTCAAAAATGGGCTTAGGGAAATAAACCCCCCGAAGATTTAAAAAAACCTTGTCAAAAAAATCAAAACTGTTGCGAGGCGATGGCAAGACGATTAGTAGCAAATTGTACCAAAATAAAATTTGCAAAAGAATGGGGAGGTTTCTAAAAATCTCAACATAGACCTCTGCCAATTTAGAAATTAAATAATTACTAGATAACCTAGCAACACCAATGATAAGACCTAGTATAGTGGCAAAAATAATGCCAATAACTGAAACCACTATGGTGTTAATCAGCCCCACATAAAACGCATCAAGATTACTAGAATCAACGGTATATGCGATTAAGCGTTCATTGATCTCAAAACCCGCCCTAATCCCTAAAAAATCAAAACCACTGCGAATGCCTAAGCGTTCAATATTGTAATTTAAGTTACTAATCGCATAATAGGCAACATAAGCAACAATCAATACCGCCACAACTTGAAATAAAATAAACCTAATTTTGTTGTTACTTAAAAAATCAAACATACTGTCCTCTAAATGTAAAGCGAAGCAACCAGTGTGGCTTAGGGAGTGCAGAAGATGACACCTTCTTCGTCCAAAAACAAGAGGGGCGGTCAATCATTCGAAATTTTTTTGAGTGGAAAAAATATAGTTTTATGCATTCCATAAGCAACAATAGATTAATGTAATAACTTTTTTTACTGGTTTTTTTTAGCCCACGCCTTTTGAGGTATATGGGCTAAAAAAAACCAGCCTAAATTAGGCTGGTTTTTTTAAAGATTTATCTAAGTGGTGGTGAGTATAAAATACCGCCATCTTTCCATAAGGCGTTTAAGCCTCTAGTAATGTTAATAGGCGTATTAACACCGATATGGCGTTCAAAACTTTCAGAGTAGTTACCAACTTGCTTGATAATGTTATACGACCATTTTTTGTCAAGACCTAAGTATTCGCCCAACAAGCCTGTTTTGCCCAATAAACGATTAACCTCAGCGTTTTTACTTGGCTTGTCTACTGTCTTGCTGGTGACACCCAATTCTTCAGCAGTAATCATAGCGTTAAGCGTCCAACTCACAATGTTAAACCATTTTTCATCATTTTGACGCACCACAGGACCCAATGGCTCCTTAGAAATAACATTTGGCAATACTATGGCAGAAGAAGGTTTCTTAAGTGTGGTTCTCAAAGCATATAAACGCGATTGATCTGTCGTTAAAACATCACATCGGCCTGTTTCAAAGTTTGATTTGCTTTGTTCAATAGTGTCTGTTGCTGAAATTTTGTATTTAAAACCTTTTTCTTTAGCGTAATCTGCTAAATTAAGCTCTGTAGTTGTGCCTTTGTTCACACAAAAAGTAGCGCCATTTAGTTGGCCGGCATCTTTAACACCAAGACTTTTCATCACCATAAAGCCTTGACCGTCGTAATAATTAACACCTGCAAAATTCAAGCCAAGTGAAGCATCACGCGTTAATGTCCAAGTTGTTGTTCTTGCTAAAACATCAATTTCGCCACTTTGAAGTGCAGTAAAGCGCTCTTTAGCAGTTAATGGAATGTATTTGACTTTTTCGCTATTGCCTAAAGTTGCAGCGGCAACTGCACGACAAAAATCTACATCCAGCCCTACCCATTTACGCTGCTTATTAACCGATGAGAACCCTGCTAAACCTGTTGATACGCCGCAATTTAAGCTGCCTCTGGTTTGCACATCGCTTAGTGTGTCTGCTTGAATATTAAAGCCGTTAATGGCTAATAATGATGCAGTAGAAAATTTTAATATCTTGTTCATTAGTTTTTAATCCTATATTGTTATAAAAAATACAATTTATCCAAAATTGCATTTGACCCCACAAATTATAACAGGAATTATTTTCTACGCAAGGGGAAATTACACTACCCAGCAGGCTTTAACCCATTAATTACCTCGTATTTAGCACTTATTTTAAGCGCAATATTATCAATTTATTTGCTTATTCAGATGAAGAAATATAAGCGTTTATTACATTATAAATTAATAACTTATGGGTACATTATGGTATTTTTACCACTACTGGTATTTTTTAACTAAAAATTTTGTTTTAACTGCAGGTAAAAAAGAACTATAATAAGTCAAAATAGTTAAAAAATACATTTAAGCAAACAGGGAAATTATGGCAACAAAAACTAAAGAGTATTTGGCTAAAATCCGTACCAAGACTGGTCTTTCGGACTATAAAATAGCGAAAAAATACGACATCAATCAATCTAATCTGAGTAAATATAAATCAGGAAAATCCGCCCTATCTGAAACCCATGCTTGGTTGTTTGCCAGTATTTTGGACATCAACCCTGCCGAAGTAGTCGCCAATACCAAACTTGAACAAGCAAAATTAAGCAACAATGAATCGAAGGTCAAATTTTGGCAAGAACAGCTAGAAAACCTTTCAAATGACTCAGAGCCTTTAAAAATTGATATTGCACAAATTAACCCTACTGTTGGAGATTTAAGCGGAAACACGAATAAAATTATCGATTTGTCACACAAATCCCATGAGTTGGGCGCCCATTTATTGATTTTTCCAGAGCTAGCACTCAGTGGCTATCCGCCAGAAGATTTACTTTTACGCAAAGGCTTTATTAATCAAGTGGAAGTCAATATTGAAACAATACGCAAACAACTGCCTGAATCTATGAGTGTTTTATTTGGCGCTCCCATTTTTATTGACGGATGTTTGTATAACAGCGCTTGCTTAATACAGCATGGTCGTGTGCGTTATTACCACAAACAACGCTTGCCCAATTATGGCGTGTTTGATGAAAAACGCTACTTTACACCTGGGCAAAATGTCATGGTGTTTGAATGTCAAAAACAACGCATTGGCGTGTTGATTTGTGAAGATGCTTGGGATGAATCACCAATGAATGCCGTGGTAAATCACGGTGCGCAAACTATTATTAGTCTTAATGCTTCTCCTTTCCAAAAAAACAAGCACGAGCAACGCCTAGAAGTCATTAAACAAAGGGTTTTAGAAAATAAAGTGGGATTTATTTATGTTAATATGGTCGGTGGACAAGATGAACTGGTGTTTGACGGTGGCTCATTCGTCATGAACAACAAAGGTGAAATTACCCATCAATTACCCTTCTTTCAAGCGATAACCCACTCTCTAAACACGCCAATAATGACACAAGATACTGAAACAACGGAAGAAATCATCTACAACGCCTTGGTATTAGCCACCAAAGATTATATTGAAAAAAATGGCGTATTTAATGGCGCTGTCATTGGCTTATCTGGGGGAATCGATTCCGCTTTAACATTGGCTATTGCCGTTGATGCACTCGGTAATGAGAATGTTCAAGCAGTAATGATGCCGTATGAATATACTTCTAATATGAGTCTAGAAGACGCCAAAGCGCAAGCCTGTAGTATGAATGTCGATTATCAGGAAGTTAATATCCATCCAATAGTAAGCAGTTTCAATATGCAACTTAGCCCGCTATTTATAGGCAAGCAACCTGACACTACCGAAGAAAACTTACAGGCACGCATTCGTGGCACACTACTTATGGCAATATCCAACAAATTTGGAAAAATTCTACTCACCACAGGCAATAAATCCGAGATGGCAGTTGGTTACGCTACTCTATATGGTGATATGTCTGGTGGCTTTGCCCCACTCAAAGATATTGCTAAAACATTGGTCTATCGCCTTGCCAAATATCGTAATTCTGTCAATTATGTCATTCCTGGGCGTGTGATTGACCGCCCCCCATCAGCAGAACTTGCCCCTCAACAAATTGACCAAGATTCTCTGCCTCCCTACGATGAATTGGATGCCATACTGTCCCTATTTGTTGAGAAAAAACACACAGTTGCCTATATTGTTAAACAAGGTTTTAACGAAAAAACCGTTAAGCGCATCACTCAAATGGTACTTAACAACGAATACAAACGCCGACAAAGCCCCCCTGGCCCTAAAATCAGCCAAAATTCTTTTGGCAAAGAGCGTCGCTACCCCATGACCAGCAAGTTTCAACCTTAAACACAACTTTAAAACCAATTGAATTTTCAAATACCTTGTCATTGTGTTTGTCAATCTTGTAAAATCTATGCTCACGGGGCGTAGCGCAGTCTGGTAGCGCACCACACTGGGGGTGTGGTGGTCACAGGTTCAAATCCTGTCGTCCCGACCAGTTTATATATTACAACACAAGACCTTTATAAATATAGGAGGTTAGCAAAATTCAATTTTTGCCTCTCTTTGAGATCCTATGTTAAACATGGGTGTTGAATAAAGGGCAAACTTTATTCAGTTGTAATTTTTTATAATACAGAGATCTCTCAAGAGTCTGCTGTATAGCGCCAATCCAATTGGCGATTTCTTTAAACCAGAAAGGAGTGGCTAGGTATCGTTAAGTGGGTGAAAAGTAGATTTTTGACGGTTGTTTATATTAATACAAAGGTCTCAACACAAGTCTTACTCATTAGATGTAAAAATTTGCAGTATGCCTTTGGCTTTGTGCTGGGTTTCTTGTAGTTCTCGTTCAGCAATAGAATCAAATACAATGCCAGCACCTACCCGAAAAGTCAGGGTGTTGCTTTGCTGGGTAAGAGTGCGGATAAGAATGTTGAAATCCATTTTCCCATTGCTGCTAATATAACCCAGTGAACCTGTGTAGGCTTGGCGTGGCATTTTTTCTAACTCGGCAATGATTTGCATGCAGCGTACTTTGGGGCAGCCAGTAATAGTACCCCCTGGAAATAAAGCACCAATTAAGTGCTTAATAGTGATGTGTGATTTGATTTTTCCCCGGATGTTGGAAACAATATGGTGCACGAAGGGGTAACTTTCTAGTGTCATAATCTCGTTAACATGAATGGATCCATGTTCACACACCCTACCCAAATCATTGCGCCCCAAATCAAGCAGCATAATATGTTCTGCTTGCTCCTTGGGGTGACTGATCAATTGTTTTTTTAGGCGATTATCGTCTTCACCCTGACCACGAGGGCGTGTGCCAGCAATCGGGCGGGTTTCCACCTTGTTGCCATCAACGCTAAATAAGCGTTCGGGTGAAGAGGAGATAATACTAAAATTTTCAAACTGTGCCAAAGCAGAAAAAGGCGCTGGATTGGATTTTTTTAGCGCTTGATAAGTTTGCGTTGGGCTAACACCAGCCGCCAGTTTACACTGCCATTGCCTAGATAAATTCACCTGAAACACATCTCCTGCCATAATATAATCACGGCTACGCTTAACACCATCAATAAACTTGGACTCTCGCTCAGAAACAAGTGCCCCCTGAATGGGGGCAGATTGAATGCCTTGTAATTGTGAAATATCTAACAACATCTGATCTATTCGTTGTTGATTGTCAAATTGATCCAATAAATAAGTTTGTTGTTGATGGTGATCAACTACAATTGCGCTAGGAATCCTAACGGCAATTGCCACAGGTTGATCGCCCGACAACAAACTTTTTTTTAGTATCGGTTCAATTTGCCCAACCAATTCATACGATAAATACACAAACCAGCCGCCAGTAAAAGGTAAATCACTTTTTACAGCAGGCATATTAGCCTTTGACTCCAACTCATTCAGGAAATCAAAATCCTCTAAGTTATTCAAAACAATTTGCTCAATAGGATGAGCAAATAGAATGGAATATCGATTATTTTGATTGTGTATAACGCTTTCTAATAAAAAAGGATAGCGTTGAGCATTCAAGTGACACAAAGCATCTAGTGCCACCTCGGGAATCAGTAGGGGCTTCACTACCGAGTGTTTTTGGTGTTACTGATAGATAAACTCAACACGGCGGTTTTTTTGCCAGCCGATTTCGTTATCCATCTCGCTTTGTGGGCTTTCTTCACCATAACTAATGACTTCAATTCTTTTATTGATATCTTCGTTGATGCCTATTGCTCTTTTAACATTCAAAGCACGATTTTCACCCAACGCTAAGTTGTACTCACGCGTACCACGAGCATCTGCATGCCCTTCTAAGCGCAATCTAACGGTCGGATTGTCTTGCATAAATTGAATATGCTTAGCTATCTCTTGAGAGTCTTTCTTGCTAACTTTGGTGCCATCATAAGAAAAATATAAAATAAAGCTGGCGCCACTAACTTCTAACTCTTTTACTGCCTTTCTCCTGCTTTCTTCTGGCATAACTTCGAGTTTTGAAAATAGACTACCTAACTCTTTCCATTCAAAACTCGCCTGCTCTCCAACAACGGGGCCAACTTCTTCTTGCCCCATATCTTTAACGACAACTGTGCTTTTATTTGACTTAAATCTATCTAGCACTGAACAAGCGCTCAACACAGTAACCAATGGCAAAATAACCAATATTTTCATTTTTTCTCCTATTTTTTTATTTCTCTAAATGAGTCGACCAATTCGGCTCTCTTACTTCTACATTATGTGAGGACAGTTCATACGAACGACTACCCTTTACAGATATAACAGACAATGTCCCTTTTTCCTTATGATTACTAGAAAAAATAATCATATCTCCATTTGGCGAAAAGTGTGGAGATTCGTCTAACAATCCATCACTCATCACACTTAATTCCTGAGTGTCAATATTCAACAAGGCAATACGATAATCATCATCTACACGATGCACCAAAGCCAAATACTTGCCATCAGGGGAAAATACTGCCTTGGCATTATAACTCCCTGTGTAAGTAACACGCCTAATGCGTCCACTTTCTAAATTTTTAATATACACTTGCACTTGTCCAGAGCGATCAGAAGTGAATGCAATATACTTGCCATCAGGAGAATAACTGGCTTCTGTATCTATGCCTCTGTACTTTGTCCATCGGGTAAAGCGTTTGTTCTCTAAGTTGTAAGCGTAAATATCTTTATTGCCATTCATTGACATGGTCATTAATATTTTTTTGCCATTTGGGTGCCAACTTGGTGAAGAGGCAATACCGTCAAAATGTGGCAATCTTTCAATCTTTTTGCGCATAAATGGATGCCAGATAAACACTTCTGAGCGCCCATTTTGAAAGGAAACATAAGCAATTCTCTTATTTTTATACGCCCTATCTGGAGACCAAACTGGGGAAAGAATTGGCTCATTCTGACTAATGCGACTTTTAGCGTTCATGGCATCTGCATCAGAGATATTAAGTTGATAAACTTTTTCACCTTCCATATCTTCTGATACTGTAATATAAGTAAGTAGCGTATTAAACGAGCCATTTTCGCCTAATAATTCTTCATAAATATGGTCGCTGATTTGATGTGCCACCTTTCTGAAGCCATTAGCAGAAACACGAGTTGTGCGATTAAACAATTTAGTGTTACTATAAACATCAAACAAACTAACAGAAAGTTTGTAAGTTCCGTTACTTTCTTTCTCAACACTGCCAGTAACAAGTGCTTCTATATTTTGTTTTTTCCAATACTGTGCATTAACTTTACTCACGATAGTATTTGGAATAAGCACATTAAAACGCCCTGATCGTGTCAAATTATCATAAATAATTTTTGAAATGTCTTTGTCTTGCGTACCTTTTCCAATTAATTTAAACGCACTAACGGCAATCGGAAAGGCGTTTTCATTTTTCTTTACTACTGTTACTTCTAATGCACCTTGGGCGACACCAACACTAAGCATTAAGCACAATATTGTCCACTGTCTAATCTTCATTTTCTCTCCTCAATCCAATTCATTTGAATTGCTTCTAAAATTTTTTCGCCCGATTTGTCTTCTTTATCGTCAAACTCTGCCAAATTAATCACCATTTTTCTAAGGTCAACAAAACTGACAAAGGTTGGGTCAAAATCAGGGTGCACTTCATCAAGCGCAATAGCAACATCTAAAGAATCAGTCCAAAGCATAATTACAAAAATATCTCTTATCAATAAAGTGGTAATTTTAAACCTATCGAGGCATGAAATTAATATATTTTTTTACAACTGCTATTACGCGCCACTGAATGCACAAATTCTAAACTCTTAATAGCGTACATTGCCTCGTCCAATTTAGCAATGCTTGACACGCTAATCACTAGGTTTAGCCCTTTCATAGTATGGTCTCGCTCGTCTAACACGATATTCTCAATGTTGACATTAATTTTAGCAATGGCATTGGCAATTGAGGCCAACATACCTCGACGATTTTCAATTTTTACATGAATTTCCACCTCAAACTCTTCACCTTCGTCCACCTGCCAATTCACTTCCATCCACTGTTCGCCTTTTTGTTTGGCACGCATCAAATTGCCACAATCAAATCGATGCAACACCATGCCCTTGCTATTGGTTAGCACACCAGCCACCTTGTCGCTAGGAATTGGATAACAACAGTGTGCAAAATTAATTGGATTGCTTTTGGTGCCTTTAATGTTAATGCGATTGGCTGAAATATCACATTTTTTTTCATTTAATTTGTTAAGCACAAAGGAAATTAAAATTTCAGATAAGGCAATTTTGGCATAAAGGTCTGCTTTAGAATCACACTTTAAATCTGCCAAACACTCTTGCCACTTTTCTTCACTAATCGGCACCCCATCTCCTCGATATTCCAAGGCATTGGTTAATAAGTATTCACCCAATTGTATTAATTCAGCAACCGACGCCTCTTTGAGTTTGGACTTAATGGAAGTTTTGGCTCTTGCTGTTACTGCAATTTTTAACCAAGATGGTTGTGGCTTGGCATTTTCATCGGTCATAATTTCAATCGTCTGGCCTGTTTTTAACTCCTTGGAAAGTGAAGCACTCACTTGATCTACCTTAGCCCTAAGCGTATGATTGCCAACCTTGGTGTGTATGTTGTAAGCAAAATCTAACACAGTAGATTTATAAGGTAATTGGATAATTTTACCTTTGGGCGTAAACACAAATATCTCTGACGGAAACAAATCAGCCTTAGTTTCTTCTAAAAATTCGATTGAAGTGCCTGAATTCTCCTGAATATCTAATAAAGACCCAATCCAATTATTCGCCAATTCTGAAGAATCGGCACCCTTGTTTTTATAATACCAATGTGCTGCAATACCATATTCAGAGATAAAATCCATATCTTCTGAACGAATTTGTACTTCAATAAAAATCTTATTCGGCCCAAATAAGACAGTATGTAGCGATTGATAGCCATTGACTTTTGGCAGAGCAATATAGTCTTTGAATTTGCCTGGTACAGGTTTGTATAAATTATGAATAATGCCCAATGCTTGATAACATTTAGACACATCGCTGACAATCACTCTAAAAGCATACATATCAAGCACTTCTGAAAATCTTAAATGCTTGTTTAGCATTTTTTTATAAATACTATAACTTGCTTTCTTGCGTCCACTAATTCTTATTTCACTCAACCCTTCTTGCACCAAGCGATATCTAATTTCATTTTGGATTTGAACAATGATTTCCTTTAAATTGCCATAACGCCTATTAATTTGATGTGTCAATACTTTATAGCGATAAGGGTAAATAAACTTAAAGCACAATTCTTCTAATTCAATTTTAATGCCGTTCAAACCGAGACGACGGGCGATTGGCGCATGAATTTCAGCCGTTTCCTTGGCAATTCGCAACTGTTTGTTACGATTAACAGCCCCCAATGTGCGCATATTGTGCAGCCTGTCTGCTAATTTAATCATCATTACTCGCATATCACTGCTCATTGCTAAAAACAACTTTCTAAAATTTTGTGCTTGCTTTTCAATATTTGAATGAAATTCTAATCCCGTTAATTTAGAAACGCCTTGCACAATATGTGCCACCTCCTCCCCAAATTCTTCGACAATATTTTCTTGCGTCAAGGTCGTATCTTCAATACAATCATGCAACAATGCCGCAACAATACAATAACAATCTAACTTGAGCTTGGCTAAAATCATAGCCACACTAATCGGGTGAAACACATAAGCCTCACCTGAATTACGATATTGCCCATCATGCGCTGTTGCAGCAATCATATATGCCTTATAAACGCCCTCAATCTCTGCTTCTGACATATAAACATTCAGCACTTCACACAGGTCGCTTATTAAAATTCTTTTTTCAGGTAAATTTATTTGAGTCCCTTGCATAATGGTCAGTAAAATTGATAAATCTTTACTATTATAATGCAAACGCCTCAGTATAATACTGCCACATATTTGTAAATATTATTTTTAATGCATATGAAAAATACAATCAGGCTAATAACCGCACTTTTCTTGGCTTTTTTACTCAACGGTTGCCTTCAAGATGACAACAAAAGGGAGTCTATTACCAAGGGCTGGTCACCTAAGACCTTCTTCAATCAAGCCAAAGAAGAGGCTTCATCTGGATCGATAACAAAAGCCATTGAACTCTATGAACAATTACAAGCCGCTTATCCCGGTTCTAAATACGCACTACAATCTAAACTAGAAGTTGCTTATGCGCTGTATAAGAAAGAAGACTACGATGAGGCAATTTTGCTCTTAAATGACTACATTAAATTGTATCCCGAACACTTCTCAACACCGTATGCTTATTACTTGCGTGGCATCATCTCAGAAGACAAATCTCACTCTATCTTAGACGGTTATTTAACCGACAATGCTCAGCGTGATGTTGGTTCTGTACGCGATGCCTTTAACTATTATATGGCATTAATTGATACCTTTCCCCAGTCAAAATACACCAAAGACGCCAAAACACGCTTGGTTGTACTGAGAAATATTTTTGCCAGACATGAGTTATTTGTGGCAATTTATTACACCGAAAGACGCGCCAATATTGCTGCCATCAATCGCACTAAAATCATCATTGAAAAATATCCAAATACGCCGTCGGTGCCTGCAGCATTGCACTTAATGGCACATAATTACGACCTGATACACATGAAAACACTGGCAAAAGATGCGCGCCGTGTATTGAAAAAAAGTTACCCAGCTTATCGTCCACATTACAGTTTAAACAACTAATATCAAAACTTTCGCATCATTATGAATAAACAAGAGCGTCTTTTTGCACTTAAAATTTCCTCTATTATGGCAACGCGACTGTTCGGGTTGTTTATGATTTTTCCTGTGTTTTCGGTCTATGCTGCGCAATATGAAAACACCACGCCCTACTTAATTGGTTTGGCAATCGGTATTTACGGCTTAACCCAAGCGCTATTACAAATTCCATTCGGTTATTTGTCTGACCAATTTGGACGCAAACCACTGTTAATCATTGGTTTAATATTTTTCTTTATCGGCAGTGTGGTAGCAGCCAATTCTACCGATATTATTCATGTTGTTGTCGGCAGAGCCTTGCAAGGTAGTGGTGCAATTTCTGCGGTATTAATGGCCTTTTTAGCCGATTTTGTTTCCGAAGGTCAGCGCTCTAAAGCCAATGCGTTTGTTGGTATGCAAATTGGAATAGCATTTATGCTTTCTTTGTTAATTGGCCCGATGATTACGGTAAATTTAGGTATTTCTGGGCTTTTTTGGGTCATTTCTGGCTTGTCTATAGCGGCATTAGCAATGGTTATTACTCTACCACATGTCAAACCACACGCACAATACACGCTATCGCTAACAAACATCAAGCAAGTTTTAACTGCTAAATTACTTAAATTGGACTTTAGCATTTTCACTTTGCACTTGATTTTGACTTGTATTTTTATCGTAATGCCGTTACTACTCGTCGAAAACAATATTGTTGCTACAGACTTAAAAGACAATTGGCATGTCTATTTACCGGTTATGTTTCTGGCTTTTGTGGGGATGTTGCCCATTATCATTTTGGCTGAAAAATTCCATAAGCACAAAGTTATGATGATCATTGCCATTATTATTATGATTTCCAGTCAAATTTTGTTTTACCAAATGCCACTTACTTACACCACTTTACTTATTTTATTAACCCTATTTTTCATTGCTTTTAATGCAATGGAGGCAATGCTACCATCACTTATTGCCAGAACCGCAACAAGTGATAAACGCGGTTTAGCAATGGGCATGTATTCCACTTCGCAATTCCTAGGTGCATTCGTGGGTGGTGTATTTGGCGGATGGATTTATAACATTTATAGTTTAAATAGTGTATTCTTATTCACTACATTAATGTCAATAATTTGGCTGGGCATAACGCTCACCATGAAGCAACAAAAATTTTAACAGGAGAAATAACATGGCAGGTATTAACAAAGTAATTTTGGTCGGTAATTTAGGTGCAAAACCAGAAGTAAAATATGGCACCACAGGTAACGCAATGACCAGTTTATCAGTAGCGACAAGCGAATCATGGACCGATAAAAACACAGGGCAAAAACAAGAAAAAACCGAATGGCACCGTGTTAGTTTATTTGGCAAACTTGCTGAAATTGCCGCTCAATATTTAGACAAAGGCTCTAAAGTCTATGTCGAAGGTAAACTTCAAACCCGTAAATGGCAAGACCAATCAGGTGCTGACCGCTACACCACTGAAGTGGTTGTATCTGGCTTCAATGGCACTTTGCAAATGCTAGACCGCCGTGATAATGCAGGCATGGGTGCACCACAACAAGCTGCCCCTGCTGCTGCCGCTCAACAAGCTGCGCCAGCGCCTCAAACGCCTGCTGCCGATCCCATTACCCCAGTTGACAATGTTGGATTTGATGATGATATTCCATTCTAAGTTTCATTTGTCAATAATTAAAAAAGCCCGCAAAAGCGGGCTTTTTTTTATTTTTAAGAACAATAAAACCTTTAAACGAGCAAAAATTAAATTCTGCCAATCGTCCAAAAGTCTCAATATAAAAACCTATTTATTGTCCCAATAATTAGCCTTGTCTCGCAATATCCAACGCACACCGCCCTTCGGATTTTCCACATCACCTTTGTATCTCGGAATAATATGCACATGTAAATGCATTACACTCTGCCCTGCCATCAACCCATTGTTAATACCAATATTGTAAGCATCAGGCGAAAACTCCTCATCCAAAACCTTTTTAGCCGCCTGCACTGCCCTACCAATCGCCAATATTTCCTCATCAGTGGCTTCGAAATAAGTGGCAAAATGCCTTTTAGGGATAACCAAGGTATGCCCCGGTGATGCGGGATAATTATCAATAAAAGTAATTGTCTGCTCACATTCACCAATAATGCGCTCCTCATTTCTCAACTTACAAAAAATACAGTCGTTGCTCATAATGCCATCCAAAAGTTTAAAAATGCATTATTTTACCCATAAAAAAGCCAGTTAAAAACTGGCTTTTTTTAGTAAACTTAAAACATTATTTTGTTTTAACAAATGGTTTTTGATTGTAGTTATTATTGTATGGATTATAACCGTAACCATTATAGTTGTTATAACGGTTATAGCGGTTGTTATTACCCCAACCATTATTACCCCAACCGTTGTTATTGTCACTAAATTCATCCATCATATTTGACATTTCTTCAGAATACCAACGAGGATCCCAATAATCATAAGGGTTAAAAGAAAAAATACCGTTGTCTTGTTGATAGCCATAATTACCATAACCATTATAGTTATTATTATAGTTATTACCATTCCAAGGCATACTGTTGTTACCCCAAAAGGCATTGGCATTTAAAGTAAATGCCAATAATGCGATTGCTAAAATCTTTTTCATAGTCGTTCTCCGTTCAATGAAAACCTTTGCATAAATTACAAATAATTTTTATACCAAGATCTCGTAATAATAAAGTTAGTAATTATAACAGGTTATCTTGACACCTTGTGATTGTATAATACCCCCAAATGAATAAAAAACAAATATTACAGTCCCTTTTACAACAACGAATCCTAGTGCTAGACGGTGCCATGGGGACGATGATTCAAAAACACAAACTGAGTGAAGAGGACTATCGAGGTGAACGCTTCAAAGAATATTCCATGTTGGTTCAGGGGAATAATGACCTATTGTCGCTAACGCAGCCAGACATTATTAAAGACATTCACAAATCCTATCTTGAGGTTGGCAGTGACATTATCGAAACCAACACTTTTAATGCCACACGCACCTCTATGGCAGATTACAAAATGCAAGATTTGGCGTATGAAATCAATGTTGCCAGTGCCAAACTTGCTCGTGAGGCTTGTGATGAATTTTCAACAAAAAACAAGCCTCGCTTCGTTGCAGGCGTACTGGGGCCCACTTCTAAAACCTGCTCACTTTCTCCTGATGTAAACGATCCGGGTTTTAGAAACATCAGTTTTGATGAATTGGTTGAGGTTTATATGCAATCAACCCGTGGTTTAATTGAGGGCGGTTCAGACATTATTTTAATTGAAACCATCTTTGACACTCTCAACGCCAAAGCCGCTATTTTTGCTGTTGAGCAAGTCTTTGAAGACGATGACATAGAATTGCCCGTTATGATTTCAGGTACCATTACCGATGCTTCTGGTCGCACTCTTTCAGGGCAAATGACTGAGGCTTTTTACAATTCACTACGCCATGCCAATCCCATTTCCATTGGCCTTAATTGTGCATTAGGGCCTGATTTATTACG
>Ga0256845_1001263_pt1 | contig 20689 bp, 19 predicted proteins | sample RiftiametaG_FD_189101 | JGI IMG/M metagenome (GOLD analysis project Ga0256845, IMG submission 189101) | Tube worm associated microbial communities from hydrothermal vent at the East Pacific Rise, Pacific Ocean - Riftia | ecosystem: Host-associated > Annelida > Integument > Unclassified ...
AGCCTGTAATGATGAATTAGCCAATATAACCTTCATAGATGCCTTGAAGCGAATAATACAACTGGTCATAGACACACTACGCAATACTCATAATTTACCTGAAAGAGTCATAAATTCCATGCTTGATCTGATATTGGGAAAAGCAATTACATATTTTGACCTAAATAATAAGCCAAAGCTAAAACTGGCAGCTGGCTGGAGTTGATTTTACTCCTCCGAAAGTTGAGTTACTATTATTTTATTTTTGAGGCAGCTTCATAAAATATCTGAAAGAATGATGGGGAAACAGTTTTGGATGGAAAATAGCTGCAAGATCTTCCATGATTTGATCTGTCCTATGGACAGATTCCCAATACCATGGCTGTAAGCACCATACATTTCCTTTTTTAATTGATTTAAAATTTTTGATAATTGGAGTGGTTGCAACCAATTGATTAATGGTTTTTATACCTTCTTGATATAATGATGCCGGATATATATAAATTTCAGTATTTTTGCCCTGTTGATAAAACAACTCGAGGCTTACCGGCATATTTTGTATCAGGCAGGATTCATTTAAAGGAGAAATACCTTGGAGCAATGAAATCATCTTGCTGACATAGGAATTTTTACCAGGAGCATATACCATGCCGGAGGTACGTATAAATCCCCATAATATTTTTGGTTGTTTTTTCGATTTTTTAAGTTTTTTTGATAGCTTGTGAATGTGTTTAACCGCTTTTTCAAAAAACAAATCAGCTTCTTTTTCTTTATTATAAAAGGCCGCAAAGAATTTGATCCATTCCATTCTTCCTAATGGATGCTGCTCTTGATACTCTGTAATGGAGATTACAGGTATTTTAAGTTCCATCATTTTAGCTGTTTGAACCCAGGGGCTTGTGAAAAACGCATCAGGATCCAGGACTGATAATTTTTCATAATCAATTGCACCCGGGTTTCCAAGATTTACCACAATCCCCTGATCTATCATTTTTTTCACGGCCAGTGCACACCATTCCTCATTTCTGGTTGTTACCCCAATAAGGCTTTCTAAAACATCCAGAGCTGTTAAGAAACCTGGAATCGTACTCCACCGAGTTGCAACTTTTTTTATGGGTGTTCTGATAATTGGTATATTATTGTAACCATTCAAATTGATTTTTTGATCCCGGGGTACAAGGAAAAACCTATGTCCCATGCCATCGGTTACTATTTTGCAACCCATCCCAATATATTCAATATTAAAATGGGTTGCAAATTGTAATTTAAGATGTTTTCCCTGGACAGGGCAAGCAATGAAAAAAAGGATCACAAGTATGATAATAGGTTTTGTATATTTTTTCACTGGCAATGTCATGGGATTTTTTGGCATTAACTTAAAAATCAATAGTATATTTCAAAAAGAATGAACGTCCTGGTAAAGGATATCCCTTATTTTCATAATAGTATTTATCAAAAACATTATCTATTTGAAATTTAATATGCTGGTTTTCTGTTATGTGTAGACCAAGCGAAATATCAACCACAGTAAAACAAGGATTTTCAACTTCAGGGCTGCCTTTTACAGCCCAGTCTGTATCTTTTTTTTTGCCTGTATAACGAGCCATAATACACCCGTTGAAAAAATGCCCATCATCATATTCCATGCCAATATTGGCTTTACGATCAGCAATATTACGTATATCCCTCTGCCCAGTGGAAAGTTTTTCCTCTGCTTTCAATAAAATAGTAAAATTTGCAAAAAATTTAATGGACGAATTAAGATTTAACAATTGACCCGGGGCAAATGAAAAATCTCCTTCCAATCCACGTATTTGAGCAGTATCTGCATTTTCATAGGTATAGTATTTATTGCGCACTTTTATTTTTTCAACCTTATCATCAATATCTGTTTTAAAATAGGTAAGATCACAAGAAAGCCCCAGATCATCACGTATATAGCTGATCCCTGCATCCCAGGTAATACTGGTTTCAGGATCAAGGTTGGAATTCCCTGCTATGGTGCTGCCCCAGCTGTTTACCCATATTCCGGCAACCTGCTCAGGCTTGGGTGCCACAAAGGCAGTGCCTATGGTTGAATGCACCTGCCATTGAGGACTAATAATAAATTTTAATCCGGTGCTGGGATTAAAAGCATTAAAGGTTTCTGATTTTGGTGTGAATCCTGTTTTATATGGTGTGTACAATGTTTTCAATTCAATGAAATTATACCTTCCCCCTGCAGTAAGAATCAGATGGTCATCAACGAATTTGAGCATTGACTGGGTAAATATGCTCATTGTTTTACGTTCATTATCCGGCCGCCATGGACCCTTTCGTGTTCCATTGGATTTCCAGGATTTACCTTTTTCATCAATTTTTTGATAATCAAATCCCAGGGTAAGACTGTGGATATTCCAGCGGTGGGTTCCCTGCAACTGAGCCCCCACCCAATTATAATGGTTCCAAGATCCTTTATAAGGCGTAGTGCCTGTGAATTCATAAAAATATTTATTTTCTTCAGATGATGTGTAAATGGTCAGGTCAATTTCATTATTTTGTGCAATAATCCCTGAAAGTTTTAAATCACCACCATATTGATCAAAATCTCTGGTTTTTTGTTTTGCAATGCCCAAATCAATATCACCCGGATGCTTGATATCCCTGCCGGCAAACCAGTTACCTTTTATGGCAAGCCGCCATTGTGAATTTATATCAAGACCAAACCCGGCATTACCTTTATAGTTTTTAAATGATGTATGATCGCGATCATGCTCGTTACCCATACGAATATCATCATTCTGCTGTCTGGTACTACCTGAAATATTAAAATTCAATTGGTCTGTTATATTACCTCCAGATACCATATCTGCAGACCATGTGTTAAAGCTGCCACCTTCCATGCCAAGGGATGTTTTTATCTTCCCCTTGGATTGTTTTGTAATGATATTTACAACTCCGCCCATTGCATCTGATCCATAAAGGGAAGATGCAGGACCTTTCAGGATTTCGACCCGCTCAATTATGTTTTTATCAATTGGAGCTAGGGTGGTGGACCCCATTGGGCGACCATCAATTAAAATTGCACAATGTTTATTGGTTCCCCAATAATCCGATCTCACACCTCTTATGCTTATGGTGCCTGAATACCCTCCTGGATACTCATATACATCAAGGCTGGAATTTTTTTTTAAGACTTCTGTTAAATCATTTCCCACAGTTCTTTTGATTTCTTTTTTTGAAATTACATCCATTACCTGGGGTAAAAAGCTCTTCTTTTCCATGGTCCTGGTGGCAGTAACTACCATTTCCTCCATGGGTGATAAATATTTTATTTTTTCAAAATTGGATATTTTTTCCGCCATAGCCATGTTAAGTGGAAAAATGTGAAAAATACTGAGATATAGTGCAACAACCCCCATTAACAAATACTTGCTCATCTTATACTCCTTTTTTAGAAATCATAACTTGGTTCGGAGATAAGCATATAAAAATCCCCGGACCATTTTACATAAATGATCTGGGGATGCCCTGATTTTTTCCACAGATATATTTGCATACCCTGGTCCACGAGGGTAATATTTTTTCAGGTAAGGTATTCTGACTTTCGGGTTATCCTATTAACTGTTCCTTCCCAGCATAGAGCCAGTGGCTTTTACAGTGTTCGTATCCGATTACAGCGGCGGGCCCGTCCCTGATTCTAACAGGGTTCCCTTATTATCCCGATATTGGGTTCCTGAAAATCTCAAACTATAGGATATTAGGATGAGCCTCTGGTTTTTGTCAAGAAATTTATGGCAGCTTTAAGATAAATAAGGTATTTATTGAGCATTTTTTCCCAAAGATATTTAGGTGTTTCCCTGCCAGTCTTTTTTAATAAAATTTAAAATTTTTTTTGCATGGTCAAAATGAATTTTTATTTCTTCCCAATGGGGTTGGTGCAAAGTTTTCATCATTAAAAGTCCGTCAGTGCCAAACCATCTTGGTAAAATACCCCCGGTAAAATATTGTTTTTTTCTTAAAATATTTACGGCATTTTGATTCCAGGCACTGCCAAGGTTTATCCAGACCTGGATCACACTTGCCCCAAGGTCAATGACTTGTTTTTCTTTTTTTGTAAAATATTTATCAAAATCTTTTCCCATCTGCCATATTGTCATCCTTGCAACCTTTGCAAAATCAAAATATTGTGTGTCAATTTTTGTTGGTTCTGAGTCGGGTAAAGCCTTGTCTGCAACTGAAAATTCCCTTGTATCATCAAATTTTGAATATATAAAATCAAGCAAGTTTTTATATATGCCCGGTATAAAAATTTTATGGGATCCATGTTTACAGATTTTAAAATCAAGAAGGGATGTTACTCTGCCCCTGGCACTTTTTTCCTTTGCATAGGCAGCTGCCGGCATAAGATCAACTTCAATTGCCGTGGTGATAAAACCTGATTTTCGGGTCATTTTCTGGGAAAAAACATGGTTACACACAGATTCTCCAAATATACCATCTATATCTGGTTTCTGAGCGCTCAAACTGATTCCGTGGGCAACAAGATCTGTAAAAATGCCTTGTCCTCCACGATAATATTTGTGAACCAGACCTGCTCCTGATTCATATATCCTTTTATTAGGAGCACTCTGAAAAAGGGCATTGTGCCCGACTATATCGCCACTTGAAGTTCGTGCAACACTGGAGATAACCCTTTGGGCATTATTCTCCCTGATCAAAAGTTCAGGATCAAGAAAAGTATTAACAGGATATTTATCTCCATAGACGGAAAGAAAAAGCCCGGTGACTCCCGGAGCATCTTTTGGTTTGAAAATATCTATTTTAAAATCCTGATCCGGTTTAATCTCATTATTTTCCTTTTTTAACATTTTGTCTGCCTTTTATTTGCTGCTTTGATCAAGCCAGCCATATTTTATTATGTTGTTATAAAGTGTTTCAGCCACAAATTCCATGCCCTGGCTGTTATAATGTACCAGGTCAAGGTAAAACCGGTATCGTTGCGGGTGGTTGCGAAAAGCTGTGTCAAGGCTTATATGGGGGATATTAAATTTTTTAGCTGTCTGTTTTATCAAGTCAACCAAACCATGATCGTATTCAGCTCGACCTTTTATAAAACTCTGCCAGTTAGATTGAATAGCTTCAAGGGAACGAGCTTGTTTTTCAGTTATCGTAAGATCATAGGCAAAACCAAAACTAACCAGGGCAACTTTTATGCCTTGTTTTTGTGCATTTTGTATGATTTTTTTATGATTGTCTGCAATACAGTCAAGACAGCGCTCCCATTGGATATGCTTATCCCATCTCGGGAAATTTTTACGTTCTATTTTATTACGTCTTAAAAAGAGATAAAAGCAGAATCTGGAAAATATTTTATTCCACCAAAGACTTTTTCTTTCCAGCGCCATTATAAATTTCCAGGGCCATGGAGTGCCAGGCTTCCATTTTGATCCCATCATCCATGCCTGGGAAACATCATTACTTCCAATTTCTATTAAAAGTATATCAGGTTTTGCTTTATTAAGGTCCTGTTCCCATAAAAGCCGGTGCTGATAACTATTATAAGTCGGGTTTCCGGCATTTATAACTTCCCAGTTGTCAAATCCTCTGTCCGCAAGTATTTTTTCAAGTTTTGCAGACCAGACTTGATCTTCATGTCTGAGCTTGACACCGAAAAATACGGATTCTCCAATGAGCATAATTCTTTTTTTTGTATTATCTGGTTTAGGTTCAGCTCCCCTGCACCTAAACCGGTTTATATTGACCATTTTTGACCTAAAGCCTGTTGTAAATCTGTATTCCAGGGGCGGATCAATTTTTTCAATAAACTGCCCATAGGGGTATTCTCCAATAACTCTGGATTTAAAAGGAATAAGAAATTTAAGTCTGTAATATATTCTGGCACCTAATTCAAGCACCCCCAATATAATAATAAGTGCAATAAAAATGATAATAAAATAAGTCATTTTTTTATTTTTCCTTTCCTTGAACTTTATCCTGGGCATCTGCCCTGACAGGTGTTGTCCCGATTGTTAAAACCTGATCGTTTCTATCCATAATCCGCTTTAATCCTTTAATATTTTTAAAAGGGCTTCAAGGAATTTTTCCAGAATATTTTTATGGTGCATGGTTATTCTTATCCAGTCAGGAGCCCTGAAACCTGTCATGCTGCGCACCATTATACCTTGGGACATCAGTTTTCTATAGGCAAGGCTGTCATTAATGGGTAATTTGACCATGATAAAATTTCCCTGACCAAATATTGTTTTAAGGCCCATTGTTTTTAATTCCTTAATAAGAAATTCTTTTCCTGTATCAACCATTTCCCTTGTTTTAAAAATATGCTCCTGATCATTAATACATTCAAAGGCAGCTATTTGTGCCAGGGTATTTACAGAATATACAACACAGGTACGGCGGATAAGTTCCACAATTTCCAAGGACCCTGCAAGATAACCTATTCTGAGACCTGCCAGGGCATACATCTTGGAAAAAGTTCGAAAAACCACAAGGTTTGGGTACTCATCAATCAATTTTATACCGTTGGGAAAATCTTTTTTGTCAACAAATTCAAAATATGCCTCGTCCATTACAAGAATCTGACGGCCATTGAGTTTATCAAGGAAATTTCGTAATTTTTTTTCACTCCAATATTGACCCGTGGGATTGTTTGGATTGCATAAAAACACAATTTTTGTTTTATTGTCAATGGCTTTAAGCATGCCCATATCGTCAAATTCAAAATTTTTCAAGGGAACAAGCCTTGGTTCAAACCCTGAAAACTGGGCAATCCATTCATATACAGCAAAGGTTTTATCAGCGGTTACAATATTATCCCCCTCTTGGCAAAAGGCTTTGATAACAAATGAGATCACCTCGTTGGATCCGTTTCCCACAAGAATTTGATCCGGATGAAGCCCGAATTTATCTCCCAGTCGGCATCGCAGATGAAAAGCATCTCCACTGGGATAAATCGCTGCCCTGGGCGGAGGGAAATCAGCAAGAACCCTTTGTGCAGCCATGGGAGGACCTAATGGGTTTTCATTATTATTAAGCCTGTGAAGATATTGACAATTATACATTTTCATCAATACATCATCGGGTCTGCTCGGGATATAAGGCTTAAATGCTTTAATATGACCGGGCACAAGAGTGTCAAAAGAAGTCAATATCATGATTTATCTTCTTTCCATTGGAATATAAGAATATCGCCCTTGCCTGCACATGGTAAAATTAATCTCGGGATAAATTTATTATTAATCAATGCCGGTGTAAAACCAACCTGCCACGATAAGGCAAGGTCCATTTCAAAAAACAAATTATACAAAGATTCCTTTTTAAAAAGATCAATATGATTTTTAAGGTTTTCCAAGGCATCTTTACCAGGCTGTATGGGGCGCAAAGTAACCATGTTATTGCCATGATCAAAATCAGAAGCCATGACCGAGTAGGGATTTTGCTCTTCGCCCTGATTTTTTATTGTCTTAATTTCCCTTGGCAGAAATAACCTTTTATATTCATTGGATAGAAAATCCATTATATCAGGATGGGCTTTAACAATTAAACCTGTATCTTCCTGCATCTGCCTGAAATATGTGGTAAGGGTTTGACAAGCTTTTTCATGGCCATAAATTTTTAAATTTCCAAGTTTTTCAAACTGGGTCCCCGGGAAAAACTCTGTGGGTCTTTGATTGATCAAAGCCACAGCATTGGTTTTGGCAATTGAACCAATGCAGGCATCTAAAAGTTCACCAGGGATTTTCATGTTCTGGTTATCAATAAAAAGATAGGGACCGAAAAATTCAATGATTCTTTTGCCATACCATTGCCATATAATACCACCGCAGATACGATGGGAATCGTCAAAGGCAAGAACAAGATCATAATGTTTTTTCAATACCATGTCCACGACTTTTCCGGGAAAATAAAAAGATGGAGGTATAAGGGTTTTGGGAAAAGTTTCACTGACCATGGCTGCAAATAATTTTATATCGTCTGTATCTGGTTTGGAAATTGAGTATGTGTCAGGGTTTGATTTAAGGGGCATTTGAAAATTTTTAGTAACAGGATATGATTTGTCCTTGATTAATGAAAGACAGATGCCGTTTGCCTTGTCCTGTTCAAGAAAAAAACGGTCTACTTTTCTTGATGCAATATAAAGCCCCATTTCATCCATGGAAGAGTTGTTTTCAGGTGAAATGCTTGCTGTTATATTAAAAGCCCTTAGATTAAATTTTTCCACTGAAAGGAAAAAATCCAGTTTCACAAAATAACCAGGGCTTGAGCATTGGATTTTTATTTTCTTATCAGGAGCAGAGATTTTGCAAAAATAAACAAATATCTCTTCTGCAGCAAGGGTTAAAGCCATTGGGGCAGATCCGTCAAGCCCAAAGGCAATGGCAGCTTTTTCCACAAAACATGTCAAAACATGAAGGAAATTAACACCGGCATAAACCTCTATTGAGATTGTCTGTTCCATATTGTTTGGCAAAGGCATCCTCCCTTGAGCCATGATAAATCATTGGCTTATTATTTCTTATAAAAGTTCAGTGTGTCTAAGATATATCAAATAATCATAGAATACCAAATTGTATTAAGAAAGCAATAAATTTTTCGATCAATAAAGAATACACAGCCTTTTTTACGGGATATCCAGGTTAAGGCAATCGGTTAAAATCCATATTTTTATATGATTTGATAATTCTGATATGTTCTTTTGAAGCAAATTTACTAAAATCAATTAAGGCGTTTTCCATTATATTGTCTGTTTTACTGCCAAATTCAGGTCTGATAACTTCTCCAATGGTTTTAAACAAATGTCCTGCATGATAGTCCCATGGCATAACAGCATTAACTCCTGGTTTGATTTTCTTTTTATATATTAACCCGAGCATTTTAATAAAATTGATATTTGCATCCTTAAAAACAAAATCACATAGGTTTGCTCCATTGGTCTGAGTGGATTTGATTTTGATTTTAAGGTCAGGATTAAAGCCTCTTACAAGGGCATTGTCTATTTCCCTGCAAAAATATCTGCCATATTCCAGAAGATTGTTTTCCTTCCACACATTATACCAGGGGCATTTAAAAATATTAAGACGCGCATCAGGGCTTTTTTCAATAAATTGCATATCCATTTCGCCTTTATTGACCAGCCATTCTCCATAGGCAAAATAATTAACCACACTTAAATCATGACCATTTTTCAAGGCGCGTAAACCCATTCTTTTTCCACGTTGTTCGCCATATTTTCTCACGGCTTTTCGGATTAAATATTCATAGTTTTTTTTATTTGTCTGATTCATGATTTCTTTTGCAATACTTGTAAAAACAAGTGCATGGTGTCTTGCAGTAAAACCATTATTATTTATCGTTGTCATTTTTTCCTTTTTTTAAAAAAGAATACTAATTATCAAGAATTATATCAATTGCAATATTTGCTATCATTAAGCCGAAAATTCCTGTTACATATGGTATTGTGCCAAGGGAAGATCTTGGTCTTCCATGGTTTTGTTCTGATTTGGATTTTAACTCTGTATTATTATCCTGAATGCAATAATTTTGATTTTTTATGGGCTCTTCTGAATAAACGCAAGGGATATTTTCATATATTCCGCGCCTTCTAAGTCTTCTTCTTACAAACCTTGCAAGGGGGCAGATACTGGTTTTAAAAAGGTCACTTTTTTTTATCATTGAGGCATTTGTTTTGCCTGCAGCACCCATGCTTGAGATGATTTTTAAATTATTTTCTTTTGCCCTGCATATGAGGTTTACTTTTGAATTTAATCCGTCAATGGCATCTATTACAATATCAATATCTTTGGTAAGCAGCGATTTGATACTGTCTTCATTAACAAAGGAATCATGGATTTCAACAATGCATTCAGGGTTGATATCTTTTATTCTTTTTTCTGCAATCAAGGCTTTTTTTTTACCGATTGTGGAATGTAATGCAAAAATCTGGCGATTGATATTTGAAGTATCTATTTCATCAAAATCAATAAGGCTGAAAGCGCCAATTCCTGTGCGGGCAAGGGCTTCAACAGCAAAGGAACCCACAGCACCAAGACCAAACACGGCAATTTTTGATTTTTTAATTTTTGCTAATGCTTTGATTCCAAGAAGTTGTTCTGTTCTTGTAAATTGATCCATGGGAATAATCTTACAGGTTTTGGTTTATCTGCAAGCTATTTGAAACCCTATAAATGCTGCAAAAAGACCTATGATAAGCTGCATTGAGATGTTTACCACAGCATGCATGGTATTCCCGTTCTGCATCATTCTAATGGTTTCATAACTGAATGTTGAAAAGGTTGTAAAACTGCCCAGTATTCCAACAAACATGAATAATCGTATCTGGGGAGTGAAAAGTTCAAGGTTTTCCGCCCATCCGTTTAAAAGACCCAGCAATAGACAGCCTGTAATATTGACAATAATGGTACCAAGGGGGAAATTAAATCCTTTGAATAGATATTTAGACCACTCTGTAGCCAAATGCCGCATAACAGAACCGATAAACCCGCCAAACCCAACAAGAAAAATACTTTCCATAATTTAAGCTTAATTTTCAGGTATTTTAAATAACCTGACTCCATTATTAAATGTTTTTGTCCCATATTCTTTTACAGGAATTTTCCGTATTTGTGAAGCAATATCTGCAATTAAAACAAGGTTTTCCGGTTTGTTGATATTATTATTTTTGTTTTTTGACAAGATCGAGGGCATAATATAAGGACTGTCTGTCTCTATTAACATTTTATCGTCTGAAACAATTTCTAAAGCTTTTATGACTTTTTTTGTTCCAGGGCGTGTTATGGACCCTGAAAAAGAAATATATAAACCATATTTCTCAAATAAAGGAATCATGTCAGGTGATCCGGAATAGGAATGAATTAACCCACCTGCTCTGAGATGCCCTGTTTTTTTGATTATATGAATAAATACATCCCAGGCTTTTCTTATGTGGATTGATATGGGGATATTCATTTCTTTTGCAATTATGAGCTGATCCGTGAATATTTTTTCCTGTAAAGCAGAGTTATAATTGTTTATGGCAAAATCCAGTCCTGTTTCCCCTATACCAGGTGTATAACGCTTGTTTGATTTTGTTTTTTCCGATTCTAAAACCCCTATAAGATTTTTTTCCCATTCACAAGACAGGTTTTCTACAAACCAGGGATGGATTCCATAACTTGGGATAATGGAATTATATTGCACTGAAAGTTTTTTAACCTTATTAAAGTCTTTTTCATGTGTGGCACAGCAGACCATATATTTAATACCAATGGCATTGGCATTTTCTATTAAATTTTTATGATCTGCAAATATTTTATTATCCTGCAAATGGCAGTGGGCATCCATTAGTTCCATTTGCTCATTTTATACTAATATTATAAAAAAGTCTGGTGAAAATATTAAATTATGTTAACCTGAACACCTGATATTTTGTGTATTAAAATTGTTTATTCAGGAGTGAAAATTGTCCAAACATTCTAAATATAAGGTTATCATAAGAAGGTGTAAGGATTATGACCCTGATTTGATTTCTAAAATCATAGGACAGGGTATGGAAGAATTGGGAGTCAAACCTTTTGGTAATGTTCTGATAAAGCCCAATACTGTCCTTGCACATCCTGAAGTTTTTCCCAATGCCTTTACAAGAAAAGAATTTTTAGATGGCATGCTTGATTCGACACTTAAACTTGCATCAAACATACATGAGTTAAGCGTGGGTGAACGGTGCGGAATAACTATCCCCACACGGTTTTGTTTTAAAAATGCAGGTTATCTTGATGTGATTAAAAAATATAAAGCCAAAATACATTATTTTGATGAAGAAAAAAGCATTGCTGTAAAACTTAGCAAAAAAGGCAGGTTAAGAGACAGAGTATTTATACCTCAAGCTGTTACCAGAGCTGATTTTTTAATAAATCTCCCTAAATTTAAAGCCCATCCATGGACAAGGCTTACCCTGAGTTTAAAGAACTTTATAGGCATTCAGGATGACAGACACAGGCTTGTTGATCATAATATTCACCTGGAGGAAAAAATTGCTGATTTGCAGGAAGTTGTTCAGCCAAAGTTTATTGCCATTGATGGCATTATCGCAGGTCAGAAAATGATGCTTACGCCAGACCCTTATCCTCTTGGTGCCATTATTATGGGCACAAATTCCTGTGCTGTGGATACTGTATGCTGCCACATGGTCAATGTTAATCCTGAAAATTTAAAGCACTTAAAATTAACTTCTCAACGTGGGTTTGGACCAATGGACCTCAAAGATATTAAAGTGTCAGGAGATTATCCCCTTGAGGAAATTCAGGAAAAAACAAAAGATTTTGGCTTTTGCATGGAAAAAATCGATGATTATTTTAAAGATCATAAAGCGGTTACATGTACTTTGGGGAAATTCCCCGAGGGTAGAGACTATTGCTGGGGAGGATGTCCCGGAGCCTTGCAGGAGGCAATGCATATCTTTAAAGGATTTTCGCCTGATGTTGAAGATAAGATGAAAAAAGTCAGGGTTGTGATTGGTAAACTTGATAAACCTCTTGATCTTGAAAAAGGAGAAAAAGTTCTTTTTGCAGGAGATTGTACTTCGTGGCAGGGAGAAATCCATGGGCAAAAAGTAAAAATTGAATCAAGTTATAAAAAAAGAACTGACATTGATGAAGGCAAAACAAAATCAAATGATATGGTTTTAAAGAATATCAAACCTGTTTTTGAGCGGCTAAAACCTTGGAAGAAATCGTTTATACATGTAAAAGGCTGCACAATCAGTGTTGCAGATCAAGTACACTATATATCTTTGCTTGGGAAAATAAAAAATCCTAATTTTGATAAAAGATTATTTTCAGGCATTGTAATTTCTTATCTGCAAATGAGAGTTTTCAAGTTCTTAAACTGGATAAAGGACTTGGGATAGATATAAATTTGTTAACAAAAAAATGGGTATAATTATGAGGATAGTTACTAGACCGGATTTTGACGGTATTGTATGTGCAGTATTGATTAACGAGGCTGAAAATATAACAGAACCTGTGGAATGGATTGAACCCGGTGATGTCCAGCAGGGCACAGCTGATATCAGGTCAGGTGATATTATGGCAAATTTGCCTTATGATGAAAGATGTTCCATATGGTTTGATCACCATATTTCCAATGTCCCTGCTGTAAAAGTTGAGGGCGCATTTAAAATAGCTCCGTCAGCTGCCGGAATAGTATATGAATATTATAAAAACAAAGGGCTTTTAAAAAAGAATTTTACTCAATTGGTAGAGCAGACAGATATAATCGATGCAGCAGAACTTAATGAAGATCAGGTGCTCAACCCTCAGAATTATCCCTATATACTTCTTTCAATGACTATCAAGAATAAAAATCAATCGGACCGAGCTTATTGGGATAAGCTTGTTGCCTTATTACAAGATTTACCCATTAAAGATATATTTGAAGATAAAGAGGTGAAAACAAGAGCAGATAACGTTATTCAAGAAAATATTGCCTTTGAGCAATATCTTAAAAAATATACAAAGATATATGGGAATATTTCCGTGACTGATTTTAGATCTTTGGATCCTGCTCCGTCTGGTAATAGGTTTTTAACATATCATCTTTTCCCTGAAACCATTGCAAGTATCACAATAAGAAAAAAGCATGGAACTAAAGATCAAATTTTATTAAGTGTGGGGAAAAGTATTTTTAATAATAAGAGTAATATAAATATTGGAAAACTTTTATCAGGATACAATGGAGGGGGGCATGACGGGGCTGGCGGATGCACCCTTGATATTGAGTCTGCTGAAAAAAATATTAAGGAAATTATTGATATCATGGTGGCTGACAAAGAAGCTTAATGCTTGATTGAGCAAGGCTTTACCTTGACATCCCTGATAAAATTCTTAAACTCTATTAAGTATGTATTAATTGTGTATAAAATATAAAATAATGGATAATAAATTGAATATAGTTTCTATTGTCGGTAAATCCGGCGCAGGCAAAACAACTCTTTTGGAAAAATTGATTAAAGGGTTAAAATATAAAGGGCATAGTGTGGGGACTGTAAAACACACCCATGAAGGCTTTCATATGGATAAAAAGGGAAAGGATTCCTGGCGGCATCGTAAAGCAGGATCTGATGCAACCCTTGCCATAGCGCCTGATATGATTGCCCTTGTAAAGGATGGAGAAATAGAGGTTGTTAAAGCCATACAATTATATCTTGGTAATATGGATATTGTATTGGTAGAGGGATTTAAAAAGCAGAAATTGCCGAAAATTGAGATTTTTAGAACAGGCGGAAGACATGAGCAGCCTTTGTGCATGAATGATGATAACCTCATTGCCTTTGTTTCAGACTCTGATTATGATCCTGATGTTCCAAAATTTGGAATTGAGGATATAGACAGCATTGTACAATTTATTGAAAAAAGATGTTTAAAAAGTTAAATGAAAAAAAAAGATTTGATAGATCTGGAAAATTTTTTTTATGAATATGCAGATGGCTTTATCTCCAATGATATAATTCATAATAGACCTTTTTTAATGAAGAAAGAGCATACAAGACGTGTATGCCTGGAAATTGCCAGGCTTAGCGAACAGCTTTCTTTATCAAGGGAAGAAAAATTGTTTGCCAAGGCTGCAGGCTTGCTTCATGATATAGGCAGATTCAGACAATATAAAGAGCATGGGACCTTTCTTGACGCAAAATCAGTTAACCATGCTGCTTTGGGGTGTGAAGTTATTAAACAAGAGCATATCCTTGATTTTTGTACTGAAAAGGAACAGCAATTATTGCTAAATCTTGTTTTTTTTCATAATGTATTTGCACTTCCAAAAGATTTGGATAAGCATAATATATTTTTGTTAAAACTTTTAAGAGATGCTGATAAACTTGATATATGGGAAGTGGTAACAGATCATTATTTATCCTATGATTTTAAAAATGATAAATTTATCAGTCTTGGTTTAAAAAATGATGATAAATTTTCAAGCAAAGTTTTAGAATCTATCTTTAAGGGACATGTGGTTGAAAATAAATTTGTTAAACGATTAAATGACCTTAAATTGTTGCAGATAAGCTGGGTATTTGATCTTAATTTTACCCAATCAATAAAAAGAATTCAGGAAAAGGGATGTCTTGAAAAAATATTTTCAACCTTTCCTGAAACAGAAGAAATTGAAAAGGTTGTCAAATATGTCAGAGATTATATTAAAAAAAGTATATATTAAAATATTATTCAGATTGGTAGTATTGGTTTTTATATTTTTCTTTGTTTATCCAAACCTTTTGCTTGCTGGAAAAAAAACATGTTTTAAATCAGGATATATAAGTAATTTTAAAAATGGCAGTATTAATTGGAGTACCGGATGTATTACAGCCAGAGGTACAGCCGCCCCGCAAAAAGAAAATAAGGGTAAACTATCAAGTACAATACCGGGGGCAGCTAAAGCCGATGCAATGAAAAATCTTATTTTAATACTTAAAAATATTAAAATAAGCCATACAATAGTAAAAGATTATATAGCATCCAATGATGATATTATGGCACAGCTTGAAAATTCGATTTTTGATGCCAAAGTGGTAAAGCAGCATTATACTTCAGATGGAGCCTTGGAAATTGAAGTCCAAACTTCCATGTACGGAGGTTTTCTCCAACTTATACTCCCCCATGATATTGCACATATACCTCAAATAGCATCAATTGAAAACAAAGATACTATTATTAAACAGAGGGGGAAATTTACAGGTCTTGTTTTAGATGCAAGGGGTTTAAAGTTTAAACCATTGCTATACCCTGTAATTAAAAACGAATATGGTGATGAAATATATAGCGCAGTCTTTATTAATCGGGAATATGCAGTCCAGAATGGCGTGTGTAGATATTTTTGTGATTTTAAAAAAGCTTTGAAAGACAAAAGAGTGGGTGATAACCCCCTTGTCTTAAAAGGTCTGCGTATGGGTGAAGACAAAAGTTCTATAATTTTAAGCAAACTTGATGCTGAGAAAATAGAAAAAATTATTGAAAGGCATTCTTTTTTTAAGGAATGCAGGGTTATTATAGTGATCGATTAGATCAAGTCTTGTGGATCAATTACGGCATTGTCAATAAGCCTTGTTTTTCCTATCTTAACAGCAAGGGCGAGCAAAATTTTCCCCTTAATGACTTTTACATTGTCAAGGGTTACAGGATCACTAAAAGAAATATAATCAATTTTTGCATTTTCAACTTTTCCGATATAGTCTTCAATTTTTTTTATAATAGTTTTTGTGCTCATTTCTTTATCTTTGATCATTTGTTTTGCTTTTCCAATGGCTATGGACAGGCATAAACCTGATTTTCTCTGGGCTTTTGTAAGATAGGTGTTTCTGGAACTCATTGCAAGCCCGTCGTGTTCTCTAATAATGGGAGCACCTATAATTTTTATATTAAAATTTAAATCCTGAACCATTTGTTTTATGACCTGGAGCTGTTGATAATCTTTCTGCCCAAACACAGCTATATCAGGAGTTACAATATTAAATAATTTTGTAACAATGGTTGCAACTCCTTTAAAATGTACAGGTCTTGAGATGCCGCATAAATGGTCAGGAAGATTTGTAAGCTCAACATAAGTTTGATAATTTTTTTTATACATTTCTTGTCTGGTTGGGAGAAATACAGCATCTACATTTAATTTTTCAGCATGGGCAAGGTCATTCTGGAGATCTACAGGATATGAATCAAGATCTTCATTTTCACCAAATTGCGTTGGATTTACAAATATACTCAATACGATTTTATCAGAATATTGTTTTCCTTTTTCAATAAGGGAAAGATGACCTTTATGTAAATATCCCATTGTAGGAACAAGGCAGATAATTTTATTTTTAAGCTTTTGATTTTTTGACCATGCCTGCATATCGAAAGTTGTTTTGAATATTTCCATTGATAAATTTTACTCCTGCCTGTTTATAAATTAAAAGTTTACAAGATTAATTAAAGTTTTACATAAAAAAGAATTAAAATGCAAAGATAATTAATTGCCTGCAATAATTTTTGGTCTGTGAAAACTTGCAAAGAAGGCAGTGTCATTATTTTGACATTATTATGTGTTATATTTGCCTGGTTAAAAAATTATTTTTTTGTTTAATTTTTCTAACACATTGAAATTACACCGTATTTATTGTTTTGACTATTTTGGCATTATAGTTGCATTTTGTCATATCAAACAAATTATATAATAAGGATTTGATTAAAATGCCAGTTATCACTTTGACAGATAGGATATCAACAATGTTTTCAATTATGCTCAAATCAGTTGGAAAACAGGCAGACCTTAAAAGGCTCACAAATTATATAATCGCAATAAACCAGAAAGAATCCACAGAAGATATCCTCAGTGAGTTATCCCATTGCCTGAAAGATATTTTAAATTACAGGCTTTTTGCTTTTGTAATTCAGGAAAAAGGTTGTCTGGATATCTGGCTTGATCCTCATATATATAAGGATTCTTTGGAAGAAATTATAATAAAGGATTTTAATGTAAGAGATAAAGGGCAGCTCAACTACCTTGATTATTCTTTTTCCCATGAAGAAAATACTAAAATGGATAAAAGAAAAAAAATTAATATTAATACCTTGGCTTCCTATGAAATTGACGAAGATAATTATTTCGCACGAATATATTTGTTACCGTATAAAACTCTGTTTGATTTCCATGATGATGAGATAGATATGATTATTAAAACAACTCAAACTGCTATTTCCCGGCAGATAGATATGAAAAAATTATCTGACGCAGCAGCCATGGATCCTCTAACTCAATGCTATAACCGGCGCGAACTTGAAACCCAATTGCAGCGGAATGTGTCCAATGCCACACGGCATGGTAAAGAGCTTTCTGTGTTTATGTTTGACCTTGATTATTTTAAAAAAATCAATGATACCCATGGACATAAAGCAGGAGATATCGTTTTAAAAGAAGTATCTGCATTAGTTAGAACAAATATCAGATCAGGAGATATACTTGCACGATATGGAGGAGAAGAGTTTTTTGCAATTCTCCCTGAAACAGATAAAAAAAAGGCTATGGAGCTTGCAAACCGAATCAGAGAGAATATTGCCGCAACACGAATCCAATTGGATGATAAGAAGATCAGAGTTACAGCAAGCTTTGGTGTGGCTACTTTAAAAGAGGCTGTAAGTGTAGATAAATTAGTTAATGAGGCAGATGCAATGATGTATAAAGCAAAACTTAATGGCAGAAATATAGTTATGCCAGGGCTTATTAAAGTCTGCCCCACTCTTGGCTCTGAACAAAAAGTAAAAAATTAATATATATAGTTTAAGGTCAGGACAGGTTAAATTATGATTGCAATGCAGGATCTGTTAAAGGAAATCAAGAAATTAAAGCCAATTCCGGCGATTGTACATCAAATCATTGAAATTATTGACAGACCTGATTCTTCCATGCAGGATATTGCCAAGGTAATCAAATATGACCCGGGCGCAACAGCTGATTTGATTAAAATTTCTAATTCTGCTTATTTTGGACTTAAGGAGCCTGCTGAATCAGTTGAAGATGCTGTTTCCTTACTTGGTATTGATCAAATTGTGGAACTCGTTCTTATGAAGTCGGGTGCGAGTGTCTTATCTGGCAGGTTTGATGGCTATGGATTTAGAGAAGGGGCAATGTGGAAATATTCAGTCTCATCAGCCCTGATTGCAAAGCAGATAGCAAGTAGATTGTCGATGAAGAATAAAAATACCATATTTACAGCTTCTTTATTAAAGGATATCGGTAAAACAATACTTGACAGGTTTGTTTTAGATAGTTTTGACGAGATAAATGAGCTTGTGCTAAATCACAATTTAAGTTTTATCGAAGCAGAAAAAAAAATTATCGGGGCAGATCATGCTGAGCTCGGAGGAATGATTGCAAAAATATGGAAATTCAGCCCTAAAATGATAAATATTATACGTAATCATCATATTCAAAGCGAAGATATGTGCCAGGATCAAGATATAGCAGTTGTATATTTTGCCGATTGTATCTGCATGATGCTTGGAATAGGTGTGGGAGCAGATGGACTTGCGTACAGATTCCATCAGGAAGCAATGGAAGAACTTGGAATAGGCAGTGATGAAATGCCTGAAATCATTATTGAATTTTCTGAAAACATGCAAAAGGTTGAAAAGCTTTTACAAATGGTTTGAAATGATCCCTATATTAAATTATTGCAGTTAAAAGAAAGATGTCTAAACCACCATGATAAAAAGATCTTATCATGGTTTTTTGGAATTTATAATTTTTTAAAAGACGCTTTTCAGGCATAACTATACCAAGTCTCCACCCTTTAAAATCCTTAATGAGTTTTTTTCCTATTTCATTATAAAAATACGATATTTCAGACCTGTTACCAATTCTTTTCCCATAGGGAGGGTTTAACACAATCACACCTTTTTGTTTTGTCAGTTTATCAGGATAGATATCAAAAAAATCCTTTTGCACAATATTGATATTTTTATTGAAATTGAATTTTTTTATATTTTGTTTAATGGCATCAATAGCTTTTTTATCGATATCAGATGCAAATATATCATTTTGAATGTCCATGTTAAATTTGTTCTGAGCCTGGTTTTTGATATAGTTCCATTTTTGTTCTCTGAAACATTGAAAGGATTGAAAAGCAAAAGCTCTTGCAAAACCCGGAGGAATATTTTGTTTTACCATGGAAGCTTCAAGGGAAAAAGTTCCTGACCCGCACATGGGATCAATAATTACATCGTTTCGTGAATACCCTGCAAATACAAGAGCGGCAAAGGCAAGGTTTTCACGGAGTGGCGCGTGGATTGAATCTTTTTTAATGCCTCTTTTATATAAGAGATCTCCACTGGTGTCTAAAGATATATCAAAATTATTATTTTCAGATCTGATAAATATGTCATGGGTAAAATCAGATTGTTTTTGACCCATGGGTTTTTCACAATTTAAGAGTTTGCTGATAATTATTTTTTCAACCCTTTGGGCTATGGCTTTGGTGTGGTAGAGCTTTGATTTTGTGGTAGAGACATGAAAATTTAAGTCTGCCCCGGTTCTAAGAAAGAGCTCAAAGTCAATTTTTTCGATTTGTTTTTCAAGAGCAGAAAAATTATCAGCTTTGAATTTATTAATACGCATAAGAATCCTTATTGGTATGCGCAAGTTAAGGTTTGCAAGGTAACAATCGTGGAGTTTTCCAGAAAATTCAACCCCGCCTGCTTTTGTAATTATTTTTTTTGATTCTAAGTTTAAATTAGCAATTTCCTGAATTAAAAGGTTTTTCAATCCGGGTGCACAAGATGCAAAAAATGTATGGTTTTTAGCAATTATTCTTCTTTTTATTCTTTTTTCAAGGGCGGTTTTTTTCATAATATATGTTTATATAATATAATTGCATGTTTTACCAATTTGTTAATTTTGACAGGAAAGAAATAGGGGGAAATGGAAGAAGTGAGGCGTGGATATGCTTTTGCAGTTTAGGTTTCGCTTGAAACAGATGCACTGCAAAAGCATATCCACGCCTCACTTTACCCGATCTGATACCCTGAAAGACAATATGATAATTTCCAAAACTTACTTCTTTTACAGAGTCATTAGAGCGCCAAGCAAAGCTTGACGCATCTTGCAGGGTGCAAGTCCCTGTCGGGTAAGGTCTAACCAGCCACCCGTATCGAGTGTTGCGCCTGTGGCGGAGAATGCAAGTTCG
>Ga0256845_1001264_pt1 | contig 20678 bp, 13 predicted proteins | sample RiftiametaG_FD_189101 | JGI IMG/M metagenome (GOLD analysis project Ga0256845, IMG submission 189101) | Tube worm associated microbial communities from hydrothermal vent at the East Pacific Rise, Pacific Ocean - Riftia | ecosystem: Host-associated > Annelida > Integument > Unclassified ...
GGTAGCGGACTTCTGCGGATCTGTTCTCGACCCAGCCTTCAATGCTCAAGCATTCCTCAAGAAGAATTTGTCCTGGAGTTGACGGGCAGATTACCACAGAATCCTGTATTTTCAAAGCCTGCGTCAGAATGTGATCGGCACCGAACAGGTATCCCAGACGCCAGCCCGACAAACTGAAACTCTTCGAAAAGCTGCCCAGAGTAAGAACATGGTCCTGTTTTGTTTCAATCCAGGGATGGTGTGAGCTGCCTGTAAAGTTGAACTGCTCGTAGGTTTCGTCAATTATCAGAGTGCAGTTGTTTTCCCAGGTAAGGTTTACGATCCTCCGTATTTCCTGTTCGGTAAGCACTGCCCCTGTGGGGTTTCCCGGGTTCACCAGAACCATAACTTTTGCTCCGGGAACTCTGCGTTCAAGTTCATCCCATGGAACGGCCCAGCCGGAGTCTTCAACCATTGGAATTGAGTCCAGCTCCAGACTGGAAAACTGAATGGCGAAAATATGATCAAAGTAGTAGGGCTCAAGCACTATTGCCCGGTCTCCAGGGTCGGCCACAGCAAGAAGAGCGCTTACAAAAGCCTGACTTGCTCCGCAGGTTAGATGAAGCTCTTTCTGCGGATCAATATCTATTCCTCTTCTTCTCTTTATTTCTCCGGCTAGAGCGACTCTTGTCGATAGATGACCGGGGTCTGGTCCGTAGAGGTGAAAAGATTTTTTATCCATCACCTGTTTCACCGCTTCAACGGCCTGTGTCGGAGGACCGTACCAGGGAACTGCCTGTGCCATGGAGTAAACCTCCTGCCCTGTAGACCGCATCTTCCGTACCTTGTTCATGATAGAGTGCAGTGGCGGCATGTGTATCTTGGCGGTTCTGTGTGATGTTCCAGCTGTCATGCGGCTCCCCTTTGAGTTGCAGTTTCGCTTTGTGGACGATTGATTTATAAAAGAGGCAGAAGTGGAGGAAAAGTCCGGCTGCTTCTTTGTCCGGCGAATCTCCAGGAAGCAGGTGGACAGAGTAATTGGAACAACTTAGTTTCTGGTGATGTACATACTGCAGAGACTATTTCGAAAGGATGTGTATGAAACTGGTTTCAATTCTTTTTCTTGGCGTGTCTGTATCCTGTTTTGCCTATGGTTCTGTGTGGGACTGGGGAGAGTATCAGAGAAGGTATGCAGAGAACACTGCGTGGGGGCCGGGAGAAAGGCTTGTGTTCAGTGTTGAATACGGAATAATAAAGGCTGGTACAGCAACTCTCAGCGTTACAGGTCCTGTGGATCACGATGGCCTGCTTGCTTACAGAATAACAGCAGAGGCTGGTTCCAACCCAGCTTTCAGCAGCTTCTTCGAAGTAAGAGACACTAACGAAGCTCTTCTTGATATTGTTCAGCTTCATTCTCTTACATTTATGAAGAGTATTCAGGAGGGTGAGTTTTCCAGTAGTGAAGAGATGTACTTCGACCAGGAAGCAGGTTTTGCCTACTACCCCGATGAGGAAGATCCGGAACTGGCAGAAATAGAAATTCCGCCCCATGCCATGGATGTTCTCAGTGCATTCTATTACGCAAGAACCAGAGAACTTGAACCTGGCGGTAATTTCTACATTGATGTTCATGTAGACAACGATAACTATCCTCTTGAGGTAAAGGTTCTTGACCGCGAAAGAATCCGCACCAGAGCCGGGTCTTTTGACTGCATACAGCTTCAACCGGTTCTCAGAGGCGACGGTCTTTTCAAGCAGCAGGGAGAGATATTTATATGGGTTACCGACGACGAAAGGCACATGCCGGTGCTTATGAGTGCTTCCATTGTAATAGGTGAGATAACATGCATGCTTGAAGATTTTACCATGGGAACACCGCTGGAAGTCGAGAACCCCTTTCAGTGATTTCCCCTGGTTTGATAGATCACCTTCAGTCGACTCTGAAAAGGCTTTCATCTATTGGCGTTTCAGTTGTGGCGCAGAAGGAGCTGCCCTACGGAGTTCAGCTTTCCCTGGAACGGTCTGGTGCCCGTTGCAAGATTAACCTTTACAATTCGAAGAAAAAAGGTAATTCGATGGTGCAGGCAGGGGGAGACGCAGAGCTTCTCGGTAAGGTTTTAGCAGAAGTTTCGCCTGCAGCTGCGGTTTCCGTTCCAGCCGGGTTTCGTGCCGGCAGTGATGAGGCGGGTAAGGGCGACTATTTGGGCCCCCTTGTTGTTGCGGCAGTCGCTTGTCACCTAAGTACTGCACAAGAACTTACAGCATTAGGTGCAGCAGATTCCAAAAAGTTGTCTTCAGCAAAAGTTCGCGAGCTGTACGAAAGAATTACCGAGATGCCCGGTGTGAATTACGCGGTTTCCATCGTTTCACCTGCAGAGTACAATCGGCTCTTCAGCGATTTCAGACTGAAGGGTAGAAACAGCCTTGATACCCTGGCTATGGCCCACGGCAAGGTATTTGAAAAACTGCTTTCAGAAACACAGGAACCCTCTGCAGTTGTCATAGACAAATTCTGTAAAATGGAAAGACTGAAGCCGTGGCTGTCTGTAAGACCTGGAATAGTAGAGCTTCGAGTAAGAGCTGAAGACAGCGAGCCAGTGGTGGCAGCTGCTTCCATTATTGCGAGAAGTGTTTATATCAATGAGCTGGAAAGACTCTCCTCCACCTATGGTGTTGATCTTAAACCTGGAGCTGGTGCTTCTGTAGATCGCATCGGCAAAGAGCTGGTGAGGCTTCATGGAAGCGGAGTTCTTGTTAGTACCGCAAAGGTTCATTTTGCAAATACCGGGAGGATAACGAACTTAGACTTGACCGGGCTCAACAATCTTTAGATAATTGCGATTATTCGGGCCAGGCGGTCCAGTGTCCAGAGGCGAATTATTATACAGAATTGTTGTACAACAGAATCCGGAGGGATACGATGAGATTTCTTACAATCGCTACACTTGTTCTTAGCATGGCTATCTTTGGTATGGGTTGCGGAGAGCCAGCCGACGATGCCGCAGCCACAGACGACGCAGCTGTAGTTGACGACGCTGCTACTGTTGAAGAAACAACCGATGTTGAAGAAACAGCTGACGTAGAAGAGGTCGTTGAGGTTGAAGAAGTTGTTGATGCCGAAGAGCTTGTTGAAGAAGCAGGCGAGATGGTGGAAGAAGCAGGCGAAATGGTAGAAGAGGCTGGCGAGATGGTGGAAGAAGGCCAGGAGCTTCTTGAAGAGGCTGGAGATGTTGCCGCTGAAGCTGGTAGTATTACTCAGTAGCACTGTTTCAGATAGTATTGAAAAGGGCGGCTGTTTAGGCCGCCCTTTTTGCGTCAACGGGTAACAGCGAATGTTGCTTTAAGCGATGCCCATGTGGTTCTTGCAAGTTCCACCGGCGCCGGGTATCCGTTTACACGCACAAGAAAATCGTACTGCCAGATGTCGATTACTCCAGGTGTTGTCACAGTAAAACTTCTTTGAGGAGCTGCCGGTGAAATATCGCTGGCAATTGAGGGTGACCCGTTAGTGCTGAAGGCTGCTATTTCAGTAACTGTAAAATCTGTTCCTGTTGTACAGGGCGAGGCAGGGTAGATATATGAAGGCGCAAGATGTGTTGCAGTACCTGTAGTTGAAACCAGAACTGTTCCCGGGGCGTAAGGAGTTCCATCTGTTATCTCACCGATGAATTCAGAGGTGTCCCAGGGGTTGCTGTATACATGAAAGAACCAGATCGTAGCATAGCTCACAACGAACTTTGATGCATCCAAATCCGGGTAGAAATCATCGAGATGAAACCAAGTTCCTCTGTACCCTCCCTTGAACGAAAACCAGTCAGCCACTCCATCATCGTACTGCAGAAAATCGTCTGTTCCCGGGCCTGCAGTTGAAACGGCAACAAGAAAGACACAAGCCAAAAAGACACAAGAATTCATTCTTCGTCCTCCTTTGTTTCAGTCTCTTTCCTGCACTCATCAGCGAGGTATCTTACTACGGGATGTGCATTGTAAGATAAGCAACAATCCACATTTTCTGCAATCCACGTTTTTTCTGTGCTGTTTGATCTGTTGAACATTGTGTGCCTTTCTACAATATCCGGAGGAACCAGTGGCTCCTCCGGATACTGTGTGCTGGTTTCTCAGCTATCTGATAACAGTAACTGTTGCACTCTGTATCTCGTGTCCATCGTTCAGAACTACTCTGTAAACACCTTCAGGTATGCTTTCTCCTGTGCTCCAGAAGAAGCCTTCGGAGCTGGCTGGAACGTTTTCTATCTGCACAGTTCTTCCAGAGATATCCACTATCGATACTATCCCGCCCTCAGAACCGGTGCTTATCCATGTTCCAGATGAAACCGGGTTGTTCATTACAGCGAAAACTGGCTGTGCAACGCTGGCACAGGTTTCCTCTACAGATGTGGGAATCCAGCCTGTATTGCCGCTGAACCATATCTCATGGGCCGGGGAGAGAGCTGCCGGCTGTCCGTGTCCTCCGGCTGATAGATCGCTGTCTATCATTGTCCAGACAAAGTCGTATCCGGGGGTGTACATAGCTGTTTTCTTCGTTGCTTCAGAAGGGAAAAGATCGTCATGCTCCGGGTGGTAAAAAGTGACCTGGTTGAACCATCCACCGCCTGCGACAAGTCTTTCGGCCTGTCGAATATCGTAGTCTGACGCAGGGCTTGAGTTGCTCTGCCAGGCTACATAGAGATGGTCAGTTCTGTCAACAGCAATCGACGGGAATTCGTTTTCAGGCACAGTATTGTCTACAAGTTCGAACGGAATCCAGGTGCCGAACCTGTTACTGTAGTAGATCTGCTGAAGAAGTGCTGAGTACATCCCAACTTCAGGGCCGGGAAAGCTGTTGGGATTCATTGGGTCTGCTCCGGGAATGTACGGTCCGGGGGTTGTTGGGTCGTTGGGGTAGACACCGTGCATCCACGCAACGTGGGGAATGTCTTCCCGGCTCACTGTAAGAGACGGGTATCCATCGCTGTCTATGCTTCCAGACAACAGAGACACATTCTCGTAGATGTCCCATGTGATTCCGGCGTTCGGGCTGCTTTTGTACATTATGGATGGTCCTGATGTGGGGCCGTCATCACTCCAGACAACATGTACCCTTTCAGAGTAGTAGGTGTAGTTGGACGGTGCTTCCGGGAAATCAATAACAGTTGCCACATCCGGTGTCTGAGAGTTGTACTCCGTGAGACTTAAGTTCTGAAACGCAGACCAGCTCACGCCGTGATCAACACTGTTTGAATACAGAATGTCCGAGGTGAGATTGGAATTGAAGTCTTCCTCCTGCCATACCACATGAACCACATTGTTTAGAGAGCAGTCAACATCCGGAACTAGGGAATGATGAACACTCGTGTAAACGGGGAATGGAGCGCTCCACTGTCCCGGTGCTGGCATGGTGCTGTTGACATTTGAGGAGTGCATTATCTGGTAAACGCCTGTCATGTCTGTGCTTTGCCACACCACATGAAGCATATCATTGCTTGTGGGGCTTCCGGATAAGCCGTGTTCAATGGCTATTGAAGGGTATCTGTCGTCCGACATGGGGTTTGGTGCTATTTCCACAGCAGGTGCCCAGTCTGCACTGCTGATGGGCGGCGCAGGCAGAAGAGTATGAGAGTACATGATATCACAGATGCCGCCTGGTGCGCCGTCAGGATCTGCCTGAGTGTGATATACCACGTGGAAATACCCTTTAGAATCTCTTACCATGCTTCTGCCGTTGTTGAAACCGGTGGCTTCCCATTCGCTGGAAAGATCGTTGTCTACCTGATGGTCTGCCAGTGCTGCAGTTGCCACAAGGAAAAGAGCTGCCAGAACTGTTACTGCTTTCATTTTGATTCCCTTTCCTGTTTGTTTCCGGGCTCTGTGCCCTGCAACTCTCTTAAGCATGATGGATGCCAATCATATAATTTGTTGAACAGCAATGATATAACGAATGCTGTTGTCGGGCGGTTACCACGGGATACAGGAAAAATAAGGGAAATATTCCCCATAGGGGACATAATCACTACAGCTGACGGTAAGTAAAATCATCAACAGTCGAAAAGCAAACAATACAGATTGTTCTGCGGGAAACGTAGAATTGTAATAGCTTTTGCTTCGAATGGAAAATAGTCTGATATGGCTGTATAGCTGTGTTTAAGTGTAGGAAGATGCTGATGATCAAAGGTGCTGGACATTCATACGGATAAGGGATATTTTCCCTATGTGGGAGGTGTACATGGCTTCAGCAGTAAGAATAATCTCAAGAAAACATATTTCTTCCGGCAGAACAGAGATAGTGTTCAAAGACAGGGCAGATAACCTGAGACTCGGCAGAGTGTTTTCCTCCGGTATGAAGTTGAAGGAGATCCGCAGGATATTTCAAATGGTTTCAGCAATTGAAGCAGATTCGGTTGTTGTACCCGACAGAATTGATACGGACATTGAAGATGGGAAGTACTGTTTTTCAATGCAGTGGAACAGCAGCTGGGATTCCACGGGAAACTGGAAACCGGAAGAGCTGATCGTTCCGCTGATGAATCTGCATGAAAAAGGGTGGCTGCATCTGGATATTACACCAGCTTCGTACCGCAGGGTGAATGGCAGTCTGAAGCTTATTAACTGGGGTGATGTTTTAGTAACAGGGCTTGCGTGCACTCCTCCAGAGTTGATTGCAGGCTCGGCGCCAATCCCCTGTTCTGACTTTTTTATGCTGGGAAGAGCGATGCTGGCCGGCAGGGGATATCTTTGGGATGGCTCAAATCAACCTTTTGTGGAGGCACTGGTTTCAGAGCAGACTTCTCTGCGGGCGAAAGCTCTTGATAAAGCAGGCGTGCAGGGTTTCAAGCAGATTTCTGTCAGTTACAGGCGGAATCGTGTAAGTGCCCTTACCGGCGGCAGATGGCAGGACAGAGATGTTTTAACAGCAGGTTGGCTTACCAGGGCCATGGCGGCCGGATGGCTTGTCAGTGTTGTCAGGTGCAGTCCGCTTGAACTGCACAGGCCGCTTCCCGGGAAAAGCAAAATTAAGGAGAAGGTAGTGTCCGGAGCTGCCCTTGTTAACAATCTGTTCCCTTCCATGAGCGGTGTTCAAAGGCTGTTGGTTGTTGACAGCATCGAATTTGCCTCGCCTGACCTTGTTGAAATAATAAAGGAGTTCTCGAACCTTCTGCCTCCAGGTCTTTCCGTGGTTGTTACCGCAGGCAGTCTTCCAAAAACTCTTGAGGGATGTGATCTTTCGCTGATAGGTCTTGATGGTGCTGTTTCTGTGCCATGGGACATTCCGTTCTCTGCTTTAAGAAGTGATCTGGTTGGCTCAGGTTTTCCCATGGCTGGTTCGTCTGGTGCCATGTACCGTTGCACAGCCAGGGGAAAATCTCCTGAACCCGATTCTATAAATCCTGAACAGCTTTTTCGTGAGGGCGGGTACAGAGCCCTGGTGAACCTGGCCGCGTCCAGTAAATGGAATATAGACAAAAGTCTTCTTGCCAGAGCGTATTTTGAACTGGGAAAATACAACAGAGCTCTTCACCTGACTCCCGAGAACGACACACAGCTGAAAGCGAAGATACTGCTTGCCATGGGTCGTCCCGCGGAGGTTTCGGATCTGCTTGATGGAAAGCAGTCCAGCGAAGCTAAGGTACTCAGAGCTTCCTCTCTGATTGACCTGATGGATTTCGAAGGGGCTGTTGAGCTTCTTCGCGGATCTGCAGGTTCAGAAGCAGCACTGCTTTTTGCTAAAGCTCTTGATCTTCAGGGTAGGGTAGCTGAAGCTCTTCCGGAGATAGAAAAGGCTCTTGCAGTTTCTGATGAATCTGGCAGGGTGAAACTTCTGTGTTCCAGAGCGGTGATTTTCATGAGGATTGGAGATTACAAAAATGCTCTTGCAGCTGCCGAGGAATCTGTTGATACGGCAAAGAAACTTGCAGACGCTTCTCTTCTTGGAAAAAGCCTTACAGAGAGGGGCAGGGTTAAGGAGGTTTTGGGAAGCTGGAGCGGTGCAGTGGACGATTATCGTTTAGCTCTGCTTTACTACGCAGAGAACCCTGGGAAAAATGATCGCCCCCCTCTTATCGATCTGTTTGTACTGGAACTCAGAACGGGAGAACTCAAGTCGGCGGAGAGTACTTTCAAATCGTTGGCTGTTCGTCTTGAACACAGCGGAAGCGGTATACCAGCCGACCAGATGGCAGCAATGCTCACCGCTTACAGAGGCGTTGTTCTGGGTTTGGGAGCAATGAGAATACCCTCAGCAAGACGCTCGGCCTCCTTGGCTGCCGCAAAGAACCTTACACTGGTGCACGCGCTGAGTCTTCTTTACTTGGGGCAGCTTCTGATTCAGGAGGAAAGATACGACGAGGGCATGGAAGCTCTTAAGTTTGCAAGAGCCAAGGCTGGCTTCATGGGTGACAGGCATCTGGCTCTGCTGGTAGATCTGGCAATGACCAGAATCGGAACGGAAATAGATACCACAAGACTGTTGTGGGAAGCCAGGGAACTGGGTTTGAAGCCAGAGGAGCTTGAAGCAACGGTTATTTCATCCGATGACCCTGTTGTTCGCGACAGGGCTTTTCTGGAGATACTGAACATGCCTGCTCCTCTTCTTGCCTGTGAGCTGGCATCAAGCTTTGGTCTTCCTGATGAACCGGGTATCAGGAGGAGAATACTGGAGTCTTTCAAAGACCTCTCCGACCTGCTGGATGATGAGGAAAGAAAACAGTTTACAAAGTTGAACGGCAGGCTTGCGCGGATTCTTTCTGATTCCTCCGGATTTTCCGATATGTCTGTTCTCAGCAGTTCAGTTAATAAGGTTTCACGGTGGTATACCAGGGCAGACAGTGTTGACAGCCTTGATAAGTTGGGTCAGGAACTGGGGTTAAGCTATCTTGGTGCTGCCCCGAGCGGGCAGGCGGGAGAAACAAAGATATCCTGTTCGCCAGACCTTTTCGCAGCAGGTCCCGATCTGTCATCTGTCAGGCTGCTGGCTCCCCTTATTGCCGCAATCACTGGTTCACGCCCATCCTCTGCTGCAGAAACCAACCGGGAAAACCGTAACCTTTTTCCTGAGATAGTTGGTCAATCCCATGCAATAGCAAAGTTGAAATCGTTAATGAAAAGGGTAGCAGGTATGCCGGTGCCTGTACTTATTACAGGAGATACAGGAACAGGTAAAGAACTGGTTGCCCGTGGGTTACACGATGAAGGTCCTGCGTCGGAAGGCCCGTTTATTGCGGTTGACTGCGGTGCTATTGCCGAATCTCTGCTGGAGTCTGAGCTGTTCGGTGTAACCCGTGGAGCGTACACAGGTGCATCGGAAAGCAGAATAGGTCTTATGGAGGCTGCCAGTGGAGGAACGCTGTTTCTTGACGAAATAGGAAACATGTCTGTGGGGCTTCAGGTTAAACTTCTTCGAGTTCTGGAAACGGGAAAGCTGAGAAGGCTGGGAGATACATCAGAAAGAAATACATCCTTCAGGCTTATTACCGCAACAAATGCCGATCTCAGACAGGATGCTTCCTCTGGAAAGTTCAGAACCGATCTTTACTACAGGATAGCCGTTATGGAAATAGGAGTTCCTCCGCTTCGTGACAGGCTTGAAGACATTGCACTGCTTACAGAACACTTCGCAGAGGAACTGGGAGGTGACATCAGGTTCTCCAGAGATGCTGTAAATGTGCTTCTTCAATACCACTGGCCCGGTAATGTAAGAGAGCTGAGGAATGTTGTGCAGAGAACTGTTCTTATGTGCAGTGGTAATGTAGTACGGGCTGCTGACGTTTATCTTGAAAAGGGAATACAGACCGATTCGGTTTTACGGATGGAGCCGCTGGAGATGGCTATGGTAAGGCATGTTTCCAGTGTGGTTGAAGCTTGCAACGGAAACAGGCTCAAGGCATCAAGGGTTTTGCAGTGCGATCCCAAAACGGTAAGAAAGTATCTGGCACTGGGCAGAAACTGAACCGAAGTTATTGTTTCCCCTGTATTTCAGGAACCTGGATATCATTGACCTGTCGGAAACCTGATTCTATACTACTATTCCGTTGAGAGTGTCGAGTTACTCCAAGCACGCCAGCTTAAGTCAGGGGGTTCCGCTGTGAGGCTGTTACTGTGTCTTTTGCTTTCCGCTGTCTTTTTATCTGCGAACGCGGAGGTTGTTTACCGTGATGCATCACAACCTGAGGCTGCCGTTCTGCTGCAGTCTGATATTGAGGGTTTAACTGTTCAGTTCAACCTTGCAAACCTTGAAGTGATCGGTACCAACCTTGCAGCTTTTGGAACTGCAAATGCGTTTAGAATCCCTTCAGAAGGTGCTTTTCTGGGAGTAACAGGTTCCCCTGATCTGCCGGTTGTAAGGAAGATGATTCTTGTTCCCGACCACGGAAACATTACAGCAGAGATCATCAGCCAGGAAACTTCACCACTGGGAAATTACAGGGTTTCTCCCTGGCAGGAACCTGCCACCTGGTCTGGCCCGGAACCTGAATTCAGAATAGACAACAGTGTTTATCAGAGTTCAGAGTTTTTCCCTGCGTTATCGGTTGAAATAGAGCATGTGGATATTCTCAGAGATATCAGAGTTGCATGGGTAAGGTTTAATCCTGTGCAGGTAAATCCCGTTACCGGGGAGGCCCTGCTTACAACGAGCGTTACAGTGAGAATAAAAGCAGGCGATCGGCCAGGAGAGAACGAGCTGAACCGCACAGCCACAGGTTACACAACAAGCTTCCTCCCCTTGTACAATCAGGTTGTCGGTTTTCAGAACGATATGGATGCAGTCAACGGCAGTTATGTTTTTGTGGGAACAACAGAATCACTGGGGCTTGCACAGGAGCTTATAAACTGGAAGAAGCAGAAGGGCTACGATGTTCAGACAGGTGATCTCGCCACAATAGGAACTTCTGTCTCCGAGATTGATGCATGGCTCGAAAATGCTTTTAACAACTGGCCCAATCCTCCCGAGTATGTACTTCTGGTTGGCGATGACTATGTGGTTCCATCTCCGCAGTATATAGGAGAAGATGAAATACACGCTGCCGATAACCAGTATGCCGTTGTGGGCAGCAGCATTTTACCTTCCATGCACATAGGTCGACTCAGTGGAAATGATTCCGATGACCTTGCCTACATTTCCTGGAAGATTAAAAATGCCGAGCTGGATCCTTATCAGCCTGCAAGTGGCAGCTGGTACAACACTTCGTTCAGTATGGCCTGCACAAACCCCATGAATGCAGCGTACGAATCACGCATGCTTTATCAGCTGTTTATGGCCAACTCTCTGGAATCAACTTTCTACTGCAATGCTCTGGGTGGAACAAATCCTTCCCTGGCCAATGTCGTTGCCGACATCAACGATGGAGCTGCAGTTATCAACTACATCGGGCACGGCGATATTACAAGCTGGGTAACATCAGGTTTCAGTATAAGTGACATTGCTAGCCTAACAAACGGCAGAATGATGCCCTGGGTGTTTACTGTGGGATGTCAGAACGGTGAGTTTGACGGTCATTACTGCTTTACAGAGGCGTTTCTTTCAGAGGGAACTGTAAGTACACCAAGAGGTGCAGTAAACATCATGGGCTCTTCCACATTTACTCCGATCGGTCCGGGGGACACACTTCAGATACACACCTTCCGCGGGTACTTTACAGAAAACATTCACCATCTGGGTGCTGCCCATTCTTTCGGAAAGGCAGCCTGCTACACCTCGTTCGGTTCCGGCGGTGAAGACATGATTAATATGGCTCATGTTTTCGGATGCCCTGAAACGGATATTTTTACAGACACTTCGCCTGTATCAGTTCTTACAAACACCCACTCACCAACTGTGACTGCAGGAGCATTCCAGGTAGCAGTTACAGATGGAACAGATGCTCCAGTCGCAGGAGCACTTGTAGGTGTTTACTACGAAGACACGAAAGAGCTGCTTGGCGGAGCTTACACAAATGCGTCTGGTGTAGCCTCTCTTACCATTCCAACGCTTCCAGGAGCGAACACAGTTACAATAACATCCACTGCGCACAACAGGCTTCCGGCGGTTACCTATGCCAACTGTGTCGGAACACAAAGAGAAGAATCAGCCAGCCTTCCTGCTTTTTACCTGGGCGGTGTGTATCCCAACCCTGTTACATCAACAGCATCTATAGGTTACAGCACATCTACTGCAGGTATCACTGACCTTGCAGTGTTTGACATCACAGGAAGAAGGGTTACTACAATTCAGTCGGATAATGTTGAGGCAGGTATTCATTCCATCACATGGAACGGAGCCGGGGCCCATGGCAGACCTGTTCCAGACGGCCTTTACTTCATTACACTTACAACACCTGCGGGAACACGCACACAGTCTTTTGTGATTCTCAGATAAATCCGGTACAAAACGGAAGAAGGGCGGCAGAAATGCCGCCCCCTTTGCGGTTATTTTGACTTTTTGTTTTTTCCGTTTATCAGCCGGTAGATCATTGCTCCCAGTAACCCGCCTGTAATGGGAGCTGCCCAGAACAGCCACAACTGATTTACAGCCCATCCTCCGGCAAAAACAGCAACGCCAGTGCTTCGGGCCGGGTTAACAGACGTATTTGTTACAGGTATACTGATAAGATGGATAAGCGTAAGACCAAGACCTATTGCAATCGGGGCCAGAGCTTTCGGAGACTTCTTGTCAGTTGCCCCGAGGATGATAATGATGAACATCATGGTCATTACCACTTCTGTTACCAGTGCGGCAGTCATTGAATAACCGCCTGGAGAATGCTCTCCGAAGCCGTTGAGAGCAAAGCCGTTTGAAATGTCGAAGCCCGGTTGTCCGCTTGCAATTACAAACAGAACTCCTCCGGCGGCTACTGCTCCCAGAACCTGTGATACAATGTACGGAAGGAGTTGTTTCCCAGGGAAACGCCCCCCCGCCCACAGCCCGAAGGAAACGGCAGGGTTAAGATGACAGCCGGAAATGTGACCAATGGCGAATGCCATAGTAAGAACCGTGAGACCGAAGGCAAGTGCTACCCCGACAAAACCGATACCCATCGTTGGGAAGCCTGCGGCAAGCACTGCAGCTCCGCAACCTCCCAGTACAAGCCAGAAAGTTCCAACAAACTCCGCACCGTACTTCCTCATGCTTCCTCCTTTCAACACCGGACACATCAGGAGCCCGGTTAACCATTTCTACACTAATACTACCCTGCAGGTATAGAATTGCCGTGTCAATAGTCAGTTATTGAATAACAGAGCTGGCACCTGTAGGACAGACCACAGAGTAGAACCAAATGCGCAACGGGGAAGTGGTACCGTTTTAACAGGAATTCTTCACTTTGCAATGACAAATCTGAGTTCTTCCTGCGACCCTGCTTTTTCCAGAATTGCAGTGTAAACCCCCGGAGGCCCTGTGAAGCTGAAGCTGCTCTCGCCCTGGGCAAGCATTCCGCAGTGCAAGGTCTGCTGCAGTCTTCCGGTTATACTGAAGACCTTCAGAGTAACCGAAGAAGCAGCTGGCAGGTTAACAGCAAGACCAGCGGAGCCTGCTGATGGGTTGTCAGTTATGCCAAGAACTCCTGAGGCACCGAACACCGTTTCGGCATTGTCTTCAATTGCTCCGAATATCGGTATTTGCAGACAGCTGATGTAGTACTGGTCATCAAGCCCTTTGTAGCTCCAGTAAACATCTGAGCTCGGGCTCCATGTGAGCCCCAGCGATTCAGAAACAGATAGGGGACACGGCTCCTGACCGACTATACCGTATGGTCCTCCTCCACCCAGAAAGAAGAATTCATGCCCGAATCTGGTTGTTACGATTATCCCGAAAGGCAGATAATCAGTGTAAACCTGGTGTCCCATGAGACCGCTGATTTCACTGTCTACACCCGGCAGTTCGAACCGGGTAGTATCGGAACCGTCAGGGTTCATGCCGTAGAAACTGCAGGGGACTGCAGTCAATGCCTCGCAGAGTGTTATAGGGTTTTCTCCGTACATGTCCATGTACATGTCCTTGTACATGTCCATCCCGGCACCGTTTGTTCCGGCGGGGTTTGGGAAACCCGTCCAGTTGCCAAACTCGTCAGAGTGAAAAATGCTGTCGGATGTACTGCTGTTGATGTAGTAGCCTCCATAGCCTCCATAGTTGACGGCAACTCCAAAACCTTCTGAACCTGCAGGCAGATCAATTTCCCCCAGTGAATCACAGTTGGCAGGGTTTGCCAGGAAAATTTTCCCGCTGCCATTGCTGCGAATAACCAGTTCATTGGATGACCAGTCAAAACTGATATCCTGAATGTCGGCAGCGTAAGGCACAGACCATGTTACCAGTACAGTGATGGGAATGTTTATGGGTTGTGTTCCCGCAGCTATCGGAGCAGATACCCCCAAATCACCCAGTAAAAGACAAGAAGCAACAAAATGTAACATCACAGATACCCCCTTCATTTGTGAAAGACAAGCACAATCAGATAATATCTGTACTTGAGCGGAGAGTCAACATGTAGAAGTTACTGTCTGTTTATGTATTTTAACGTAATTCTTCTGCCTCTTATTACCCGAAGAGGGAACCAGTGCTCAGGAAGATGGTCGAAGTATGGAGTATGAATGAATCTTCCGCCCAGAAGAACCAGGTCTGCCTTTTGTTCACTGTTCCGAATAAGCCTTCCGGCAGCCTGTATAACCCTGTTTATCCCCGGAATGGCAAAAGCATGGAGAAACCCGTTTCGTTCAGTTGTATCGTATCTTTCCTGAAGCAGCTTCTGCCTCAGTGAGACTGACGGCAGTGAGGGCCCTGCAATGAAACACCCTCTGAGGTCAGGTATACTCAGGTCAACGCCTTCTGCAAAAAGCCCTCCTGCAACTGCCAGAACCAGATGATCTCCGCTGTTGATAAGTTCAACAAAATCTGCCCTTTCCCGTTCTGACATATCTCTTTTTTGAGCAATCAGATCCAGACCTGAGTCCCCTGCCGCGAGAACAATTTTTTCCATCCATGAGAACGACGGGAAAAAGGCCATCCAGGTTCCGGGTTTTTTTGTTCTCGCCCCCTGAAGCCGGCTGACAATTGTGTCAGTTTGCTCATTTCTGTACCTCCAGCGGGTGTTTACACCGGTATCAACCCACACAGCAAGGTTTTCCCGGGGAAAAGGCCAGCCAACTGTCTTTGAAACGAAGTTGTTATTTTTCCCCAACCCCAGCTCCACAGCAAAATGACTCATTGGCTCCAGTGTGGCGGAAAAACAGGCGATACTGGAGCATCTGGAGTGCTCCTCTGCAATAAACACAGAAGGATCGGTGCAGTACCACTGAATCAGTGTGTCGTCTTCTTCTTTCCTGGCCAGCAGATGAAAGCGTTCATCTATTCTCTCGGCAACTCTAGCGAACACATTAACCGCTCTGCCAAGCAGATATGCCTCATGAGGAGCCTCAATATCGCTTCCAAGAAGCCTTCTCCATTTTCTTCTGCTTATTCCCGGCAGCTTTGTTTCATCTGGTAGAAGAACGGTGTCTTCTCTGTGCGGCCACGGCTGTTCGGCGTAGGCCTGAAGCAGTTTTCTCCAGGGTCGCAGCAGGTTCTGCAGCCTTCTGTTACCATTCGAGTACTTCCATACAGTTTCCATCCATGAAGTTCTGATTTCAGGAGACCAGATACCCCGTACTCTTTCAGGAAGGTTTGCAGCTTCATCAACGAGCAGTGAACACCTTGCTGCAGTTTCATCACTGTCAAAAAACCTTTTCAGCCGTATTCCCGGATCAAAAACATAGTTGTAGTCACAGGCGATCAGGTCGCATCTCTGGGAAACGAACAGTGTTAGTTCAAAGGGGCAGACCTCTGCAGCAACACTCTCGCGCATTATATCATTCGGGGTTATCAGTACCTTTTGCGTTAATTTCTGAATGATGCCGGAGTTCCTGATTCTGTTGCCAAAATCTTCAGAATAGGGGCAAAGCTCCGGGTTGCACTTTTCCATGTCTGCAGGGCACGAGTTCTCCCGAGATGAGATAACAATTGTTCGAAGGGGGAAACCCCGGCTGATGAACCTGCTTACAGTTTCAGCAAGAATATTTTTCTGTGTATTCTTCGCAGTAAGGAAAAACAGTATTCTCCAGTTTTCAACAACAGGGGGTATTGCACCTGCAAGAACTGCAGCAGTTTTTCCCGTTCCTGTGGGAGCCTGCAGCAGCAGTTCTTCCCTGCTGCTTCCAGCTCTTCTCACCGAGTCAACAATTTCCTGCTGTCCGGGTCTTATTTCATCAAAGGGGAATTTAAAAGTTTCCAGTGCGGCGTTCAGTTCAAGATGACGCTTCCACTCACTCTTAACAAACAGCGATACATCTTCAACAAAGCCGTTCCAGAGAGTTTTCATCTGCTCATCTTCAGTATCTATCGGAAGCTCAAGAGACTCTTTTGAATCGGGATCAGTGTAAACAAGAGCGGCATCCTTCGCTCCAAGTGCCTTTGCATAAAACAGAACCTGCAGCAGGTGGTGCGACCTGGGAGACCTCGGCATGGGCTGGGCCGTTTTTACCTCGATAACCGTCTTACCGTCTGCGCTGAGCAGATCCGCTCTTCCGGTGATGCGGAAGTTTATTCCGTTCCTCTGTGCAACAAGCATTGCCGGTATTTCAATTTCACAGTCCCGTTGCTCAGCAAGCTCTCTCTGCTTCCTGGTGTGTTCTTTCTGCCTGGTGCGAATATCAATGGAGGCACCGCTGCTTCTAAGCGTATCCGGCGGTCGGCACAGACCAATCAGCACCTTTATTGCCGACTGTACAGTGGCTGTATCCCTGTCAAACGGAACGAGCATCAATAATCTTTCAGCAAGAGTGAACATCTGATACAATATACCAGCATACTCCCAGGTAGACTCCGGATCGGAAATTCCTTTGGAAAGCAACAACCGTGCTAATTGAGAATTGAATTGACAATCAGCACGGTTGCCGCTAGTTTACACCTATGATTAAGAGAGAAGCGGAAGTTACAGTGAAGAAACTGGCCGAAGGGTACCCGGTGGTGATTATCACTGGACCCCGCCAGTCGGGGAAAACCACCCTGGCAAAAAGTGCGTTCTCGCACAAACAGTATGTTTCACTGGAAAACCTTGATATCAGAAACTATGCGGCACAGGATCCCAGACTGTTTCTAGACAGATATACGGATGGAGCTGTTTTTGATGAGGTTCAGCTGTGTCCTGATCTGTTGTCTTACATGCAGGAAAGGGTAGACTCCTCCAGCAGAACCGGAACCTACATTCTCACTGGTAGTCAGCAGTTCGGAGTGCTGTCCGGTGTGTCTCAGAGTTTGGCGGGAAGAGCTGCATACCTGGAACTGCTTCCATTCAGTCTGTCAGAACTTTCTTTAGAATGCAGTCTTGATGAAATTCTGATTACCGGTCTGTACCCACCGGTACATGACAGAAAACTCGATCACAGATCGTGGGCTGGAAACTATATCAGATCCTATGTGGAACGGGATGTACGCAGGTTGATCAATGTGAGAAATCTCAGCGTATTTCAGCGGTTCATAGGTTTGTGTGCTGCGAGAATTGGTCAGCTTGTTAACTTTTCGAACCTGGCTTCCGATGCAGGTATTACCCACAACACAGCAAGAGACTGGATCTCATTGCTCGAAGCATGCTACATAGTGTTTCTTATACAGCCGCATCACAGGAATTTTCGCAAGCGAATTATTAAATCTCCCAAACTTTACTTCCATGATACCGGCCTGGCTGCATGGTTTCTGTCCATAGAAACTGAAAAAGGTATGAATCTGTCTTCAATGAGAGGGGCTCTGTTTGAAAACCTGATTGTTTCTGAATTGTTGAAGAAAAGGTTTAATCAGGGAAGAAGGAATGATCTTTATTTCTGGAGAGATAAGGCCGGTCATGAAGTAGATCTGGTCATTGAAAGAGAAGACAGGCTTACTCCTGTAGAGATCAAATCCGGAAGTACATTAACACAGGATTCTTTTAAAGGTCTTAACTGGTGGAGGAAGCTGTCAGGCGAAGACAAGTCTTTCCTTGTTTACGGAGGTAACGATTCCCACGAAAGAACCGGTGTATCGGTTGTTTCCTGGCATGACCATGCTGCACTGAAGGCCATAGAATAGCAGAGCTGAAGTGAGCTTATCCTTGTTTGGATTTTTTAATTTTACAGACAATCTGTTATCTTAGGAAAAGTGTGGCTGAACACGGATTTTGCAGCAGGTCTGCAGGCAGTAACGGCAAGGTGAGCAATGAACAAGTACACAGTATCCGGGAAGTGCATAGGCTGCAGAGCCTGTGTTGAGGTGGCAGGAAACAATTTCAGTATCGGCAGCGAAAAAAAGGCATTCCTGAGCCGGCAGCCGGCGAGTTCCGGGGAAGAGGCGGCTTGCAGCAGGGCTGTGGAAATATGCCCTGTAGACGCTATTTCCGTTCTCAGCGCTCTGGAAATGCCTGATGTCGTTGTTGCGTCGTCCAATATTAAAGCAACTCTCGACAGACACCCGGAGCTTAAACAGGTGCTTGCAGGACTGTCTCCAAAGTTTAAGAGGATGCAGAATCCGGCACTCTACAATACTCTTGCACGGTTCGCCAATTTCAGAGACGCGGCAAAGGTAACAGGGCTTTCCGTGTGCGAGATACTGCACACAATAAATGAATACCTTGGTACGGCAGAAAAGCTTCAGCAGATAATGCCCGACTGTATAAAGAAACAGGACGATGAACAGCAACACACAGGCACAGAGATTTACTGGCAGGAAAGCCCTGAGCGTTTTATTTACAACGAAAACACCCTTGAAGATATTGTTAAGAAGGTATCAGAGCTTCCGCCGCAGGGAAGTATTGTGGTTATTTCTGTGGAGAGGCCTGATGAGCTTCTTAAAGTAGCACACGGGCTGAACTATCAATTCAACATCGAAAAGAGCAGAGAGTACAGAATCTCAGTATTCAATCCGGAAACGGAACAGCTTCCATGGCAGCAGAGGAAAGACGAGTTTGAAGTTCTGGACGTAAGAATGATGACCACTGACCCGTTCGACATCATTATGAAGAAAGCTTATGCAACACAAGACAACGGCGGGTTTGTTCTGGTTCAGAGTTTTGAACCTCTTCCCATGATAAACATGCTCTCAGAGATGGGGTTTGAACATCTGACAGAACAGGAGAACACAGGTGAATTCCGGATCTACTTCCACAAGAAGACTGCGGCTGTTTCTCATACTGAAGCCTCAACAGACAAGGTAGCCGCTGTTATTCAGTCGGCAACACCTGTTGCGTATCCGGTGATGATGCGCCTTCTTCAATCGGAGAGAATAAGGAAAAGCATTAATATCAAAGAGCTTAAAGTGTGGGAGGAAACAGAGAAGCATCTGGCCTGGATAACAAACGGAAGGGCAGACATCAGTTTTTCAGCATTGATAACTTCCGCAAAACTCAGAAACAGCGATATAAAGATCCCGGCACTTTTCGTGTGGGACAACTTTGTTTTGCTCAGCCGTTCAAAGGTGGAAAATTTTGGCGACATCAAAGGTAGGGAAATTCATGTTCCTCTGTTTGAAGAGGCCCCACCTGCAAAAATCACGAAGTATCTTATTAAGGCAAGCGGTTTTGATCCTGATGAGTTTGTGTTCATGTACGGAAAACCGTTCGGTCGCCCTGAAGAGATTTACAGAGATTTTGTTACAGGCAAAGCGAACACTGTTGTGCTTCGCGAGCCGGAGGCCAGCTATGCGATCAAGATCATGGAGGACAGGAATACTGAAATCTCAGTGATACCCTTCAATACAATCTGGAACGATGTAAACGAAGGATTTGGAAGTTTTCCCAACGCCGGTCTTGTTCTGAAAGGCGAGTTCGCCCGAAAACATCCAGAGGAATGCAGAGTGTTCCTTGAGGAGCTGAAATCTGCCATAGAATGGGTAAACAGCAACAGAAAAGCCGCAGCAGAGCTTTCCTTCGACATGATGCGTCAGCCTGTAGACCGTGTGGAGCTGTTCCTGAACCGTGTAACATTTGAATATGTGGAAGGTGAACAGCTTGCCTTCAAAGTAAAGCAGTACTTCGACATTCTCAACAAAAACGGTGTTGTGAATATGGAAATAGATGATGACTTTCTCTCCATCTTCAGAATGGATGATGGAAAGAAGAAATGATTATTCCCGGATTGAGGAGTAAAGGAAAAAAGCGCAGACTTGTACTGATATTTACTGGAATTGCCTTTCTTGCAGGTGCTGCAGACTCTTTTGAAAACGGCGCTTTGGTGCCGGGGGCGGCCGGCGTGGCAGTTGCCCTATTCAACATCGCCGGAGCCTTCGTTGTTTACAAACACCCTTTCAGAACAAGAACAATACTGAATTCGGCAAATGCGCTGTTTGCAGCTGTATCTGCCATCTACTACTTCCACGCAGGTAGGGCCATCTGGTTGGGATGGGTACTGGTTTCTGCAGTGTACGCGGCAGCAACAGCTGTTTCCATTGGAAAGGTGCGGCAGGCAAACGCCACCGATATCCATTAGATCAGAGGTCAGTAGCCTGTTTACATCAATTGAAGATGTGTTTTATATACAACTGGTGGCAGTTGAACCGGTGTTTACTCGAGCAGAGAGTAGACAGGAAAACAAGCTGTACTGTATAGAAAAAGTTCAGCATTAATACCACCGGATAAAGGCTCCAGATATTACAAACAATTCGGTTCATTGAATGGGAGATTCCAGAGCAGGTTTATTAGAGGAATTACGGTTTTTACAGGAGGGGGAGATGA
>Ga0256845_1001265_pt1 | contig 20671 bp, 16 predicted proteins | sample RiftiametaG_FD_189101 | JGI IMG/M metagenome (GOLD analysis project Ga0256845, IMG submission 189101) | Tube worm associated microbial communities from hydrothermal vent at the East Pacific Rise, Pacific Ocean - Riftia | ecosystem: Host-associated > Annelida > Integument > Unclassified ...
TTCCTTTAACCTGTATGATCTAAATGCTTCTCTACAGCTTTGCTCATCAGGAAAGTGCTTTGTGAATTCTATTAATTTCATAATTTAAAATACGAAAAAACTAATGGGGAAACAAAAGGATAAGCATCTTAATTTATAATAAATTCAAACTTCATTTTTTTTTTTAAAGCAAAGCCCTCTGAAGTTTCGGAGGGCTTTCTTTCTTTATAAATCCTAAAATTAATAATTCAAATCATCACCTTCCTCCGTTCTTGGAGGAGCTTGGCGCTTAGGTTTCTTTTTGTGAATGATTCCTTTTTCTATGTTACTCTTCTTCATTTCTTCGCCTATTTGGTTACTAGCCACAAAAGAAGCAATCATATTATTAAGCATTTCGCTACCAGCTTGTGGTGAGTTTGGTAAAAGAATCAAGTTAGTATTTGTTGCTTCTCCAATTGATTGTAACGTATCATAATGCTGCGTAACAACTATCAATGCTGAAGCTTCTTGTGAGTTTATTCCCACATTGTTCAATACATCAACACTTTCTTCAAGTCCGCGGGCAATTTCACGACGTTGATCTGCAATACCTTGACCTTGTAAACGTTTGCTTTCTGCTTCTGCACGTGCTTTTGCAACAATTTTAATACGCTCTGCTTCTGCTTCAAATTCTGCAGCTACTTTTTCACGTTCTGCTGCATTAATACGATTCATCGCTGCTTTTACTTGTACGTCTGGATCAATATCGGTAACGAGAGTTTTAATGATGTCGTAACCATATTCGCTCATTGCTTCGTTCAATTCTGCTTTTACGGCAATTGCAACGTCATCTTTTCTTTCAAATACATCATCTAGTTTCATTTTTGGTACTTCGGCACGAACTACATCAAAAACATACGATGTTATCTGATCGTGCGGATTTTCAAGCTTATAAAATGCATCATAAACCTTTTGTTTCAATACTTGAAACTGTACAGAAATCTTCAATCTAACAAATACGTCATCCTTTGTTTTGGTTTCAACAATTACATCTAACTGTTGAATTTTCAAGTTTACGCGTCCTGCGATTCGATCAATTAAAGGAATTTTGAACTGTAATCCCGAATGTCTCATACTCTGGAATTTTCCAAAGCGCTCTATTAATACAGCGGTTTGTTGCTTTACGGTAAAAAATGTGCCTAAGAGAATAAATAAACCGAAAAGTAAAATTGGTACTATAAAATATCCCATATTCTTAAAATTTAAGTGATTATTAATTGTTGAAGATACAAAAATTAGCCTATAGTTTCAATTGCTTTTTTAATACGCAAAATACTTTCTTCTCTTCCTAAAATTGAAATTATATCAAAAACATCTGGTCCTTTCATTTCGCCAACAAGCGCTAAGCGTAATGGCATCATAACCTTTCCAAAACCAATGTTTTCTGAAGTAATCCATCCTTTTACTTTTTCTGAAATATTCTCTGCTGAAAAATTATCAACTTCATTTAAAATTGAAACTAATTTTTCAAGTATTTCAGGTTTAAATGCTTTAGCTGAAGCTTTTTCATCGTAAGTTATTGGTGCTTCAAAAAAGAAACTTCCCTGCTCCCAAAGATCACTAACAAATGTTGCGCGTTCTTTTAAAAGTGAAACAATTTTAACCAAATCTAGGTCACTGAGCGGAACCGAAGTGAAGCTGCTAGAAACCTCTCTTTCTTTCAAAAATAAAGCAAAGTCTACTGCAAGCTTTTCATCAGAAATCATTTGAAGATATTGATGTTGAAACCATTTTGTTTTTTCAGGATCAAATTTTGCGCCTGCTTTATGAACGCGATCTAATTCAAAAGCTTCAATCAACTGCTCTAAGCTAAAAATCTCTTGTTCCGTCCCTGGATTCCAACCTAAAAAGGCTAACATATTTACAACAGCTTCGGGTAGATAACCATCTTCGCGATATCCTGAAAATTGATCACCTTCAGCAGTTTTCCATTCTAACGGAAATACAGGAAAACCCATTTTGTCGCCGTCTCTTTTGCTTAATTTTCCATTGCCAGTTGGCTTTAGAATTAGTGGTAAATGCGCAAATTCAGGAGCATTCCAATCAAATGCGCGATATAATAAAATATGCAACGCCATGGATGGCAACCACTCTTCGCCACGAATTACGTGCGTTATTTCCATTAAATGGTCGTCCACAATATTCGCCAAATGGTAGGTTGGCATACCATCACTTTTAAATAGGACTTTATCATCAAGAACGCTAGTTTCAACCTGCATTCCGCCACGAATAATATCGTGTAAATTAAGTGTTTCATCTTCTGGAGTTTTAAAACGGATTACGTATTCTTCGCCATTTTCAATTTTTTGTTGCGTTTCTTCCGAAGAAAAAACCAACGAATTTTTCAATTTTAAACGATTGTGCCAGTTATAAATAAAGGTTTTTCCCTTTGTTTCGTGGTCTTTTCTATGCGCATCAAGTTCTTCCGAAGTATCAAAAGCGTAGTAAGCATCTCCAGATTCAATTAATGCATCTGCATATTGTCTGTAAAGCTCTTTACGTTCGCTTTGGCGATATGGCCCGCAGTCTTTTTCCTTTCCTGGTCCTTCGTCATAAGGTATGTTTAACCAATTTAAAGCTTCAATAATATATTGCTCAGCGTCTTCTACATAACGGTTTTGGTCGGTGTCTTCAATTCGCAATAGAAAATCGCCACCGTGTTTTTTTGCGAATAAATAATTAAATAAAGCAGTGCGAACACCACCAATATGTAAAGGCCCTGTTGGACTTGGGGCAAATCGTACCCGAACTTTTTGAGACATAATTTACTTTCTTTTTATGAAGTGGCAAAGGTACAATTCTACGTCCGCATTTTAAAGCTATTACGTATTGTGGTTATTTCTTTTTTTGGAGCAATCTTTGCGGTTTAACAAGAACAAAATATTATTGTATTTTAGAAGTTTGCTACAAAAAGAAATAGAACTATGAGTACTTTCAACATCATCCAGCAAAAACTGGAAGAATTTATTAAGAAATACTACACCAATGAACTTATAAAAGGAACTATCCTTTTTTTCGCCATCGGCTTGCTGTATTTGTTAATTACGTTGCTTGTTGAATATTTTTTATGGCTAAATCCACTTGGGAGACGTTTCCTTTTTTGGACATTTATAGTTGTTGAACTTGGCTTGTTTATTTGGTTTATTGCTTTTCCGCTTGCAAAACTTTTCAAACTTCAAAAAGGAATTGATTATGAAGAGGCTTCAAAAATAATAGGGAATCATTTTCCGCAGGTTAGTGATAAATTGTTGAATGTAATTCAGCTTAACCACAACCAACGCGAAAGTGAATTGCTTGCCGCAAGTATCGATCAAAAAGCTTCAGAATTACAGCCTGTTCCTTTTAAAAGTGCCGTAAATTTTAAAAAGAATGCTAAATATTTAAAATACGCAGCCATTCCGGTTTTAGTATTTCTGCTATTTAGCCTTTTAGGCGGAACCGAAATTTTTTCAAGCAGTTATAAACGAGTAGTTCATTACGACACTGCTTTTGAACCACCTGCGCCCTTTTCTTTTATTGTGATGAACGAGGATTTAAATGCTGTCGAAAACAAACCTTACACACTAAAAGTACGCACGCAAGGAACCGCAATTCCTGAAAACGCCAGCATTAATTACAATGGCGAAACGTATTATATGCAACAGAATGCGCTTGGATTGTTTGAATATACTTTTCAGCAGCCAGCGGAGTCTATTGATTTCAGTTTAAAGGCGAATAAAGTTACTTCACGAGAATATAATTTAGATGTTGTAAAAACCCCTTCGTTGCTCAATTTTGAAATGGTTTTAGATTATCCTAATTATACAGGAAAGAAAGATGAAACTTTAAAAAGCACAGGAAATGCAACCATTCCCGAAGGAACTCGTGTTAAGTGGAACGTTGCAACCAAAAACACCAATGCCGTTGCTTTAAAAACTCCTGATACCAGTTTTTCATTCGCTTCCAAAGATGAAAATTTCAATTTTGAAAAGGGCGTTTACAGTAAGTTTGATTACGCAATAACTACTTCCAACGAAAAATTAAAGGATTACGAAAACCTTGCCTTTACATTAAATGTTGTAAAAGACCAATTCCCTGAAATTGCGGTGCAATCCAAACCCGATAGTACCGATAGTCAACGGATTTTCTTTTTAGGGCAAATTTCGGACGATTACGGGCTTACAAAACTTAGATTGGTATATTTTCCCGAAGGCGAGGAGAAACAGGCTATAACACAAGCGCTGCCGCTTAACAAAACCAACTTTGACCAATTTACATATTCATTTCCGGCAAATCTTCCTTTGGAAGAAGGTGTTTCATATGAATATTATTTTGAAGTTTTTGATAACGATGCCATTCATAATTACAAATCTTCAAAATCTGGAATGTATTCTTTCAGAAAATTAACGAAGGATGAATTGGGGGATGAACAGTTGGAAAATCAGCAAAACGCTATTAAAGGGCTTGATAAATCTTTAGAAGAATTAAAAGATAGAAAAAAAACATTTGAAGAGCTTTTGCGAACCCAAAAGGAGAAAAACGAGCTTAATTATAACGATAAAAAGAAACTTGAAAACTTCATACAACGCCAGCAAAAGCAGGAGGAAATGATGAAGAATTTTTCAAAGGAAATGAAAGAAGAGCTTGAAAAATTTCAACCAGAAAATAAAGAGGAAGATCCTTTCAAAGAACAGTTACAGGAACGTTTAAAGGAAAATGAAGAACAATTAAAAGAGAATGAAAAGTTACTGGATGAGTTGGAAAAACTTCAGGAAAAAATTGCAAAAGAAGAGCTGACTGAAAAGCTTGATAAGCTTTCAAAACAAAACAAAAATCAAGAAAAAAATCTAGAACAACTAATAGAACTAACCAAAAGATATTACGTAGAAAAGAAATCTGAAAAACTTGCTGAAGAACTCTTTAAAATGGGCGAAGAGCAGGAAAAGTTAGCAGACAAACCTGAGGATAAAAACACTAAGGAAGAGCAAGAAAAGCTAAACGAAAAGTTTGAGGAATATAAAAAGGAAATGGAACAACTTCAAAAGGATAATGAGGAGTTAAAAAAACCAATGGACATTCCTGAAGACAAACCAAGCGAGCAGCAAATTGACGAAGAGCAGCAAAAAGCCACGGACAAGCTAGAAGAACAAAAGCCAAGTGAGGCAGGAAAAAGCCAGAAAAAGGCTGGCCAAAAAATGAAGGAAATGAGTAAGCAAATGCAGATGCAAATGCAATCTGGCCAGATGGATACCATCGAAGAAAACGTTAAAATGCTTCGACAAATTGTTGACAATCTTGTTGTTTTCTCCTTTCAGCAAGAAGATTTAATGGAGGTTTTCAAAAAGATTGAATACGGAAATCCTGTTTTCGGTAAGAAGTTGAACGTTCAAAACGAGCTTAAAATTAATTTTGAACATATTGATGATAGCTTATTTGCTTTATCGCTTCGCCAACCACTAATTGGCGCAAAAATAACTGAATTTCTTACAGATATTCAATATAATATTGAAAAGTCATTAGACCGTTTGGCTGAAAATCAAAAATTTCAAGGCATTGGTAATCAGAAATATACGGTTACTGGTGCAAATGATTTAGCAGTGTTATTGAGTGATATTTTAGGTAATATGCAGATGGCTATGGCTATGGGCAAAGGTTCAGGTAAAGGAAAACCTAGTCCTGGTAAAGGAAGTGGTGGTGGGTTTCAGCTTCCAGATATTATTGAAAAACAAGAAAGTCTTAGTGAAAAGATGAAGGAGGGAATGAATAAAGGAGATAAAGGTAAAAAGGGCGAAGGTGAGAAAGAAGGTAAAGGTGAAGGAGAGGGAAGTGTCGATAATGGAAAAAATGGAAAGAACGGCAAAAGTGGTAAAGAAAAAGGTGATCCAAAAGAAGGTAATGGTAATAGTGAGGAGATGAACGGAGAGATTTTTGAAATATACAAACAACAACAGGAGTTACGTAACCAATTAAAGGATAGGTTGAGTAAAGAAGGTTTAAATGGTAATGGAGGTAACTTATTGAAGAAAATGGAGGGTATTGAACAACAATTGCTGGATAAAGGCTTCAACCAGAATACTCTCCAACAGATGTTAAACCTTAAATATGAATTATTAAAACTTGATAAAGCCGACCTTGAACAAGGGCAGGAAACTAAAAGGGAATCACGAACCAACACAAAAGATTTTCATAATAACATCCAACTATCTCCAGAGGAGATAAAAAAACACTTCAATAGCACTGAAATTTTAAACCGTGAGGCCTTACCTTTGCGCCAAGATTATAAAAATAAGGTTCAAGAATATTTTAAGGAAAAGAATGATTGATTTTAATGCTGAAACAGATTTTCAATTAGAAAATATGCAATTGATTGAAAGATGGATTTCTGAAACTATTGCTTCAGATGGTTTTGAAGTTGGCGATATTGTGTATGTTTTTTGTGATGATGAATATCTTCATAAATTAAATCTTGAATTTTTAAACCACGATACTCTTACAGATATAATTAGTTTTGACTATAAAATGGGAAACCAAATAAACGGTGAAATTTATATTTCTGTTGAGCGAGTTTTTGAAAATTCAAAAGAATTTAAAACTAATTTTGAAGAAGAATTACATAGAGTTATTATTCATGGTGTTTTTCATTTTTGTGGTTTTAAAGATAAAAGTGAAGCAGAAGCAACCTTAATGCGTAAGAAGGAAAACGGTGCATTAACTAATCTTTCCATATTACGATTGAATTCCCTTAAATAATAAATGTTCCACGTGGAACAATTTCAAAGTATATGTTTAACGAAGAGTATGATGTTATAGTTGTTGGTGCAGGGCACGCAGGTTCAGAAGCTGCTGCTGCTGCTGCCAATCTAGGTTCTAAAACCTTATTAGTGACTATGAATTTGCAAACAATAGCTCAGATGAGCTGTAACCCAGCTATGGGTGGTATTGCAAAAGGTCAGATTGTTCGTGAAATTGATGCTTTAGGTGGTTATAGCGGAATTATTTCTGACAAAACAGCTATTCAATTTAAGATGCTTAACAAATCTAAAGGTCCTGCAATGTGGAGTCCAAGAGTTCAAAGTGATCGCATGCGTTTTGCTGAAACTTGGAGGCTAATGTTGGAACAAACTAAAAATCTTGACTTTTATCAAGAAATGATTTCTGGAATCATCGTTGAGAATAATATAATTAAAGGAGTCAGAACTTCACTCGGATTACAAATAAAAGGAAAAAGTGTAGTGCTTACAAATGGCACTTTTTTAAATGGTCTAATATATATTGGTGAAAAACAATTTGGTGGTGGTCGTGCAGGCGAAAAAGCTTCTACCGGAATTACACAAGATTTAATAAATTTAGGATTTGAAGCAGGAAGAATGAAAACCGGAACTCCTCCAAGAGTAGATGGCCGTTCTTTGGATTTTTCGAAAATGATTGAACAGCCTGGGGATAAGATTCCAGAAAAGTTTTCATATTCTGACGAAACTTCTCCCTTAAAGAGACAAAGATCTTGTCATATGAGTTATACAAGTCTTGATGTTCATGATATTTTAAGAGAAGGTTTTGATAGATCACCAATGTTTAACGGTTCAATACAAAGTCTTGGCCCAAGATATTGCCCTTCTATTGAAGATAAGATAAATCGTTTTGCAGACAAGGATAGGCATCAATTGTTTGTAGAGCCAGAAGGTTGGGATACTGTTGAATATTACATAAATGGCTTTTCTACTTCGCTACCTGAAGATATTCAGTTTAAAGCTTTACGGCAAGTTGCCGGCTTTGAGAATGTAAAGTTTTTCCGTCCAGGTTATGCAATAGAATATGATTATTTTCCACCTACACAATTAAAACATACATTAGAAGCTAAATTGGTTTCTGGATTGTATTTTGCTGGCCAGATTAATGGAACAACGGGTTATGAAGAAGCAGCCTCACAGGGATTAATGGCGGGGATAAACGCACACCTAAAGGTTTACGAAAAAGAACCTTTAATTTTGCAAAGAAATGAAGCTTATATTGGGGTTTTAGTTGACGATTTAATTACAAAAGGAACTGAAGAGCCATACAGAATGTTTACATCTCGTGCAGAATACAGAACTTTATTAAGGCAAGATAATGCTGATTTCCGATTAACACCAAAATCTTTTGATATTGGTTTAGCATCTGAAAAAAGATTGCGTAAAATGGAAGAGAAGCTAACTAAATCTGAAGCATTTGTACAATTTTTTAAAGATACTAGCGCATCAACAAATGAAATAAACCCTATTTTTGAGGCAAAAAATTCTGCTTTAGTTGAACAAAGCGATAAAATATTTAAATTCTTTTCACGTCCTGAAGTAACAATGGATGATATACGAGGAATTGAATCTGTAAATAATTTTATTATTGATAATAAATTGGATTCTGAAGTTATTCAACAAGCTGAAATTCAAGTTAAATATTCAGGATATATAGCGAAGGAAAAAAATAACGCAGATAAACTGAATCGTTTGGAAGGATTAAAGATTCCTTCGTCATTTGATTATTCAAAATTAAAATCGCTTTCATACGAAGCGCGAGAAAAACTAACAAAAATTAAACCTGCAACTATATCACAAGCTTCACGAATTAGTGGAGTTTCTCCGAATGATGTTTCCGTTTTATTAGTTTATATGAGGCGTTAACAGAATTGTTTCACGTGGAACAATTCGACTCCGCTCAGTGCAGGCGCTAATTTATACTTCAGTAATCAATTTTAGAAATTTCCATTGAAAGATTCACAAAAAATATTTTTAGCAGTAAAAGACTATTTGGTTTCCGCAGAATCGTTTCAGTTGATTTACGATGCAGATTTGGATATGCTAAAAACTAATCCGCAGCCAACAGATGAAGATCTTCCTAAATATTATGAAAGCGAAAATTATATTTCACATACTGACGAGAAACGCGGACTCTTTTCTTGGCTTTATCAAGTAGTAAAAAAATGGTCGCTTCGTAGAAAAGTAAATTTAATTAATGGACTAAATAATGGTTCAGGTTCTTTATTGGATGTTGGTGCCGGAACTGGAGAATTTTTAAAAGAAGCAAAAGATGAAGGTTGGGAAGTTTACGGAACAGAACCAAATAAAAACGCTTCAAAATTAGCTTCAGAAAAAGGGATTTTACTAAAGTCTAATTTGGATGATTTTGTCGGAAAAGAGTTTGATGTTGTTACGCTTTGGCACGTTTTAGAACACATTTCAGATCTTGATGAAACTGTTTTAAAATTGGTAAACTTGGTAAGACCAAATGGAACTTTAATAATTGCGGCGCCAAATTTTAAAAGTTACGACGCTAAACATTATGGAAATTTTTGGGCAGCTTATGATGCGCCAAGACATCTTTGGCATTTTTCAAAAAAAGCTATTGAAAAGATTTTTTCAGAAAATTTCGTGTTACAAGAAACTAAACCAATGGTTTTTGATTCTTATTATGTTAGCCTACTTTCAGAAAAATATAAAACTGGAAATTCATTTTCATTAAAAGCAATCTGGATAGGCTTTCTTTCAAACCTAAAAGCTAAAACATCTAAAGAGTATTCTTCACACATTTATTGCTTCAAAAAACGAACTTAATATTGTTTTAAGCCATTTTAAGCTTCTTTTAAAGCTAAAACATATACGCATCCGAAAAACGCATTTATCTTTTAATAGGTTCGCTAGAGAATGATTTTCTATAGACAACGCTTATTAAACTAGAGTTATCATAAAAACAAACTATGTAGCCTCAGACTTATGGATTAGTCTTGTAAGTTTTATAGAAAGATCTGTAAAAATTATTTTGGCATTTCCATTTCGCTCTATATGATAAGAAGCATCTTCTAAAGCAGTATTAATTTCGAAGATATTATTTTGATGCACAAATGGCGCAAATTTTTGTAGTGAGAAAGTTTGATCTTTTGCTTCAAAGAATAGCAATGTTTCTGCTTTGTAATTTTGTAATAATGCTTGCCTAAAAAGTTCGTTACAGTAAAGAAGAAATTTCTTTTGTGTTTCACGACCTTGACTGGCAAGCTCATCGCTCCAGTCTAATAAATTATTTATCGCGCCTTTATTCCCTTTTGCCCTAAATGCAGTACGCACCCAGCTTATAAACCATTTTTCGAAAACTTCATCTTCGCCACTTTCTTCTAAAAGGTGCAATGCTTTATTGTAATCGCCTCGAGATCTTCGAGCAGTTTGGAGGGCAACGGATTCTTTTATTTGTTTGTTTTTCACCAAAGCTTCAGCAATTTCGGCTTCTGCTAATAATGGAAAAGCCAGCTTTTGGCAACGGGAACGGATGGTTGTTATTATTTTCTGTTCTTTTTCGGTAAGTAAAAGCAACACCGTTTTGTCTGATGGCTCTTCAACAAGTTTTAAAATTTTATTTGCACAATCGCCGTTCATATTATCCGCCATCCAGATAATCATTATTTTATAACCACCTTCATAAGCCTTTAGCGATAGTTTTTTTGAAATATTTTCAGCTTCATATTTACTTATATTTCCTTGCTTTTTTTCAATGCCAATGCTTTGTAACCATTCAAAAAGAGAGCCATATGGATTGTTTAAAACAAAATTGCACCAACCTTCAGCATAATTATCAGAAATGGCATTCTTTTTTATGGTATCGCTTGTGTTTACGGGGTACACAAAATGTAAATCGGGATGTGCTAATTTTGAAACCTTGCTCTTGCAACTTAGGTATTCTGGACTTCCTTTTTCATATTTACTACATAAAAGTTCTGAGGCATACGCAATTGCCATTGGCAATAATCCGCTACCATTAACTCCCGAAAATAGCTGTGCATGCGGAATTCGACCGTTCTCAATAGTTTTTAAAAGATGCGATTTTAGGTATTTTTGACCTATTACTTCAGAAAAATCCATAGGCAAATCTAATCAATTTTAACCTTTCTTTTTAAATGAATAACTGCTGATAGTATTTTATATTTAAATAGAAATTTGTGATTAGCTGAAAGGTTGTATACACGCTATAAATGTGAAAATAAGTATATTTGCCCCAAAATTTTTTCAATATGAAAACAACTAGTGATATTAACTTTAAGAATAAAAAAGCATTAATACGAGTAGATTATAATGTTCCGTTAGATGATGATTTTAATGTAACCGATGCAACCAGAATAGAAGCTTCAAAGCCTACAATTTTAAAAATTCTTGAAGACGGTGGAAGCTGTATTTTAATGTCGCACCTTGGAAGACCGAAAAATAAAGAAGCCGAATTTTCATTGAAACATTTAGTAAAACCAATATCTGATGTATTAGGTATTCAAGTAAAATTTGTGAACGACTGTATTGGTGCAGAGGTTGAAGAAGCAGTTTCAAATTTAAAAACGGGTGAAATTTTACTCTTAGAAAACTTACGGTATTATAAAGAAGAAACGAAAGGCGATCGTAATTTTGCCGAAAAACTTTCAAAATTTGGCGATGTTTATGTAAATGATGCTTTTGGAACAGCTCATAGAGCACATGCTTCAACAGCTATTATTGCCGATTTTTTTCCAGAAAATAAATGTTGTGGACTTTTACTTGCTTCGGAGATTGAAAATGTAAAGAAAGTATTGGAAACAAGCGTAAAACCAGTGACAGCAATTATTGGCGGCGCAAAAGTTTCTTCAAAAATTACTATAATAGAAAATATTCTTGATAAAGTTGACAATTTAATTATTGGTGGCGGTATGGCATTCACCTTTATAAAAGCCCAAGGAGGAAAAATTGGAAATTCTCTTGTAGAAGATGATAAACAAAGCCTATCACTAGATATTTTAGATATGGCTAAAAAAAAGTTTGTAGAAGTCTATTTGCCAGTTGATGCCGTAATTGCCGATAGTTTTTCTGAAAATGCCAATACAAAGGTTGAAGACATAAAAATTATTCCAGATGGATGGATGGGACTAGATGTTGGGCCAAAAACAAATGAAATTTTCACTAAGGTTTTAGCAGAATCTAAGACCATTTTATGGAATGGTCCTGTTGGCGTTTTTGAAATGGAAAAATTTGCCGAAGGAACAAAATGTTTAGGGCTAAATATTGCAAAGGCAACACAAAACGGAGCTTTTTCTTTAGTCGGTGGTGGAGATTCGGTTGCAGCTGTACATAAATTCAATTTAACCGATAAGGTTAGTTACGTATCTACTGGCGGTGGTGCAATGCTTGAAATGCTTGAAGGAAAAACCTTGCCTGGTATTCAAGCACTTTTATAGAAAACGTTAAAATACAGTAAATTAGAAGATTGGATTGAAATATTATATAATTTAGCAAAATGATTATTTTTGAAATAATTTTTAAGTTAAAAAGACGTTAGTAATTTTATAATAAACAAACTCCTTTTCAAAAGACATTAATTAGCCAAAAACTATAGTAACTAAAAGCTGATGAAACTTAACAAAACCCTTCCTTTTGTACTGCTATTAGCGTGCAGTATAAGCTTTGCCCAAAAGGGTAAAAACAAGAATCAAAAGCTGAATACAAAAACAGTTCAGGTTTCTAAACCTATTAAAGTTACTAAAATTGCTGATGAGTTGCCTTCTACAACTATAGCTAAGGGTGTTAAGGACAGCATAATTTACAACTTGAAAGACATGGCTCTTGCCAGAAAAAAGGATAGTCTCTGGCTAAAAGAACTCTATAAATCAGATCTTTACGATGAGTTTTATGCTAGTGTAGTAGCCCAAGATTACCAACCGGTTGATTATGAAGAATTACCAACAGAGCTTTTAAAACAACGCCTTAAAGAGCTAGATGCTCGAACACCATTTAAAGTAGAATACAATTCTTCCCTAGAAAGTGTAATAAAACAATATCTTAAAAACAGAAGACGTAGCTTAGAGCGACTTATGGGTTTAAGCGAGTATTATTTTCCAATGTTTGAGCAGGAAATAGATAAAAATAACCTTCCCTTAGAGTTAAAATATCTTGCAGTTATTGAATCGGCATTAGACCCGAAAGCGAAATCTAGAGTTGGTGCCACAGGTCTTTGGCAATTTATGTACCCTACTGGTAAAATGTTTGGGTTAGATGTAAGTTCTTACGTTGATGAACGCACAGATCCTATTCTGGCCACAGAGGCAGCTTGTAAATACTTAAAAAGCTTAAATAATAGTTTTAACGATTGGGATTTGGCATTGGCAGCCTATAATTCTGGACCAGGAAATGTTTCTAAAGCAATCCGCCGTTCTGGTGGAAAAACTAACTACTGGAATTTACGCGAGTATCTTCCACGTGAAACAGCTGGCTATGTACCAGCATTTTTAGCAACCATGTATATTTTTGAATATGCCGAAGAACACGGTTTTAAAAAGCAAGCAACAAGAATTCCTTTTGTTGCTACAGACACTATTAGAGTGAAACAACAAATCACGTTAGATCAAGTTGCGAAACTCACCAATTTAGACAAAGAAGAGCTTGAATTTTTAAACCCATCTTATAAACTTGGAATCATCCCCGTTGTTGAAGATGAAAATTATGTATTGCGGCTTCCGCTAACGGCTGTTGGTAGCTTTGTAACGAATGAAGATGCTATTTATGCCTTTGCTCAAGAAGAGGAGCAAGAAGCTGAAAAGCCAATGCCTGAATTATACGAGCAGCCAGAAAAAGTTCGGTATAGAGTTCGTAGAGGCGATTTCTTAGGAAAAATTGCTGAGCGTTATGGTGTTGGTGTAAGCCAAATTAAAAGCTGGAATGGCATGCGGAGCAATAACTTGAAAGTAGGTCAAAATTTAATTATTTATCCCAAAAAGAGTACAAGGGATATTGCCCAAAATACCCCAACAAAAAACTTTAAAACCTCTGAAAAAACCTATACAGTTCGCAGTGGCGATTCTTTATGGACCATTTCACAGAAATTTCCTGGCGTTTCAGTAGATAATCTAAAAAAATGGAACGATATTAGTGGTAGTAATTTAAAGCCAGGAACTAAACTTAAAATTTACAAAGGATAGTTCCTTAAAACATCATTTTCAATGAGACTACCTTATATTGTATTGTTTTCACTATTAATTGTATTTTCTTCCTGCAATGAAACCGGAAAGAAAGACAAATCACTTGTTCCCAATTCTGTAGGGAATATTAACGTACTTCAAATTATAGCATCTAACGATCTTTGGAACGGTGTTGTTGGTGAAGCCATTCGCAATAACTTTGCAGCTCCAGCCGACGGTCTACCACAGGATGAACCTTTGTTTTCAATGAACCAAATGCCTCCTGAAGCTTTTACAGGTTTTGCACGAAGCAGCAGGCTTTTTCTATATGTAGTATTAAGCGAGGAAGACAAAGTAACAATAGCTACAGATGAATATGCAAAACCACAGGCAGGAGCAATAATAAAAGCCACTTCCGAAGAAAAATTAGTAGAGCTAATCAATAAAAATGCATCAAAAATAATAGAGAACTTTCATGCTTCTGAAATAAAGGAACGCCAACGCCGAACTTCAATTTCATTGATGAAAACAGATTCACTAAAAAATGTAATGGGCGTTAGTTTGCAAATACCAAGCGCATACCGCATTGCCAAAGCAACTGATAGCTTTTTCTGGATGCGCAAAGATTTAAAAGACGGCACCACCAACATTCTTGTTTACACCGTTCCTTTAAGTATGATTGCAAACGACAGCACAGCAGTAGGTGACATTATAAAAATCCGAGATTCAATAGGCAGTAAATTATTACCAGTAGAAGATGACGGCTATTTTATTACAGAAGATGCCTATGCACCTTATCTTTTCAAAACCAAAATTGACGGCAAATTTGCCTACGAAACCAAAGGAACTTGGGAAGTGAAAGATGCTTGGATGGGTGGACCTTTTGTAAACTACGCCGTTCGGGACGAAAAGAATGACCGGTATATAATTTTAGAAGGATTTACCTATGCCCCTTCTGTGGCAAAGAGAGACTTACAATTTGAGTTGGAGTCTATTTTGAATTCTGCTAAGTTTGAATAACCTAATAAGGTATCTAAAAACTTATTTCATATATTTAAAGAGCCTTTCAATTTAAAATTGAAAGGCTCTTTAAATATAATTAGTATACGAAAACTATTTTTTCTCGTCTATGTTTTTATCAGTTGGTTCTTCTTTAGAAGCATCCTTAAATTCTTTAAGACCACTGCCTAAACCACGCATAAGCTCTGGAATTTTCTTTCCGCCAAAAAGCAGCAATACAATTATTACAATTAATGCAATTTGCCAAGGACCTACCATTCCTAAAGAAATAAATAATGCATTCATAATTTCTACAATTTTAGTAAGCAAAGGTAATAAGAAATGTTTAAATACAACGTTTTCAATATAACTTTAGCGTTTGTGGCTATAGTTTATTTTATATTTGTAAAAAGCGATTGCGCAGTATGGCAACCAAAGAAAAAGGAACCAAAAGGTTCAAAAAAAAATTATTGCATAAGTACCGTTTGGTAATTCTAAACGAAGAAACCTTTGAGGAGCGTTTTTCGTTCAAAATAAACAGGCTAAATGTTTTTGTATCTACTACACTTTTGGCACTTTTCCTTGTATTAACCACCACCTTTATCATTGCATTCACTCCGTTGCGCGAGTACATTCCTGGCTATTCGTCCACCACTTTAAAAAAGAAAGCAACACGATTGGCATACCAAACAGATTCGCTACAACAGGTACTAGAAGTAAATGAACAATACCTAGCATCAATTAAAAAAGTGCTAACTGGTGATGTTAAAACCGTAGCGTTTAATAAAGATTCTATTATAGAAGTTGCCAAAATAGATCCATCAGTTTTAATACGTACTTCTAGAAAAGATTCGCTCTTGCGCGATCAAGTTGCAAAGGAAGATAAATACAACCCACTTGCTGCACCACAAGTACAGGAATTCGCTCTTTTTGCACCTGTAAAAGGTACTATTACGGAGCAATATGATTCCAAAACAAAACATTACGCGGTTGATGTTGTTACCGTTAAAGATGCACCCGTAAAAGCCGTTGCAGACGGCACCGTTATTTTTGCCGATTGGACTGTAGCAACAGGCTATGTAATTATACTTAAACACAGCAATAATCTTATCTCAGTTTATAAACACAACGCAATGCTAACCAAAGAACAAGGCGAATATGTGAAAGCAGGAGAAGTATTAGCAACAGTTGGCAACACAGGCGAACTTACAACGGGCCCTCACTTGCATTTTGAACTCTGGCGAGACGGCTACCCAATAAACCCAACAAGTTTCATAGATTTTGATTAATAGCCTATGTCTTTAAAATCCTTTGGAGCAAAAATATTTGCCAAAATAGTTGTAAGCCGAATCCAAAAATGGGCTACGAACCCTGCAGAAACACAAAAAAAAGTTTTTGAAAAACTAATTGCCGATGCGAAAAATACTGCCTTCGGAAAAGATCACGGTTTCCAAAATATTATTTCTTTTGAAGATTTTGCAAAGCAAGTTCCTGTGCGCGATTACGAAGCATTGAAACCGTATGTAGACCGAATGATTTCAGGTGAAGAAAACGTGCTTTGGAAAGGAAAACCGCTCTATTTTGCCAAAACCTCTGGAACTACTTCTGGCGCTAAATACATTCCGCTTACTAAGGAATCTATGCCATTCCATATTGAAGCTGCGCGTAACGCAATTCTTTGTTATATAAATGAAACTGGAAATACCGATTTTGTAGATGGGAAAATGATTTTTCTACAAGGAAGCCCAGAAATGCAGGAAAAAAACGGAATAAAAGTTGGCAGACTTTCAGGAATTGTTGCACATTACGTGCCTGCCTATCTTCAAAAAAATCGCTTGCCAAGTTTAGAAACCAATTGTATTGATGATTGGGAAACCAAAGTAGATGCAATAGTTGAGGAAACCAAAAACGAAGATATGTCTGTTATTAGTGGCATACCATCGTGGGTACAAATGTATTTTGAAAAACTTCAAAATAATACAGGAAAGAAAGTTGGTGATCTTTTCAAAAATTTCAACCTCTTCATTTACGGCGGCGTTAACTTTGAACCCTATCGTGCAAAATTTGAAAATTTAATAGGAAGAAAAGTTGATAGTATTGAACTGTTTCCAGCAAGCGAAGGCTTTTTCGCTTTTCAAAATAGCCAAAAGGAGAAAGGAATGTTACTCCTTTTAAATTCAGGAATTTTTTATGAATTTATTGAGGCAACAACATTTTTTGATAAATACCCAAAACGCTTAGCCATAAGCGAAGTAAAAGTTGACGTTAATTATGTAATGATAATTTCAACTAATGCAGGGCTTTGGGCTTACAATTTGGGTGATACCGTACAGTTTACTTCAACGAAACCTTACAGAGTTATTGTTTCGGGAAGAATAAAGCATTTTATTTCCGCTTTTGGCGAGCACGTAATTGGTAAAGAGGTAGAAGAAGCGATGAACAAAGCAATTTCAAAATTCAATTTCTCTATTTCAGAATTTACCGTTGCGCCACAGATTACGCCTTCTGGGGAAGAATTTCCGTATCACGAATGGTTAGTCGAATTTTCAGATGAACCTGAAAACCTTCAGCAAGTATCAGAATTTTTAGATGCTGAAATGCAACAACAAAATTCATATTACTTCGATTTAATTGTTGGAAAAGTGCTTCAACCTTTAAAAATTGCTTCCCTTAAAAAAGATAGTTTTCAAGAATATATGAAATCTCAAGGCAAGTTAGGTGGTCAAAACAAAGTGCCGCGACTTTCCAACGATCGTAACATTGCAGATGGATTGCTTAAAATTCAACCTTAAAATAAGTATTATCTTTGCCCTGAATGAACAAAATGAAATCACATACTAGAACGCGTGCCCAAGAAAGCACAGGAGCCATTGAAAGGCTCTATATAACGATGCGCCATCTCTTTAATCGTGGGTTTTACAAGCCTATGGGAGTTTCGGGAGAATCGCTTCGAGAATCATTATTAACATTGCGCCCAGAGATTTATGGTTCTATAACTGAAGACAAAATTGAATTACAAGGTTTACTATACATAATGGACCGATTGCCGCACGGAATTGAGGAGTGTAGATTCATCAATTTAACGAGTGATGAAGGCTATAAAGATTCCCATTTTGAACCCATAATCCCTTTAAAACGCCGTAGAAACTGTTACAGAATAGATTCTGAACAGATGAATATTGAAATAACTAGGGGTCGTTCAGAAATATATGATATTCTTACGCATTTAACCTTCCTTTACATTGAGTCGCACAAAATAATGAAGCAAGTGCTTATTGATGAAACAGGAGAGGTGATAAGAGATTGGCAAAAACTTGAACAAACAGTGCTTAAAAAGGAAAAGTTAACGCAAGTAGAGAAAGAAGTTGCGCTTACACATACTGCAAATTTTTTAGGAAGAACTTTTGAGGAGGTTAAAAATGTATTTCCATTTTTTGCTATTGAAAAGGACGAAAATCGATTTTTCAATATAATTTATTATATGGGAAAATTGGCAATTGATGAAGTTTTGGGAAACAATCAGCGTATCATTACTTTCAGTCCTGTATTGCGAGAACGTTTGGGGCATCACATACACGGAGAGCAGTGGGCATATAGCATAAAACACACCTTACAACAAAAAGGTTTATTGGAACGTCCGCTACATATTATAAGTGCAAATATGCACAGCGTAATGAATAGTCTTTATGCAGAAAAAGCTTTACCTGCTGAATTTTCTAAGAAAAAATTAATGCAGGTTTTTGAAGCATTAAGTAGCCCCGTAAATATAAAAATGCGTGAAAAGGTTAATAAAATTGCCCTTGCTGAAGGAATGATTTTTATTGAAGACCAAAGCGGAACAAACATAGACGTACAAATAATAGACACTGCCAAAATAAAGAAAAGCTCATATATTGAAAGCTTAAATGATACTGAAGATATAAATAAACCCGTAATTATTGTAATGGACTATGCCTTTGGAGAACAAGCTTATGAAACGATGGATGAGCTTTTAAAACCATATATAAACGGTACTAAAGAACGTTATTTTTTGAATGTAATCTCAGTTTCAATTATGGGGAAAGCGGGTATTCTTGAAGGTGGAAAAGGAGATGTTATGATCCCGTCAGCCCATGTATTTGAAGGCACAGCAGATAATTATCCATTTAAAAACAAATTAGAAAAGTCTCATTTTAAAGATGATGACGTAAATGTTTGTACTGGAACGATGATTTCGGTCTTAGGTACTTCGCTACAAAATAGAGATGTACTCAAGTTTTTCCACAACTCTACTTGGAATGTAATTGGGCTGGAAATGGAAGGTGCGCATTATCAAAAAGCAATTCAGGCGGCATCAAAAATTAGACGAAGTATTAGTCCAAAAGTGAAAGTTCGTTATGCCTATTATGCTTCAGATAATCCACTGGAAACAGGAAGCACATTAGCATCTGGAGGTTTGGGCACAAGTGGTGTAAAACCAACCTACTTAATTACCGAAAAGATGTTAAAACAAATCTTAGACACTTCTAAAAATTAATTTTGAAAAAATATAAAGTACTCATTACAGGCGGCGCAGGATTTATAGGTTCCAATTTTGTTGAATATATCTTCAATAATTCAGAAGACGAAATTTTCGTACTGGATAGCCTAACCTATGCCGGAAATTTGAATAATTTGGAAGCAGTTTCAGATAAAATCACTTTTATAAAAGGAGATATTTGCGATGCTGAATTAGTTCAGGAATTATTTGAAAAGCACCAATTTCAAAAGGTGGTTCATTTTGCTGCAGAAAGCCATGTGGACAATTCTATCACGGGACCTTCAGAATTTATTCAAACAAATATTGTAGGCACCTTCAATTTATTACAAAGTGCCTATAAAACTTGGATGAATGGCCCAAATGATTTTAAAGATAAATTTATAAAGGCGCGTTTTCTTCATATTTCAACCGATGAGGTTTATGGTACTTTAGGTGAAACAGGCCTTTTTACTGAAGAAACACCTTATGCACCCAATAGTCCGTATAGCGCATCAAAAGCATCTTCAGATTTTATAGTTCGCAGTTATTTTCATACTTACGGACTGCCTGTTGTTACAACCAACTGTTCTAATAATTACGGTCCCAATCAGCATAAAGAAAAATTGATTCCAACCATAATTCGTAAAGCAGTTTCGGGAGAGCCAATCCCAATTTATGGTGATGGAAAAAATATTCGTGATTGGCTATTTGTAACAGACCATTGCAGTGGGATTTATTTAGCATTGGAAAATGGAAAACTTGGCGAAACTTACAACATCGGTGGCCGTAACGAACGCGAAAACCTTTATATTGCCAATGTAATTTGCGAGTTGATGGATGAAATGCTTCCGAAGAATTTTTCATATAAAGAACAAATTACATTTGTAAAAGACCGTCCAGGCCACGATTTTAGATATGCCATAGACGCTTCAAAAATTGAAAGTGAGCTAGGCTGGAAAGCGGCTGAAAATTTTGAAACAGGTATCAAGAAAACAATTGCTTGGTATTTAGATAATAGAGATAGATTATAATTTAAAGCCAAGAACCTGCCTGCTGGAAGACAGGTTCACGAATGATATTTAAAAAATAACACTTGTATAACAGATTGTTATTTTCTACTTTTGACTTTTGATAAATTTTATGCTTATCCTTTTGTTTCCCCATTAGTTTTTTCGTATTTTAAATTATGAAATTAATAGAATTCACAAAGCACTTTCCTGATGAGCAAAGCTGTAGAGAAGCATTTA
>Ga0256845_1001266_pt1 | contig 20665 bp, 20 predicted proteins | sample RiftiametaG_FD_189101 | JGI IMG/M metagenome (GOLD analysis project Ga0256845, IMG submission 189101) | Tube worm associated microbial communities from hydrothermal vent at the East Pacific Rise, Pacific Ocean - Riftia | ecosystem: Host-associated > Annelida > Integument > Unclassified ...
GAAACGTATTTTTAGGTTTCTTTAACCAAAATGAATTAAGAAAGAAACAACAATCGACAAGATTAGAAACTAATTTAGTGTAACGTCTAATCTTTAACTTTTGTAAACCATGTATCTTAACGTACAATAGCTCCACCGGAACTCCTGGCACAAAATGTTTTGAAACGATTTGCTCATTTTTATCTACTAAATAAATTTCACTATCCTTATTTAAGCGTTTTCCATAAACTAAGAACAAAAATCTATCTTCATAAAACTCATAATCTGCCACATTAATTTTTCCGCTTTTAAAAACGATAACAGGTTTAGAATTACCCTCCACTTCAAATTCAGGGATAGTTTCAACTTTCTTTTTAAGCGATACATTTAAAACGACAGTGTCTTTACCCATATCAATTGGCTCGTAAACAGTTTCATAACCTATATGTGAAAAAACCAACGTTATATTTTTCTTTTTCTTCTGAAGAACAAGTTTGTAACCTCCACTAAAATTAGTTCTTGTTATTATGTTTTGCTGATTTACTTTTATATGAACACTTTCAATCATTTTACCAGTCTCTACAAAAGAAACATTTCCTACAATAGTAATCGTCTCTTGAGCTTTTAAAAAAGATAAAGCAGAAATAAAAAATATTAATAAAAAGACTTGTTTAATCATAAGATGCAAATGTATTTATATTATAGATGTATAAATGATGCTATTCCATAAATACACTCTATTTTATTTTTATCTTTGGATTTCGAAAAAATAAACCATGACAAAAAAAGAAGAGTTAACTTTCAATAAGAACGAAGATGTTAATAAATTACTAGTTGCTGATTTAAACAGAAAACTAAGCGAAGTTTATTTAGGAGGCGGAAAAAAACGAATAGAAAAACAGCATAACAAAGGCAAATTAACTGCTAGAGAACGTATCGCTTATTTATTAGATAAAGATGCTGACAATATTGAAATTGGAGCTTTAGTTGGTGATGGAATGTACGCTGAACAAGGAGGTTGTCCTTCTGGGGGAGTTGTTGGCGTTATGGGATACGTTAGTGGAAAACAATGCATAGTTATTGCAAATGATGCCACAGTAAAAGCTGGAGCTTGGTTTCCTATTACTGCTAAGAAAAATTTAAGGTTTCAAGAAATTGCAATGGAAAACAGATTACCTATCATTTATTTAGTTGATAGCGCTGGGGTATTCTTACCAATGCAAGATGAAATTTTCCCTGATAAAGAACATTTTGGTAGAATTTTTAGGAATAATGCAGTAATATCCTCTATGGGAATTACACAAATAGCGGCAATTATGGGTAGTTGTGTCGCTGGTGGAGCATACCTTCCGGTAATGAGTGATGAATCTTTAATTGTAGATAAAACTGGATCTATCTTTTTAGCAGGATCTTATCTAGTAAAAGCTGCTATTGGAGAATCCATAGACAATGAAACTCTTGGCGGAGCGACTACGCATTGTGAAATTTCTGGAGTTACCGATTATAAATGTAAAGATGACCATGATTGTTTAGATCGTATCAAACGAATGATGGATAAAATTGGTGATTATAATAAAGCTGGTTTTAATCGTGCTGAAGCTCATAAACCAAAATTAGATGAGAAAGAACTTTACGGAACACTACCTGATACAAGAGAAAAACCATATAACATTAAAGATATTATTAACCGATTAGTTGATAGTTCTGAATTTGATGAGTATAAAGATGAATACGGTAAAACAATAGTTTGTGGAACTGCCAGAATTGATGGTTGGGCTGTTGGTATTGTAGCCAACCAACGTGAAGTTGTGAAATCTAAAAAAGGTGAAATGCAATTTGGCGGAGTAATTTATTCTGATTCAGCTGATAAAGCTGCCCGTTTTATTATGAATTGTAACCAAAAGAAAATTCCATTGGTCTTTTTACAAGATGTAAGTGGGTTTATGGTTGGTTCTCGATCTGAGCATGGAGGAATAATTAAAGATGGTGCTAAAATGGTAAGTGCAATGGCTAACTCTGTTGTTCCAAAATTTACAATAATTATAGGAAATTCTTATGGTGCAGGAAATTATGCGATGTGTGGTAAAGCCTACGACCCAAGGTTAATTGTTGCTTGGCCTTCTGCACAACTTGCAGTTATGAGTGGAGCTGCTGCTGCTAAGGTTTTATTGCAAATTGAAGTTGCTTCCTTAAACGCAAAAGGAGAAAAAATTACTAAAGAAAGAGAAACAGAAATGTTTAATAAAATTAAAAATAAATATGATGAACAAATTTCGCCATATTATGCTGCTGCTCGTTTATGGACAGATGCTATTATTAACCCAATAGATACACGCAAATGGGTCTCTATGGGGATTGAAGCTGCAAACCATTCTCCTATTGAAAAACCGTATAATGTTGGAGTTATTCAAACATAAAATTGCATTACTCATAAAAATTCCATTAATTTACAAAAAAATCAAACTATAAATTATGTACAAAAGGACCCTTAAAATAGCTTCAATAATTGTAGCATCAAGCTTAATATACGCCTGTGGTGGAGACCACGAAGAAACAACTACTGAAGAAGGACTTGTTGTAACAGAAGAAATAATTTCAGAAAATAATAATCAAATTGAATACGTACTCCCTTCACCATTACAAATTGCTGAACTATTTAAAAGAGCTGGGTTAACATATATTGGAGATGTAACAAATTCACCCGAAAATATTGATAATTACAATACTAAATATGATCAGAAATTAAATTACGGTATTTATTCTGCTGATATGGCTTATTGTATTATGAACAACCAAACTCAAGAATCTATTAATTATTTAGCTACATTAAGTAAGTTATCTGAAAAGCTTTGGATGACTGATATTATGGGTTCTATAGGTTTAACAGATAGATTAGAAGCTAACATTGGAAATGAAGATTCTTTAGCCTACATAATGGCTGATTTGCAAATGCAAATGGACGATTATTTAGATGGAAATGGAATGGGTCATACTGGTGCTATCATCTTTGCAGGTGCTTGGATAGAAACTTTATACTTAGGGACTAAAGTTAACGAGAACAAAAGAAATGAAAAGCTAATCAGTCGTTTATCAGAACAAGCTGTTATTTTAGGAAGCTTAATTGCTTCTATTAAACAAAGTGATGATAACAATGAATATATCGAATTAATAACAGATTTAGAAAACTTAAACAAAACTTTTGAAGGTTTTAATAATGATTCAGAAGAAGATTTTATATTAACTGATGAAGCTGTTAGCTCTCTAGGAGATCAAATCAAAATTTTAAGAGCCAAAATTGTAGGCGAATAATATTCCTAAATTAAAAACGAATTGTAATGAAAAAAGTATGTACATATCTATTAATAGCACTAAGCTTTACTTTAGTCTCTTTTCAAACTAATTATGGTTGTGATGTAACTGGACTTAAAGCTGAATTAAAACCTGAGTTACAACCTGGATTTAAATACGATTCATCAAAAACTAGTCAGTTTACATACGGAGAAAAAAAACAAGGAAGAGAAATAGAAGTACCTCTCTTTATGGGAGAAGATTATATTTTCTTATTTAACCTTAAAGGTTTACCAGAAGCTATTAAAGTTGAAATCTATAGTGAAAGAATTGGTCATAAAAAGAGAAAATTACTATACACTCTTAACCAAAAAACTGGCACTGAAATTTATTCTTTTAAACCTGAAAAATCTCGTAAAATGTATGTGAATTATACAATTCCCGGTACAGAAAAAAAAGATTTAAATGGTTGTATGGTATTTATTTTAGGTTACAATTAAGATATTATTTTAATATACCGCATATAGTTTATCAAAAGAGTTTTCGAATACAAAACTCTTTTTTTATTTCTGAGAATCTACCGCTTTTCGAACACTACCATGCTTTAATAGCAATTCATTAGCCAATTCATAATCAATATTTAGCTGAGTCATAACCATTTTAGTTCCCCTATCAACCAATTTATTATTGCTTAGCTGCATATCTACCATCTTATTCCCCTTAACTCTTCCCAACTTTATCATAACTGTTGTAGATATCATATTCAGCACTAACTTTTGAGCAGTACCTGATTTCATTCTTGTACTACCTGTAACAAACTCAGCACCCACAACTACTTCAACAGGATATTTTGCAGCTTTTGCAACAGCACTATCAGAATTACAGACAATACAACCAGTTTCTATCCCATTTTTGTTGCACATTTCCAAAGCCCCAATAACATAAGGCGTTGTTCCTGATGCTGCAATACCAATTACAACATCTTTTTCATTTATTTTATGCCCTTTTAAATCTTCCCAACCCTGAGTTATACTATCTTCAGCAAATTCAACAGCTTTCCACATAGCTGAATCTCCACCAGCAATTAATCCAATTACCAAACCATGTTCTACACCAAAAGTTGGAGGACATTCAGATGCATCTACCACTCCTAGTCTCCCACTTGTTCCTGCACCCATATAAAATAGCCTTCCACCCTTCTCCATCTTAGATTCAATAATTTTAACCAAATTTTCTATACTTGGTATAACCTTTTCAATAGCACCTGGAACAGTTTTATCTTCTTGATTAATACTAGTTAATAATTCTGCTATTTCCATCTTTTCAAGGTGGTTGTATTTTGAATCGGATTCGGTTGTTTTATTGGTCATAAGAAATTTCTTTTATTTAGACGAAAATACTAAATCTCTTTAAGTAAATATTGTTAAATTTAGGGCAAAATCTATTTGAATGTCAAAAAATTTAAGCGAATTATCAGGAAAAAAAGGAATAGTAAATAACCTTTTTGATAAAATGGGAGAAGCAGCTATTTCAGAAGGATCTCCATCAAAAGAAAAGTTAGAAGAACTAGCCGAAGAGTTTTTAATGGGTAAAGCCAATACCTATGGAACTATTACGGCTTATGACTTTATGAAACCTGAGAACAAAGGAAAGAAAGCTTATGTGTGTAACGGATCTGCATGTGTATGTGCAGGAACACAAAAGAATGTCCAACAAGAATTAGAAAAGCATTACAGTTCTGATGAAATTGGACACATGACCTGTTTAGGAAGATGTTATGAAAATAGCGCTTTCAATCTGAATGGAAATAATTACTCTGGTAATGACATTAATAATATAAAAGATCTACCTACTGCAAGAAAATACACTACAAAAGCTAGTAATGAAATACTCACTTCTCCTTATACAGGGTTTGACTCTCATTATCAAGTATTAAAAGATGCTTTAACAAAAGATTCTACTCAAGTATTAGACGAGATAAAAAAATCTAATATTAGAGGCCGTGGTGGAGCTGGTTTCCCTATGGGTTTTAAATGGGAATCGTGCAGAGATGAAGAAAGTGATGATAAATTTATTATTTGCAATGCTGATGAAGGTGATCCAGGAGCATATTCTGACAGGTATTTATTAGAAGAACAACCTCATGCTGTTTTGTTAGGAATGATGATAGCTGGTTATTGTACACATGCCCAATGGGGAATTTTATACATTAGAGCAGAATACCCTGAATCGGTAACGATAATACAAAATACTATTGATGAAATTAGAGCAAATAATTTATTAGGAGAAAACATTAATGGTAGTGGTTTTAACTTTGATTTCAAAATCATTAAAGCACAAGGAGCTTACATCTGTGGAGAAGAAACAGCATTGATCAACTCTATTGAAGGTCAGCGACCAGAAGTAAGAACACGACCTCCCTATCCTACTCAACAAGGTTTATTTAATAAACCAACTATTGTAAACAATGTAGAAACTTTAGCTGCTGCTTATCATATTATTAAAAATGGTGGCGATGCATACAATAACTTAGGAACAGAAAAATCTAGTGGAACAAAATTAGTTTGTTTAGATAGTTTCTTTAATAACCCTGGTGTTTATGAAGTTGAAATGGGGACTTCACTTTCTACAGTTATTAATGATTTAGGAGATGGGTTTAAAACCAACATTAAAGCCATGCAAATTGGCGGACCACTAGGAGGGATTGTTCCAGTATCTAAAATTGAAAACTTGAGTATCGATTTTGAATCATTTGCTAATGAAGGGTTTTTATTAGGTCATGCTTCTATTATTTGTATTCCTGAAGAATTTCCGATGATGAAATACATCGAACATTTATTTGATTTTGCAGCTTACGAAAGCTGTGGAAAATGTTTTCCTTGTAGATTAGGAACAAAAAGAGGACATGAATTAGCACAGAAAGCAATTAATAGTGATTATAAAATTGATAGAAAATTTTTTAATGATTTACTAAATACACTTGAAGAAGGTTCTTTGTGTGCTCATGGTGGTGGAATTCCTTTACCAATTAAAAATGCCTTACAATATTTTGATGAAGAATTAAAAGAATATTTCTCTTAAATGAAATTGATTAATCCAGACATAGCATTTGATAATTTTTACGATAAAAAAAAGCATTCTATCGCAAAGAATTTTGCAGCAATAATTAGTATCGTTTTCTTGATATTATGTTTTCTGTTTTGGGGAGATAAAACAGAAATATATATCTATTACATATTAGCCGCTATAATGATGGTGTTCTGTTTTACATTCACTCTATTTTCAAAAAATTACAAAATAGTTTATTATATAATATCAATTGGAGGATCATTATTAATAATTGGGGCTTCAAATTTTGGTTCTCATGCTATACATTATGCTACTTTTATGTGGAGCTTGCTAGTAATTTTGTTAGCTTTTTTCGGAGCAAATGTAATTTTAGGAAAACTACTAACGCTGATTCATATCGTTAACATCTCTATTTTTGTTATTTTTTTTCTTCCTGAAAATATAGAATACCTACAACAAGTCAATCTAACCTACAACGTAGGAAATGTAATAGAACTATCTTCTCTTATATTTTTAACTGCTTATATAATAAATCAATTTGTTGTTTTTAGTGAACGTGCAAATGAAATTTTGAAACATGCAAATAGCGAGTTATCTCAAAAGAATAAAGAAAACATAATTCTTGTCAAAGAAATACACCATCGGGTAAAGAACAACCTACAAATTGTAATAAGCCTACTAAGGCTTCAAAAAACTGAATTAAAATCTGAGGAAGCAAAAAGGCATTTTAATGAAGCTATTAATAGAATAATGGTAATGTCATTAATCCATAAAAAACTCTATCAAGAAGCAGAAATGGCACACATTGATATAAAACCTTACTTAACCGATTTATCAAAAGATATTATCCATATTTCTAATATGGGTGCTTCAATCAAATTCAATATTAATTCTGAAATTGAACGGGTTGGTTTAAAAACTATTGTTCCTTTAGGTTTATTGATTAATGAGTTACTATCTAACTCTATTAAACATGCTTTCCAAAAAGAAGGTCTTATAAATATTAGTATCCTAGAAGGAGACGATGACAATTTTAAATTAGTTTACGCTGATAATGGCAACTGGGTTGAACCACCTAAAGATTATTCTGGTTTTGGATTAGGGTTAATTCAAACACTAACAGAACAATTAGAAGGGAGTTTTACACGAAACAAGTCCGAATATACTTTTACAATTAAGAATTTAGATAACTAGATTATGAAAAACACAGCATATATCAACAATCAACTTCATGAGTATAAAGATGGTGAAACCATTTTAAACTTTGTAAAGCGTGTAGTGAGTGAAGACATTATTCCAACATTGTGTGACGCTCCTAACTTAGAAGCTTTTGGCTCTTGCAGAGTATGTAGTGTAGAGGTTGCTTTAGAGAAAGATGGAAAAGTCAAAACAATGGCTGCTTGTCATACCCCAGTTATGCCTAACAGTTATATTTACCCTGATTCTGAAAGCATTCAAGAATTAAGGAAAAACATCATTGAATTGGTGTTAACTGACCACCCTTTAGATTGTTTAACATGTGAAGTAAGTGGGAATTGTGAGTTGCAAGATGTTGCTGCTTCTGTTGGAATTACAGAAGTTCGTTACCCTGAAGGTGCAAACCATTTAGGACAAGATAGAGATGTAACTCATCCATATATGCGTTCGGAATTATCAAAATGTATTAACTGCTACCGTTGTGTTAGAGCTTGTGATGAAGTTCAAGGTCAGTTTGTTTTGAGTATGGCTGGGAGAGGTTTTGATGCGCACATTGTAAAAGGAAACAATGAATCATTTATGGATTCAGATTGTGTGAGTTGTGGCGCTTGTGCTCAGGCTTGCCCGACCAATGCCATTTCAGATGTATTCCAATCAAAATCGGTAAAAGCGACAGAAAAAACTAGAACTATATGTACTTATTGTGGTGTAGGTTGTAACCTAGAAGTATCTACCAAAAATGGAAAAATACTATCTATTCAGGCACCTTATGATGCTGAGGTAAACCAAGGACATACGTGTTTAAAAGGTCGATATGCTTTTAAATTTTATGACCATCCAGAGCGATTAGATTCTCCTATGATTAAAAGAAATGGTGAGTTTGAGAAAGTAAGCTGGGAAGAGGTTTACGATCATATTACTGGAAACTTAACTAAATTCAAAACTGAGTTTGGTCCAAATAGTATTGCAGGTATTTCGTCTTCCCGTTGTCCGAATGAAGAGAATTATTTAATGCAAAAATTCTTTAGAGCAGTAATTCAAACCAATAATATTGACGGTTGTGCAAGAGTTTGCCACTCTCCTACTGCATTAGGGATGCAACGTACTTTTGGTACTGGAGCTGCAACTAACTCTGTAGACGATTTGAAGGATACCAATTGTATTATGGTTATTGGAGCAAACCCAACATCTGGACATCCAGTAACTGGAGCTAAAATGAAGCAGTTTGCAATGAAACAAGATAATGTTACCATTGTAATTGATCCTCGTAAAACTGAAATAGCAAAATATGCTGATCATCATTTAGCATTAAGACCAGGAACTAATGTTGCTGTGTTAAATATGATGATGTATTACATTATTACTGAAGGGTTAGCTGATGCTGATTTTATAGCCAACAGAACAGAAGGTTTTGAAGATTTCAAAACTGAATTAATGAACATTGATTTAGACAAATTAGAGGAAGTTTCTGGTGTTGATAGAAACGATGTTAAAGCTGCAGCTATTGCTTATGCTTCTGCACCAAATGCAATGAGTTTTCACGGATTAGGAGTCACAGAACACAGCCAAGGAACATTTACAGTTATGCAAATTGCTGATTTAGCCTTAATGACTGGTAACATTGGACGAAGAGGTGTTGGAGTAAACCCTTTAAGGGGCCAAAATAATGTACAGGGAAGTGCAGACATGGGGGTTCAACCACACCAAGGAGCAGGATACTCAGATGTTACTGATAATGAAGCTAATAAAAAATATAATGAATTTTACGGTGTAACTGTTCCTAAAGAAATTGGATTAAAGATTCCTGAAATGTTTGATGCGGCATTAGATGGTAAATTAAAAGCCATTTGGATTATTGGTGAAGATGTGGTACAAACAGATCCTAACACTCAAAAAGTAATTAAGGCGTTAGAAAATACCGAAATGGTTATTGTTCAGGAATTATTTATGACTGAAACTGCTAAATATGCTGATGTAATATTACCTGGAGCATCTTTCTTAGAAAAATCAGGAACATTTACCAATGGAGAACGAAGAGTACAACGTGTAAATAAAGTAGTTGAACCAATACCGGGTTGTAAACCTGATGGAGAGATAATTATTGACATCATGAACCGTATGGGATATGAGCAAGCATCTTATACACCTGACGGAATGTTAGAAGAAATTTCTCAAATAGTTCCTTTCTTTGCTGGAATTACTTGGGATAATTTAGGTGAAAATGGGAAACAATGGCCTGTAGCTCCTGATGGAACAGACACTCAAATATTACATACTGAAGAGTTTAAAAGAGGAAAAGGACATTTTGAATACAATGCCTTTAAAGAAACTGAAGAAATTATACAGAATGGAAAAGATTACCCTTTCATATTAACTACTAATAGAGATTTAGAACACTATAATTGTGGTGCAATGACTCGTAGAACAGGGAATGTAAAAATCCACACTAAAGATGTTTTATGGATACATCCTGATGATGCGAAGAACAATGCCATTGCAGATGGCGATATGGTTTGTTTAGAATCACCAAGAGGAAAAATAGATATTGAAGCTTGGGTTACAGAAGATCTCAACCCTGGAATATTAAGTACTACATTCCATTTTCCTGAAATCATGGTAAACAATGTTACTTCTGATGTACACGATTCTGAAGCCATGTGTCCAGAATACAAAGTAGTGTCAGTAAGGATTAGAAAAAGTAAAGGAAAATACAAACAAATGGCTGAGGCCTAATCTATAATGTGTGTATGTGTCACTAGTGACACATACCCAATTGTTGGATGTAATGATTTAGGTGGCTCTCGCTCAAAGCAAAAAAGTACTACGTACACATTTGCTTTTTTGCCAACACACACACTTAAAAAAAGAAAAACAACTAACCAAAAAATAGGTAAACCTATTTTTTGGTTAGTTGTTTTTCTTAGATTTGTTTTATTACGAATTATTTATGATAACAATTATGAAAGATATAGTTAGTGAAATATTACTTGAATCTTTTTACGATAACAAATCTGTTAATTTTGTTGCAAAACAAGATGAAAAGAAAAATGAAAGATTGAAAATTCTAATGGATTACTCCATTTTTATGGGTGAAAATTTTGGTAAAATTTACCTTACTAAAGATAAGAAAGCATGTGCAATTGTTTTAGACCCTGAAAAAAAGAAAACAACCTTAAAAGGAATTCTCTGGGACATTAAATTAGCTTTTGGTGTTATAGGCGTAAAGAATATAGGGAAAGTAATGGGTAGAGAAAGTATTTTAAAAAAATATCATCCTAAAACACCATTTATGCACCTTTGGTATATTGGTGTTAAAAATGATGAGCAAAGTAAAGGGCTTGGTTCAAAATTATTACAACAAATAATTAAAGACAATCCTGACAAAGATATATATCTAGAAACTTCAACGGAGCGTAATTTTCCTTTTTATAAAAACCATGGGTTTGAATTAGTAGATGACTTAGTAAAAGATTTAGGCTATCACCTCCATATGTATATTCACAAAACAAAAAAATAAAAATGTTTGGCACCGAAATAAAAATTATTACAGTTATTTTTTTAATAATTGAAATCTTAATGGTGTCTTCTTTAATTATTAGCTGGGCTTCTCGTCCTTCGGATAAATCAATGTCAAGATTTTTATTTCTTATCTTAATTTTTATTTACTACAACTTATCTAGTGGATTTTTCCCTGATGAAAATATCACATTACTACCTCTAATCGTACAAAATATATTTGCATATTCATCAGGTATAGCTGTTGCAATTTACTTTTTTTATTACCTAACAGTAGAAATGGATATTACAGTTGGGAAGTTTAATCCTAAAAGTTTTGGTGTAATATTAGTAACATCTTTTTTATTGAGTTATGTGCTTACTTACATTGTTACAAAGAATAAGGATATTGCTAGAATTATTTTTATTGGTTTCCCTATTACCTTAGCACTTTCTTTTTCATGGACAACAATTAAAATTCTTTTAAAAAAGTATAAAGATGTTAACCCTAACACGCCCTTTAAATCGATGTTTTATGCTAGTTATTTTGGTATTTTATGCATGTGTTTATTCCCAGTTTGTGTCGCTTTTGGAGATTATCAAAATATAGAGGCATTAATTGTTAATTCTAGTTTGATTTTTGTTTTTTTCGCTTACACAAAAAGACACATTTATCAATCAAAAATAGAATTTCAAAATTCAACAAATAAATTACCCTCTGCTAATGGAGATAAAGAATATGATATAAACAAATTGAAATCATTATTAACCTCACGAGAAATAGAGGTCGTTTTTATGCTTTTTAATGAATCTTATACTTACACTGATATTGCAAATGAACTATTTATTACTTCTAAAACAGTATCAAAACATGCCTCTAATATTTTTAAAAAGACGAATACAAAGAGTAGAAAAGATTTTCTAGAAACTTTGAAGCAAGGAAGTAAACACCTGTAAATCAATGAAGTATAAATAGCGCGTAGTTAATACGTACTTAAATACGTTCAAAATACGTCTTTAATTTAGGTGTCTAAAACAATCTTTTACTTCTTTTACAGTTATAATTTTGAAAAACAAAAAGAAGGAAGTGCTGTAACACTTCCTTCAATCGTAACTAATTCTGTTTACAGACCTAATTACTTACGCACCTTTGCATAATAGTAGTATGCTGAAAATGCTATAGTGCGAAGTTACAAAATATAGAGTAGGCATTATTTAAAAACTAAATATTATGGATTTAGAAAATTTAAACGTTCAAGAATTGAACACAGAAGAACAAAAAGACACCAATGGTGGAAGAAATGTCAATGAAGGAGAATGTAATGGAGGAGCTTTTAATGAGCCACATCAAACTCCAGGAGATGTAGCTTGGTGGTGGTGGGGTTAATTAACTCCTAATTGTTAATGCAGTTTCCTAAAAAGAGTTTTAGGAAACTGCACTAACTTAGTCCACAAAATAATTATCCTTTTAAAAAATCGTGAATTATAACCCTATATTAAATGAATTTTTTACCATTTACTGTAAACCCTAAAAAAACAACCCTAAAATTCAAAAAAAAATATAGTTATAAAGAGCAAATACTAACTTTATTTCTAGTAACCTTTTTAATTACTATAACTACATTTTTATCTAGATTTATACTATCTTATTTCAATTTAGAAATAACGCAGATTGGATTTCCTGAAAAAAATATTTCGTATTTTTTAATGGGAGTTATTTTAGCTCCTGTTCTAGAAGAGTTTATTTTTAGAGCACCATTAAAGTTTACAAAAAGAAACTTATGGTTCTTTTGCATTGGATACATATATTTAGTATCTCGATTTATTTATAAAAGTAATTCTATTTATGGAGTAATAGGAATCTTATCTTTAACTTTAGTTCTTATCTACCTATATAAATATCGTGTTTATAAAACTCATTTTAAGTTAAATGTAATAATATATTTAAGTGCATTAATTTTTAGTGCAATTCACTTTCAAAACTTAGATTTTGATTATACATCTACTATCGGTGCTTTAACCTATGCGTTTCCAATATTTTTTGGAGGGTTAGTATTATCTTATCTTAGACTTAAATATTCGCTTTTGGCAGCAATTATATTCCATTCATTACACAATTTAGTTGCATATGCCTTCTTTTACTTTAGTTAAGGAAGTTGTTTATATTTAAGAACCAATGCTCATCCCTGTACAAACTACCCAAAACCTTTCTGTATTTTATTTATCTAAACAAAAAAGTGGTAGTGTAATTTATTTGTTGGTGATGTTAGTTTTTACGGTTGGTATTGCCGTTTTACCATTTATAAACATTCCCATTACTTTTCAAAGCCGAGGACAAATACGCCCAATTACAGAATCCAACACTATAGTCTCCAGTTTTCCTGCAAGAATAAAAAAAGTAAACATTACAGAAAACCAAACGGTACAAAAAGGAGAAACTTTGCTGATGTTAAATACCGATAAATTAGAAGAACAAATACAGTTAAACCAAACACAATTAACAGAGAAAAAAAACTTTATTACCGATTTAACAGAGCTTACCCAAAGCAAATATAATTGTAAAGTAAATACGTTGGTATATCAAAAAGAACTACAACAATACAGAGAACAACTGCAAGGTTTAAATAGCAAACAACACTATTTTAAACAAGAATATAATCGTTCTGAAAAATTATTTGATAAAGGCGTTATTGCTGCAATGGAACACCACCAAAAAGAGTATGACTACCAAAACAGCACCATTACCACAACTAATTTTAAAAATAACAAACTCAGTAAATGGCAAAATACTTTGCAACAGTATATACAAGACACGGTAAACTTAAACTCACAAATACAACAGTTAAAAGAAGATAAAAAGCAATACATTATTAAAGCTCCCATTACAGGAACTATTAAAAATTACTCAGGCATAAAAGCAGGCAACTTCGTTATTCCTAACCAAACCATAGCAGAAATTTCACCCAATGGTAATTTAATTGTAGAATGTTATGTATCACCTAAAGACATTGGTTATTTAAAAGAAAAGATGTTAGTTAATTTTCAGGTAGATGCCTACAACTATAACCAATGGGGTCTGGCAAAAGGACAAGTGACAGAAATATTTAATGATATAACAATAATAAACGAACAGCCCATTTTTAGGGTGCGTTGCAAATTGATAACAGAGCAAATGCAATTAAAAAATGGTTTTCTTGGTCAACTAAAAAAAGGAATGACACTAACAGCTCGTTTTAAAGTGACAGAACGCACCTTGTGGCAATTGCTGTACGACAGTATGGATGATTGGCTAAACCCTACTCAATTAAGCAACGCCACTCAATAATAATGAAAATAAAACAAAGAGACATAACCGATTGCGGAGCAGCTTGTTTGGGTGCAGTTAGTAAGCATTACAAATTGCAATTACCCATATCTCGTATTCGACAAATTGCAGGAACCGACAAAAAAGGAACCAATGTTTATGGCTTGGTGCAAGCTGCCGAAAAAATAGGCTTTACCGCCAAAGGTGTAAAAGGAAATAAAGAAAGCTTAGCTCAAATACCATTGCCTGCTATAGCTCACGTAATTGTAAAAGAGAATTTACAACATTACGTAGTTATTACCAAAGTAAAAGAAGAGAAAATAACCGTAATGGATCCTGCTTATGGTGAGTACAAAAAAATGAGCATTACTGAATTTGAGAAAGAATGGACAGGTGTTTTAGTTTTGTTAGTTCCTAAAGAAGGAGAGTTTAAAACAGGTAAACAAACTACAAGTGTTGGTAAACGTTTCTGGGAATTGGTAAAACCACACAAGACCATTCTAACCCAAGCCTTATTTGGAGCTGTTGTTTATACGTTAATAGGATTAACAACTTCAATTTACATTCAAAAAATAACTGATTATGTACTAGTTGATGGCAATACCAATTTACTGAATCTATTAAGTATTGCCATGGTGATTTTACTAATTGTTCAAATATTTATTGGAGCAACAAAAAGTATTTATACTATCCGTACAGGTCAGAAAATAGATGCACAATTAATATTGGGTTACTACAAACATTTACTCGATTTACCACAACAATTTTTCGACACCATGCGTGTAGGAGAAATAATTTCTCGAATAAATGATGCAGTAAAAATTAGAGCATTTATTAATGATGTAGCCATAAATATATTTGTAAATGTGCTAATTGTTTGCTTGTCGTTTTCCATTATGTTTGCCTATTATTGGAAACTTGCATTAATTATGTTGTTGGTTATTCCAATTTATTTGGTAATCTATTTAGTAATAAACAAACTCAACAAAAAACAAGAACGTAAAGTGATGGAAAAGGCTGCTGAATTAGAAAATCAGTTAGTAGAATCTGTTACAGCAGTTAGAACCATTAAGCAATTTGGTTTAGAAGAGTTTTCTAATCTAAAAACAGAAACGCGTTTTGTAGGTTTATTACAAACGGTTTATCAATCGGCAATGAACAGTATTTTTTCTGCCAACTCATCAGAATTTATAAGCCGTTTATTTACTATCATATTGTTATGGAGCGGTTCTTATTTTGTAATAGACCAAAGTATTACGCCTGGAGAATTATTGTCTTTTTATGCCTTGGTGGGTTATTTTACAAGTCCAATTGCTCAGTTAATTGGAGCGAATAAATCGATACAAAACGCTTTAATTGCAGCAGATAGACTTTTTGAGATTATTGACCTAGAAATAGAAGAAACACAAAACAAATTAGAATTGACCAATGAGTTGATTGGAGATATTACACTTAAAGAACTGTCCTTTACTTATGGTACAAGAGCCGAGGTTTTTACCAAGCTGAATTTAATCTTAAAGAAAGGTGAAATTACCGCTATTATTGGAGAAAGTGGTTCGGGTAAAACGACCATTACAGCATTATTACAAAAGTTATATCCGTTAAATTCGGGAAGTATCTTTATTGGCGATTATAATTTAGACCATATTTCTACCAAAAGTTTACGCAAACAAATAGGTGTTGTCCCTCAAAAATTAGATTTGTTTGCAGGAAATGTAGTCGAAAATATTGCCATTGGTCAATTTGAGCCAGATATGAAGAAGGTAATTGATATTTGTACTCAACTTGGAATTTTAGAATTTATAGAGCAATTGCCAGAAGGGTTTAGCACTTATTTAGGCGAAAATGGAGCTTCTTTATCTGGCGGACAAAAACAACGAATAGCCATTGCAAGAGCATTGTATAAAAACCCATCTATTTTAATTATGGATGAAGCAACATCTTCGTTAGATAGTGTTTCGGAAGACTTTGTACAAAAAACAATACATCGTTTAAAAAATGAAGGAAAAACTATTTTGCTAATTGCTCATAGACTAAGTACAGTTATTGACGCTGATAAAATTATTGTGTTAGAAAAAGGGAAATTGATTGAAGAAGGCAATCATACTCAACTTTATCAGCAAAAAGGGAAGTATTACGAAATGTGGCAAAAACAAATACCTAAATTTTCTGAATAGTTACAGCAAAAAAGAATAGATGGCTCACGCTTCTGTTTCAAACACATGCCATACCGCTCTTGGCTTTCCCTCTAACCAAAGTAATGGCATAAGTTTTCCACCCAAACAACACACTGATAAGAATACACTACATCCAACACTATGTATAAAATATGCGGTTGCAAGCTTTGGGTGGTTATCTTTTTACTTTGGTAGTTTTCTCCATATTTTTTGCTTGTGCTTTTTACAAGAGTTAGCGAGCTGCATTCTCGCTTTTGGTTCGCTAGCTTTTGTGGTTATTTATTTTAGTTCTGCTAAACTGAATCTTTGGCAAAAATCATTACTTTTAAGCATACTTAAAACGGTAATGCACATTTCATACATTAATCGTTACCCAACATTACAGAAAACGATTCTGAAAATCAAAAACATATCCACAAAGAAATGTATATTTGTGATTTCAATCCAAAAATCACATAATCTAAATGGCAACACCTATAAAAATTACTGCTTCTGAACTTTACAACGAACTTGTTCAAAATTTCAAGATTAAAGAAAAAATTGGAAGTGTAGAGATTAAATTAGGGAACATCACAGCCAAATATAACGGAAAAGATGCTATTGGAGATTTACTTCAAGAATGGCTTGGAGAGTGGATGAAAAGCAAAAATTATTACTTTAGAACCAAAGCAAACACCCAGGAATTTCCAGACTTTTTACTTTCAGAAAGTGATACAAAAGATTTTTTAGAATTGAAAACTTTTAATGCAAATGCAAGTCCTGCTTTTGATATTGCCAATTTTGATTCTTACTGTACTTCACTTTTAACAATTCCAGAGAGAATTGAAGCAGACTATTTGATTTTTAGCTATAAAATGGAAAACGCTGAACTTTCAATAGACAATGTTTGGTTGAAAAAAGTTTGGGAAATGTCAAGTCCATCAGGAAAAGACCCAATAAAATTACAAGTTAAAAGAAATCAAATTTATAATATTCGACCGTGTACTTGGTATTCAAATAGATTAAAGTTTCAACCATTTACAAATAAAAATGACTTTTTAAACGCAATTTCAGAAACTCATAAAGACTATCCTCAATGCAATCAGTACAAAAAAGATTGGTTGAAAATTGTATCTGACAAATATTTGAAAAATACAGGGGTTAAGCTATAACTTCTACTTTTTCAAGTTTTATCTTTTTTACTTGTTTTGGTTTAATTACAGTATCTAAAATTCTTTCTGAAATTGCTTTTAAAACAGGGACTACAACTGTATTTCCTAATAAATCATATGCAAAATCAGTTTTAACAGGAATTTCGTAATTATCAGGATAACCAAAAATCCTTAACCCTTCTCTAATGGTTAGTTTTCTAACCCCTTCCCCATCAGGAACAACTATTTTACTCATATCAGTTGCCACTAAAGTTGGTGCAATATCACTCGGGTTTAAAATTTTATTTATTTCAAAACTTAATTTTCCTGTTACAATATTATATCCTTTCGGCTTAGTTTCATCATAAACACGAGAAGTAACAACACCATTTTCTAAAACCTCTTTAATTAATTTTTTAGGGTGCTCAAATCTTAAATAACCTTTATCAACTAAATCATCCAACATCCCTTTTAAATCATAACTTTCAAATAAATCATTTGCAGGAACAACAGTTTGTATTTGTTTTAATGTTAAAGGCATTCCATCCATCCAATCAATACCAATTTCAATTGCCCAGTGTTTTTGTCTACGGACTTTAAATAGTTTATTTAACAATCTAATTTGCTCTTTACTACATTCTCCTTTTATTCCAATATCCCAACTATGAATATTGTTTTCTCCTCCTCTTTTATCTTTTATAGACTTTCCATATAATTCTGGAACTGAAAAATGGGAAAGCAATTTTTTAGTAAAATCAGTATCCATTGTTTCCTTTCCTTGCTCTAAAACATCTTTTAAAACTTTAAAAGTAGGTGTGAAATTTTCTAATGAAACCTTATCCTTTTTTGTTCCAACAATAAAAATTCTCTTTCGTGATTGAGGCACTCCGAAATTAACTGAATCTAATACTCCCCAAGAAACTTTATAATTAAGCTCTTTTTCTAATTTGTATAAAATTGTTTTTAAGGTTCTTCCTATTTTATCAGTTTTATTTTCTAAATCGTGCTTGACTAAACCCTCAACATTTTCAAGAATAAAACCTTGAGGTTTTTTATGCCTTAAAATTCTCTCAACCTCAAAAAATAAAGTGCCTCTTGTATCTGCAAAACCATTTCTCTTTCCTCCTGCACTAAATGGTTGACAAGGAAACCCACCAAAAAGGAAGTCAAAATCTGGAATATCTTCATTTTTTAATTGAAAAATATCGCCAATAAAATTATTATGGAGATGGTTATGTTTTAAAGTTTCAACTGCATATGGTTTAATTTCAGAAGTTAAAACGCATTCCGTTTCAATTCCTCTTTCTTCACAAGCCTGTTCAAAACCAATACGAATTCCACCAAGTCCTGCAAATAAGTCTATAAATTTCAATTTTTTATTCATCATCCTTAATTTTATATTCAACATTTGGTTCCGCAACAAGACTTAAATTTGATTTAAAATCTTCTATCTCAAATTTAGTACATCCAATAACTGAAAGACATTGTAAAAAGAATGTAGCACTAAAAGTCCCTCTACTTATCTTGCTCGTAATACTTGATTGAGTTTCATTTAATCCTTGTTCTTTTAACAAGAAAACTAAATCAGAAGTTGAAATACCTCTCTTTACTAATTCCGACTTTAAAAGTCGCTTAACCTTATCGTTTGAATAAATCATTTGACTAAATTTTACAATGCAAATCTAACTGAATATTCTCATATATGCAAATAATCAGTCAGAATTAAATAAAACGTTGGGTAACACTGTATATAGCAAATAGGGCATTCCTGATAAATTGAAATTTCAGAGCTATTTACTAGTCCGCCAAATATAAAATTTGGCTTTTAAAGATGAATAAATTAAAAACAAAATATTTATATTTGGCTAAGTGCAAGATTGAAAGTTTATCGCTTTCTACTGCCCTACTTGCCATATACTAACCGTTACCCTTCATTAAAAAAAACCAAAAGTTCTTTTATCGAGAACTTTTCATTACCTTTGCTTCATAATAAAAAATATGAAACGAATTGTAGCGAAAAAAACTTTGCGTGAATTTTGGGAAAAACATGCAGATTCAGAACAGTATTTAAAAACTTGGTTTGAAACTGCAAAAAATTCAAATTGGAACTCTCCTAATGATATTAAGAAAACTTATATTAACGCAAGTATTTTAAAAGACAGTAGAGTTGTTTTTAATATTAAAGGAAATTCATATCGCCTAATTGTAAAATTTAATTTTACTAAGCAATGGGCATTTATCCGTTTTATTGGAACTCATACTGAATACGATAAAATTAATGCTGACACAATTTAAATTATTTAACTATGGAAATTAAACCTATAAAATCTGAAAAAGATTACGCAAATGCTCTTAAAAGATTTGAATTAATCTTTGATTCTTCCCCTAATTCAAAAGAAGGAGACGAAGCTGAAATTTTGTCCTTGCTAATCGACAATTACGAGAACATACACTACCCTATTGATGCGCCTGACCCTATTGAAGCAATTAAAATAAGAATGGAAGAAATGAACCTTAAACAAAAAGATTTAGTTGGTGTTCTTGGTGGAAAAAGTAGAGTGTCTGAAATTTTAAGCAAAAAGAAAAAATTGACTGTAGAAATGATTAGAGAACTCGAACAAATTCTGCATATTTCCGCATCTGTCCTTGTTAATAATTATAAGTTATTGAATTAAAAAACAAAGGGTAACAATCTGTCATATTGCATTTTGGATGCCAGCAATTATAGTTTTTTGACAAGTTGGTGAGTTAGTGCCATAATTTTTGTTAGCAGTTTTTTAGCTAATAATTAGCAAGTTGCATCCTTGCTTTGGGCTTGGTAAGGTTTTACTTCTTTGACAATGTTAAACTTGGGAAGCCTCACAAAAATTATTACTTTTAAGCAATTAATAAACCAAGTAAACGCAACATACAGTTGTCATTAGGATGCAATTTCAAATTTTCTTCTTTGGTTTTTAAATTTCTCTTACTTTTCTGTAAAATAATAAAAGCCCGCTATCTTTTTGGTTTGGAGCAAGAGATGAAAT